>Ga0105047_10006790_pt1 | contig 19361 bp, 15 predicted proteins | sample MAT04_FD_78384 | JGI IMG/M metagenome (GOLD analysis project Ga0105047, IMG submission 78384) | Freshwater microbial communities from Lake Fryxell liftoff mats and glacier meltwater in Antarctica - MAT-04 (megahit assembly) | ecosystem: Environmental > Aquatic > Freshwater > Ice > Liftoff... | reverse complement strand
GAGGCGATCGACGAGTGCGAGGATGTATCGAACGTGCTGGAAAGCATCGCGCTCAAGAACAGCTGACGGATCTGTGGTCAACTTCGTCATCTTCATCGTCCTCGTCGCGTTGGCGTTCGACTTTATCAATGGATTTCATGATTCGGCCAACTCGATCGCTACGATCGTCGGCACGCGCGTCCTGAGTCCGTTGGCGGCCGTGATCTGGGCGGCTGTCTTCAACTTTTCTGCACTATTCTTCGTCGGCACGGCCGTCGCCAAGTCGTTGGCGACAGGATTCATCGACCTGAATGCGGTCGATGCCAACGTCATTTTGGGCGGCCTGTTGGGCGCGATCGTGTGGAACCTGATCACCTGGTGGTTCGGCATCCCCTCGAGCTCGTCGCACGCGCTGATCGGCGGTTACGCGGGCGCGGCGGTGTCGAAGGCTGGCTTCTCCGCGCTGCTCTGGGGCCGAAAGTGGATCGAGACCCTGTCGGCGATCGTGCTGTCGCCGGCGGCCGGCATGCTGATGGGCTTCATCCTGATGGTGTTGGTGCTCAACCTTTTTCGGCGCGTGACAAGTACGAAGGCGGACCGATTCTTCCGCGTGGCGCAGCTCACCAGTTCGGCGCTGCTCTCGTTGGCGCATGGCGGCAATGACGCGCAGAAGACGATGGGCATCATCGTTGGCCTTCTCGTGGCGACGCAGGCGTCGTTTGCCGGCGAAACCGGGTTGCTGCGCTACATGCACGTCACCTCGCTGGACACGATCCCCTTATGGGTCGAGCTCAGTGCCTATACTATGATCTCGCTTGGCACGCTCTCCGGAGGCTGGCGTATCGTCCACACCATGGGCACGCGCATCACGAAGCTGCGTCCGGTGGGTGGATTCTGCGCCGAGACCGGGGGCGCACTCGTCATTCTGACGGCGTCTCGCTTCGGCATCCCGGTGAGCACCACGCATACGATTACCGGAGCGATCGTGGGTGTGGGTGCCACGAACCGCTTGTCGGCGGTGCGCTGGGGCCTCGCCAGCAAGATCGTGTGGGCGTGGGTGATCACCATTCCGGCCGCGGCAGCAATGGCGGCGATCTCGTACAAACTACTGGCCGCGTTCAATCCACTCTGACCCGCATCCGGTCCGGCGCGGTACTCCGCGCCGGACCGCCGCCATCCCGTCGTCGACCGCTTTGTCGCTGCCGTACTTGAATCGCGAGCTGAGTTGGCTCGATTTCAACGCGCGCGTGCTCGAGGAAGCGCTGGATGCCCGCGTGCCGCTGCTGGAACGCCTCAAGTTCCTGGCCATTTTCAGCACGAACCTGGACGAATTCTATATGGTTCGGGTGGCGGGCCTGCGCCGCAAGGTCACGTCGGGTGCGCCGCAGTATCCGCCCGATCCTTTGTCTCCCCCCGAGCAGCTGGAAGCCATCCGTACGCGGGTGTACGAGTTGCTGCAGCGTCGTCATCATGCGCTGCACGATCTGGTGCTGCCGGCACTCGAGGAGAAAGGCATCAAGCTCGTGCCCATGGCCTCGCTCGACGACGCCGAGCGAGAGCGGGTACACGCCTATTTCGAATCGCAGGTGTTCCCGGTGCTGACGCCGTTGGCCGTGGACCCCGGGCACCCCTTTCCGTACATCTCGAATCTGTCGTTGTCGCTCGCGGTGGACATCGGCGATCCGGACAGTGGCAAGGAGCATTTTGCTCGCGTGAAGGTGCCGCGCTCCTTGCCCCGGTGGGTACCGATCGATCGCGAGGGTGAGCACGTGTACGTGCCGCTCGAGGAAGTGATCGGAGAGCATCTCGGTGCGTTGTTCCCCGGGATGGAGGTGAAGCGGTGGTTCACCTTCCGGATCACGCGCTATTCCGATCTCGATCTCGGGCAGATCGATCAGCCGGAAGATCTGCTGGAGACGATCGAGCAGCAGGTGTTTCAGCGTCGGTTCGGTGAAGTGGTGCGGCTGGAGGTGCAGCGCGACATGCCGGAGTCCATGCGGCAGCTCCTGCTCGAAGAGCTCAGTGAGAGCGAGACGCAGCTCGTCGCTCCACTCAGCGCGCGCGATGTGCACGATCGGGATGATCTGCTCGAACTGGGCGATCTGTTGCAGATCGCCTTACTCGACGTCCCTGAGTTGCGCGACCCGCCGTACACGCCCGTGGTGCCGGCGCCGTTCCGCGATGGGCGCAACATCTTCGACGTGATCCGCGAGCATGACGTGCTGGTGCATCATCCGTACGAGTCGTTCAGTTCGTCGGTGGAGGCGTTTCTCGAAGCTGCCTCGAGCGATCCGCAGGTGCTCGCCATCAAGCTCACGCTGTACCGCACGTCGGGTGACATCGCCATCGTGCGCGCGCTCACCGAAGCCGCCGAAGCCGGCAAACAGGTGGCGGTGATCATCGAGTTGCAGGCGCGATTCGACGAGCAGAACAACATCACGTTCGCGCGCACGATGGAAAACTACGGGATCCATGTGGCGTACGGGTTGCCGGGGCTCAAGACGCACGCCAAGACGGTGTTGGTGGTGCGACGCGATACCGACGGTATCCGTCGGTACGTGCATGTGAGTACCGGGAACTACAACTCGAAAACGGCACGACTGTACACGGACATCGGACTCTTCACCTGCAATCCGCAGATCGGTGCCGATTCGAGTGACCTGTTCAACTCGCTCACCGGGGTCTCGCGGCAGAAGTTCTACCGGCGGCTGATCATGGCTCCGGCGAACTTGCGGAAGCGCACGCTCGAGCTGATCGAGCGCGAGTCGGCGCATGCCGCGGCCGGACGTGGCGGGCGAATCATCGCGAAAATGAACGCGCTGGTCGATCCCGAGATCATCGTGGCGTTGTATCGGGCGTCGCAGGCCGGCGTGGAGATCGATCTGATCGTGCGCGGCATCTGCTGCCTGCTGCCCGGACTTCGCGGCGTGAGCGATCGCATCCGCGTGGTCAGCATCATCGGCCGCTTTCTCGAGCATTCGCGGATCGCGTACTTCTCGAACGGCGGGAATCCCGAGTACTACATTGGGTCGGCCGACTGGATGCCGCGGAATTTCGACCGACGGGTCGAGGCCATGACTCCCATCGAGGATGTTGCCTGGCACGCCCGACTGCAGCGTGTGCTGGAAACGTGTCTGACCGACAATCGGCAAGCATGGGAGCTCGGGGCCGATGGCACGTATCGTCGGCGCTTGCCGAATGGCGCCGAGGAGCGCGCCACGCACGCCACGCTGATGCGCGATCCGTGGGGTGGATCGGAACCGAAGGCCGGCGCTAAGGCGAGTGCGAAACGCAAGCGGGCGGCGCCGACGGACGTGGGCGCACCGTAACACTGTCCAGCTACGGTGCTCGCGGCTGCCAAGCACTCTCTGCAAAACCGCAGACCAGCTTTTACCGCGGATCGGCACGAATCTCGAGAGTGCCGAGTTCTCGCCCGCTTCAGGCGGCATCACCCTGCCGTTCGTGCGCATCGATCCACCGCCCCGTGAGCTGATCGAGTGCGTCGAGCTGTCGCGGAAAGGAGTTCGGCCGAACGACTCCAATTTCGAGCCATGCGGTCAGACGGGTGCCGATTCCTGTTTTGCGCGAGTTGCTCGGCGGTCTCTGCGCCTCCGCGTCCTCTGCGTGATCGGTTCAGCGGTCTGTTCGCCGCCGCACCCAGGGAGTCGGGCGCGGCGTAAGGTGCGCCCGGGGCAGTGTAACTGATCACAAAGAGGCGCAGAGCTCGCAGAGCACGCCGAGGCGCTCCGTTAAACCCTGCCGGATTTTCTCGCGAATACGCTCGAAACCCATTCCCTCGCACAATGCATCGTGGAACGACAGGACCCAGACACCTTCGAGATGTTCCGCTTGGCTACATAACACAAACATCAGCGCAGAACTCAGCACTCTCGAGCACGAATCTTCGCTGATGCGCAGCAACGACCACATCAGCTGTCGGGGGCGCGGCTACTCGCCGTCGCCGTCGTCATCCGCGCTGATCTCGGTGCCGTCGGGCGCCACGACGATGATCGGGCGTCCGAGGAGTTCTTCGAGCAACTGACGCTTGCGGCTCGCGCCCCAGCACTCGAGGCGCACGTTGGTGGCGCCTGCGGCCTCCACCACACTCACACGCATGGCGTCGTTACCCAGCCTGATGCGCAGCGTACCCACCGCCGCCACATGCCCACGGTCCATGCCGTCGGCAAAACGCAGCAGCGCGGACAGCTTGACCACCTTCTCGCGCGACGCGCGGTCGAGCTGTGCAAAGCCGCGATGCTTCATCTTGGGCGGCGTGCCACGATGGTAACGGGCCACATGCGCCACGACGTTCTGCTCGGCGGGCGTCATGCCCAACAGGTCGGCGTGCGAGATGAGATGAAAGGAATGCTTGTGGTGCTTCTCGTAGTTGATGTGGTAACCCACGTCATGCAGCAGCGCCGCGTCGGCGAGTAACTGGCGGTCGCGCGCGTCGAGCTGCAGCCGCGAGGCGAGCGCGTCGAACAGTTGCAGTGACAGCGTCTGCACCTGACGCGCATGCGGTTCCTCGTAATGACAACGCTCGGCGAATTCACGGACTGAGCGCTCGCGTGCCACACCGGGATCGGCGACCACCGGCGCGATACGAGCCGCTTCCAGCAGAAGCCCTTCACGAATGCCGTAGGCAGACGCCAGCAGGTCGCGCGGATCGAAACGGCAGAGGACTTCGGCGGCTACGGCGAGTCCGGCCACGATGATGTCGGCGCGCGCTGGGTTGAGTCCCGGCACGTGGGAGCGCTCATGCGACTCGAGCCGTTGCAGCCAATCGAGGACATGCTCGAGTTCTACGCGCGTCACACGCGTGCCGTGCGGCGATTTCACGGCCACATGCTGTCGCGACAGTACGATGCCGGCAAGGTTCGTGAACGTACCGCCTGAGCCGATGACTTGCGCGCCGCGCCAGTCTTTGACCGGCACGGCGCGCTTGAGTCCGTCCCGCACGTGGTCGCGCAGCGCGCGCACGCGGCGCGGGTTCACCCGAGGGGTCAGGAATCGCTCGGTGAGACGGACCGCACCGAAGGGTAGGGACGCCACCCGTTCGATGAGTCCGTCTTTGGCCAGCACGAGTTCGAGCGAGCCGCCGCCGATATCCATCACCACGGTGCGGCCGGCACCGAGCTCGAAGTGCGCCAGCGCACTTCGAAAGCAGAGTAGCGCTTCCTCCTCGCCGCTGAGGATGCGGACCTGCCGGCCGGTGAGTGCTTCCACCTTTTCCGTGAAGTCGGCGGCGTTGGCCGCATCGCGCACGGCGCTGGTGGCCACGATCTCGATGCGGGCCGCCCCTAACTGACCGGCCAACGTGACCATGCGTTGGACGGCGGTCACGGCCGCATCGATGGAGATCGGCGAGAGCGCGCCCGTGGCCTCGAGACCTTCACCGAGCCGCGGCATCGCTTTCATCTCGTCCACCACCCGGATCTGACCGGTTGGCGAGACATCCGCCACGATCTGGCGAACCGAGTTGGAGCCGATGTCGATCGCGGCGATCCGGATATCGGTCGATGCGGTCGTGATGGGTGCCGTCATGTTGCGTCGTTGGAAGAAGGCGTCGGGGCGTCTTCGTCGTACCGATGACGAATCTGCTTCCCCTCGGCAAGATACACGGCGTCTTCTCCGATGTTGGTGGCGAGGTCGGCCACCCGCTCCAGATTCCGGCTCACCAGCAGCAGTTCGAGCGATGGCGCGATGGTCTGCGGGTCGCCCATCATGTCGGCCAGGAGCGCGCGGAAAATGCTCTCGTGCTGGGCATCGACGTCGTCGTCGGCTTTTCCGACGGCGCGCCCGAGGGCGCCGTCGCCGCGAATGAAAGCGTCGAGGGCATCGCTGAGCATGGCGCGGGCGCGCCGCGCCATATCGGCCAGGGCGGGGATGTCCGGCACCGCCGTGCGCTGGTCCACCAGACGCACGGCGCATTGCGCGATGTTGACTGCGTGGTCACCCACGCGCTCGAGGTCGCTGGACACCTTGATCGCGCCGATGAGAAAGCGAAGGTCACGCGCCATGGGCTGCTGCAGCGCCAGCATCGCGATGGCCTGATTCTCGGCCTCCACCTCGAGCCGGTCGAGCTCTTCGTCGGCTTCGATCACGGCGATCGCCTTATCACGGTCGCGTTCGAGCAGCGCTTCAACCGAGAGTGCCACCAGCGACTCGGCCCGCTCGGACATGTCGAGCAGCCGCTGCTTGAGCAGCGCGAGTTCGTCGTGAAAGTGCCGGTAACCGGCAGGAACATTCCGCATCAGCCGAACCTCCCGGTGATGAACGCTTCGGTGCGCGAATCCGCTGGGCGCGTGAAGAGACGGTCGGTCGCGGCTTCTTCCACGAGTACACCGTCGACCAGCAAAGCGGTCCGGCGCGAAACACGCGCGGCCTGATGCAAGTTGTGCGTCACGATGATGATGGTCAGGTCCGGCTGAAGATCGTACAGGAGTTCTTCGATGCGTTGCGTGGCCTGCGGGTCGAGCGCGCTGGTGGGCTCATCGAGCAGCAACACCGCCGGGCGATTGGCGAGCGCACGGGCGATGCAGAGTCGTTGTTGCTGACCACCCGAGAGGGTCAGCGCGTTTTCGCGCAGCCGATCCTTGACCTCGTCCCACAGGGCGGCGCGACGCAGCGCATCTTCGACGGCATCGTCGAGTTCGCGACCTGTGAGGCCAGCGTTGAGTCGCGGACCATACGCCACGTTGTCGAACACGGAGCGGGGAAACGGATTGGAGCGTTGAAACACCATGCCGACGCGTTGCCGCAATTCGCTCACATCGACGGTGGTCTCGTACACGTTGTCGCCGTCGAGCAGCAGTCGCCCACTGCTCCGTGCACCGGGCAGTGCTTCGTTGAGGCGATTGATGGCGCGTAGCAGGGTGCTCTTGCCGGAGCCGGATGGACCGATGAGTGCGGTGACCGATCTCGGGCGCACCGCCATGTCGATGTTGTGGAGTGCCGGCGCGCTCCCGAACCACGCCGAGAAGCGCTCGAGCACGACGGCGCCGGGAAGTGCACGGATATCGGTGGTCATCCGAACCGGCCGGTGATGTATGCTTCGGTGCGTGCGTCGGACGGCGTGGTGAACAGCTGTCGCGTGGGTGCGCATTCCACGAGGCTTCCATTGAGCAGGAACGCCGTGACATCGGAGATGCGTGCGGCCTGCTGCATGTTGTGTGTCACCATGATCACGGTCACGGTATCACGCAAATCGTACAATAGCTCCTCGATGCGTTGCGTGCCCATCGGATCGAGCGACGCGGTCGGCTCGTCGAGCAACAGGACATCGGGTCCTACCGCGAGCGCCCGCGCAATACAGAGTCGCTGCTGCTGACCGCCGGAGAGTACCATCGCTGAACCGAACAACCGGTCGACCACTTCGCGCCACAGTCCCGCACGTTGCAACGCCGTTTCAACGAGTGCTTCCAATTCGTTCTGGGTGATGTGGCGACGATGCGCGCGAATACCGGCGGCCACATTGTCGAACACCGACAGTGTGACGAAGGGCGTGGGGCGTTGAAAGACCATCCCCACGCGGCGGCGCAGCGCGACCACATCAGTGGTCGGCGCGTACGCGGAAAACGCGCCGATCTCCACCTCGCCGTTCACGTAGGCGCCTTCGTCGAGTTCGTGCAGCCGATTGATGCAGCGCAGCACGGTGCTCTTGCCACAGCCTGATGGACCGACGATGGCGAGTACGCGTCCAGCCGGCGCCTCGACGCTGATCGTACGGAGTACGCTGCGGTCCGCGAAACCGGCCGAGAGACGGCCGAGCCGCACCTGCGGTGCCGATGCGTTCGTCGCGCGCGACTCATTCATCGGTGCGCCCCACGCGAGGGGTGACCGCCGACAACAGCTTCGTACGTGCGCCTACCACGGCGCGCGCGGCAATACTGATCATCGTGACGAGGATGAGCAGCACCAACGCGCCGGCCCACGCCTGTGCGCGCCATTCGTCGTAGGGACTCTGGGCATAGGCATAGATCTGCAGCGGCAAGGCGGCGATGGGGCGAGCCGGATCGACCGACCAGAACGGATTGCCGAAGGCCGTGAACAGCAACGGCGCCGTCTCGCCGGCGGCGCGTGACATGGCGATGAGCATCGCAGTCACGATGCCCGGCATCGCGGTGCGTAGCACCACGGTGAGCGAGGTGCGCCATCGCGAGAAGCCGAGCGCTAATGCCGCTTCCGTGAGCGCGACCGGAACCAGGCGCACCATCTCTTCGGTGGCGCGCGCGACCAAGGGCAGCACCAACAAGCCCAGGGCGATGCCGCCGGCCCAGGCCGAGAAGTGTCCGGACGGCCGGACGATCAATTCCCAGGCGAAGATCCCGAGCACGATGGACGGCAGGCCACTCAGCACATCGGCCAGCAGTCGTACGGCCTGCGCAAACCGTCCACGACGATGCTCGGCGAGATAGAGTCCGGCGCCGATGCCGACGGGAACGGCCACGGTCATCGCGATAGCGACCAGCATGATGGAGCCGACGATCGCGTTGGCCACCCCGCCCCCGCGCACGCCGGGAGGCGACGGCAACTGTGTGAAGAAAGTCGGCGTGAGTTGCTCGAGTCCGTTCACCAGCAGGTGTGCGAGAATGATCACGAGCGGAATGACAGCCACGATGGCGGCCGTCCACGTGAGCGCTGTCATGACGCGACCCGTGCGCTTACGGCGGTGTGAGCGGGCGTTCATCACCACCGTCCACCCGACCAACGACCACCAGGCAGCCCGGTCGCGACACGTCGTACGAGCCAGCGCGCCAGCAGATTCACGAGCAGCGTGATCAGCAGCAGCATCGCGGCGACGGCCATCAACGCCGAGAGATGCGCGTCGCTCGACGCTTCGGCGAATTCATTGGCCAGCAGCGACGCCATGGTGTACGCCGGGTCGAACAGCGAATCGGGAATCGCGTGTCGATTGCCGATGACCATGGTCACCGCCAGCGTTTCTCCGAGCGCTCGACCCAGTCCCAGCATGACGCCACCCACGAGCCCTGAACGAGCGGCAGGAAGCACGGCATCGCGCACCACTTCCCAGCGTGTGGCTCCGAGCGCGAGGGCCGCTTCGCGTTGTGCCGACGGCACCGCCAACAGAACGTCGCGGCTCACGCTCGCGATATAGGGCAGGATCATGATCGCCAGCACGAGGCTGGCGGCGATCAGGCTCGGGCCATAGGCCGGACCACGAAAGAGTGAAATCGCCGAACCCAACGGCAGCAGCGCCGGCATGACCGTGCTGCGTAACAACGGCACCAACACGAATACCCCCCAGAGTCCGTACACGACCGAGGGAACGGCGGCGAGCAGATTGACGAGGAACGACACCGGTTCGCGCAGTCGTGGCGGTCCGACGTCGACGGTAAAAATAGCGACGCCGATCGCCAACGGCGTGGCGATGACCAGTGCGATCAGCGATGAGAGCAGGGTGCCGACGGTCGCCGGGAGGGCGCCGAAGCGGGCGTGTGGTACGTCCCACGTGGTGCCGACGGCAAGATCGCGGGCGTGCAGCGAAAGGGCCGGCCATGCCGCGTGCAGGACCACGGCGGTGAGCAGCACGAGCACGAGAGGGATCGCGGCGGCGCACACCGTCGTGACCGTGCGGTAAAGCCGGTCACCGAGCGGGGTCTGCATTGAGTGAAGCTAGGATTTCACGCCTCGCGACCGGTGCGTCGCGTGTAACGGATCTGTCACGGCGCCCTCGGCTTCTCAGCGGCGAGGGAGGCATCGAGTCGGTCGACGATTCGGTTGGCGGCTTCGGAGGGCAGTGGGACGTAGCCCAGCGTGCTGGCGACATCGGGATTGTCGAGGAGTGCCCATCGAATGAAGGCGGCCAGTTGTCGGCTCTTCTCGGCGCCGATGGCCGACGGAGCGATCAGCATCCACGTGAACGACGCGATCGGGTACGATTGCGCGCCCGGTGCGTTGACGAGCGAGACGCGTAAGTCGATTGTGCCGTTGCTGTCGGAGGCGGTCTGCTTGCGATCGGCTTCCAGCACGGCGGTCGCGGCCGAGGCGATCTCGAAGGGCATGGGCGAGATGAAACGGCCGGCGACGTTGCGCACGTGTGCGACCGGCAGCCGGTTCTGCCGTGCGTACACCACCTCGAGATAGCCGATGGCGCCCGGCATCTGCTTCACCTGACCGGCCACGCCTTCATTGCCCTTACCGCCGATGCCGACGGGCCACGGCACGTCCTTGCCGCGCCCCGGACCGGCGGCCCACGCGGAGCTGACGGTGGTCAGGAAGTCGCTGAAGATGTACGACGTGCCACTGCCATCGGCCCGATGCACCACGAGAATGTCGGTGTCGGGGAGCGTGAGCTTCGGATTGTCCAACGCGATACGCGGATCGCTCCACCGAGTGACGGTGCCGAGAAAGATGTCGGCGATGACGTCGGGGCTGAGATGGAGTGGTCGCGCCAGTCCCGCGAGGTTGTACGTGATGGCGACGGCGCCGATGACGGTCGGAATGTGCAACACCGGCATGCCGGCGCTCGCGAGTTCTTCATCGGTCATCGGGACATCGGTCGCGCCGAAGTCGATGGTGCGGGCGACCAGCTGTCGGATGCCACCACCGGACCCGATCGACTGATAGTTGATACGGACGTTGGTCAGGGTGGCGTACTCGTTGAACCAGCGCGCGTAGAGCGGATAAGGGAAGGTGGCGCCGGCGCCGGTGAGATCGACGCGGGTTCCGGGAATTGCGGCCACGCTGTCCGACGCACCATTCGCCGGCGGCGCGGCCGGGCTGCACGCGCTGAGGAGCAGCAGCGCGAACGACAGGGCGCGCCGGAGCTGTGGGGGGCGATTCTGCGACCCTGACGCCGCGCGAGGTCCGCGTGTCATAGCGCGTTCGCGTAGCCGACGAACTTGAAGCGACCGTCGCGTTCGATAATGGTACCGAACAGGCGGGCTTCGGCCGGCGCCTCACCGTCGCGCTTGATGGTCACGAGGCACTCCCCGTGCAATCGGTTCCGACCTTCGTCCACGATCGGTACGGGGCAGCGAATGGCGATCACGTCTAACGCCTGACCACCGAAGTTCTTGAGCACCGCGCGAATGCCTTCATTGGAGCTGGCCAGCAACTGTCCCCAGAGGAGCGCTGGGGGCGCTTCGTAGGGCGGGAGGCTCATGCGCGAGCCGGGATAGTACAGCGCCGCAAACTCTGCGCGATCGATCAGCAACATGTTCAGCAAGGTCGTGTCGTTCGAGGCAACCGCGCTGGCCCAGCGATCGACGAGTTCATCGCGTGTTGCACTCGCTCCTCGGAGCGTATCAGGCAGTGCGCCGATGTCGCGCTGGAATCGCGCCAGATGCTCTGCGATCGGAAGTATGGAATCGACCGTCCCGCCGGCCGCAACCACCTCGGCCACATGGGCGGCCTGTGAGTCGGCCGCCGTGCGAGGCGCGCTATCCCGACACGCGGACAGCAAGACAAGCAACAGAGACGTGGAGAGAAGACGGGGCATGTCGAGTGAGGAGGGCAGAAAACGGAAACGGTCGGCGTCACCAGGGCGACGCCGACCGTTGGAACACCACACGAACTGGCCTGCCGCTGCGGCTAAGCTACACCGCAGCGACCGATCGGGTTAGTTGCGGGCGTAGTTGGTCCAGCCAGCCCACCACTTTACGCCACCAGGCGCGGCGGCGCCGCGATAGGCGGTGGGGACGATGAACGTGCCTACCCGCGCCGCGATGCGCGGATCGGCGGCGAAGCTATTGAGGCCACCCGTGGCAATCGGCGACGACGCTGACGGGGCCCAGTCGAACTGAGCGGCCGTGGTGGTCGCACCAACCGTCGGCAGCGCAGTGAACAGGCTGGCTGCCGTGATCGTGCTGGCACCCACCACGATGTTCGAGTTACGCGCCGTGAAGGCCGCTTCCTGTCCGAAGTTCGTCGCGCCATCGAAGTTCGCGCCACTGGCAAGCTCGCCGTTTTCGGCGAAGTACAGGTTCCGAACGATCAGGGAATCCACCTGGAACCGATTGTTCGACGTGGAGTCGCGCAGGGAGATCGCACCGCGCGGCCACCGTGCCAGCACGCCGTTCAGGTAGTATCCACCCGTGCCGCGGCGGAGTACCGCACCCACGCCGCCCGAACCCGGAACGGTTACGCCGGTCGGCGTGCCGATCATGGTGAAGTTCGCAAACACGTTCATGTTGTACAGCCCTTCGTCACGACCCGAGCTCTGCGCGTTGGCGCCGCTCGGCGCGACACACCCGCCGCCGTTGCAGCCGTCTATCTCGAAGCCCTGCGGATCGGTGGACACCGCACCGGCGCCCGGCCGCGGCGTCAGAAACGTGCTCTGGAGGCCAATCATGAACTGATTCAGGCCGCGATACCCTTCCGAGCCGTCGAAGTGATCGTCGCCCGACTCGTACGACACGAGAAACCGGCCGTTTACCGAGCCACCGAACCACTCGAAATTGTCATCGAGTCCGGCCAGCGCCTGGACAAACTCCACCGTCGTGCCGCTGCCAACGGCGGCGAAGGTGAAGGAATTAAGTTCGGCATCGGTCAGCGTGGCGTACCCGGCAAACTCTACACGCAGGTAGCGCAGCGTACCGCTGTTGTCGGCGTCAATCGTGCCGCCCGTGTAGATCACGCCGGCCGGGTTGGCCCCGATCACCGAGCCGTTCGAGCCTTCAACGATGATGTTGCCGGTGCGATTCGCGCGGCCGTTGCCCACGATCACCAAGCCGCCCCAGTCACCCGGTGAGCGATTGCCCGGCGAGCGCTGCGACGTCATGACGATCGGTGCCGCCGCGGTGCCATTGGCGTTGAGCTGTGCACCGCGCAACACGAAGAGCGCGGAGCCGAGTGCGGTCGTGTCACCAACGATCCGTGTGCCCGGAGCGATTGTCAGGGTGGCGCCGCTGTTCACGTATACGAATCCGCGCAACACGTAGTTGGTGTCGGCCGTGAGCGTGCGGTTGGCAGCGATGGAACCGGTGAGTACCGCTGACGGCGTCGGTGCTACGCTGTACGCGACCGTCACCGTGGCCGAAGCGTTGGAGGCCACCGTGGCCGGTGAGCCGGTGACTGTGGCGTTATATCGCGTGGTGCTTTGGGTCACCTGCGCCGCTGCCACGGTGTAGCTGCCCGGCGCGACGCTGACCGTAGTGGAGGCCGTGGCGGTCTGCGAGAAGTTGTTGGGTCCCGTGACCGTGAGCGCTGCGTTGACGCCGGACGGCAAGCCAGACACGGTTACGGTAAGGGTGCCGTTGGCCGGCGTGATCGGAGTCGTCGGGCTGTCGTCATCGCTACTGCAAGCCGAGAGCGCGAGAAGCGCCATCGAGGTAACGGCCATCGCGCGCAAGCGCTGGGTCGTAGTCATCTGCCATCCTGTCGTTGGGTGGTCGGTCGTGCGAGAGTCGCACCGGTCACTGCATGGTGAAATCACGCGATACTCTGTGGCGGATATGTCATGACCCGGTCACGGTTGTGTCACCGTGCCGGGTCATGGGATGAGTCGCGTAAAGCGTGCTCGGCGGTCGCGCTGTACCGCGCGACCGCTGAACGCGCCTATTGGCGCCACGAGAAACCAAACGAAAGAATGCGGCCGGCGTTGAAACCTTCACGCTCGAGGTTGCCCTGCAGGAAGCTGTACCGCGCATCGAGCAGATTGCGGGCGTCTACGCGCCCCGACAAGCTGCCCGCCACCGGGAAGCGCAGCGACAGGTCGATCACGTGACGCGGCTTTTCGACGATGTTCGGCAGGGGGATCACGCCGGCTGCCGTGATCCGCTCGCCCACCACATTGTAGAGCACCGTGGCATTGGTGCGGCCAGACAACGAGGAGTAGGTCATTCCCGCATTCACGACGTACGGCGCCTGTCCGACGAGTCGGCGCGTACGGTCGGTGACGGTGAGGCCACCGATCGTATCGAGATCCACGGAAGAGCTCATCAACGTCAAGTTGCTGAAGCCCGTCAGCGATTCGGCCCACCGTCCAAGAAATCCGAGTTGCTTGCGCGCCTCGAGCTCGACACCGGCGTTGATGGCGCTCAGTGCATTCTGGAAGCGCGCTTGGTACGCCCCCGACGTGGCCTGTTCCACCCGTTCAATCGGGCTGTCGAAGCGCTTCGCGAAGACGCCGATGCTGAGCACTTCACCGGGGTTCGGGAAGGCTTCGTAGCGAAGATCGACGTTGTCGATCAGCGAACGGCGCAGCTTGTCGTTACCCGTGACACTGACGCCGCCGAGCACATCGCGGAACGTCACCGGCGCGAGTTCGCGGTACTCCGGACGCGCGAGCGTGCGCGTAATGCCGAAGCGCAGGTTCTGCGTTTCGGTGAGCTTGGCATTGACCAGCAGCGACGGAAGCACATCCGTGTTATTCAGATTCGCTGACGACGTGAACCCACCCTGTGTGGACGCATTCACAGTAATGTCCGCCGACTCGACCCGGGCACCGGCGATGATGCGCACGCGGCTGCCGAGGCCCCAGTCGGCCATCATGTAGCCGGCGACGGTGCGATCGTCGGCGGTGTACGATCCGGCTTGACCGATGGGCTGCACGTTGATGAGCGAGCAACCGTCGCAGGCCTGAGAGCCGCCGAAGATGACGTCCGGCTGCTGGCTACGGATAGCATCCGGCGCGCGGCTGAGGAAGGCGAAAATGGGAGCGTCGGAGCTGCGGTCGGTCTGACGCGCATACGCGCCGATCTTGAGCGTGTTCTGATTGGCGAGCTCACCGACGTTGATCGTGTGATCCACCTGTGCGGTGTTGTTCGTCTCATGCAGGTCGAAATACAGGCGGCGGGCACCGTCGAGTGAGCTGAGTAGCGTGTACTGCCCGGTGTTGTTGCGGGCGTAGACCACGTCGGAACGATCCGGCTCACGGCGTCCCGTGTTGGCGTACGTGGCCGACCACGCCGTCTTGTTGCGCTCGCCTAGCTGATGCTCGCCTTGACCGGTCACGGTCGCCACGCCGCGCTCCACGTAGCGTAACGTCGTACGCGCAATGCTGTCACCAAGGTTCTCGTCGAACCCGCGATCCACGCGCGCTTCGTTGTCCGCGCTGCGCGTAGCCGTGGTGTTCAGCGACACGCGGGAACTCTTGCCCAGCATGGTGGAGAAGTTGGCGATCCCGCCCCACTGCGCGGTGCTGCGACCGGTGCTGCCGCTGACACTGGTGAGCGGCACCACGGTGTTGTCGGCGCCCTGGTTGCCGACCGCGTACTTTTCGTCGGCGCGTACTTCTTCGGAATAGCCGTAGCTGCCGCTGAGCACGTAGCCGATGCGCTTGCCGAATACGCTGTTGCCGCCGGTGGAAGCGCCGAACGATCCGTTCGGGCCGCCATTGCGCGCGGTCGGATTCCAGACGTTGCGCTGCTGCCGCGCCATCTGATTGAACTGAGTCTGCGAGACGTTCCCCAGGAAGTTCGCCGATGAAATCGCGTTCGGCATCTGTCGATTGCCACTCGCGAGGCCGATCCATTCGCCGCCGGCACGGGGCGCGAATGGTAGGGTCTGCCCCACGACGCGTGAGTTGCCGCCGAAGCTCGTGCTGTAATTCACCTGGCGTGAACCAGGAAACTCCTTGGTGCGGATATTCACATTTGCACCGGCGAAGTCGCCCGGTTGATCGGGAGTGAACGTTTTGCTGGTGGTGATGTCCTGTAGCAAGTTGGACGGGAAGAGGTCGAGCGGCACGACTTTGCGTTCCGGTTCCGGACTCGGAATGCGGGCGCCGTTGAGCGAGGCGGTGGTGTAGCGTTCGCTCAGGCCACGCACCTGCAGATACTTGCCGTCCTGCACGGTCACACCGCTCACGCGCTGGGCCGCCTGGGCCGCATCGCCATCGGGGCTGCGGGCGATCTGTTCGGCCGTGATGGCGTTGACCACGTTCGTGGCGGTCCGCTGCGCGTTGAGCGCGTCGTTGACGCTGCCTTTTTCCTTCGTGGCCGTCACGCTGATCGCGGCCAGCTGCACATCGGCCGAGGCGAGCGAAATGTCGAGTTCGATCGAGCCGTTCGCCGGCACCACAATGCCGGTGATCGTCTTCGGACCGTAACCGATGCGGCGCACCTGCAGTGTGGTCGTTCCCGCCGGCACGCGAGCGATGGTGTATCGCCCGTCGACGCCCGACTGCGCACCGATCGTGGTGCCGACGATCTGCACGCCAGCAGACGTGATCCCCTGACCGGACTTGGTATCGATGACGCGGCCCGTGATCCGGCCGACGGGAGCATCAGCTCCCTGCGCACTGAGCGTAAAAGCGGGGACGACGGCAACCGTCATCGCCAGCATCAAAGGACGCGCGAAACGGGAAAGCACGTGTGCGTAAATCCGCATGGATGATCGGGCCCGTATTTTATAGAAGTCTTCTGGCACGCCCTCTCGGGCGCTCGAGTTTCAGTGTTCCGGCGCCCAAGGGCTTCCGGTTATCTGGAAAGCTTCGTGACCCAGGTTTCGATCTCCGCACGGTTGTGCAACGATCCTGTCACGGAGAATCGGATGCGAAGGGGGCTGGTGCGGCGTGCGCTGTCGTGATATCCTCGCCCCACGATGGCTTCTTCTGATCCTCTTCTCGAACGTCGACGCGTCGCGTCGCCCCCGCCGACTGACCCGCAGACGCGCGCCGAAGCGCTCTCGGTCGCGGCTCGCGCTCTCCGCGCGGCTGAACACGTGTGCGTGCTCTCCGGCGCCGGGGTGTCAGCCGAAAGCGGCATTCCGACCTTCCGTGACGCGCTCACCGGCCTCTGGTCGAAGTTCTCGCCGAGGGAGCTGGCCACGCCGGATGCCTTCGCGGCGCACCCGACCCGAGTGTGGCAGTGGTACGCCGCACGTCGCGCGATGGCGAGGGCGGCCCAGCCGAATGCAGCGCATCAGGCCTTGGTCACCCTCGCCTCGCGGGTCGCTCACTGCACGCTGGTCACCCAGAACGTGGACGATCTGCACGAGCGGGTCGGCTCACGCGATGTGATCAGCCTTCACGGGTCACTCATGCGGGCCCGCTGCAGCGCGGGGTGCCCCGGCACCATGGTGCCAACCGAGGCGCAGGCCGCGGAGCCGCCACGCTGCCACGCGTGCGGTGCCCTGATGCGCCCCGACGTGGTGTGGTTTGGTGAGCAGATGCCCATGGCCGAGTTCGGGGCTGCTCGCGACGCCGCGGTGGCCTGCGATGTCTTTCTTTCGGTCGGTACCTCGAACATGGTGGAGCCGGCGGCCTCGTTGCCTTGGATCTCGGCCACGCACGGGGCCACCGTGATCGTGGTGAATCCCACCATGGACGGTCAGCGCCGTGGTCCGAGCATCCTCCCCATAGAAGGGCCGGCCGGGGTCATGCTGCCCCGACTGATCGCCGAGGCGTTTGCCGGTCGGCGAGCCCGTCGCCACGATGCGGCAGCGGCGCCGGGCCGTGGGCCCGTGGCTGCGACCGTCCCAACGGCGGAGCTCTCGATCGACCCGTCGGCGGCGGAGCAGCCTTCGGATCAGGCTTCGGAGTAGTCAGCGCCCCGGCCTGCGCGAGGGATCCAGGCCGAGATCGTGGTTCCGACACCGGGCTGCGACTCGGCCTTCACCTTGCCCCCATGAGACTCCGCCAGGTGTCGAACGATGGCGAGACCCAGTCCCGTGCCGCCGGCTTCGCGTGACCGACCTGGGTCGGCCCGGTAGAATCGCTCGAAGATGCGCGGCAGGTGCTCGGCCCCGATCCCCGAGCCGGTGTCGCGTACGCCGATCCGAACGCCGGCGCCGTCCTGTTGCGTGAAGAGCACCACTTCGCCGGCGGTGGTGTGTCGGAGTGCGTTTTCGGCCAGGTTGCTGAGAATCTGGCGGGCCGCCGTTGGATCGATATACAGACGATCCGCGTCGTGGCCCAGCTCGGAGCGCAGCACCACACCTTTGCTGTCCGCGGCCAATTGGAGCGGGGCAAACACCTCTGTGGCCACGGCCGTGACGTCGAGGTCCACAGGATTGGGCACCCAACCGCCCGACTCGATGCGCGACAGGTCGAGCAGGTCGTCGACGATGCGTTGCATACGACGCACGTTCCCCTCGGCCATGGCCAGGAACTGTCGGCGCAACTCCGGGGGCAGGTCTTCGTCCTGCAGCGTTTCGACGAAGCCGCCAATCACCGTGAGCGGCGTGCGCAACTCGTGCGACACGTTGGCGACGAAATCGCGGCGTACGGTTTCGAGGCGGCGGACCGGCGTGAGGTCATAGAGCGCGAGGACCGCACCGCCGCCGGGCAACGGGCGGGCGGTGAGTGACATGATACGATCATCGACGCGCACCTCGTCGGGAACCGCCTCGGAACCCGACAGCACCGCGGCCAACGCTTCGCGGAGGGTACGGTCGCGCGGCAAAAAATCGGCGGGGAAGGGCACCGGCTCACGCAACCGCAGCAGTTGTCGTGCGGTCTCGTTGATGCGCACCACGCGTTGTCGCGCATCGACCGCGATCACGCCTTCATTGAGTGATTCGGTAAGGGCGACCAGTAGCGCTTCTTCGCCATTCAGCGCCTGTAGCCGTGCCTCGAGCTGCTCGGCGAGCCGGCGCAGCGCTTCCGCCAGATCGCCCACTTCACCGCCCGCAATGGCGCGTGACGGGCGCTGCGTGAGATCGCCGGCCGCGAGACCGCGGGCGACGTCGCGCAGTTCCTCGATGGGGCGCGCGACCGGTGCGGCGAGCACCTGCGCGAGCGCGACACCCACCAGCAGAGCGGCGAGACCGGCGATCACAATGTCGCGCCGTACCTTGGCGAGAAACTCATCGGCGGAGGCCGCGGCGGTGGGCTCTTCGGCACGCACGCGCTCGGTAACGCGTCGTTCGACTGCAAAGAGCACGATACCGACAAGTAGCGTCGCGACCACGAAGCTGTTCACGACGATGCGCTGGCCAATCCTCATGACACGCTCACTACGGCGTTACGCGGCGAGGCCGCGACAAACGCGCGATCACCCGCCGCGCGGCATCGCCGCGCGGAAGCGATAGCCGAATCCGCGCACCGTTTCGATCATGTCGCCGGCGGCGCCGAGTTTGGTGCGCAGGCGCTGCACGTGCATGTCGACCGTGCGCGTCTGAATGTCGGGTGCCGCATCCCACACCGTTTCCAGCAGCAGTCCGCGACCCTGAACGCGTCCCCGTCGTTCCACGAGCGTGAGCAGTAGTTTGAACTCGGTGGGGGTAAGCTCCACCTCTTGTCCTTCCACCGCGACCGCCATCGCGGCGCGGTCGATGTGCAGTGGACCGATCACCAGCGTGTCGGCATTTACCGGTGCGGCGGTCCCGGTGCGGCGGAGAATCGCGCCTACCCGCAACACCAGCTCAGCGGGGCTGAACGGCTTGGTGAGGTAGACGTCGGCACCAAGCGAGAGACCGCGAATGCGATCGGGCTCCTCACGGCGCGCGGTGAGCATGAGCACCGCGATGTCGCG
>Ga0105047_10006789_pt1 | contig 19363 bp, 23 predicted proteins | sample MAT04_FD_78384 | JGI IMG/M metagenome (GOLD analysis project Ga0105047, IMG submission 78384) | Freshwater microbial communities from Lake Fryxell liftoff mats and glacier meltwater in Antarctica - MAT-04 (megahit assembly) | ecosystem: Environmental > Aquatic > Freshwater > Ice > Liftoff... | reverse complement strand
CGATGTCTCGCGGTTGGCGCGCAGCCGTTCGGCTCGGCAACGTGTCGAGAAGCGGTGGATCGCAGACAGGAACGCGCGGCGGTCTGGCGGAAAGTCGCGGCCACTGCGAGGGCGATTTGCTTGTAGGTCATCGTGGCGAGGCGGACGAAGATGACGGCGCGCAACCCGGGGTCGCTTTGGACTTTCGAAGATGTGCCTCTGCGAAGGTGGCGGCGATGTTCGGCCCTGGCTTCGACCACATTCAACGGCAGTTGAACGGCCTGCTCAAGTGCGTTTGACAGGGCGATTGCGGCGGCCATGGCCGTGTCGGTTTGGGCCTTGGCATCCTGCAAGGCGCTGATCGTGGCCTGAACCAGTGCGACCGTGCCGGGGGCGTTGCGGATCGGGTCCGCCATGAGCCGTGATCCGGGCGTGGTCCGTCGTGCTGTCCGCAACGGGTCACGACCATGGAAATTCGGGGTCCATGACGTCCCCGCGAGACGCTTTGCACAAGGGGGACTCCGGCCCTCCGTCACTCCGCCCTGCCTCACGATCCGACCCGCTGTTTCTTTACCCAGCCTCGCACGCTCCCATCGCTGGCATGAAGGCGGCGGGCGACTTCGGCAGTGAAGTGGCCTTGCAAGGCCAGCATCGCGGCCGTCCAGGGCTTGGCCAGGGGAAAGCGCTTTTGCGTCCGGGGATCGGTTGCGGCGCGAACGGCAAGGGCCCGGGCGGCAGACCAAGTTGGGCACCGATGGCGTCTGCCGTGTCTTGCCCGACCCGCGCGCCGGGTGACGGCGGCGGGCCAGAGAAGTCCGGGGTCCCGGTCAGGGGCGCATAGGCCGGGAGCGCTGGCCATGACGCCATCGAACGCGGCGTCGTCGGCCTTGCACAGGGCGATGCCCCAGATCTGCATGGCGGGCGTCATGGAGCCCCGCCGCAGGATCTCTGAGACCTTCTGCGCAGCGCGCTCTTCGCTTGCAGCAGAGATTGCCCGGTATCAGTCTGCCAGTATTCCCGCGACGGCGGCAGCGGGCACGTACTCGGCCGGGTCCGGGGCGCGGGACCGCGTGGCAGTGGCGTCGGTCCTGGCCACGGTCCGACGATCGACGATGAAGCAGGGCTTGCCGATATCGGCGATGGCGATCAGGTCGCCCACCGTCGCGTTGGCGAGGAGGAACGTGCCCGGCCGGTATATCAGCGACGGGGCACCGGCGGCACCGGCGCTGTTGTCCACCGTCCGCCCGGCCCAACCCAACCCCGCACACCCGGTGGCGACAGACCCCTTGGTGAGGTGGCCTGCGGGGTTGCAACGGGCTGCGATCCGCCGCCAGTCCCTGAGGCGGGCGCACATGTTTACGATCTTGTGGCGCGGGCGGCAGAGTTCGGCATCCTGCGGGACAGGGACCTTCCGGCCGAAGCGGGGACGCTATACTCGGGGAAAACCCCATCTCGATCGAACCGCTACGGAACCCCTCGGCATCAGCGTGGCGCCGATCGGCCGGCAACGCCCCGGCCGTCGGAAGGGCGGACGGCAGCGCCTGCGCGCCGGAATGGTCCAGGCCGCGCGGCGAGGCCGACGCGCTGCCGCACCACCCGGATCAGGCCGGAGCAGCACAAGCCGTTCTACGGCCATCGGTGCGCGTTCCGACGACCGGACGATCATGGCGCAACGATTGGTCGATATCGACGGCCGTCTCGAGTTCCGCGGCAAAGCGGTGCCCGGCACAGACGGCCGCTGCGACGATGGCCGGGGCCTCGCAATCGCCGATCCGTCGCAAGGTGAATGGCAAGCGGTCGGCATCGCTGCCTACCCGGTCCATGATCGCATGATACACCTCATCGCGCTGCGCGCGCTGCGTCACCAGGACCGCGCCGCGCGCGGCGACCTGCTGTGTCGTCCCGGTTTATTCGCAGGTCAGCATCGTGCTTTCCCCATCGAAACCGCTCAGCGCATGCGCGGTGACGATGGTAATGCCCTGTTTCATCAGCCGGGTCCGGATGCGCCAGCGTTCCGACGTATTGCCCGCCCAATCCGATACGCTGTCTTATTCCGTGACATAGGTCACCGCCAGCCCCGCCGTCCGCAGCCGTTCGGCGACGACGCCGGCGAGGAAATGGTTATCGCCATCGAACACCACCACCGGGCCATCGGGCAGGTTCCCGTCCATGATGTCGTCGGGAGTAAGGACCGCAGCCCCACCGGTGGCGAAGGGCACATAGGTCTTGCCGTCAAACCGGTCGCGTCGCCAGGTGGCACCTGTGGCGATTGCGACATGGTCCGGGGCAATATCGAACACATCCTGCGCCGAAAGGCGGCTTTCGCGGAAGATCTCGACGTCGGGCAGCTTCAGAAGCTGCTGTTCGCGGTAATCACGGACGCGGATGTATTCGTTCATGCCGGGCAATGTCGCCTCGCAGGTCACCCGCCCGCCAAGGGTCCGCGTCGCCTTGGCCAGCAGGACGTGATAGCCGCGCAGGCCCGCAGCCCGCGCGGCCTCCAGCCCCGCAGGCCCGGCACCCACGATCAAAACCCGCGCCTGGGACATCTTGGGCTGCATCTTCTCGGGGTGCCAAGCCTTGCGCCATTCCTCGCCCATCGTCGGGTTCTGGGTGCAGCGCACCGGCACGCCCAGACTGTCGCCCGAATAGCAGACTTTGCAGCCGATGCATTCGCGGAAGTCTTCCAGCCGCCCCTCTTCGATCTTTCTTGGTCAGGAAAGGGTCGGCGATCGAGGGGCGCGCGGCCCCGATCAGGTCGGTGATCCCGCGCCGGACCTGCAACACCATCGTGTCGGGAGAGGTGAAACGGCCCACGGTCACGACCGGCCTTGTGGTCGCGGATTTGACCCAAGCCATGTCAGGCTCCAGCACCGCCTCCCTTGTGAAACCCGACACTCCCATTTCCAGCGTGTAATCGGCAATGTTGATGTCCCACAGGTCGGGGAGTTCGGCCAGCAGCCCGAACATCCCGCGCCGTACGCCATGTTCAGGCACGCCGTCCTCGCCGACGGTATTTTCGGCCTTGAACCGCACCGCGATGCCGCAACTTCACCGACGGCAGACTTTCGCCGCCCACAAAGATCAGATCGCGGCGTTCAAGATCGGGGAGAGCGTGCCGCAGGGCCCGCCAGACTTCGGCGATCTCAAGGTGCCCCTGCCGCATGTTCCAAGGGTGGCTGCCCCACCAGTGCGCTTCAGGATGATACGCGTGTGTAACCCGCCCCGCAGCAAGCGCTGCCAGAATTTCATGCGCATGTTGTTTGTCTGCCGGGGACATCCGATCGCCCTTTGCACGCGATTGCAAAAAAAGATTTTCACGAATCGGAAACCAGGTAAATCCAGACTGCATCCGGATGCACCGCTGGGTAACTGCGGGCGGTCAGGGGGTCGAATGGCTGGGATCGAACTTTGCGGTCTGTCAAAACGCTGGGGCAGTTTTGTCGGCGTCGACAACATAAACCTGACGATTGCCGACCGTGAGTTTCTGGTTCTGCTGGGCCCGTCAGGCTGCGGCAAGACCACCACGATGCGGATGATCGCGGGGCTGGAAGATGCGACCGACGGCGAAATTCCGATCGGCGGGCGGCGGGTCAATGACCTTCAACCCAAGGACCGCGACATCGCCATGGTATGCCAGTCCTAAGCGCTTTACCCCAACATGAACGTCTACGAGAACATCCGCTTTCCCCTGAAGCTTCGTAGAATCCCCGAGGCTGAACACGACGCCCGTGTGCGTCGCGCCAGCGGCATGGTCGAACTCGACGAGTTTCTGCATCGCAAGCCATCCGAACTGTCGGGGGGGCAGCGTCAGCGAGTGGCGCTTGCCCGTGCCATTGTGCGCCAGCCCGAAGTGTTCCTGATGGATGAACCTTTGTCCAACCTCGACGCCAAGCTGCGGGTTTCGACCCGTGCCCAGATCAAGAACCTCAGCCATGAGTTGAAGGTCACCTTGTTCTACGTGACGCACGACCAGATCGAGGCGATGACGCTGGCCGACCGGGTGGTAGTGATGAAAAAAAAGGCGTCGTGCAGCAAGTTGGCACGCCAACCGAGATTTATGACCGCCCGGAGAATACCTTTGTCGCAAGCTTCATCGGCAACTCGGCGATGAACCTGATGCAGGGACAACTTGCGGGCGGCACCTTTACCGGCGACCATGTCCGGATAAGCGGGCTGAACGCAGCCGATGGCCCGGCAACGGTGGGCTTTCGCGCCCAAGACGCCGCTGTGGCAGCCCAAGGCGAAATCAACGCACCCGTCTATACGATGGAGCTTCTGGGCGATTCCACCATGGTGACCGTACGCGCAGGCGGCGCGATGGTCGCGGTAAAGGCCCACAAGGAGTACCGGACCGAGATCGGGCAAGAGGTGTCGATCCACCTGCCTGCGGCCGCCTGCCACGTTTTTGATGCAACGACCGGGGCGCGGCTGACCGCGTGACCCCGATGAAAACCGGGTCCCGCAAGCCCCTGTAACAGGGAGACTGTCCAAGGCTGCTTCGTAAACTCGCCCGTGCCGGTGGCTTCGCACTGATGGGCTCGACCGCCATGGCGGCCTGCGCCTTTGAAAACACCGTTCCGCTGAAATCGCTGACCGCCGGGTTCGAGGCGTGGAAATCGGTGACCTCGGCCATGGCCGAATGCCGCAACTTCACGCCTGAGCTTGGTCAGGAATTTGCCACCAAACAGCCCGAGGCGTTTGCCGCGAACCCCTCGCTGTACCACATCGGCGGCGTCGCCAATGAAACCATCGTGCCGCTCTTGAATGCCGGTACGATCCGCCCGCTGGACGATCTGGTCGCGAAGTACGGCCAGAACCTGAAGCCCAACCAGTTGTTCAAGGTCGATGGCAAGATCATGGCGATTGCCATGATGGTGCACACCCAGCACCTGATGAACCGCAAGGATATCCTTGAGCAAGCAGGCGTTGCCGTTCCCACCACGTGGGACGAAGTGCTGATGGCGGCCGAAAAGATCAAGGCGGCCGGGCTTGTAGACTATTTGCTGGGTGCCACGACAAAGGCGGGCTGGAACTTTGGCGAAAAGTTCGTGAACATGTATTTCGGCATGGGCGGCGCGCTGATCAACGCCGATGGCACGCCTTCGGTCAACAACGAGGCTGGCGTCAAGACGCTGGTAACGCTGAAGGCACTGACCGCCTATATGGACCTCGAATACCTGATCTCGGACAGCACTTATGTCCAGCAGCAGTTCCAGCAGGGCAAGATCGCGATGGCGAACCTGTGGGCCAGCCGTGGCGGCGCGATGGATGACGCCGCCGAAAGCAAGGTCGTTGGCAGGGTCGATGGCGGCATTGCGCCCACGGCGATGGCAGGCGGCGCGCCCGCGACGACGCTGTGGTGGGACGGTATCGTGATCGCCAAGAACATCACCGACGAAGAGGCGGATGCCGCCTTCATGGTCGCGATGGAAGGCATCGACACCGAAATGGTCACGGCGCACAACGACGATGCGATCTGGCTGGTCGAGGGCTATGTGCCGGGCCGTCTGGCGCAAGGCGCGATTGCCACCGCCAGCGCCACCCCGCCCAAGCCGTCCTATCCGTCGACCACCACGCAAGGGCTGATGCACTCGGCGCTTGGTGACAATCTGTCAGCCTTCTTCACCGGCGAGAAATCGGCGGCAGGCACGCTGGCGGCGGTCGAGGCGTTCCATACCACGGGCGCCAAGGAAGCGGGCGTTCTGAAGTAACCTACATCCGGGCGGGGCACGGTGCCCCGCCCCCCAATCACGGCAAGGGGGCGTTTCATGAAATTCAGAACCTTTGCCGCCTTCATCGCGCCGTCGGTGCTGATGATGATGATCTTTATCGCGGCCCCCTTGGTCAGCGTATTCATCCAGAGCTTTTATCAGACCCAACCCATCGTCGACATGGTGCAGGTCGAAACACGCACGCCGGGATTTGTCACCCAGACCTGCGTGACCGAGACGAAGCCGCGCCCAACGCCAGATGACGCGGGCAAGATGCGGACTGAAACCAACTTCATCGGCTGGCAACGCTACGGCAATGTGCTGGAACCCGCCAAGGCCCGGGACGCGATCCGCAACCTCGATCCGGCGGCCTTGCTGGCAATCGACTTCTGGGGGGCGTTGCGCTTTATGCTGACGTTCACCTTCATCACCTTGCCGCTGGTGATCGGGCTTGGCTTGGCAATCGCGATTGTCGTCAACAACACTGCCCGGTCGGTGCGCGGTCCGGTGATCTTCGTCTCGCTTTTGCCGTTCATCATCACCCCGGTGATCGGCGCGCTGGCGATCTGCTGGCTGTTCGTCGGCGACGGCATCAGGACCCGCGCGATGGAGCATTATTCCGGCACCGACATCGCGATATTCGCCCAAGGCCGGGCCATCGAGATTCTGATGATGTTCTTTCGGGTCTGGCACGTCGCGCCGTTTGCCTTCGTGATCTTTTACGCGGGGCTTTAAGGCGTCAACCAGGACAGCATCGAGGCCGCACTGATCGACGGGGCAAACCGGTTCGAACGGCTGCGTTACGTGGTCATCCCGCATCTGATGCCGCTGATCGTGTTTGTCACGCTGATCCACCTGATGGATGCCTACCGCGTGTTCAGAGAAATCGTCGGTTTCCGCGCCGAGGCTTACGTCCGCTCGCTGCAATACCTGACCTGCGATTACCTGTCGCCCGACAACACCGGGAACCGGGCGATCAGCCGGGCGTCGGCCTCGTCGATGCTGACGATGATCGGGATCGTCGTGCTGCTGATCCCGCTGTTGCGCCGGACGTGGCGCGATCACCAGGGGAGCTGCTGATGACGATCCGTGCACCGCGCCAACCCCTGTCTCTGCGCCTGACCTTGGCTGCGTCCCTGACGCTGTGGTGCCTCATCGCCGCTTTTCCGATCTTCTGGATCACGGTGATGAGCTTCAACGTCCCGCTCGATGCGTTTGCCGCCAGCCCGTGGGATGTGATCCTTGGCCCGATCACCCGCGCGCAGGGCAAGGGGCTGACGATCCTCGATATCGCAGCGTTGATCGCGTTTCTGATAACGGCGGCGCGGGTCGCCATGGGCCTGCTGCCCCGCCTTGTGACGCGGTTCAGCCCACGCGGACTGTTGGCCTTCGGCTGGCTCGTGGGTGCTGCCGTCTTTGCGCTGACATTCCTGATCGGCGGCCTGCTGGTGCTTCTGCCCCTGATGTGCGCGCTCAACGGTGCCTTTGGCCTGACCCCGCTGATCGGCCTGACGCTGGAGCATTACAATACTGTCTGGGTCGACCGCGAATTCTGGCGCAACTTTCTCACTTCGCTGAAGGTGACCGTGGGTGTGGTCACCATCTCGCTGACCCTGCCCGGCGTGTTCCTGGGGCACCGCAACATTCCGGTGCAATCGGTCGGCTGCTATGTACCGGGCGGCAAGTTTCCCATGGTGGCATCGGCCCATATGTCGGTGCTGACGGCGGCGGTTGCCGGTGTGCCGCGCATCGTGGCCTCGGCCCCGCCGGTCAAGGGGGTGCCGCATCCCGCCATCGTCGCCGCCATGCAGATGGGCGGCGCGCATGAGATTTATGTGCTCGGCGGCATGCAGGCGGTGGGTGCCATGGCCATCGGCACCGAAACGATCACCCCGGTGGACATGCTGGTCGGCCCCGGCAACGCCTATGTGGCCGAGGCCAAACGCCAGCTTTACGGCCGCGTCGGTATCGATTTGTTCGCGGGCCCGACCGAGACGATGGAAATTGCCGATGACACCGTGGACGCAGAGCTTTGCGCTACCGACCTGCTGGGGCAGGCCAAACACGGCTACAACTCGCCCGCCGTTCTGCTGACGAACTCGCGCCGTCTGGCCAAGGCGACGATGGCCGGGATCGACCGCTTGTTGACAATCCTGCCCACCCGCGACACCGCCGGGGCCAGTTGGCGCGATTACGGCGAGGTGATCGTCTGCGACACCTATGACGAGATGCTGGCGCAGGCCAATTTCATCGCCTCCGAACATGTGCAGGTGATGACCGACCGCGACGACTGGTTTCTGGAGCATGTGCACAGCTACGGCGCGCTGTTCCTTGGCCCGCGCACCAACGTGGCCAATGGCGACAAGTTGATCGGCACCAACCACACGTTGCCCACCAGCAAGGCGGGGCGCTATACCGGCGGCCTCTGGGTCGGCAAATTCCTCAAAACGCACAGCTATCAGCGCGTCACCACCACCGACGCCGCAGCAGCGATGATCGGCGAGTACGGCAGCCGTCCGTGCCTGCTCGAAGGCTTCGTAGGCCATGCCGAGCAATGCAACATCCGCGTGCGCCGCTACGGGGGCCGCAATGTGCCTTACGGATTGGCCGCAGAATGACCGAAGCTTTGCGCGTCAAAACCGCCTTTGCCCCCTTTGCCACCGCATTGCGCGACGGCGCGGGCTTGCGCGCGGCGATGGACGGGCTGTTCACGCCGGATGCCATCTTTCACCTGTGCCACCCGATCGGCGATGTGACCGGCCCCGAGGCCGCTCATGCGCGAGCTTTCGCGCCGTTGCTGACCGCAATCCCCGATCTTGAACGGCGCGACTGGATCGTGATCGCGGGCCATGACCAGGACGGTGCGCTGTGGCTTGGCGCGGGCGGGCATTACATGGGCACTTCTGCCAAGCCCTGGCTTGATATTCCTGCAACCGGCCATCTGGTGGCCATGCGCTACCACGAGTTCTTCCGGTTCGAAGGCGCCTGCGTCGTCGAGATGCAGGCGATCTGGGATATCCCCGAGGTGATGATGCAGGCCGGGGTCTGGCCCATGGCGCCGTCGCTGGGGCGCGAAATGGTGGTACCCGGTCCGATGACGCAAGACGGGCTGACGGTGCAGGGCGATGGCACCGCAACCGTGGCCCTCGTCATGGAAATGCTGACGGCGATGAAACGGCACCCGCTGCACGGCGGGCCGGAGGCGATGGAAATGCCGCGCTACTGGCACCCGCGCATGAACTGGTATGGCCCGGCGGGCATCGGCACCGCGCGCGGAATGACCGGCTTTCGCAACTGGCATCAGATCCCGTTTCTGGCGGCCATGCCCGACCGTGGCCAGTACCCCGGTCAGACCAAGGGGCATTTCTTCGGGCAAGGCAAATACGCCGCCGTCACCGGCTGGCCCAACATGCGCCAGACGCTGAGCGGTGCAGGCTGGCTCGGCCTGCCGCCAACCGGGCAGCAGTTAACCATGCGCAGCCTTGATTTCTGGCGAATGGAAGGCAAACTGGTCCGCGAAAACTGGGTGCTGGTCGATCTTCTCGACGCTTTCGCGCAACTGGGGACGGATCCCTTGGCCCGCATGCGCGAATTCAACAAGGCGCGTCATGGCTTTGACCCCGAAACCGGAGCCGCCCTGCCGTGATCCTGCCCCGCACCCCCAGCTTTCGCCTTGATGGCCGTCGCGCCCTGATCAGCGGCGCCTCGTCGGGCATCGGGCTTGCCGCGGCTGCGGCACTGGCGGGAGCGGGGGCCGACGTGACGCTGGTTGCCCGGCGCGCCGAGCAGTTGGCCGACGCCCGCGATGCCATCGTGGCAGACGGCGGCACGGCCCGCGCGCAGGTGCTCGACATCACCGATCTTGCGGCAACCGACGCTTTCCTTGCCACTGAGTCCCCCTTTGATGTGCTGGTCAACGCTGCGGGCCTCGCTCGCCACAGCCCGGCTCTGGCCACCACCCCGCCGATTACGACGCGGCGATGGCCCTGAACCTGCGGGTGGCCTATTTCCTGACGCGGGGTGTCGCAGCCCGTCTGATCGCCGAGGGAAAGCCCGGCAGCCTGATCAACATCTCATCGCAGATGGGCCATGTCGGCGGGCCGGATCGCGCGGTCTATGCGGCTACCAAACATGGGCTTGAGGGGATGACCAAGGCGATGGCGATCGAATGGGGGCCGCACGGCATCCGCGTCAACACGCCGTGCCCCACCTTCATCCGCACGGCCTTGGGCGAACAGACGCTGCGCGACGCGGGCCGTCTCGCTTGGATCCTGTCCAAGATCAAGCTGGGCCGGGTGGGGGAGGTGACCGACATCATGGGTCCGGTGGTCTTTCTTGCCTCGGACGCAGCCGCCCTCATCACCGGCACTGCGCTGATGGCCGATGGCGGCTGGACGGCGGAGTGAACCGATGACCGACGCACCCGACCGCAGCAGCGACAAACCGACCGCGACGGATGTGGAACATCTCGCCGGTGTCAGCCAATCGGCGGTCAGCCGGGTGTTCACGCCGGGCGCTTCGGCCAGCAAGGAAACCGCCCTAAAGGTGCGCGCGGCGGCGGATCGTCTTGGCTACCGCCCCAACATTCTGGCCCGCAGCCTGATCACCGGGCGCACGCGGATCATCGGGCTGGTGGTGGCCTATCTGGATAACCAGTTCTACCCGATGGCGCTGGAACTCCTCAGCCGCGCCTTGCAGGCCAAGGGTTACCACATCCTCGTCTTCATGGCCGAAAATGCAACCGAGCGTGTGGCCGAAGTGATGGAAACCTGCTGGATTATCAGGTCGACGGAATGATCACGGCAAGCGTCGCCATGACCAATCACCTTACGACGATGTGCAATGCGGCGGGCATCCCGTTGGTGCTGTTCAACCGGCGTCAGGACGATGCCCGCCTTTCATCGGTCACGTCGGACAATATGGCCGGGGGTCAGCGCGCTGCCCGCCACCTGATCGAGGCCGGCCACCAGCGGATTGCGCATATCATGGGCTGGCAGGGATCGTCGACCGGGCGCGACCGCGCGGCGGGCTTTTCCCTTGCGACGGCTGACGCGGGGATGCGCCACGCAGAAGTGGTCGAAGGCATGTCTTCGCGCGAGACAGCGCGTGCGGTGACGCTGTTGCTGTTCGCCGGACCAGACCACCCGGACGCGGTCTTTGTCGGCAATGATCACATGGCCTTTGCCGTGATGGACACGCTGCGCCACGAACTGGGCCTGCGGGTGCCGCAGGATGTGTCCCTCGTGCGCTATGACGATGTGCCGCTTGCCGCTTGGCCGTCCTATGACCTGACCACCATCCGCCAGCCGGTGAACCGCATGGTCGAGGCGACGGTGGCAACGCTCCTGAACCAGATCGAAGGCGATACCGCCCCGCGCCAGATCACCATCGACGGGCCGCTGATCCTGCGCGGTTCGGTCCGCAAACCATAAGGAACGACCATGAAAGGCTTTGATCCCAAATGGACGGACCTTCCCGACTGGATCATCGGGATCACGCGCGAAATCTGGGAAGACCGGGGCATCGCCTCGCTGACCCATCGCTACGGGGCCGACATTCCGGTGCGGTCCCCCGCCTCGGTCGTGGTCGGCAATCAGGGTGTCATTGCCGCGACAATCGCGACGCTGGCCGAGTTTCCCGACCGCACCCTGCTGGGCGAAGATGTCATCTGGTCGGGCAATCCGAATGACGGCAAGGGGATGCTGTCGTCGCACCGGCTGATCTCGACCGCGACGCATACCGGCGACGGGTCTTGTGGCACGGCGACCGGCAAACGCCTGGGTTATCGCATCATCGCCGACTGCCATGCGATTGACGACCTGATCAACGACGAATGGCTGATCCGCGATCAGGGGGCCATCGTCCGCCAGATGGGGTGGGAGCCTGCCGGCTTCACGCGGGATCAGATCGCGCGCGAGGGCGGGGCAGAGGCTTGCGTGAAACCCTTCACCCCTGCCCGCGACGTGCCCGGCCCCTACACCGGGCGCGGCAACGACGATGAATGGGGTGCAAGGCTTGCCGATACGCTGACCCGCATCTTGGCCGCCGACATGGGTGTCATTCCACGGGTCTATGGCCGGGCCGCGAACCTTTACCGTCCCGGCGGGGTCGAGGGCCTCAGCCATGCCGACGCCGACCGGTTCTGGATGGGCCTGCGCGCGGCCTTTCCATCGGCGAGGTTCACCATCCACCATCAGATCGGCCGCGAAGACCCGATGCTGCCGCCCCGTGCGGCCATCAGGTGGAGCCTCGATGGCACGCATTCCGGCTGGGGCGCCTTTGGCCGCCCGACCCAAGCGCCGATGCATGTCATGGGCATCTCTCATGCCGAATTCGGCCCCTGGGGCGGTGTTGCAGGCCGCAACGGCTGGGGCATCCGCCGCGAGTACACGCTTTTCGATGAAACCGCGATCTGGAAACAGATCCTGCTGCACACGGGTGACCTATGACCGCTGCCCCGCAAATCGTCCGCTAGGGCGAGCTTCGGCCCTGCAAGACGGCGTTCATCGACGCCCACACGCCGGGGTCCGACCAGAAGGAAAACTTCACCATCATCGGCGGCGGTGTCTCTGAATCCGCCGATCAGCATGTGCCTATCGCGGCCACCCCCGGTTTCAACATCGGGGCGGCGAGCCAGCCGCCGAAATGCCGCAACTCGTTGCACAGCCACCGCACCGCCGAGGTGTTCTTTGCCTTGAAGGGCCGCTGGCGGTTCTTCTGGGGCCGCTGGGGCACGGCAGGAGAGGTGGTAATGGAAAAGGGCGACATCATCAACATCCCGACCGGCATCTTTCGGGCCTTCGAAAACATCGGCACCGATTACGGGTTGATCATGGCAATCCTTGGCGGCGACGATGCCGGGGGCGGGGTGATCTGGGCGCCGCAAGTCATCACCGATGCAGGGATTATGGTCTGGTGTTGGGCGAGAACGCCAAGCTTTATGACACCAAGAAAGGCGCCACCCTGCCTGAAGGTGTCGGACCCATGCTCTTGCTGACCGACGCGCAGCTCAAGGCTTATCCCGAACCGACCACGGCGCAGGTCGTGCCCAATCACGTTGCGCGGTATTGGGACCTGATGGCGCTGGCCGACCGCAAGCCTGCGGTGGTGATCGGCGACAGCGGCAAGCTGCGCGACCGCCCCGGGTTCGAGGTCAGCTTTGTGACCCGCGCCTCCGCCAGAGCCGATTTGCATTCGCACACCCGCCCCTCGGTCCTGATGCCGATGCGGGGCCATTGGCGGCTGACCTGGCCCGGCAGCGAGGCGACCCGGGCCCCAGTTGGAAAAGGACATCGCCAACCTGAAGGCGGCAATGCACCTGCACGGTGCTGCGCGCGGCTTCATGAACGCGGCCTCGCCCGGCGTGATCAGCCTGTTCTTGCAAAACGCCCATTACGGAACACGCGAAGACCATCTTGCAGCACTTGCCGAGGCTATGCACGATGAAGACCGCACCATCCTTGACGCAGGGCTTGATCTGCAACTCGACTGCCCCGACCTCGCCCTGTCGCGCCACATGCTGTTCACCCACCTCACCGATGACGAATTCCTGCACGTCGCGGCCACCCATGTCGAGGCTCTGCGCCACGCCCTGCACGGCCTGCCGCAAGATCGCATCAGGCTGCATATCTGCTGGGGAAATTACGAAGGCCCGCACACCTGCGACATCGACATGGCGCAGGTGTTTCCGCTGCTGATGACGGTGCCCGCGAACTATATCCTGTTCGAGACCGCCAACCCGCGTCACGGCCATGAATGGACCGTGTTTCGCGACCGCGCGCACGAGATCGCCGACGACAAGGTGCTGGTGCCGGGGGCTGTCGACACCACGACGAACTTTGTCGAACACCCCGACCTCGTGGCACAACGGCTGCAACGCTTCACCGATATCGTCGGGGCCGACCGCGTCATTGCCGGATCCGATTGCGGTTTCGGCACCTTCGCGGGTTTCGGCTCGGTCGACCCCGAAATTGCATGGGCCAAGCTTGCGACTTTGAAGGAAGGCGCGCGGCGCGCGGCATGACCCCACTCGTCCTGGAGCCCGGCATGATGTGCGATGCCCGAATGTGGGGCGGGCTGGCTACGGCGTTGTATCCGCGCGCGGTCGGGCATGTGGTGCCCACCGGGGAGGACACCATGGCGGCACTGGCTGCAAAGGTCCTGCACGATGCGCCACAACACTTTGCGCTCGCGGGTCTGTCGATGGGCGGGATTGTCGCGATGGAAGTTCTGCGACAGGCACCGGACCGGGTGACGCATCTGGCACTTCTCGACACCAACCCCTTGGCCGAGGCACCTGAGGCGCGCGCCCGTCGAGGCCCCCAGATTGCCCGCGCGCTGGCAGGCCAGCTTGCCGCCGTGATACGCGACGAGATGAAGCCGAACTACCTGTTCCCCGGTGCCGATCAGCCTGCCATCCTTGATCTGTGCATGGACATGGCCCTGAGTCTTGGCATGCAGGTCTTTGTCAACCAGTCCTGCGCGCTGCGGGACCGGCCCGATCAGACCGCGACGCTGGCCGCCTTCAAAGGCCCGGCATTGGTTCTGATGGGTGCCGAAGACCGGCTTTGCCCGCTTAGCCGGCACCAGTTGATGCACCGCCTGATGCCGCAATCGCGGCTGGTGATCGTGACTGGTGCCGCCCATCTGCCGACGCTGGAAAAACCGCTCGAAACCACGGCGGCCCTGATCCGCTGGCTGGAGGAATGATGGACGACAGTCTGCTTGAAACCCTGCGCCGGGTGGACACCCCGACGGTCTGCAACGCCATCGAGGTGGTGCAGGGCCGCCGCGGCCTTGACCGTTTCACCCGCGGCACGATGATCTCGACCGATCCGGGTAAGGCCATCGTGGGCTACGCCGTCACCGCACAAATCGCGGCACTGGCCCCCCCGACCGAAGAGGCTGGCATTATCCGCGCCCGGCGCATGGCCTATTACCGCGCGATGCATGACGGACCGAAACCCTCGATCGCGGTGGTGGCGGATCTGGATTATCCCCAGTGCATCGGCGCCTATTGGGGCGAGATCAAGACGACCATCCACAAGAGGTTTGGCATGTCAGGCGCGTTGACCAACGGCGTCGTGCGCGATCTTGGCGATCTGCCGCCCGGCTTTCCGGTCATCGCAGGCAGCATCGGCCCCAGCCACGGCTATGTCCATGTCCGCAGCATCGGGCAGCCGGTGCGGATCATGGGGCTGACCGTTGCGCAAGGGGACCTCATCCACGCCGACCGTCACGGTGCGGTCGTGATCCCAACCGAGACCATCGCCACCTTGCAAGCCGCCATCCTGAAACTGCAGGCGACAGAGCGTCTGATCCTTGACCCGGCGCGTGCGGCGGGCTTTGACTTCACAGCCTTTGAGGCTGCCTGGACTGCATTTGAAAAAGCCGGAACCTGACGTACCTCCTTCGCTGCCAGCCCACCCAGGTCATGTTGCAACACCCGCTGGTCGATCCTAAAGAATTGCAGCCCTTGTCAGTGCAATCGTAGGGGATCGTTCCTGTCTCTGTTTCGATGTTTTGCCAGGCGGACGGCGACCCGAAGTTTTCTTGGCCTCCGAGACGGGCATATGGGACGGTGACGGAGTCTGTTGCGGTTCGGGCTGCTGTACCACCGTTTTCACAAGCGACTTCCCCTATTTTGTTGACCTATTCAAGCATCCGCCGGGGGCCGTCTTTTTGAGCTGAGGATTTCCGCTTAAGTCCGACGTCATGTCCGACCATAGCTACAGACCGAAGTCGAGATCCTTTCTGTCACCGATACCGGTCGCCGTCGGCGCTGGACGGATGTGCGGAAGGTTCGCATTGTTGAAGAGAGCTTTGGCCCGCGCGGGAGCATGTCCGAGACAGCCCGGCGCCATGATATTGGCCGAACGCTGTCGGTGGGCTGGCGGCGTCGGTATCGCGACGGCGAGCTGACCGGCGGTGCTGCGCTGCTGCGGTTGATGCCTTTGACGCGCGCGGCCCCTGAGGCCCCGGCGATACCACCTGCGCCGGAACCGAAGCCTGTACCGGAGCCTGTACCGGAGCCTGTGCCGAAACCTGTGCCGAAACCTGTGCCGGCCGCGACCGACCGGCCAGCGAGCACTCTGCTGAACCGCAGGCGCGGTTCGAGTGCGGCCAGCCTTGCCCCGGTGATGCTGACGCGTCTCGTACAGGCATCGGACCCGTCATGAGTGCGAATCCCTCAGGCCCGACGGTGTGGATCGCAAGCGGGGCGTCGGACATGCGGCGTCGCCAGCGGTTTTTCGGCCCGATGGCGCAACCACCGGCGACCATGAAATCGCCGGATTGCGCGCTGAATTGGCCGCGCAAACAGCCCGTGCGCAGGCCGCTGAACGCGACTTGGTGCCAGCGCGCGCCTGGGCGTCCTGCACGGAAGCGATGGTCAGGGAATTGAAGCTGGAGATCGCCAAGCGGCGCCGCGACAAGTCTGGCATCTCGTCCGAGCGCCGCGCGCGGCTGATCGATCAGCTGGAATTGCAACTCGAAGAACTGGAAGCGACTGCGACCGAGGATGAGCCACGCCGCCACCAACTGGACCATCCAGCAGCGCGGGCTGAAGCCTGCCACCAAGATCGTGCCGTGGCATCTTTGCGACCGGCACAATTCGGACTTCAGCCGTTTTCCGACGCAAGCTCGACTGGCCGAGGATGCCGAAATGTCGATCTCCGCCCTGAACGACCACCTCGCCACGCTGGAGGAACTGCGCCTCATCCACCGCATCCGCGCCCACGATCCGCATAGCCACCGACGGTTGCCAACCCGGTACATCCTCGGGTTCGAGCAGGGTTACCCGCAAAAGCCACCACCGGAAAGCGGTGATGGGTTTGTTGAAATCACAGAGGAAAATGACACCCCATCTCCGGAAAATGCAGATGCGGCCAACTCCGGATTTCCGGCATGTCCACCTCCGGATTGTGCCCAAAGCCATCTCTGGAATCCGCAGCATAACCTTGTGCGGGAACCTTCAACTAAACCAGTAAAGGAGGAGGACGCAGCTGCGCACAAGATCGATTTTGATCATTTTTTCGAAGAACTGCTGACCGCGCTGGGCCTTGATCCGGTCGGTACCCTGCCCGCCTGGTGGCAGGATTGGCCAGCCAAAACCCATGTCCGCCGCTGGCATGATGATCTCGGCCTGTCCGAGGACCGGATCATCGAAACCGCCATGGAAACCCGGACGGACCACCCTGCCACGCCGGATGGCCCCAAGGCACCCGATCGCGCGATGGAACGCGCCGCTCGGCACGATACGCAGACCGCCACAAAGCCCCCCACCGCCAAACGCCGACCCAGCCGCAGTGACGCGCCCCGTCCCGGCGACGATGAGAAGGCCGCCTTCGAAGCCGACATGGTCAACTCCGACCGCTACCTGCCAGCCAACACCATCAGCAACACCCTGCGCGACGCGATGCTGGCACGCGGCCTGGTCACGCCCGAACGGCTGCGCGCGAGGGGCGTGCGGTGATCGGACGATGAACGATCCATCGTGACGGATGGCAGAAACGCTCGCTGGGCGTCTGCCAAGCAAGAGTTTTGCCGACCCTCGAAAGTGCTGCCAAAGCAGCCCACGATCAACATGGCATGCCGGGCAAAACCGCAAACGAGAAGCCCGCACCCTTCAGCAATCGGTCATTTCCAGTAGCCCGGAAACCCGCGCTGACCCCGCGAAATCAAACATCGAGGGAAGCGAACAGGTTCTCCGGGCCCGCAAACGGCGCGCGACGAGCCGGTGCAGGACGAGCTTCGCCCGATCATTGACGGATTCGCGGTTCACAGTCGTTTTCAGAGCTTTGACTGATGCCTGTTCGCGGCGCTGTCGACGCAGATCCGCGGCAAGTTTCAGGATTTCTTCCCGATCCTCAGTTGGCACAAGCACTTCGACCCGGACGAGGCCCACACCGCCGCCGGTCGAACTGTAACGCTTGAAGCGATCTTGAACGGACATTTCTGATTCTCCTTGACGTCCCGTACAGCGTATCCAGGAAACGCATCCAAGCATTCATTCAGTGCAGCATATCCGTCAGCCCCAACGCCTCGAATGTCGCCCTCATCGCCGGATCAAACCCCGGATCGATCCTCGCCGGGCCGTAACCGTTGGCCCGGTTCCAAGCATCAATGTCGACAAGTTCAGCCACAAACTCGTCGGGCGTCGCGGCCTCTTTCAAGGTCGTGTCGCCCTCGCAATAGCTGCAGATCATCAGCCGGGCCAGGTTGGCCCATGTCCCGAAATACGACGCGTCCTGCGCCGTATCGACCTGTGCCCAGCCGTTCTCATAGCTGCACAGCCCGAAGTCGTATGTGTAGCGGTCGGCGGGGGCGAATTCGCGGGTGATCTACATTCGGAGCACTCCGAATAGATCATCCATGCTTCGTCATTGGTCAGGGCGTTGAGGATCAAGGCACCGGGGTATTGGGCGAGGAGACGGGCCTGCACCGCCGGATCGGTGGTCTTGGCCGGGGCGCGGACCTTGACCATGTAGAGCGCCCCGTCGCCGAGCTTGCGAAACATCAGATTTGCGCGAAGGTCGCGCTGCATCTGCTTGATCCCGACGTGGCGGGCAAGCAGGGCGCCGGAGTTCATTTCGAGGTCGGTTTCATGCCGGGTGCCGGGCTCGCCGTCCGGTCCGGGGGACGACCAGCGCGGCAGATTGAGACGGCACCAGCTGTCGGCCTTGGCGAAGGCCACATGATCGTCGTGGAAATCGACCGCGCCCCCAGTGCCACGGTTGGAGACCCGTCCGATGCACGCTTCGTCAACCCGGAGGGCAGCGCAATAACGCTCGGTTTTTTCCGAAAAGGAAAGGTGGTGTTCGATGGTCCTGAGTTCGATCTTCATGCTGCCACCTGCGTGCGGGAGGTGACGGCGATCCCGCAGAGGTCGCAGTAGCGCGCCATGGCCTTCGGGCTGGAAGAAACCGGCTTGATTTCGAATGCCTGCAGGGCGGCGATGTCAGCGTCCCGAATTGCTGGCGGGTGCGGCTGCGGCGTGTGCGGCCGCGGGCGGTGACAAAGTGGGCGGCGTTCTTCAGGCAGAATTCTTCGGGGGTGGTCAGGAGTTTCATGGGGCCTCCGGGCTGCGTTGCGATGGGTGCAGACAGCCGCTGAGATCGAAAGAGAGCAACTCCCAAGTCACTGAATAAAGGGAATTTCGGTCAGAATGGGAGTGTCCCGGCGAAGCTATGCGGCGCAGCGCGGCGTCTCGGAAGCGGCAGTGCGCAAAGCCATCGCCACCGGGCGGATCACCACGATGCAGGATGGGACGATCAGCCCCACGCGCGCAGGCTCCGGATGGGTCGCCCATACCACTTCAGCAAAGGCCAGCCGACGAGGGGTTGAGAAAAGATAGCAGAAATGCATGGTGTTGCGGGGGCCGACACTCTGTGCGCTACCATATTCCTTGCAGCACGACCGAAGCCCCAACCCGGGCAGAGTTCATTTCGCAAGACCGAAAGTCGAGGTCAACTCGGCCATCTTTTCGGCGGAACCAAGCGTCATCTGGAGGGTGTTGGCAATCTCTGTACCGCAGGGATCCTTGCATAGCACGCGCGAGCAGGACGGACGCGACAGCCCGGAATGCACCTCATCCGCGAAGCCGCCATAAGTCAGGTCCATCTCATCTATTGAATCGACGTGGATGATCAGGTCATTTTCGACCGGTCAGG
>Ga0105047_10006787_pt1 | contig 19364 bp, 15 predicted proteins | sample MAT04_FD_78384 | JGI IMG/M metagenome (GOLD analysis project Ga0105047, IMG submission 78384) | Freshwater microbial communities from Lake Fryxell liftoff mats and glacier meltwater in Antarctica - MAT-04 (megahit assembly) | ecosystem: Environmental > Aquatic > Freshwater > Ice > Liftoff... | reverse complement strand
TCATTGACAATGCGCCTGAATTTGGAGAGGGCATCTATAATGGCGCGCTGACCGGCGCCAAGAAGATCAAGCCGGCCTCTGGCAAGGAAGTGCTCGACGACATCAACAACTGGGATCCACAGCACTAAGTTTTACGTAGCGCAGGCATCCTGCCTGCCTGTTGCAGCGCTGTTCATTGCTCTTCCTTATACTTAGTGGAAGAGGTCGTTGAGTCGGGACAAAAGGGACTTGGAAATGCACACAGTCATGCGTCGGCGCTCGGGCTACACTCTGATCGAAATCCTGGTGGTGATGGGAATCATCATCCTGATGGTGACCATGGTACTGCTCTCGGTCGCCTCGATGATCAAGAGTTCCCGCATGTCTCGGGCCGTGAGCCTGCTGGTTGCCGCCGCCGACGAAGCGCGCACCGCCGCAATTACCATCCGCCGCTCGACGAAGGTCGACGTCACCCAGATGGACGCCGAAGGCTGGTACAATCGGCTTACTGTGGTCGGCCCTTTCTTCAATGACAACTTCGATGAATACTGGGTCAACAACGGCGGCCCCAAGCCCCCGAAGGCCAAGGAACCGCTCGACGGCATGTGGGTCTCCACTCCTCCCGGCGCCGTAGCCTCCTCCGATGGCACGCGTTGCCTCAAGGTAGGCGATCTGAAATCCGGCTCGCAACAATATGTTTTCAATGTGGGCAACAAGATCGACACCATCAAGCGCGACGACAACGAATTGAACATACTGGCCCGCGTCAAGTTTCTGCCCAGCACCAACCGCACAAAGGTGCGGACCGTTCGCATCCTCGGCTCGATCGCCGCAAGCGGCGCAACGCTGACCGATGCCTACCGCCTCAATCTGGTCATCGATCCCATGGGCGCAGCGCCCGGCCGCAACAGCAAGAGCAACATTACGCTGGACCGCATGGGCGGCTCGGTTACCCCCGACACTGGCGCGACTGATAATATGCTCGTCGATCTCGCCTCCGGTCCCACCTCCGCCACCACTACTCTTGTCGAAGGCGTCTGGTACCGCGTCAGCTTCTCCATGAAACTGGTGACCGAGCCGGTCACGAATATCAAGACCGTCAAAGTTGCCGGCAAAGTATGGGCCGACGGCCAGCTCGAACCCTGGGCCTGGACAGTCGGACCGTGCAAAGACACGGGCGGCACCGTTCTGGGTAGCGGCCCCGGCGGATTTCACACCGAGGATTGCGAAGCGCTCGTTGATGACGTGCTCTTCGATGTGCGCCCCATTCGCGTCATACCGCACGGACTGCGCCTGGATGCGATGTATCCCACAGTGCCCGGCTCGATCATACCAGCCGAATGGGAAGTGGCCAGCAGCGCCAACCCCTTCAACTTTCCCATTCTCTTCCGCCCGGACGGCACCGCCGCCGAACAGTACGTCATTCGCATCACAGACTTGACTTCCAGCGACAAACGCTATGTCACCGTTGACCAGAACACTGGGCGTTCGCGCCTGGTCCACTCCTTGAAAGAGGCGATTGAGAAATGAAAACCGGGCTTAACGCTCCCATCGGACGCCGCCGCGGCGCGCGCGGCTTCAGTTTGATCGAGGTGCTCTTTGCCATCGGCATGCTGGGCATTGGCATCGTCGGCGTGCTGGCGCTCTTCACCACCGGCATCAACGCCGCCTCGTGGTCGAAGAACATGACCACGGCCTCCATGGAAGCTCAGTCGCTTTATACGCGCCTGGTCTCCGAGGTGGATTTGACCAACAAGCGCATCTTCCTGAACCGCATCAACGACCCCGCCGTGCCTACGGCGCAGGATCCGGACAACGAATGGATTCACCAGGCCGGCAACCTCAAAGAGCCGTGCAAGGTCGATCCCGAGCGTGATCTGTGGTGGCAGTGCAGGGTCAGCAAATTCCAGATGGATCCTGACGATCCGTTAGATGGTTCCAAGGATAAGACCACCGAAAAACCGCACCCCGTCGGGCTCTATCAGGTGGCCATCGCCGTCTACCGTAACGGATCTGAAACATGGAAGCCGCGCGAACCGATCGTGGTCTACACCACCTTTGTCACTGCGGGTTACTAGCCTTCGCCGCAGACATTGGAGAGTGGAGCAGACATTCCTGTCTGCTCGAATCGGGCAGACAAGAATGTCCGCCCCACCCAAACGGGCCTGAAATGCAGATTGAGAATGAGAAGAGGAATTTAGACACATGAGCATCCCGATTCAACGCAGACGAAACGCCGGATTCACCCTGATTGAACTCCTCGTGGCGATCGGCATCTCCGTCGTGCTGCTCTCTATTCTGGCCTTCGTTTTCCGCATCGCCACAGCTTCGACCCGCGACGCCAACAGCCGCGTGGCCATCACCGAACGAATGCGCTCCCTCAACATCCGCATACGCCAGGAGATCGGCGGCATGCTTCCCATTCTGCGTCTGGATGGTGCGGGCAAGCCCTTTCTCGACAAGCGCACCTTCGATCTGGCGCCCGATTTCTGGTCGCTGACCTTCTCCACGGCCACCACTGAAAATGGCCGCCCCGTCAGTGTCGACGTGCGCTACCGTTTCATCGAAAACATAGCCGACCGGGACAAGAGCGTGCTGATCCGCGAGGTCGACAAGACCGGACCTTACGAAATCGATATCGCCACCGGGTTGAAGACGAAACTGAACGCGCTCTACAAGCTGGGCGATGATCAGTTCGAGGGCCCTTGGGGCCAGCGCGAAGTGATGGTCGCCAATGTCCGCAAAGTCAAATTTACAGTGCTTGATGTTCCCGCCGGAATGCCGGGCGGTCCGCCTGCGGCCAGCAGCGCCACCGACCTCAGCCCACGCGAACTGCCTTCGGGCGTCCGTCTGGAAATCGAATTCGGACCCGAAGTCGGCAATCCCGATATGCTCGAGAACGCCGCGCTGGTCTTCCCCGTTTACCGCGGCCTGTAAAACAGCAGTCGTAAATCTGGCGAGTCTGACTTTAAGACTCACCAGGCTGACAGGCGCCATCAAGAGAACTAAAACGTTTAGCGAATGCGATTTGTCCCAAGAATCTGGCAGAATTCTTTAGAACGTTTTTTGCTTCCGTCAAATCCTTTGCCCCAAAAGCCTTGCAGTGTCAAGAATGGACGGGGAAAAGTGATTTTTTTTGATAATTGGCGCAAATCCGTCCGTTTTCCGCCCGGCGGCGGTCCGCCGGCGGCTTCAAAAACGAACCGTAAAAGAATTTGATATATGTTGCCGTTCTGACGTACAATACGCCCCGACTCTCCTTGGGAGGCAGACCTCAAATGATACTGCGCGCTATAACGTCGCTGCGTCGCCGCGGCCAAATTCGTCAGGGCCAGTTTGGTCAGGGATTCACCTTGATCGAAATGATTCTGGTGGTCGCCATCATCGGCATTCTCGTCGGTCTGCTTCTGCCCGTGCTGGCAAAAGCGCGATCCAGCGCGCGCCAGTCCGGCTGCAAAAATACCATGCGCGCCATTGTCATGGCCTTGGAGCGATATCGCGAAGATTTCAAACGCTACCCGCCGCATGATACCATCGGCACCTGGGGCGCCCCCTCAGCAGGACCGGAAGGCGGCTCGGAAATTCTCGCCTACTATCTTTGCACCAAGATCACGTGGGGAGAGATGCACTACGGTCCTTACCTCTCCGTCTCTGAGACGCGCCTTAAGAGCACCAGCGCTCCCAAACAAGCTCTCGTTTCGCCGATCGGCGGATATTACAAGTACATGCACCTGGTTGAAGAAGACGGTTCGCGCCGCAATTTTCTGGTCGTCGATGCAGCTCTCGACGGACTCTTCGGCGGCACCCTCTACGAAGACAAGGGATTCGTTATCGAAAACAAAGACGATAACGCTGACAGCATCATGGATCACATCGACAACATCTACAGTTCGGATAAGGAATAGCTTCTAAAGCAGCCAGCAGCCGGTGGCTTCCCCACCGGCCTGTATCGGCAAAAATTAAATAATGTCCACTCAGACTAATCCAGCGCCCGAATCGCGCACCGTCCGCGTTGAACTCGGCGAGCGCAGCTACGACATCATCATCGAATCCGGTTTGCTGGCCCGCGCCGGCACACTCATTGGTTCGTTGATGAAAGGCCGAAAATGCCTGATCGTCAGCGACCGCAACGTCGGCCCGCACTTCGGACCCAGGCTGGCCAAGGCCGTGCAGATGGCCGGCTTCGACGGCACCGCGCTGGAACTTCCGCCGGGTGAAAGCACAAAGACTTTTCAGATCGCCGGCAACCTGCTCGACGTCTGTATCGATATCGGCCTCGACCGCGACAGCAGCCTCATCGCGCTCGGCGGAGGAGTGATCGGCGACCTGACCGGATTCGTTGCCGCGATGTACTTTCGCGGCATTGCGGTGGTGCAGGTTCCCACCTCTCTTCTGGCCATGGTTGATTCCGCAATCGGCGGCAAAACCGGTGTCGACCACCCCAAATCAAAAAACGCCATTGGCGCTTTCCTTCAGCCGCGCGTGGTCTTGATAGATCCGCAGTCGCTGACCACCCTTCCCGATCGCGAACTTCGCGCCGGCCTGGCCGAGGTGATCAAGTACGGCATCATCACCGACCTGGAACTCTTCGAATACCTCGAGCAGAATATGGATAAACTGCTCCAGAAATCGGCGCCTGAACTGCTGCACATCATTGAACGCTCGGCGTCGATCAAGGCCCGCATCGTCAGCCAGGACGAACGCGAAAGTGCAGGCGGGCCGCGCGCTCTATTGAACTTCGGCCACACCTTCGGCCACGCGCTGGAATCCGCCACCGGCTACAAGGAATATCTGCACGGCGAGGCCGTCGCCATCGGTATGTGCCGCGCCGCAGACCTCTCCGTCGAAATGAAACGCATCTCCCCTGCCGACCGCGACCGCATCGTCGCGCTGATCCAGAAAGCCGGCCTCCCCACCCGCATCCAACCCGGCGACCCTGACACCGAGACGCTGCATCAGGCCAGCTTCAAAGACAAGAAAGTCTCCGCTGGAAAGCTGCGCTTCATCGTCGCGGAAAAGATCGGCTCCGCGAAAGTTGTGACGGACGTTGACGACAGCCTCGCACGCAAAATCTGGGACGCCGGACGCACTTAAAATCTCCATGCAGACCGGCGACTCTTCGCCCGCTCCGAAGGTGTTTAAAAAGTTGATTCAAAAGCGAGCTCTGCGGACTACCGGCTGATTTCACCAAAGGCCGCATGCTCCGGCGGGCCCATTCAAGAAAGAACGTTTGAAGTACCGGCGCGTTCGCTTACTTTAATTCCATCATGCGCGAATGGGTACTCTCCGAACAGAACCACGCTTTCATCCGCTCACGCAAATGGGAAGTTGTGATGATCCCGTTTGGCGCGACCGAGCCGCACAATCTGCACATGCCTTACGGCACCGACAATTATCAGCTCGAAGAGATCAGCCAGAAATCCTGCGAGCTGGCTTACAAGCGCGGCGCCGCGGTGCTCTGCCTGCCGGTCGTTCCGTTTGGAATCAATACGAATTACATGAAGATTCCGGGCAGCCTGGCCTGCAGCCTCAATCCCACGACCCTGTACGCGATCATCGGCGATCTGATCGAGGCCATGTCGCAGCAGGGAGTGCGGAAGATCGTGCTGCTCAACGGACATGGCGGCAACGAGCTTAAACCCGCGCTCCGCGAATTCCATCTACGCAGCAAGGCCTTCGTCTGCCTCTGCGACTGGTACCGCATCGGCATCGATCGCCAGAAGGAGATTTTCAAGGATCCGGGCGACCATGCCGGCGAGCTGGAATCGAGCCTGGGCATGGCCTTCTTTCCACAGTTCATGAAGCCCGAACTTGCCGACGAAGGCAAGGTCCGCGCCACGCGATTCAAAGCCATCAGCGAAGGCTGGATCAACATCACGCGGCCGTGGCATCTGGCCACCACCAACACCGGCGCGGGAGACCCCTCCGCCGCCAGCGCTGATAAGGGACACGCCTACATGGACGTGGTCACCGAACGCCTCAGCAATTTTCTCGTCGAGCTCGCCGCCTCGCCCTTCGACGACAACTTCCCGTACTGATCGACGCCCCTTGAAAACCGCTGCACCAGATCGAAAAATCACCAATCAAACGACAACCTTAAAGAAACTCGCAGCCCTTTTGAATTCAGCATGGGTCCGCTGGGCCGTAGGTTTTCGTTGACTTGAGCGCCCCAGGCCATAATGTATCGTTCTGATTTGACAGCAGTGAAGAGCAGTCCGCCTGCGGTCGTGCGCTGAGCGCAAAACATTCCCGGACTGATAGCGAAAGAGAGTGAGAAACACATGAGCATTCGTGTTGGCATCAACGGTTTTGGACGCATTGGGCGCCTGATGTTCCGAGTCCTGGCGTCGCGCCCTAAAGATTTCACCGTTGTGGGGATCAATGATCTCAGCAGCGCAGCGGCGCTGGCCCATCTACTGAAGTACGACTCCGTCCACGGCCAGTTCGAAGGCGAAGTGGGCGTCGATGGCGAGACGCTTGTGGTCAACGGCGTCAAGATTCCGATCACCAAAATCCGCTCCCCCAAGGACCTGCCCTGGAAGAGCGAAGAAGTCGATATCGCCGCGGAGTGCACGGGGCTCTTCACAAGCCGGGTTAGCGACAAGGGCGGCTTCGGCGATCACTTGACCGCCGGCGCCCGCAAAGTGCTGCTCAGCGCACCCGCCAAGGAAGGCGTGGATGCCACGATCGTCTTCGGCGTCAACGAGAAGTCGCTCAAGCCCGAGCACAAGACCTTCTCGAACGCAAGCTGCACCACCAACTGCACCGCGCCGGTCGTCAAAGTGCTGCATGACAATTTCAAGATCGTCAAAGGCATGATCACCACGATCCACGCGTACACCAACGACCAGCGCATCAACGACTTGGTCCACGAAGACCTGCGTCGTGCTCGCGGTGCCGCCATCAACATCATCCCGACGACGACCGGCATGTCGAAGGCGATCAGCGAAGTCATTCCCGACCTGAAGGGCAAAATCGAAGGCGTGGCCTTCCGCGTTCCGGTTCCGACCGGCTCGCTGATTGACTGCACTTTGGAGCTGGGCCGAGAAGTGACGAAGGAAGAAGTCAACGCCGCGTTGAAGGCCGCCAGCGAAGGCGCCATGAAGGGCGTGCTGGGCTACACCAACGAGCCGATCGTCTCCAGCGACATCGTCCACAACCCGCACAGCTCGATCGTCGATTCATTGCTGACCGCGGTGGTCGAAAAGCGCGTCGTCAAAGTGGTGAGCTGGTACGATAACGAATGGGGCTTCTCCAACCGCATGGCCGATTTGATGGCTCTGGCCGGACGGATGTAAGTTTAAGGTTCGAACGAAATATGAACAAGGGCCGGGCGCAATGCGTTCGGCCCTTGTTTTTTTGGTCATACATCAAGGAGAAGATGGAGCAGACATTTCTATGACTAGAACCGGCTTTGACAGGGCTTGCCGGTTTCTATTTCGTTCTCTCGCACTCGTTCTTGGCGGCCCTGGCGGTTCAGGCTTTTTACTCCGCCTTCATCCCGCGCTTTTTCACAATATACTCCCCCAGCCACCAGAGAATCCCGCCCGTCGCCAGCACGATGAACCAGATCAGGAAGGAATTGCCCACGCTGCCCGACGACGCGCCGGCCAGAGCATAAAGCAGGCACGAGGGAATAGAACCGACCAGCGCCGAGAGCATCAGCACCCGCCAGCTCATATCCGACGTGCCAGCCAGGATCGTCATCACCTCGGCCAGCAGCGGCACCGGGCGCGTGACGACAATGGCTAGGCCGCCATACTTTTTCAGCATCGCGTCGGCTCGCAGTTTAGCGGCCGGAGAGACGACTTTTTCCAGAATCTTTCCGCCGCGCCGGCCCAGAAAAAAGCCCAACGCCGCCGAACCCATCGTTCCGATCAGCGAGATGCCCGCGCCCACGCCCACGCCGAAGATGCGCCCGTTCATCGTCATTACAATGCTGGAAGGCACCGGCAGAAAAACATCGCCGACCAGCAGCGCCGTGCTGATGATCGCGGCCTGCCACTTGCCCTGCTCCATGATCGACGACGGATCGGTCAGTAACGGAATCTGCAACAGCTCGGCGACGCCGAAGGCGATCAGAAAACAAACGATCATGACGAAGACGACGAGCAGGTAACGTTTCATGAAATCAACGGTCACTCGGGTTTTACGTATCACTCTAATTGAACATGTCCGGAAAGTGACGGGTGACGGGTGACGAGAAACTGCAATCGCTTGCGCGCAGTTCCTCGTCACTCGTCACCCCGTTTTGCGCTTGTCGCCCTGCTTCAGCGCCGCATCAATGCATCGCCAGATCTCTTCTTCGCCGCTGATGAATTCGAACGCGATCTGCAGCACGCGGCACTCTTTCAGGCTTTGAAGTTTAGGCGCATCTTTCTCCGTCACCACCAGCATCGCGCCGGCCTTCGCCGCGCGATTCTGCAACGCCTGCTTCTCTGACTCGGTATACACGTGATGATCCGGAAACGAAATAAAGTCTGCAATTTCAGCGCCGAGCCCCTCGAGCGTCCGACGGAACGCCTCCGGATTCCCCACCCCGCACGCCCCCACAACCTTCTGCCCTTTCAGCGCACTGGCAGGCAAGAGTGGAGCAGAAATTCCAATAGGTGAATCAGACATTCCAATAGGTGAATCAGACATTCCAATAGGTGGAGCAGACCCTTTTGAAGGTGGAGCAGACATTCCTGTCTGCTCGTTCATGCCACTGGCAGACAAAAAAATATGCCCCACCTTTATCAGCCTCAGCGGCGCATGCCGCGCCGCCGCAACCACCGCATTCGGCGCGTAACCCGAAATCCGTTTGGTCAGCGCCTGCAACGCCTCTCCTTTAAGGAGATCAGCGCGCGTGATAATAATCGCTCCAGCCCGAGCCAGCGCCGCCGGCATCTCGCGCAGCCGTCCATGCGGCAGAAGCCGCTCGCCGCCGAACGGATCGCTGGCATCGATCAGCACAATGTCCAAGTCGCGCGCCAGCCGCCAATGCTGAAAACCATCGTCGAGCAGCACCGTATCGCACTTCAGCGCGCGCGCCCGCTCCGCGCTGGCGAAGCGGTCGGCTCCCAGCAGCACCGGCGCCTTAATTCCCGCGAGCGCCGATTCCATCTCGACGGCCTCATCGCTGCCCTGCCCCTTATAGCCGCGCATCAGCACCGCCGGCTTCCGCCCGCGCTGCGCAAGTCCGCGCGCCAGATATTTTACCGCCGGCGTCTTCCCCGTTCCGCCCGCCGTCAAATTTCCCACGCAGATCGCCGCCAGCGGCGGCAGCCGCGGCGAGCTCAACGCGCGATGCAGCCGCGCTCCCATTCCATACCCAGCAGCGAGCAGCGGCCCCGACCAGCGCAGCAGCGGCGGCAGCGGTGAATCCGATTCCGATCCGCGCCGCGGCGCGCTAGAGCTCACGCGGCCGCACCTTTTTCCAAATCACATTGAATTCGTCGGGAACGCGGCGGATGCGCCCGCCCTTATCCAGACAAGCCAGATCAACCGAGCCGCTGACCAGCAGCGTCCGCAGCGGCCTGCTCTCCACGCCCGGCAGCGGCGGCACCGCATGATCGACGCGCAGCACGCGGCTTTCAAAGGTGATGCGCGTCTTCTGCAAGTCGATCAGCCGCGTCTGAATCACGATCTGATCTTCGAAGCGCCCCGGCGCATGGTATTTAATGTTCATCTCAACGACCGGCAGCAGCACGCCGCTGGCCTCCTGCTCGCGGTACGAAAGCCCATGATGCCGCAACCAGAACACGCGCCCCATCTCAAACCAGAGCACCGCGACCGAATGGTGCGCGTAGCCCATCTGATCGGTCTCGCCGTACCGCACTTCCGTCTGCGTCTCTTCAAAAAACGTTTCATCGGCCATAGTTGCGAATCTTACTCTCGAATAACCGAAACGCAAAAGCACCGCCATTCTCCCCTCGCCCCCGAAGTAGGGGGAGAGGGGCCGGGGGTGAGGGGGCCGTGACGTTTCTATTGCAACAGACGCAGCCCCTCATCCCGCGTTCGCTGTGCTCACGTCGACCTTCCCCCCGAACAGGAGGAGAAGGAATCGGAAACAAACTTCCATCTCCCCCGCCCTCTGTGTAAATTCATACTTTTGCAGGGCCCGCCTGCGCCACCTGTCTCGGAGTTTCCAATGACGTCGAAGTCGCTCCTCTCCGTTCTCCTGCTTATTCTCACAGTCTCCATCAGCGCGGCCGAGAAAGAGCCCGGCCCCATCGCGCCCTTCAAGATCTGGAAGGACGTCGAAAGCCCGCAGCTCAAGGCCTTCAAGGCGCCGGTCGCCGACCGCTACCAGCTTCCCAACGGCATGGTCGTCTTCCTGCTCGAAGACCACGAACTTCCGCTGATCGATCTCTCGATGACTTTGCGCGTCGGCGATATTCACGAACCGGCCGAGAAGGCCGGCCTTGCCGACGCCACCGCATCGGTGATGCGCAGCGGCGGCAGCGTCAAATATCCCGGCGACAAGCTCGACGAAATTCTCGAAGACATGGCGGCGTCCGTGAGCGTCGGCATCGGAACCGATTCGGGCTCGGCCAGCCTCTCCACCTTAAAGGAGGATTTCGACAAGGGCCTCCAGATTCTCGTCGACGTGCTGCGCAACCCGGCCTTCCCCGACGACAAGATAGACCTGCACCTGACGCAGGCGCGAACGGCCGTCTCCAAGCGCAACGACAGCCCCAACTCGATCATCGGCCGCGAATTCAAGAAGGCGCTGTACGGCAAGGATAGCCCCTACGCCAAGCACACCGACTACGCCACGCTGAGCAAAATCGACCGCAAGACGATGCTCGATTTCCACTCCAAGTATTTCCATCCCAACATGTTCATCATGGGCATCGTCGGTGATTTCAAAAAAGACGAGATGCTTGAAAAAATCAAGAAGGCCTTCAGCGACTGGCCGATGAAGGAGGTCGCGCTGCCGGCCGTGAAACAGATTTCCACCAAGCACAGCAAGCGCGTGATCTTCATCGACCGACCCAAGATCAACCAGACCACTTTCAGCATGGGCCACGTGATCGACATCCGCCGCGACAATCCCGAGTACGCCGCGATCCAGATGCTCAACGAGATTCTATCCGGCGGAATGTCCGCGCGCATGTTCACCGAAGTGCGCACCAAAAAAGGCCTGGCCTATTCGGTCTGGGGCCACGCCGCGGTCAACTACGACCGACCCGGCTCCTTCTACTGCACCGCTCTGACACGCAACGAACAGGCGCTCGAATCCGTCGACGCCGTCAAGGAAGAGCTCACCAAAGTCATAGCCAAAGGCGTCACCCCCGAAGAACTGGCCATCGCGCGCGACAGCATTCTCAATTCGTTCGTCTTCAATTTCGACACACCGTCGAAAGTCATCGGCCGCCAGATCACCTACGAGTTCTACAAATACCCAACCGACTTCGCCGAGAAGCTGCTCGAACAAATCAAGAAAGTCACCGTTGACGAAGTCAACGCCGTTGCGCGCAAGTATCTCGATCCCGACAACATGGTGCTGCTGGGCGTGGGCAACAGCGCCGAGATCGAAGAAGCCAAATCCTTCAAGTCGATCAAGGACGTTCAAATCCTCGACGTGACGATCCCGATCCCCAAGTCCGAACCCATGATCATCGATTCGGCGCGCGAACAGGCCGGCCGTAAACTCCTGAGCGAGGCGATGCAGGCCGCCGGCGGACTGGAAATTTTCCAGACGCTCGACCGCATCCGCGCCGACGTGATTCTGCATACTAAAGGAATGAAGCTGCGTGGCTGCCTGCGCGGCGAGATGCCCTTCAACGCGCGCCTCGACGTGGCCACACCTTTCAGTTCGCTCTCGCAGGTGATCAATAAAGACGCGGCCTGGAAGGCCAGCGGCGGATCTGTCCAGGAACTCAAGCCCGCCGAAGCGCTCAAGAATCTGCGCACGCTGATCCAGTCCGACATAGGTGTGATGCGCATGCTGGCGCAGGCCAAGGAAGGCTACAACGTCCAGGGTCTCGACCCGATCAAAGAAGGCGGCCAGGATTTAGTCGGCGTGGAGATCGAATCGCTCCTGCTCGGCCGCGTAAAAATCTGGTTCGACGCCAAGACGAAACTGATGCAGAAGCTGCGCTACCACGCCGAAGGCACGCAGAAGGAGTACGACAAGATCTTCAGCGAGCACACCCAGTTCGGCAAAGTCACGGTGGCCCGCATGATCACCGACAAAGACCCCGCCGGCGCCCCCACGATTGAACTGAAATCGCTCCAACTCAACCCCACCTTCGACGCCAACCTTTTCTCCCGCCCGGAGAAGGCCACCTCACCGCCGAAGGATTGAGTTTAATAAAAGTGGTCTGCCCGAAGCATGAAACAGACAGATGCAAAAAGACCGGCGGATTGCTCCGCCGGTCTCTCTTTTGATAATACACCGAACCTTAGCGCTGAGCCGGAGCCGAGCTGGGCTTGGCCGTGCGCTTGACCGTCACAAAGGCTTCGTTGGTCAGGACGCCTGAGTCGTATCCGACCATCACCGTGTCGCCGACCTTGAGGTCACGCAGGGTCAACATCGCCTGCGCTTCTTTCTGATCATTGGTGCGCGCGGCGCCGTCGGCAGTGACTTTCACCTCGGTCGCAGCGCCTTTTCCAGTCGTTACCGCTGCACCCGCGGGATGCTGCACGCGGTCGTGAAAGAGGAAATCCATTCCCGCAACGGCGCTATCGTCCATCACCTTGAGCGTCGTCTTGGCTGGCAGCGCGAAGTTGAAATCACTCTCGGTGGCGGGCTGTTCGGCATCCGCCTTAGCCAGCTTGTCCGCCCAGGACTTGCGAATGGCATCGTCGTTCGCCTTGTCGGCGTGAATCGCCTGCATCATCGAACAATGAGCGCTTGCGTACGGCATCTTCACGCCACGCACAGAGAACTTCTGACTGTCAGCATCGAGCGAAAGAACAGTGCCCTCAACCCAACTGTCGATCCGCGTATCCAGGCCTTTATCATCATGAGCGGCATACGAGCTGACCGCGATCATGCCCAGCACTACCGCAACGCAAACATTTTGACGCATCTGACTGTTTCCTCCGATTAAGCCTCGAAATCCAGAGGGCGCCCTCTGGCATATTCATTTCGAAAGAGCGGTGGATCAAAAAGCCTGCCATATCCATGTGTGTCCGAACTAAACACTCATCGGGAATCCTGCGCACACATTGGCGAAAAGACAGACTTTGCAATGCAGGTCATGAGTAAAGTCGCGATGCGCCCGCGGGTAACGCCGACACGTCCGTTCAACTTGAAAAGCAGGCCGACGCCGGTTGAGTTCGCTTGATTTTGGGGTATACCGATAAAAGGTGGGGCAGATATTCCTGTCTGCCCGAAATAAGGAACGAGCAGCCATGAATGTCCGCTCCACCAGTCGTTGTAGGTTTTCGCGGGCTTGAGGGCTCTTATCGATTGTGGAATCCAAAGTCCAACGTCCCGCCGGGCTGCTCGCCCAATGGCAGCTCATCCGGCGCATGTTCTCATTCATGGCGCCCGTCAAATTCCATGTGATCGTCACCCTCATCGTGCTGCTGGCTTCCATCGCGGCGGATATTTGGACCAACCGCCTGCTCAGTCCGGCGATGGATCTGGTTCAAAAAATCAGCGCCAATCCAGCCGGCCACGTGCCCAGCGTCTGGGACTGGCTGATGGCGCCCAGCGGCGACGGCGCTGCGCTGCGCACCGTGCTGCTCTGGTTGGCCGGCGCCAAAATTCTGCTCAGCATTCTCTCGTGGGCCAAGCAGGTCACGAAGACCTGGCAGAGCATGTCGATGGTTTATTTCATGCGCGCCGCCGTCTACGACCGGCTGCAGCGCGTCGGATTTTCATTTCATGATCAGCATTCGACCGGGCAACTCATCAATCGCGCCCTGAGCGACCTGCAGGCCGTGCGCCATTTTGTGATGGAAGGCCTCCATCTCACCGTCGAAATCGCCGTCTACATTCTCGGCTATTTCGCGCTGCTCCTTTATCAGGGCAACGGCACCATCGCGCTCGCCGCGCTGGCCCCGCTGCCGTTCTGGATCATCGCCATCCGCCGCTTCGCCGTGCTCTCGCAGCCGATGTATGTGCGCCAGCTCGAAGCCTCCGACGAGATGAGCCGCCAATTAATCGAGAACATTGCCGGCGTCCATGTCGTCCGCGCCTTCGCCACCGAAAAGCAGGAGTACGGAAAATTCCGCATTGCCTGCGAAGACCTGCTCAACCGTCTGCTCGAGGGCGTCGCCCTGCGCTCGTTTTACAATCCGCTGATCCGCGGCATCGCCGTGGCCGCGCACGTCGGCATCTACGCGCTGGCCGCTGTCTTCGTGCAGCGCCGCCTGCTGACGCTCGGCGATCTTTTTTTCTTCGGCATCGCCATGAACCAGATTCTCGGAAAGATTCAACAGATCAACGCCATCAGCGACGCCTACCAGCACGCCGTCGTCTCCAGCGGGCGCCTCTTTGAAATCCTCGACAGCCCCGACACGACGCCGCAACTAAAGGAGTCCGAGCCGCTCCGCCCCGGCGGCGGCGGCGTGCGCTTCTCGCACGTCACTTTCAGCTACGAGCCCGGCAAGATGGTGCTCGAGGACATCAGTTTCTCCGCGCCGGCCGGGAGCGTCATCGCGCTGGTCGGGCCGACCGGTTCCGGCAAGACGACGCTCGCGAATCTGCTCGCTCGCTTCTACGACCCCGACCTTGGCAAAGTCGAAATCGACGGACAGGATTTGCGCGACGCCACCGTGCAGAGCGTGCGCGAGGCCGTCGGCTACGTCTTCCAGGAGACCTATCTCTTCAGCGACACCATCGCGCGCAACATCGCCTACGGCGACCACGACGCGCCGCGCGAAAAGATTCGCGAGGCCGCGCGCATTGCCAGCGCCGAAGAGTTCATCGAGCGCCTGCCAAAAAAATACGACAATATGATCGGCGAATACGGCGCCAGCTTGTCCGGCGGACAGAAGCAGCGCCTCTCGATCGCCCGCGCCGTGCTGCACAATCCGCGCATCCTGGTGATGGACGACGCGCTCGCCGCCGTCGACCCCGAGACCGAATCGCACATCCGCGCCGGCCTTGAACGGATCATGCACGGCCGCACCGTTTTCCTGATCGCCAGCCGCATCTCGACCGCGCGCCGCGCCAACAAAATCCTCGTGCTTGAAAACGGCCGCATCACCCAAACCGGCACGCATGACGAATTGATGGAGCAGTCCGGCTACTACCGCGACGTAGCCTCCTGCCAGTTCGGCGGCGAAGGCGCCGGCCAGGCCGCCTCGCACATCGACCGCATGTCCCGCATGACCAAAAAAAGCGGGAGGGTCATGTGACCGTTAAATTCGAAATCCGAAGTTCGAAATCCGAAACAATTTCAAATGATCTAAGACAGCAATGTTCAAAACCTCGCGCCCCCTCGTTTCGGTCATTTGTATTTCGTGCTTTAAATTTGTTTCGGATTTCGAAATTCGAAATTCGAATTTTTCTTACCGGGGGGAACAATGACTAACGTTCCCACCTCCGACGTAAAGAAAAAAGTCACCGCCGCCATGCCGTCGCCTGCGATCAAGCCGCCGGTCGGCGAAATTCCGCCGCAGCAGGAAGAAGGCAACGACGACGAGACGCGCTTCCAGCCCATCTCCGCAGCGCTGACCTGGCGCCTGCTCTCTTGGCTCAAGCCCTACAAAAAACTGTACATGCTCGGCGCACTTTCCGGCGCCACCGCGATCCTGCTCGAACTGGCCACGCCCTGGCTGACCAAGCAGATCATCGACACCGCGATTCCCTCCAACGATGTCTCGCAGGTGATCTACTGGGCCGCGATCTGGTTCGGCGTCAGCTTCCTGGCGCTGGTCATGGACGGCATCCAGATCAGCGCCACCAATCGCTGCGGCGAACGCGTTATTGTCGACTTGCGCATGGCGGTCTTCAGCCAGTTGCAAAAACTTTCGATGAGCTTCTACGACAAGACGCGACTGGGCCGCATCATCACGCGCGGCACCAGCGACATGGACGCGCTGCGCCAGCCGGTGATCTCCGGTGTCAACACCGTTGCCTTCAACGGCCTGATGATGGTCGGCGCCGCGATCATGATCCTGTACACGGACTGGCGCTTGTTTCTCTCGGTCTGCTGGCTGGCGCCGGTGCTGACGCTCTGCAATCACATCTACCGCCAGAAAATTGGTGAACAGTGGCAACTCACGCGCGAAGGATATTCGAAGGTCGCATCCAACCTCGCCGAGAACATCACCGGCGTGCGTGTCGTCTCCGCCTTCAACCGCCAGGACCAGAATCTAGAACGCTTCAACGCGCTTCAGGAAGAGAACACGGCCAACAATGTTCGCGCCTCGCATCTCAACGGCATCTACCAGCCCTTTCTAGAATTCATCAAATTCATCGGACAGGTAATCATCCTCGCGTACGGCGGCGCACTGGCGCTGCGCGGGCAATTGCAGGCGGGCGCGGTGATCGCGGTCTTCCTTTACTGGGATAAGTTCATGAACCCCACCATCAACATGGGGAATTTTTACAATACGCTGATGCAGGCGATGGCCTCCTGCGAACGCATCTTCGATCTGCTCGATATGGAACCCGACGTCAAAGACAAGCTCGACGCCAAGGAACTTCCGCGCCTCGACGGACATATCGAATTCGATCACGTCACCTTCGGCTACGATCCCGCGCGTCCCGTGCTGCACGACATCTGTCTCGATGTTCCCGCCGGAAAAACCTTCGCGTTGGTCGGCGCGACGGGATCGGGCAAGTCGAGCACCGTCTCGCTGCTGGCGCGCTTCTACGAATTCCAGAGCGGCTCCATCCGCGTCGACGGTCACGACATTCGCGACGCCAAAGCCGCCAGCCTGCACAAACAGATGGGCCTGGTGCTGCAGGTCAACTATCTCTTCAGCGGCACGATCCTCGACAACATCCGCTATCCTCGCCCCGAGGCCACGGACGAGGAAGTTTATGCCGCCGCCAAAGCGCTGAACATTCACGACACGCTGGCCGGATTGGCCGAAGGCTACCAGACGCTCGTCGGCGAACGCGGCGCCTCGATCTCCCTCGGACTGCGCCAGCTCATTTGTTTCACGCGCGTGCTGCTGGCCAACCCCAGCATCTTCCTGCTCGACGAGGCCACCTCCTCGATCGACACTGTCACCGAAATGAAAGTGCAGAGCGCGCTTGAACGCCTCGTCAAAGGCCGCACCACCCTGATTGTCGCCCACCGCCTCTCGACGATCGTCAAAGCCGATTGCATCATCGTGCTCGAACAAGGCCGCATCATCGAACGCGGCACGCACGCCCAATTATTGGAAGCGCGCGGACAGTACGCGCTGATGTACGACCGCTTCGTGGCGCATCAAGTGGCGGTGCCGGGTGTGCTGAAGGAAGTGAAGGCGGAAGGACCGGTCATTAAATAAAAATCAACCCGGCAAATTGCATCTGCGGGCCGTCTCTTGCCCCAAAGGGGCAATGTCCTCCAGCCCAGGGTTGCCGCGAGAGCGGCTACCCTGGGTAAAGAAGACGTCCACGCGGCAACCCCAACGGGGTTGTGGCATCTCTGCGGCGCGCCAGACACAACCCCATTGGGGTTGCTCGTTGTCAACATTGCGGACCCAGGGTAGCGCCTGCGGGCGCAACCCTGGGCTGGAGGACATTGCCCCTTTGGGGCCAGGAACTGCACGAACGACTGGTGATAAAAAAATCGAAATTAAATCGCCGAAAACTGCAAGGCGCTCTGCAGTTTCCAACCTTGGAATTTGCCGTTTAGAATTTGTTTGGTTCTTGCGTTCTTGGTTCTTGGTTCTTGGAATTTTTTTTCCGTTTACTTCGTCACTGCAGTTCCTGCCTTCACCTTCGCCGTCATCGCCGCAATCTCGCTTTTAAACGTCGGCGTCGTCATCTGCTTTTCGGTGCTTTCGATCTGCGTCGCCAGCGCGCGGCGTTCCTGTGCGGGGACTTTGGTGGACTCGGCGACTTTCTCGAAACGCTGTACCGATTGCTTGATCGTCGCGGCGGTCTCGGCGTCTTTGAAGAAGGCGTCGGCGATGGTGTTGCGGTACGGCTTGCGGTGTTCGGAGACGATTTTGCTCCAGCTTGCGGAGTTACTCTGGTCAAGAACGGCGTAGGCGTCGAGGACGGCTTTCTGGTGCGATTCGAGTTCCGGGCCGAGCGCGCCAGTCAGTTCGTTGATGCGCTTCATCGTTTCAGCATTGAGCCCCAGGCCCCGCGTGCCCACATAGAGCGCCACGCTTGAGGCGAAAAAGGCCGGCGATTTAACGTCCTTGATCTTGTCGACTTCGGCCAGCAATTTCTCGGCGCGTTCAAGCGCGACTTTCTCGGGCACGATCCAGTCGAATTTTATATTGTCTTTGCCGGCCGGAAAACTCTGGCTGAACTTCTGACCCTGAAACTCGGCGGTCAGCGTCGCGGCTTGGTCCGACGTCAGCTCGAGCGTGAATCCGCCGCTCTTCCACGCCGAGACGTTGCTGCCGTCGCTGGAACTGATGCGAACGCCGCTGACGCCTTCGCCCACGTCGTAGAATTGATTGTTGTTCTTATCGAAGTAGACCACGCCCCCGGCAAGCCGGCCTGCTTTGCGGCTGCCGAATTCGTGCGTCACCGAGAGGTTCTTATGCGGCAGCGCCGAGGGACCCACTTCGCGAAAGGCGGGATTGATCATATTCATGCGGTGCCCGCGCTTGAGTTGCATGCCACCAGCTCCGCCATCGCCGAAATCAACGATGAATGCGGAGTGGCTGTGCAACGGATTGCTGGAATCGCGGAAGCAGTTCTCGCCGATAAGCTGTAGATTTTTGTATCCGGCCAGCTTGATGCGCTCCATCATATCCGCGGCGACAAAACCCGGCTTGGCGGGGTCTTCGACGTGGGTCAGATCATTGAGGATCATATAGTGGCTGTGCTTGCGCGACGCGTCGAGCAGATCGAGATTCATGACCACCGGCGGCGAGGGCTTCAACGCCTTCATCTCGGTCTTGAACATCTCCCAATCCACGCCGCGCCCCATGTACCCTTTGATCGCATCGCCGCCGGGCGCAACGCGTCCGGCTTCAGCGACTGGGTCGGCGCGGAAACGGTTGATCAGTTCGAGCAGATATGTTTCTTCGGGAGTGGGCTCGCGGTCCGCGGCCTTGTAAGCCTCCGCGCGGCAGATTGAGCACAGACAGAACAACGCAACAACAGCAGCCATGCATCTCATGTGCCGGTTCCTCCGAAGGAGCTATGTCCTCTAAGCATCGGCTGTGACGACAATTTTTCAAGAGGCAAGCGGGTTTTGAGCGGAATCGTATTCCAAACCAATCGTCCCGTTACATTTTCGTTTTACGTATCGCTCCTTTTCTTTTACGCTCTTTGAAATGCGTTCAGTGTTTCTGACCTGTTCTTTTTTCATGCT
>Ga0105047_10006785_pt1 | contig 19365 bp, 16 predicted proteins | sample MAT04_FD_78384 | JGI IMG/M metagenome (GOLD analysis project Ga0105047, IMG submission 78384) | Freshwater microbial communities from Lake Fryxell liftoff mats and glacier meltwater in Antarctica - MAT-04 (megahit assembly) | ecosystem: Environmental > Aquatic > Freshwater > Ice > Liftoff... | reverse complement strand
TGCATCCAGTTTGAATTCCTTTGTATATTGTTTCCTCGTTTCCATTTCTTCCTCCAATTAAGACTATTTTCTCTTAACTGGAATGTCCCGGTCTATTGGACCACATCACAATGATGCCTTAATTCTCACAGTGGTTTCTATTCGTAGAGTTAAAGTGCCGAAGGTTCGAGAGCGTTCTAATTCTGGTATCAAGTAGTAGCCTGGTACCACCTTATTTGAAGCGTGCCAAGAATAATGAGGAGTTTTTTCCCCCAGCTTTACCTGAGGGGCATTTCCGCGGGCAATTTTTTAGAGACGCTTCCGCATCATTTGGGTTCACGCACCTAGGAGCGGCAGCCACGATTAGCCGTTTAAAGTAGGCCTTCAATAAATATTATTTTTAGGATTTATTACAATGTAAGCAGTTTTCTTCAAAAGATAAATTATATTTTAACCCCCTAGACTGCGATCTTGGTTTTTGTACCAAGCAAGAGCTTGCTCAAAATGTTTGACCTCAAAATCTGGCCAATATTCTTCTCTCACATAAATATCTGCATATACCGATTGTGCGGGTAAGAAACCACTCAATCTCCTCCCGCCACCCCAACGAACAATCAAATCAATTCTAGAAACATTCTCCGATCGTAACTTGCCCGTTTTAAGGCCATTCAAATCCCATTCCCAACCATAATTAACGAGTAAATTTACTTTAATACCATTCCCTTTCCGTTGTCGAAATTGTTTTAAACTGGTAGGAAATTGAAATGAAGAATCATCGCCCACAACAAGCAAAGCAGCCCCTCGATCAGAAATTTCATTTACAAATGCTAAAGTAGCGGCACTAAAGGCTTTTTTTTGTGTATTTGGTCGTTTGGTATTGTCTTGAGTAAAGCAATAAACAGATATTTCCTTAATTCCTCTTTTTTTACATTCTTCAAATAATAATAAACCTGGGGCAATTCCATGCGAATAACCTGCTTCTCTCGTTAATCCATGGCTTAACGCCCATCTACGATTACCATCCGGTATAAACCCAATATGATTTGGTGTATTAATTTTTGACATTTATCATTTCCTATTAACCAATATGGATTTTCTCGACCACAAATGAGGGTTAAAAAATCAACATTGCCATCCACAACCTTGAAAATTAACTGTCAACTTGCACAAATTCTAAAACCCTAGAGTATTAGTGGAACAATACTGAGCCGGGAATTGAGAAAGAGACAATCGGCAAAACCTTTTTTTAATGATTTTAATGCGCTCTTCGTAAGGCAGAGATGGTAATGCACCAAAAATATCATTCGTAAAACCATAATTGATTTTGCGAATGAGCATAATATTGTTCAAGTTCTAAGGACTGTCACCAGGCATGCTTCCTAAAATCAACGTATGCGATTTTTCGGCAAGATAGGCGGAAAAGCAATTATAACTTCACTCTTCATAAGAATTTCTCATGAGGCTATGTGCAATGAGTTGTTAACTAAAGCATTGAAACATCAAACCAGCGAAGCACAATCTTTTCCTGCCTGAGTTTGGCCTCAAGCTTGATGGTGAAATCACGCCACCAATTTTGATCAAACTCGGCAGCCATTATTTCATAAATAATGATTTGGTCTTTCTTAAGATCTCCATCATCTTCCCAAACGCCTTCCGCGGGCGATTGCGAAAATGCGGTAACTCCTCTGAATGCATTGGTTAACTCTTCCTTAATATCCGAAAAGAATTTTTTCGGATATTTCTTCCCCAAATTATCGTTTAAAGGAAGTAGGAGCTGAACAAGTTTCACGATTATTAATTTCCTATCAAAATTAGATTTTAAGTTCCTGAGAGACTTTCAAGAATTGGACCGATACTTTTTCAGCATTCTTCAAATGTTTGGCGTCGAGGTTTTTAAGCGTAATGGCACTGGCTTTATTGTATTTCTTCAGTTCTGTCCACGTAATAGGCCATGCAAGCGGGGCACCGGCTCGCGCCCGCAGTGAAAACGGTACGATCGCTGTGGAAGAGAAGTCATTGCGAAAGAAATCGATGAAGATTTTTCCTGTTCGTTTCTTCTTGCTCATATTTGCGACGTATGCGTCCGGAACTTCCCGCGCCATGTTCTCCGAAAACTCACGGGCAAATTGTTTAACCTCCTTCCAATCATGGACCGGTTTAATCGGAGCAACAACGTGAACGCCTTTACCACCCGAAAGCCGTGGAAACGAGTCAAGTCCAATTTTCTTAAGACGGTTGTGTATGTCTTCTGCAGCCAATTTCACCGCTTCAAAAGGAACATATTCATCTGGATCAAGATCAAAAATTATTTGATCGGGTTTTCCCTTATCTTTCAACTTGTTCTGCCATGCGTGAAATTCCATCGTTCCCATTTGTGCGAGCTGCAAAATTCCTACTTCATCTTCAACGTAGATATACTCGTGCTTATTGACCTTATGTGTAACGGTTTCTGATTTGATCGAGCTGCCCATGCCCTTCATAGGATTTCGTTGAAAGAAGCACGGACCACCTATGCCATCCGTGCAACGCAAAAGACTAATCAAACGCCCTTCAACAAACGGAAGCATCAAGGGCGCAACCTTGGCGTAATATGCCACGACATCTCCTTTAGTGATTGTAGAATCGGGATAAACAATCCGTTCGGGATGCGAAATTGTTACACCGCTGAACGATACTTGCTCTGCATTCTTTTTCCTGCGCGGCTTCACATCCTTGGTTACATCCTTTAAAGGCTGCGGTATTTCCTCTACCACAGCCTTAGGATTTTTGTCTTCACGAAGTCCTTTAAAGGATGCGTGGCGGATATGACCATCTGTCGTCCATTCCATAAAGGTTATCTCACAGAGCTTTTCGGGCTTCACATAGATGTATTCGCGTAACCCTCGGGGCACTTTGTATGGGAAAGGCGATTTATCAGTTTTGAGCGCAATGAGGTTTTGATAAATCTCCTTGGCAAGTTTTTGTGAGAAACCCGTTCCAACCTTGCCTGCGTAGGTTAATTTCTCGTTTTTATAATACCCAAGCAACAGCGCACCGATGGCCATATCGTAATCTTTGGCAGGCATAAAGCCGCCTATTACAAACTCTTGCTCAAGGCCGCATTTACTCTTCACCCAATCTTTGGTTCGGCGTCCGTAGTAAAGGCTATCCTTCTTCTTGGAAACCAAACCTTCTGCGCCAATTTTGCAAGCTTTTTCCAAAAGGTCTGGAGCGCTTTCAAAATGCTCCGAGTAATGGAGGGGACCTTTTGCCTTCCTTAAAATCTTCTCAAGCAGGGCTTTGCGATCCATCAAAGGCTCTTTCCTTAAGTCATCGCCGTTTAAATGGAGGAGAACAAAAATCCAGCCTTTAATCTTTTCCGCTTCATCGTCTGAAAGCGCTGCTTGTAAAGCACTAAAATCAGTTCTGCCATTTTGATCAAGGACGCAAGCCTCCAGATCGAAAACCGCATTTTCAACACTCAATGCAGCTATAGCCTGAGCCAATGGTTCAAACTTATGGGTCCAGTCTTTTCCGCCTCTGGTGCGTAGAACAATTTTTTTATCTGCGACAAAGGCCATGAGGCGATAGCCGTCATATTTGATTTCGTGAATCCATGCATCACCGCCGGGCTGATGGTCAGCGAGCGTGGCGAGTTCTGGCTCATCGTACTGCTTTAGAAGAGCATTCATAGATGCCGTGGGTTTGGAGTCTTCCTTACTGGGTTTCGGTACTGATTTACCGCATTCTATTTTGACTGCTTTGTTGTTACGTGTGGTGGTTTTTCCAAGTCCTGCTTTCCGGATATCCTCCATAGTGCGGCCTGTCACGATACTGGTTTTTTCGCGGTTGAGGAAATCAGAGTTTGGGGTTTTATTTAGCGCAAAGTCATCTTTGCTCTTAATGAGAAGCCAGTTCTCGCGTTTATCGGGCGTATGCATTCGGACCAAATGCCACTGCCCCTTCATGCGGCTACCTTCAATTGTAAAGGAGATACGGCCCTTTTTCTCCATCTCATCCGGGTCGTCTTCAGGGATCCATGTTCCTTCATCCCAAATCATAACGGGACCGGCGCCGTATTGTTTTTCTGGAATGACGCCTTCAAAATCGTTGTAATCCCTAGGATGATCTTCAGTACGAACAGCCAGCCGTTTATCCGCAGGGTCAAAGCTAGGACCTTTTGTCACCGCCCAGCTTTTCATTACTCCATGCCATTCAAGCCGGAAGTCATAGTGGGTGCGGGTCGCCTCATGTAGCTGAATAACAAAACACAGATTGGTTTTAGTGAATTTTCCGGTGTTGCCTTTTGGTTCAGCCGTAATGGCAAAATCCCTCTTCTCGTTATACTTTTTTAAAAGGTTGCTCGACATTTAGGTTGCCTGTTTTTTGATAGAAGGCTTCTTTGCAGCAGAATTCTTGGGCGTAGCATTCTTACTCGCACTTTTAGTCTTGGACTCAGGCTCCTTGTTGCCTTTGGATTGGTCGACACTCTTGCGCAAGGCGTCCATTATACTAATGACTTTTCCTGCTGGCTTTTTCTCGCCCTTAACGCGCGGGGCGCGTTCTTCCATCTTGGCGTCAATAATTTCTTTCAAACCTTCTTGATAGAGATCCTTGAACTTTGTTGGATTGAAATCTCCAGATTTGCGTTTTATAAGTTCCAACGCCAAATCCATTTGGTCTTCTTCTGCTTCGGCATTCGGTTCAATGTCTTCGAAATATTTCTGAGCTTTGCGAACTTCATAATTGTAGCGCAAGGTCTCAAGAATCAATCCTTTTCCGCAAGCTTTAAGAGCGACGATGCGTTCTCGGTTGGCAATGATGACCTGACCTATGGCCACTTTCTTGCTTTTCTTCAAGGCATCTCGAATGGTCACATAAGCTTCCTGCGCAAGCTGATTGTCCGGAGATACGTAATAAGGGTTATCAAAATAAATTGGATCAATTGAAGACAGTTCGACAAACTGAACGAGATCAATTGTTTGCTTACTCTCTAAGCGCAGCTTTTCGATATCTTTATTTTCAATAGGAATAAAGGCTCCCTTTTCGTATTCATAACCTTTGACAATATCCTCTGCTTCAACTTCATCCCCGTCTTCATTGACGTTTTGATAGTGAATGCGCTGACCCGTAGCCTTTTCGTATTTATGGAGACGAATTTTGTCGCTCTCGGTCACGGCTGGATAAAGGCGGACCGGAAAAGTGACGAGGGACAATCGGATATGTCCCTTCCAGTAAGCATGTTGTGGCATAGCATTCTTCTTATAAATTTATCCATAACTAACCGTAAATTATTCGTAGGGTTCCAGTTAATTATGTCGGTCGGAAAAGATTTTTCAATTACCTGGATCTCTATTCCTTTACTATCATCTAGAAATATTGCTTTGAAGTATTTGTAAGCACAGGCCTTGGCCAGAAAGGGAGAATAGAGTTCATTGGTTTAATGGTATGTTAAGGTCAAATAAAACCGGACACTTCATTAAGTCTTTTTTTCAAAATTCTATTGATGCCTTATCGCCGATCGCTGTATGAATACGCTGAATGTTATAGTAGCTCATTTAAGCCTGAGTATCGGCACTAGCAGATTCTCAGGTTTGATAAATATTCCCTGTCAGCCATTCGCGCGCTTCAAGCTACTTAAGAAACGCTCAGTTGGGAATGTGATGCTTCACAAAAACCGGACAGTTTATTGAGCAGTCTTTCTCCCGAAATACGTTCATATTGAAAGGGAGGACTAAAAATTAATAAAGGCATACTTGCAACTAATTTTCGTAAATGTACAATAATAAATCCACCCAAAAAAAGCAGAGGCAGCAACGTGCCCATGAATTTTTGCACAAATTTTAGTTTGTAGGAATTTCGCCAGAGAAAAAATATCCATATCCAATTACTCCAATAACTAAAGCAATAATCAGCGCAATAGCGATCGGAATCATAGTTGTTCTTTGTGGAGATACATCTTGGTTTGGGGTGGGGTGATTATTGTTATCTGGCATTTTGTTTCTCCTTAAAAAAGTAATATTATTAAGGATGTGAAAATTGCATTCAGTGCGGTAGCTAACTATAAGTAAATAAAGTTAATGAATAGGCAATAAAGACCCTGACTAGCGGGGCACTTTAATATAAGGAGTTCGAAGCGGATGTGTATTCGGTGGATTAGATAGTTTTAAAGATCTCCATCCACCAATTTTATATCGTAATCTAGCCTGTTCGATTCGTCTACTAGCCCATCATCAACTGCACCTTCCCAAGCTTCATCAAAAAAATCTTCTATATCTACATCTTCAACTAATTCAATTGGATATTCAGCAATTAAATTATTAGATTCTTTTTCAATAATTCTAACCTTTGATAACATATAATTCCCACCTTAAATTTTTATCATCTTCTACTTATCATGATTGTTCAGTACGTTAATTAACATATGAGATAAAACTTCTGAAAGAATCTGGAAAATCGGTGCATCCATTCTTTGTGGCGACTGTCGTCGGCATTCACGTTTTGCACTTGAGATGGTTATTGTGGGGAAGGACTTAGCAGGGATTCACGTACCGGGGAAAAGGGACAATAAAAAACCCGCCTAAGCGTGTTTTATATCTAAGTTACTTCTTATTATTAGCTTTTTATCACTATCTTCTTCGTTTATTTTTGGACTCAACATTTAATTTATACTCGTGATTCATCATCCCTAAAATTTTTGTAAGTCTTTTATTAACTAAAGTTTCGGAGTTAAAAAACTCAATAAAATAAATTTAATTATTTGATTATAATAATAAAGGTGGTCTCACAAAGAGTAGAATAATGGTTGTCTTGCAAACAGCCAAAACAACTCAGGAGACCGCGATGAATCATGGCACAAAAACGATAGAACTTCCAGAATTGACGGCTAATCTATTACGGGACGAAGATTGCCTCATTGACAATCTGTTTGCTGATCTGTGGCAGCACATGGCCATGTAAACGCGGCTGAATCGAATCGGTTTTGCCAAGCGCTCCGGCACGTCGGCGCATGAGCTGGTGTACTGCCTGCTGATTTGGGTCTGGTTTAAAGTGGACTCGATTGGCATGTTTGCACGGGAGTCATTGAAGACTTTCTCCTGTGCCGAGAAAGATGCCCTGTATGCGGCTTTGAATCAGGAAGACTGGAACTGGCGTCATCTGCATAGGGATGTCGCACGACAAGCAATCCGAGGCGCGAAGATATCGAGCCCTATCCGTGTGTTTGTGTTGGATGATTCCATTCAGGTGCGTCATGGGAAAAAGATGCCTGGCGTATCCAGCCACTTTGACCACACATCGGGACGGCACGTTATGGGGCAACAGGTTTTGACCCTGGGCACGAGCAGCACGGAAGGCTTTGTGCCCATCGTAGCGAGTTGTTTATCAGCACCACGAAGGCGCAAGAGCTACATCAACCATTCCGTGATGGCCGCAGTATTGTTGCGAAACGTTATTGGGTTGCGCAAAGCCAGGCCAAGCCTCAAATGGCTGGAGACATGATCCGCCGGGCGCAACGCGCCGGGATCGAGGCGGATTACTTGCTGGCAGATGCGTGGTTCGGCACCAAACCGATAATCCGCCTGGCCGACAAGCAACTATTGACACCGATTCTGCGGGCAAATGCAAAAATGTTGTAACCGTTTTCCTTGCCAAACGTTCAGCAGTTGCTTTTCCGATCCCGCTTGATGCTCCCGTAACTAAAGCAATTTTCTGATCCATTATTTTTGCGTCGTCCATAAAATTTCTTCCATGTTCAGGTTCTCGTTTCCCATAACCTTAAGGGTTATTAAGATGGGCTTATTGATATAAATGGATTAAGAAGTTAATTTAAGGCTATGTCATCGTTAGTTAGTGGTGGCTATGTAACTCAATGAATTTGAGATAAAATATCAATTGTTGGTTTTTTGGTTAATGACTTGTTTATAAATGACAACTTGTGTTTATTTACAGTAACCAACAATTAACGATGACATAGCCTAATTTAAAGAGTCGTATTACTAAAGCGTGGCCAGTAGTTTTGATCTGGTTGAAGTTATTCGCTTCGCGAGCTATTTAGAACCTTTTTACTTCGTCCTTGACCCCTGTAGGATATGAATGTATTTTCTGAAGAGAGACTACTTAATAAACTGTCCGGTTTTTGTGAAACATTTCAGCTCAACAGACCGGCAACGTAACCTCCAGTCCGACAGGTGACTACCGTGGAGACTGATATAGTCGCTCTCGCTTTTTTACAGGAACTATTATGACCCTTTCTGCGCTCATGCCTCGATATCTAGCGATTCGTAATCGCACTCTGGAGTTAGTGGATCCACTGCTCGATGAGGACCTCTGCGTCCAATCAATGCCGGAAACTAGCCCTGTGAAATGGCACTTAGGCCATGTAACGTGGTTCTACGAGAATTTTATTCTTCAGCATTACGAAAAAAGTTTTAAGCCATTTCATGAAGTGTTTGGCAAAATTTTCGGTTCATATAACGCATCCGGGCAGTCTATTCCCGATTCCAACCGGGGCCTCTTCACCCGGCCTTCCCTGAAAGTAACTTGGGAGTATTGGCGTGATATTGATCAGCGTATTAAAGAGGTTCTGGATACATCTAATGATGATGAGATGTTAGGTATGCTCGTGCTCCTTGGCCTGCAGCACGAGCAGCAGCATCAGGAACTCATACTCACAGACGTGAAACATCTTTTCTCTCAGAATCCACTAAATCCATTTTACAAGCCATTCAGTTTGACTCCACGTGAAAAAACTTTGCCCGTGGAATGGCGGCGTTTTGAGGGAGGGATCGTTGAGATCGGTTTTCAGGGACCGGGATTTAGCTATGATAATGAGTCGCCGCGACATAAGGTGTATCTTTCTAAATATGAATTGGCTTCCCGGCTCGTCAATAATGGTGAATACCTTGAATTTATGGAAGCCGGCGGGTACAAAGATCCCAGCCTGTGGCTCACAGAAGGATGGGATTGGCTAAAGACGAAGAAATGTCGTTCTCCGCTGTACTGGCGCGATAACACCAGAGGTTGGGAAGAGTTTACGCTAGGTGGAGTTATGCCATTGGATTTGGACCTGCCGCTCGTGCATATATCCCTGTATGAGGCGGACGCATTCGCAAGATGGTCCGGCGCGCGCTTACCGAGTGAAGCGGAATGGGAAAACGCAGCATCGCGACAAGAAGTGCAGGGGTGTCTTGCGGAGAATAATCGTTTCCACCCATGCCCGTCCAGTAAGTCCATTCCTGTTGACGATCAAGAAGAGCTCCTTCAAATCTATGGCGATACTTGGGAATGGACGCAATCAAGCTATTCGCCTTATGCAGGCTACAACCCCGCCAAACCCAATCCGAATGAACCAATGTCGCTCGTCTGGGATGAAGCGGTAGGAGAATACAATAGCCGCTCCATGGTGAACCAGTATGTGTTGCGAGGAGGGTCATGCGCTACCCCAGTGACACATATCCGTTCAAGCTTTCGAAATTTTCTGCCAGCTAAAACAAACTGGCAATTTTCCGGCATCCGACTGGCACGTGATATTGAGATTGAGGCCTAGGCTTCTTCAGTCGGTCGTGAGTTCACGATGAGCTAGATACGGCCTTGGCATCGCTGAAATGTTGCTTCGGCGCCAAGTACTCGGATAGCCGACTTCGATTAAGCATAGGCGTTGTTGGTTATTAAGTCCAAATTCGATCAAGATTCCTGATTTTTTACTCCATCGGCCGCAAGTGAAGCCCCTACTTTCGAGGCCACATCCATCGCAAGTCGCTGGAGAACGTCGGTTTCATCAAGACCTTCCAGGAAGCGCCTGGGTATACCCGATAGTCCGGTCTGAGCCCCGACGAGCGCGCCGGTCAGGACAGCGCGTGCCTGATTCTCACCACCGCCATTCACAGCGTGGAGCACAGCCAATTCGAAATCGTTCGAAAAGCGGGCGGCAAGATGATAGGCGGCGGGGAGCTGGTGATAAATGGCGCAGGTCATGCCATAAACCATGGAGACTTTCCAGGCGGGCTCTATTCGGACATCGGGATCCGTAGCGGCACCCGCGACATACGAAGGGGTGAGTAAAGCATCTGGCGAGATAAAATGTCCGTTTTCGAGCGGACGGTCCTTCTGCGGCGGCTGCAAGTCGGTATGCGCCATCGTATGGAAGGGCAGTTTTCTCGCTCTTGCCAGCCGCAGGAGCTTGCCGGAAAGATTGCCGTCGAGCTTGTCTCCCTGCACCAGAAGTCCCAGCACCGCCCCGTATGCGGCAGTAAGGGCAACAACAGTCTCGTCGCTCTGGGTGAGGCGTGTGTTGCTAGATATGGCGGCCGCCATTTCCCGCGGCTGAAAGGCGTAGCGGACTGCTATGGCGAGCGTTCTCCCTATCGCTTCGGTGGTGTCGGCTGGCCCTCCCGTTTGTACCCCCCAAGGCTGGTTCTGCTGGACACGTTTGCGCCAAGCGTCACGAATCGACTGCTGAGTGTATCCGCCCGGCCCGTTGACAGGCAGGCCATTGAGCAACGGGAATATTTCCTCGTCCATGCGCCGACAGAAATTCGCTTCATCATAGCCACCGCACTCGACGAGCGAACGCAGCATCAGGCGGAGAAGGATGCCCCCCTGTGAGAGCTGGCCTGCTTTGAGACCGCTATGGTAACGCCCGGGCTTGGGGTCCACATAGGTCGTGATCCAATCGCCGTAATCACGGCGGAGCACCGCTAAGTCGTAATACCAGTGTGGACCGACGCCTAACGCATCCCCAATAAAGGCACCCATGATAGCGCCAGCGGCGCGATCATGGGTGTCAGAGTCTAGAATAAAAGAGTCGAACACATTCTTATCCTCCTGTTGGTTAGCGTCATCTAAATGATTTTCCAAGCGCTAAGTCACGAATCACCTATGAGCGTTGACTCTATCCCAGCGGATAGTCTTCGTCAACTGCTTCTAGTCACTGTGGCCATCAGCGCCGCAAGGAGGTCCGCTCCAACATAAGCCGGTTAAGCCAAGTTTGTCAACAAGCAATGCTGGCGTTGCACTGGATGTGATTGTCGCTGATCAAGTTCTGAACCATGTAGGTAAACCAACTGTGTGGCTTACTCTACGAGTATGATATTACATTAAAAGGCGGTGGGTAAACAGGTCTGACAGAAATACAGCAGGGCTGCACACGGCTGAACTGGAAGAGATAGTATCTGACATGCTGTTTGAGGCAGTAACGGAGCGATTAAATCGCGATGATGAAATCGAAGTAGGCGTGAGAGCATTGAACGCAGAATCAAAGATTGGCAGAAGCAGGAGATTGCTTGCAGGAGGATTGCTGAGATCCTCGGCGTGGGAATGCTGACGGCAACCGCCCCATGGGTGAAGCAAATTACTTCAAGTCTGGGCGGGAAATCGTTGCCTTCGTAGGGCTTGTTCCAAGGCAGAGTCATTAATGAGTTCGATCAGAAATTTAAAAGTTCTTCATTTATGGCGCCTCTAAAAATTCAAAGTTCCAAACAAAACGAGGCGTGAGCAACAAAGTGTTGTGACGAAATTTGGATTTTTAGAGGTGTCCTTATATATAAAACGAGCAGCACCCGCTGTTTAACTCCAAACTATTTCAGTTTATCAACTCGCCTGATTGCTTAATTTAAAATTAAGTTCGAAATCGAACAGACGCCTAAACCCAATAATTCATATATTGGTTAACTTTCTTTTGTAAGGTTAAATTTATTGCTTTGTATGATTAATATGCTTAGATGTTAGCTTTTAACAATAAAACGAGAGAATAAAAAAATAAACATAACAAAATTTCATAATAAAAAATCTATCCAACGCACAAATAATATGAAGCTTTTATAAAAAATAATAGCCCTCTAAAATAAATATTATTCAAATACAAAATGAAAATCTTTAAATGGATTGGAATTGCCGTTGTAATTTCGATGCTTTTGTTTATTCTGTTGCTTTCCCAGAAGAATTGGAATTGGGCGCGCGACTTAGCTGCGCATCAAATCAGTGAGCTCACACATCGCACTCTTACTATTGATGGAGATTTAACTATCAATTGGTCTTTAGTGCCAAATATAAGGTTTGAACAGGTAAAGTTTGAGAATGCGACTTGGGGTAAACATCCATATATGTTTGAAATTGCGGCTTTAGATATAGGTGTCGACTTGAAAGAAATTCTTAAAGGTCGCTTCATAATCCCACAAATTATACTCACTAAACCGAATATTATTTTAGAAAGATCCACTGAAGGTAAAGGCAACTGGGAATTTCAGGACAATGAATACGCTAATGATAAAGATAGAGAATTTCCAATAATTGAACGTTTGCGGATTGTAGATGGAACTCTAACTTATGAAGATTTAACTTCACATACACACTTCAATGCTTTTTTTGCTACCCAAATAAAAGAGAAGGATGAAGACGAAGCTACTGTATTACAAGCTGAAGGCAAGCTAAGAGGGCGTCCTTTAACCATAAATTTAAATGCCGGACCATTAGTGGGGCTTCGAGAAGCAAAACAGCCTTATCCAATGGTTTTTGAATTACATGCTGGAAAAACTTCGGTTAAAGTTAAAGGTACCTTAACCCAGCCTCTCCAACTCAAAGGTATAGATTTACAATTTGATATTAAAGGACCTAATCCAGAACAATTATCGCATATCCTTGGAGCGCCGATGCCTAATTTACCTCCTTACCAATTAAAAGGTAATTTATCGCATCATGAGGATATATGGCAGATTCAAAGCTTACATGGGCATGTGGGAGATAGTGATCTCGCAGGAAATATTACTGTAAAGATTGTTGCTGGACAACCACACATAACGGCGGATTTAAATTCAAAAAAAATTGATTTAGATGATTTGGGACCACTATTAGGTCTAGCCCCTGATACGGGTCCTGGTGAAACCGCTTCCTTAGCACAGCGCACAGAAGCAGAAAAACAAACGGCGAGTCCATTGGTATTTCCGCATGAGCCCATCGATTTTAAAAAGTTACAGGATATTAATGTAAATATTTTATTAAGCAGCAAACATGTTAAATCAAAACTGCCTGTAGATGACCTTAAGTTGCATATAATTATTAAGGAAGGCCATTTAGTTCTTGCACCTCTTGATTTTGGTGTTGCCTCAGGAAATATCCGATCCCGACTGGAATTTGATACAAAAAGTCAACCAGTAAAAAGCAAGATTGAGATCGAAATACATCATGTGAAATTGGGTGAAATTCTACGGCCTTTTAAAATTGCTGATAAAAGTTCTGGATTGATCGGCGGCCAAGGAATATTCTGGTTCAAGGGAAATTCAGTCGCAGAAATGCTAACCTCTGTAGATGGCGGGTTGTTAATGTTAATGACAGGGGGCCGATTAGATGGTTTATTGGTTGAACTAGCAGGTCTTGATATAGGCGAAGCTATAGTTGCGCTATTTGATAAGGATGATAATACGGAAATCAATTGTGCTTTTGTGGATCTTCCAACCAGTGGAGGCATCATTAATATGAAAACCTTTGTGGTAGATACGGAAGATACTGTTTTTTTAGGTAGCGGATCAATTGACTTCAATACAGAGCAACTGGATCTGGTTATTGATCCAAAGCCTAAAGACTTGAGTTTGTTTTCGGCTCGTGCACCTCTTCATGTAAAAGGGAGTTTCAAAGACCCCACTTTTACTCCTGAGGCTTCCGCTATTTTTCGGGGAGCTGTTTCACTAGCTTTGCTACCTTCGGCGCCAATTGTAAGCTTATACTCACTACTTCAGAAAGATAAGAAAGATAAAGGAAATCATAAAAAAGACAACATCCTTTGTGCTGGCCTTGTTGACGCTATCAATGAAGCTCGCAAGTAAATTATTTGGTTTTTGATAAAAGAAATGAATAAATTAAAAAAAAGATACGTATGGCTTATGTTTTATTTTTTCATCTCAGTTGGAATAAATGGTTGCGCTGGATTTCATAGTTCGAAAGCTCTCAAAGAAGTTTCGCAAGAAGATATAGTTTTAGCTATGAAAATTAAAGCAAAATTAATTGAAGCTAAAGAGTTGAATGCTGCAGCTATCAATATAGAGGCTTCAAATGGATTAGTAAAACTAAGGGGATTTGTCGAAACTCAATCTCAACGAAAATTAGCACATTCAATTACGCAACAAATACCCAACGTCAAAAAAGTCGATAACCAAATTAAAGTCAAATAAAATAACCACTTTCTTTGATATTCATGAATATTTATAAATAATCGTTTTAGTTTAATCGCAAATTCTGTTTCCTTGCATATATTATACATCCTCTTAGCAATTAATTGATTGTGCTAGAATTTAAGACATCAAAGAAATTTAATTAATTCTCGCTGGTAACTGGCTCCGCTTTGAGTTTTAGGTCTTTATTTATCCGTTGTAAACGTTCGATCATTTCCTTTTTCATTTGCGCTCGACCTATGGAGTGCTTCAGGCTACTGCCCATACCAGCAACCTGATCGGTAGAACTGCGAATGGAATAAAACACCAGGGTGCCATCCTTATATGGCAAACCGCCCGTTACTACATGGCTGGAGTTGTAGGAGTGCCCCACATAAAATTGCCGCGACAGGACAATACCACCGTTTTCACTTGTAGCTATTAATCGATGGGTGAGAATCGCTGTAGGCCGATTTTCTACGCTCCGATTAAGCCATAGAAACTGTTCACTTGTGTTTGGTAGCGGTTCAGCAGGATAATTCAGCCAGGCTTGTTGCAATTCAGGGAAATATTGAGCCCATGCTTTACTGTTAATTACATCGGTGCGCAGTTCTGCTCCAGGGTCGGCACTACCCCTTTGACGGTCATAAGCCGCAATTCCAGAGAGACCATTTTTTTGATAAGCCATAAAGCGTCTTAGGAGAAATTCGCGATATTTTTGATTAGCGGCATTTAACAAGGATTCACTATTAGCATCCTGCAGATCAATTCGAGATGATTTTAGAGTTTCAAGCTCCTGCTTTGATAAGTTGAACGCATCGCCTGGTATGGCGTTCAGAAAGCTCTTAGCTTCGTCAATCTGTTTGTTGCTAAAGCCGAATTGCTGAAAACTACTGATATCCGCATTTGCTAACAGGCGGCCGCTGGCTATTAGATCACTTTCAGTGTTAGTCAGATTACCTTGCCGGATGTAATCTACGACTTTAGGTAATGCTACCGGTATTATCATTGCCAAACCAATTCCAAGTTCTTTCTTGCTAGTTTCATTAACTTCATAACTAACAATTTCTCCGCGCTCAAGCAGCTGCATTTGAGCAGGACTAATATCGAAGTTTTGTAGAGCTTGTTTAGGGGAAGGGATTTCCTGCGCATAAACAGATAAATTCAAGGCAAAAATAAAAGAGAATGTAGTAGGGGTCCTGTGGAAGAACCCCCAAAAGTGTTCGTTCTAGGCTATGGTGTTTAAATGTCTATAAGCACTGTTTCATGAAGCCATTACCTCTATATGTTTAGGCATTACTCCTATATCAACGTTTCGATACCGAAGGTACAAATACAGCGTGGTTTTCGAGATGCCTAATTGTTCAGCAATTATTTTCACAGGAATGCCCCCATTTTTGTAAAGAGCTTCAGCAATGGTTGCCTTTTCTATTGCCGCTTGAGTCATCCCTTTAGGCCGTCCGCCTTTTCGACCGCGGGCCCGGGCAGACTTCAACCCGGCCTGTGTTCGTTCACGAATTAATTCTCGCTCAAACTCAGCAAGAGAAGCAAAAATACCAAACACCATTCGCCCTTGTGCAGTCGATGTATCAATCGGATCGTTTAAACTGATTAACCCAACTTCTTTTTCAATTAATTTTGTTGTCAGGTGGATTAAATGAGCCAGGTTTCTGCCCAGCCTATCTAATTTCCAAATGATCAATGTGTCACCTTCTCGCAGGTTTCGCATAATTTCTTCAAGCACCGGTCTTGACGTTTTTGCACCACTGGCAATTTCTTCATGAATTTGATCGCAACCGGCTTTTTTTAATGCATCAACTTGCATGGTCAAAGATTGCTCTCTGGTTGAAACGCGCGCATATCCTATTTTCATACGGAATAGTCCATTTTACTAACTGAAAAACGATATTCTGAACTAAGATTAATTGAACCAGTTTATCTTACCAAAAGCTGGCGTACAATGCGGTTTTTTTTGACTGGGAAATCAGTCCAGCCAAACCCCCGTTTTTTTGAACCAGCATGACGAACCTAAAACGTATTTATCTCCTGCCTGAAGCTGAAATTGCTGATCTGTACGCAAGGCCAGTTTTCAATCAAAATGAACAACAGCTCTATTTTGAATTAACTCAGGTTGAATTGGATACACTGGGTCAGTTTGGCACCATCAAAACAAAAGTACATTTCATATTGCAGCTCGCCTATTTCAAAGCCAAGAACCAATTTTACACTTTTACATTTGATGATGTCCGAGCAGACGTTGACTATGTGCTTGCAAAATTTTTCAAAAAAACAGACGTGGTATTTCAGGGCAACATCACTCGTCAACGCATCAACCAGCAAAAGCAAATTATTCTCAACCTGTTTGATTATCAAGCCTGGTCAGTGGAACAGGCAATTCAGGTTGAGGCACACATAAGTGAATTGCTCCGATACTACCCCAAAGGGCATGACGCATTTCGTCAACTGCTGGTCTACCTTGATAATCAAAAAATTGTTATTCCGACCTACCGAAGTTTGCAGGATATGTTTACTCAATCCTTTGTTAATGAACGCGACAGGCTTGATCAGCTCATATTGTTAATGCCCCATGGGCAACAAGAACAGTTATCTGAATTGATCGATCGGGAAGATGGGATAACCAGGCTAAACATCATACGTGCCGACCAAAAAAATTTTACTTACACCGCTATCAGTGCTGAGGTTGAAAAGGCGTTGGGGCTTGAGGGGTTGTATAAATTTGCAAAGGATTTTCTTCCAACCCTTCTGTTATCCAAAAATGCCATTCGTTATTATGCTGATATAGCAGGACAATATGCGGCTTCCCGATTGAGAAGGTTAGACAAGCCGCAACAATGGCTGCATGCCCTTTGTTTTATTTATCATCGATATCAACAAATCATGGATAATTTAATCACCAGCTTTATGTACCATACAAGGGCTATTACGGTTGATGCGAAGGTTTATGCGGTGAAGGCTGCAGCTGAGTACCATTCTGGCTTGGTTGTTGATTTACCCAAGTTGGCCAAGTTTCTCAAGTGGTTCCCAAACCGCAAGACGGGACTGGATCATGATGAACTAAACCAAGCGGCCTACAAGATATTGCCGGAAAGGGAGTTCCCAGCATTGGCTCAATTTTTGCACGGCAGCACCTTTGACACAAAAGCGGCCATACGTGAATTTTATTTAAAATCGTCACGTTCATCCGCGCTTTATTTGAGGCCAATTCTACTGGCCGTACCATTTGTATTTTACAAAGAAGACAGCGATATCATGGCGCTCATTGATTTAATAAAAGTGCACTATGGTAGTGGTAAAGGCCCATCTACGTTTAAATTACCACAAGATATAGAAGACACCCTATCAAAGATACAGCTCCCTTATTTGAAAAAAGATCTGGATGATGCGCAGGTAGATCCTCATTTATTCGAGTTTTTCGTTTACCGTAAGATGTATCGCCGTCTGGATAAAGGTCTGCTCTGTTGTAATGAAAGTGTTTCTTACTGCGACATCGATCATGATTTAATTAGCGATGCATTAGTCGATGATGTTGAAAAAATAGCCAATAAGTTTGGCTATCCAAAAATTCCAGTTTATTGTGATGAACGCTTGGATGCAGCTCTTATGACGTTAGACGCCACATGGGATAGAACGACAAAACGGATCAGTGGCGGTGAAAATTCAGCGTTCAATATCAAAGAAATGAAAACTGGTGAGCAGGGCTGGAGTTTGGGTTATGACAGCATGGATAAACTGGATGATGCTTTTTTCAGAACCCTGTCTCAGGTAGAAATACCCAACATCATGATGTATATAGGTGCCCGCATTGGCATGTGGCGATCCTTTACCCATATGAAAACCCGATACAATAAAAAAAAGACGCCCGTAGCACTGGCCGTTAATGCTTGTATTTTATCGGATGCTTTTGGTATTGGCATTGAGAAGATGGCTGAGATGTCTGATCTCAATTACAACCTGATGCGTTCAACTCATGAAGATTTTATGCGTACAGAGACGTTATGCGCCGCGAATGACATGGTGGGCAACCTGATTCATTCGCTGCCTATTTTTAAACTGTGGAATTTAATGGATGACAAATTGCTGGCCGATGCTGACGGGCAAAAATTAGCAACCAGTGAAAACACCATTCAATCGAGGTATTCAAAAAAATATCTTGGAAAATCCCCGGGGCTATCGATTTATACATTGATTGCAAACTTTGTTGCCGCCAATGCTAAAAATATTGGGCTTAACGAATATGAAGGGCACGCTCTTTACGGCGTCATTCAGGGTAATAATACAAACATTAACATCGATATGGTGACGGGAGACAATCACTCTCTCAATAAGCTCAACTTCGTCATATTGGATTCTATCGATGTTGATTATGTTCCTAGCATTAAAGACATAGAGGACGCAGCAAATAACTTGTATTCAGTCAAAACGACTGACAACTATACTGGGATTATTCGCTCACAGGGAGTCATCGATAAAAATCTGATTAAATCGAAAAAAAGAGGTATCTTGCGGGTATTACTTTCTTTGCTACTGCAAGAAAACACGCAAACTAACATCATTAAAAAATTAAACTCCTATGCGCGTTATACCGGACTTAAAAAAGCACTGATTGAATATAATGCGATATTTAAAAGTACGCATGTGTTAAATTTAATCGATAACATGGCTCTGCGAAAAGCTATACGAACAGCTAGGAATCGAACGGAGGCTTACCACCAACTACAAGGGCTCATCAGGAAAATATACCGTGGAGTTTTTAAAGGTAAAAAGATAGAAAACAATCAAATCAGCGCACATGCAGTAAGGCTGGTTGCAAACTCCATCATCGCCTATAACTCCATTATTTTAAACATCGTTTATGAACGGATGCTTGCCGCTGGGACGAGCCAGGCAATTATCGATGAATTTGCCAGAATCTCACCCATTGCCTGGTCGCATATTGCATTCACTGGCAAGTATAATTTTAGAAAAAGCAATGGTGATATTGATGTGGATGCGATGGTAAATGAGCTTGAAAAACATTTAAAACGGCACTTCTGGAAAGTGGCTTAGCTCAGAACGAACACTTTTGGGGGTTCTTCCACAGGACCCCCTTAAAGCGCACCTTTGCTAAACATCTTTTGAATTTGGGGTGTTAATAAACAAAAGGCTCTAAAGTTTCACAGGATTTATCTCACTGTTAAACATAATAATCGAGCATGTCTGCGCGATTTACGCTAATTGAAGCCATCAAGAACGATTCAAAACATCC
>Ga0105047_10006781_pt1 | contig 19369 bp, 18 predicted proteins | sample MAT04_FD_78384 | JGI IMG/M metagenome (GOLD analysis project Ga0105047, IMG submission 78384) | Freshwater microbial communities from Lake Fryxell liftoff mats and glacier meltwater in Antarctica - MAT-04 (megahit assembly) | ecosystem: Environmental > Aquatic > Freshwater > Ice > Liftoff... | reverse complement strand
GCCCCTCCCCCTGCAGCCCGAAGGACCACCGCAGCCGCTGCCCGAAGGGCCAGCGCTGCGGCTCCGTTTGCACCGCCAGACCAAGGCGGGCATCCCCGAACCCGCACTGCGTCGCGCACGACCTGACGCTCCCTAGCCCTCCCGGCCTCTCCCCCCGCCGCCCGAAGGGCTACCGCAGCCGCTGCCCGAAGGGCCAGCGCTGCGGCTCTGCCTGCGCGGTCAGAACGAGGCATGCAGCCCCACATACACCGCACGCCCCGAAGTCGCATAGCCGTTCGAGGTCTGGTACGTCTCATCCAGCAGGTTCTCGATCCGCAGATAGGCGCTGCGACCCTCCCCCAGATCGTAGTCCGCCGCCAAGCTCATTACGGTATAATCCGGCATCGGCCCGACCCCGAAATCGTCGCGCCGGCCTGCGACATGGGCGATGGTCAGACCTGCGGTCAGGGCCTCCGTCACCTCGGCCTCAAGGGCAGCCGACAGATCGTGATAGGGCACCAGCCCGATCCGCGCGCCGCCGGGGCGCCTGGCGTCGGTATACGCATAGGCCAGCCCCAGCGTCACCCGGTCGCCGACCGGCACCTCCGCCGTCACTTCGATCCCCTGCCGCACCGACCTCCCCGCCACGTTCTGCAACGAGTTGACCGTGCCGGTCTGGCAACTGAAATCGGGGTTGGTCGGGCACGGGGCATAGCCGATCAGGTTGTCGATGCTCAGCCGGAACGCCGTGGCAGACAGCGTCGCCCCGCCGGCAAAGCGGTGCTCGACGCCGATCTCGAAGCTCTCGCTGTCCTCGGGCGTCAACGCCTGGTTGCCCGCAAACTGCGAGTCCGGATACGCCCCGAACAGTTCGTCGATCGAGGGCGCGCGAAACCCGGTCGCGGCAGCAAGGCGCAGCGTCGTCGCAGCCGTCGGTCGCCAGGCCAGCGCGACGCGGCCGGTCCGGAAGCTGCCAAAACTCGAGTGATCGTCGTGACGCAGCGCAGCAGACAGATCCAGCGCGTCCGTCGGAGCCCACAGCGCCTGCACGAAGGCTCCCGCGATCGTGGTGTCGGCGATGCCGGGCGCAAGATTGATGCCGGTCGCAAGATTGCTGTAACGCGCGCGTTCGCGCATCGCATCGGCTCCGTATTCCAGGTGCAGCGCGCCCGAAATCTCGGACCTTGCCTGCCAGCCAACGGTCACCCGGCTGCCGTCGAAACTCGACAACTCGCCTTCCTGATCGTAGTCCCGCCCAACCCGGAAGCCCGTGATGTCCACCAGATGCGTGGTCCGGCCGAAGTCCAGTTCGGCAAACAGGCGCGCACCGGTTTCCACCCGGTCCTGGCTGTTGTCCTTGTCGACCAGCGTGAACGACGCGTCAAAGCCGTCATACTCGGCCCGGGTGCGCTGGCTGAACAGCGCAGCCCCGACTGCCAGCGTGTCACTGACCCGGTAACGCAGGGTCGCGGCAACCCGGGCGGCTTCGGCGCCGTCGGCCTCGGTGCCTGCGGCCGCTGCCGAAAAGCCCTCGGTTTTCAGATGCGACAGGGTCAGCGAGGTCTCGACCCCTCCCGCCTTTTGCCGCAGGCTGTAGCCCAGTCGCGTGGTCCCGAACGCGCCGATCTCTGCCTGTGCCATTTGCTCCAGGCCTTCGGCGGTCGGGCGGGGCGAGGTCAGGGTAATGACCCCTGCCACTGCCGACCCGCCCCACAGGGCGGATTGCGAGCCGCGCAGCACCTCGATCCGGTCGATTCCGGCGGCGGGCAGGGTGCCGAAATCGAACTGCGTCTGCACGCTCGTCGGGTCGCTGACGCGGATGCCGTCAATGAACACCGCGATATAGCGCTGATCCGCGCCGCGGATGCGCACCGAAGCCGGGCTGCCGAACGGGCCCTGTTGCGACACCGACACCCCCGCCAGACCGGCGAAGGCCTGGGCAATCCCGACCTCTTGCGCGGCCCCCCGATCGGCCTCCGTCAGAACGGTGACCGAGGCCCCGCTGCGGTTGCGTTCGGTCGGCGCGCGATTGGCCGACACCACGATCTCATCAAGAGCGACATCCTGGGCAAACGCGGCAGGCGGCACCCCCGCCAACAGGGCAACAAGCGATAATTCAAGCCTTTTCATGGCTTTGATCCTTTCCATCGGCAAGACCCGGGCCTTGCCTGCGACGAGTTGGCCTGCGGAAAGGGCAGATGCCCCCCGCCTGCGGTGCATTCGTCACCACGGGCGGAGCGCCGCCTCCTGGGCGCGCCCCGCGCCCCGGAAAGGGTGATCACCTGGGCAGGTCTCCTGGCTTGCGGGTCAGGGCTCGGGCGGGCCTTCCCAGGTTTCCCCAGTGGCATGTTCCGCCGTCACTCGCCGCTTACAGTTGCGGGGGCAGCCGTGGAATTGAGAAAGCCTCGCACCACGTTCCCTTTTCATCCGGGTCTCCCCGGAACCTAAGGCTCCTCCTGCATAGTCCCGCCCGCCCGGCTGTCAAGCGGGGTTTGCAGGCGAGAGGGGGGCATCGGTGCAAATCGGGGGCCAGCGGGTGGGCGTTCGGCGGGTGGCCCGTCGCATGCGCGATGACCGGACCCGAGGTCTCGTCATACCCGGCAAGCGTGGCTGCTGCGCGCCGCACCCGGTCTCAACGCCAGGTGGCACCGGCACTTCCGCCGCATGGCGCGCAGAATCGCTCTTGCATTTCGTCCTGTCGCGCCGTCATCAAGGCGCATCGCCCGCCCGGGCCGACCGCAGAGGACCGGTTGATGGATCAGCCCCCCGCCCACGATTCCACCCAGAAGTCGTCGGACAAGCCCGCCTGTCGCCTTGCGGCCGATCCTGCGGCGGGTTCTGCAGACAGTCCCGCCGATGGTCCTGCCGCTGGTCCTGCCGACGGTCCCGCCGATGGTCCTGCCGATGGTCCTGCCGACGGTCCTGCCGATGGTTCTGCAGACAGTCCCGCCGATGGTCCTGCCGATGGTTCTGCAGACAGTCCCGCCGATGGTCCCGCCGATGGTCTTGCCGATGGTCCCGCCGATGGTCCTGCCGATGGTCCTGCCGCGTTCCCAACCGCATCCCCCGCCGCTGGTGCCGACCCGACCGGGCCGCCCGAGTCGCGGCTGTCGCAGATGCTGGAAGCGATCGCCGCTGATGACAGCCGTCCGGCGATCTCGTTCGGCGATCTGCTGACGGCGCTGCATGGCCGGGCCTTCGGCGCGCTGATGATCATCTTTGCCTTCCCCAACATTCTGCCGTCGCCGCCCGGTCTGGCGGGCGTGCTGGGGCTGCCGCTGGTGTTCTTGTCGGCACAGATGATGGCAGGACGGCTGCCGTGGCTGCCGGGATTCATCGCGCGCCGGTCGCTGCCGCGTGCGACCTTTGCGGCACTGTTCACCCGGGCCACCCCATGGCTGGCACGGGCAGAAAAGCTGTTGCGACACCGGTTGCCGGTCCTGACCGCGCCAGCCGCGCAACAGGGCGTCGGGCTGGTCTGCCTCATCCTGTCGCTTGTGCTGATCCTGCCGATCCCGCTGGGCAACATGCTGCCGTCGATCGCGATCTGCCTGTTTGCGTTGGGCGTGCTGGAGCGGGACGGGCTGTGGATCATCGGCGGCCTGGTGTTTTCGGTCTTTGCCCTGATCTTTGTCGGCGGGATGGCCTATGCGGTGGTCCGCTCGGCGGTTTTTGTGCTGGTCAACGCATTCTGAACAAAAAATGCTGCTCACGGGGTTGTCATCCGGCGACGCGTGCCCAATTCATCCCTGCGGACCGGGCCCCTCTGACGACGCGTTGTCGTGATGTCGGACCGCATCGAGTGTGCTCGGTGCCGGCCCGGATTCCTGTCGGAACGTTTCCGAGCGCATTGCCTGATTGAACAAACAAAGGTCGCGCATGGATTTTCTTTTCTACGAAGTGATCAGCAAGCCGTTGTGGCTTTGGCTGATGTTTCTGGCCATCGTGGTGACACTGATGGTCTTTGACCTTGGCGTACTGAACAAGGACGACCATGAAATTGGCGTCGCCGAAAGCCTCAGGCTTTCGGCGTTCTACATCCTGATCGCGGTCGCATTCGGCGGTTACATCTGGTGGGCCTGGTCAAACGGAACGCTGGTGACCAGCGACGGAACCAATCCGGTCGCATCCTACTTTCAGGGCTACATCATCGAGAAGGTGCTCTCGATCGACAACGTCTTCGTGATCTCGCTGATATTCGGCTATTTTGCCATCCCGCGGAAATACCAGTACCGTGCCCTGGTCTGGGGCATCATCGGCGTCATCGTCCTGCGCGGCATCATGATTGCCATCGGTGCCGAGCTTGTGTCGAACTACAAGTGGATGACGCTGGTCTTTGCGGCGTTTCTGGCCTTCACCGGGATCAAGATGCTGGTGGTTCAGGAGGGTGACACCGATGTCTCGAAGAACCCGATGGTCAAGCTCGTGTCGCGGTTCATGAACGTGACCAAGGAGTTGCACGGCCAGAAGTTCTTCGTGCGCCAACCGCATCCTGTCACGCAGAAGATGGTGGTGTATGCCACGCCGCTGTTCGTGGCGCTGGTCGTGATCAACTTTGCCGATGTCATCTTCGCTGTCGATTCGGTTCCCGCGATCTTTCTGATCACGACCGACACCTTCATCGTATATACGGCGAACATCATGGCAATCCTCGGCCTGCGCGCCCTGTATTTCGCGCTCGCAGCACTGGTGCACCGCTTCCACTATCTGAAATATGCGCTGGCTCTGGTGCTGGTGTTCATCGGGTTGAAGGGCTTCTACAGCTACTTCTTCGGCAAATTCGACCCGTACCTGTCGCTGGCAATCACGATCGGGATCATCGCGTCGGGCATCTTCTATTCGCTGTGGAAGACCCGGGACGGCGCCCGGGATTCCATACACCCGTCGTGATGTCCCGAAGCACCAGACGACCGACAATCCACGAACCCGAAACATGCCGCGCGCAGACTGCAAGGTGCGCCACGAAAGCGAGACGGTCCGGCCCCTTGCCATTTCCTGAAGAAGGACAGAACCCATGCCCCGACGCATCGCTTATTTGCCCCTGAACACCTATCCCGAAGCGGCACCGGATCCTTCAATCCTTGCCGCGGTCGGCTTTGCGGCTGCGCTGGGGTGCGGACTGCACGCCTCGACCTTTGCTGTGGACATCCCTCAGACGGCATCGCCGATTGGCGGGTTCTTCATCAACGTCGAGGGCATGGCGCGCGCCGCGGAAGAGCGCAGCACGGCCGAGTGTGCCCGCCTGCAAACCCTGATCGAGGGGGCAGCGCAGCCGGAGACCCACGCAACCATCGCGAACCACAAGGCAGGAATTGGCGCGGCCCTTGACGACGCCACAACCGAGGCGCGGACCTTTGATCTGGCACTGCTGCCGTGGTCGGCCGAGACGCATTCGGCCCAGGACATGGCGCAAGCCCTTTTGTTCGGCGCGGGCGTGCCGGTGATCCTTGTGCCGCCATCCACCAAGGCGGGGTCCGTCGATCATATCGCCATCGCCTGGGACGGAAGCCGGACCGCTGCAAGAGCGTTGTGCGATGCCCTGCCGCTTCTGCCTGCGGGTGGCCGCGTTTCGGTTGTGACGGTTCAGGGTGAAAAGTCGCTCGGCCCCCGCATCGCGCAGACCCTTGCGGCGGCGCTGGAACAGCGCGGATACACCGCCAAGGCCGTCAGCATCACGCTTCAGGGCCGAACCATCGCAGAGGCGCTGCAGGACGCTGCCCATTCGGAAGGTGCGCAACTGATGGCGATGGGCGGCTTCGGCCACTCTCGGCTTCGCGATTTCATCCTTGGTGGTGCGACCAAAGGCGTGTTTTCGGATCTGCGGCTGGCGGTGCTGCTTTCGCATTAGTCCGGGGTGACGGTCAGCGGCCATGGTCGGAGACGGCTGGATTTCACTTCGGTTGCTCCATTCCCGGGGCTGCGTTGCCGATCTCAACGGCGTTCGGGCCGATTCCGGTGACACCGGAGGCGATTGGCGCGCAAGGCTTCAAGCACCCGATGTGACGCGCGGCAGCCAAGGGTTGCCACTGCGCGGGGTAACTGCCGGTTCAGGCAACTGACATCCTGCTTGCAGGAATACGATGATGTGCCGGCGGAACCGGTCCGGGCGGCGCGGGGGGAAGGCTGGCGCCTTCCCCCCGCCCCTTCCAATTGGCGCTGCTTGTGGCTATCCCTTGGCCATGACGTGGAACCTGCCCAACAGCCTGACAGTGCTGCGCCTGCTGGCCGCCCCCGGTGTGGCCGTGATGTTTCTGTATTTCCACCGGCCCTGGGCGGACTGGTTCGCGCTGACCCTGTTTGTCGGGGCTGCGGTCACCGATTACTTCGACGGCTATCTGGCGCGGCTGTGGAAGCAGCAGACGAAGTTCGGCACCATGCTCGACCCGATTGCCGACAAGGCGATGGTCGTGATTGCGCTGATGGTGCTGACCGGCTATTCCGGAATGAATCCGTGGCTGATTTTGCCTGCGACGGTGATCCTGTTCCGCGAGGTGTTCGTGTCGGGTCTGCGCGAGTTTCTTGGGGCGCAGGCCGGGATGCTGCGGGTGACCAGACTGGCCAAGTGGAAGACCACGGCGCAGATGGTGGCGATTGCCGTGCTGTTTCTGGGCACGGGTCTGGAACATCTCGAAGGGATCGCAAGGGCTGGCATGTCGGTCGAGGCCTATGCGCAGGCGGTGACCGCGGGCCTTGCCGATCCGATCCGGTCCTGCGGGGCGCGAGGCTGTTCGTCTTACGCGACGCTTGTGGGGCTGGGGTTGATCTGGATCGCGGCAACACTGACCTTTTTCACCGGCTGGGATTACTTCCGCAAGGCGCTGCCATATCTGAGGGATGACCGGTGATCGACGTCCTGTATTTCGCGTGGGTGCGCGAGCGGATCGGGGTGCCGCGCGAACGCGTGGCCACGACGGCAGCCACGGTCGCCGGTCTGGTGGCCGAACTGGTGGCGCGGGAAGAGCGGTACGCGCTGGCGTTCAGCGATCTGGCCGGTCTGCGGGTGGCGCTGGATCAGGAACTGGCGTCATTCGACGCACCCTTGGCGGGCGTGCGCGAAGTTGCGTTCTTTCCGCCGATGACGGGGGGATAGGGCGGTGCTGCGCCTCCAGCAGGCGGCGTTCGATCCCGGGGCCGAGACAACCGGGTTTGTTGCGCGCGCCGGGGCGGCGGGGGCAGTGGTGACCTTCATGGGCCTCGTGCGCGACACCGGCGGCACGCTCGCCTGCATGGAGATCGAGCATTATCCGGGCATGACCGAACGCGCGGTTGCCGCGATGATGGATCAGGCTCGGGCGCGTTGGCACCTGACGGCGGCACTGGTGATCCACCGGCATGGCCGGTTGAACCCGGGTGAGGCGATCATGATGGTGGCCTGCGCGGCGCTGCACCGGGCCGAAGCGTTTGCTGCCGCCGAATTCCTGATGGACTATCTGAAATCCCGCGCGCCGTTCTGGAAGAAGGAGATCGGGGTCGGCGGGGCGGAATGGGTGGCGGCGCGGGATGCGGACGAGGCGGCTTTGGGGCGGTGGTAGGGGGGTGCCAACGCGGGGCCTGTTTTCCGGATCAATGGGTTGGGGTGGGCGCTTCAACGGTTTGGTGGGGGATTTAGGGGGGGTTGCGGGGGAAAGAGTCGGGGTGAACCCCGACCTACGGGGTTTCGCGAGTGGTGATTTCGGTTAGCTGATCGTCCGCCATTCCGACATAGTGGTCCGCGCCTGCCGCTACGAACACCTCGCGCGCGGCCATCACATGGACACGGGCGGCGGTCAGGTGGGCAGGGTCGGCGGTCTTGTCGAAAAACGCGATCTCGACCAAGGAAAGGTTGAATTGCGTGATCGCCCAATACAGCGGCACGCGGTCGCGGGTGCGTTCCTTCAGCGCCTCGGTATAGGCTGCCACCGCGTGTTCCAGTCGCGCCGTGCCCGCCTCGCGCGCCCCGAGGGCTCGCAGCGCGTTCCCGAGGTTGTTTTGCGTCGCGGCCCAGTCCAGCGGCACGCGGTCGCGGGTGCGTTCCTTCAACGCCTCGGCATAGGCCGCCACCGCCGCTTCCAGCCGCGCCGTGCCGGCCTCGCGTTCCCCGAGGGTTACCATCGCGTTCCCGAGGTTGTTCTGTGTCATGGCCCAGTCCAGCGGCACGCGGACGCGGGTGCGTTCCTTCAACGCCTCGGCATAGGCCGCCACCGCCGCTTCCAGCCGCGCCGTGCCCGCCTCGCGTTCCCCGAGGGTTTGCAGCGCGGCCCCGAGGTTGTTCTGAGCCATGCCGCGTTGATCGGGGGTGCGGGCGTGGGTCAGGCTGTGGTCGGCAAGGTGGATGGCCACGGTGGCGTCGAAGGCAAGGCCCTTGTCGCGGCCCCGTTCATACCATTCATACCAAAGCGCGCGCAGGGCCGCGAACGGGTCGGCAGGGGTGTCGAGCATCCGGCGTTCGACCAGTGCGTCTGCCGCCAGATCGGGGCGGTTGCGCAGGGTGGCCTGGGCCACCGTGCTGTCCCACAGCCGCATCAGGCCCGAGGTTTGCTCGGCGATGCGGTCCCGCGCCTCGGCCCGCGCTGCGGCGAGGGCGGCATCGGCGCGGTCGAATTCGGCGGCGTCGTTCAGGGCCTGCACATGGGCCAGAACGGCATCGACCTGATCGGTGGCATTGCGCGGCAGGGCGTTTTGCGCGCGCAGGGTTTCCGCCACCTGCAGGGCGTTTTCCAGACCGGCATAGGCGGCGTCGAAATCGGTGATCGGGGTGCCATCGGGGTTGCGGGCATAGCGCCCGGCCAGCCCGATGATCATCACGGTATGGGCGGCATAGGTCTGGGGTTGATCGGATTGCAGGCGTTGCACCAGCATCGCCTTCATTTCAGCCATTTGGGCAAGGATCGCCGAGGTGTCTTCTTTCACGCTGTCAAGTTTCTGATGGATCAGGCCATGCGACTGGGAAAGGCCGATCAGCACCTCTTGGGTGAAGATCAGGTGGAAGTTTTCATGCCTGCGGCAGGTCTGGAAGGCGGCGGTCAGGGCCAGATGGACGGCGCGGCGCGCGCCCCCATCTTTGGCCAGCGTATCGTCGACGATCAGATCGAACAGGGCGTCGGGCAGGGATTTTGTTTCGACCGCATCGGCCAGCGCCACAGGGTCAAGTTCAGGTCAGCGCGCCGGTCGTCCAGCCATGCGCGGGCGGTGCTGATATCATTGTCGGTCAGTCTGGGCTGTTCGTGCGTGGCGGGTGTGTTGGCCAGCACGGTCAGCGCGTTTGTCATGGCGGTTCTGGCAAGGCGTTTGTCACATTTGCCGCGCAAATCAAGCAGAAAGGCCCCCAGCACCGCCAACGGGATTGTCACGGGTGCGGCCCAAGGGGCCATGGCCGCTAGGCAGAGGCCGAGTCCGTGTTCGGCAAGCACTTGTCTGTCGCTCATAATCCGGGCTCGGCTATCGGGTTGGTGGATGATTGCCGGGCTCTGACCGAATTGCAAGACCGCCAGCAGAGTCGGGGTAAACCCCGACCTACGTCAGATCGAGACTTTGGCTGCTGCCGTCGCGGGGTCGCCGGTGTTGGGGGTGCCTGCGGGTTCGATCAGCAGGAGGTGGGTTTCCACGCGCGCGCGGGGGCGGTGTTGCCTGCCTTTGGGGACCACGAAGACTTCGCCGGGGTTCAGGGTGACCGCGCCGTCGGGCAGGTCGATGGTCAGCGTGCCCGACCGGACCATGAAGAAATCGTCGGTCTCGTCGTGCTGGTGCCAGATGAAATCGCCCTGCACCTTGACCACCATCAGGTCATGCCTGTTGAACCGCCCGACGATCCGGGGCTTCCAGTGGTCGGTGAAGGTTCCGAGTTTCGCTGCGAGATTTATCGCGGTCATCAAGGGCCTGCGCCGGCAATTCGAGGGCTTCGCGGTCGGGCCGGAGTATCAATATCCGGGTACCGGGCATGTGACGATCAACCCACGGGTCGCTACGGGCCAGGATCTCACCGAACCCGCAGGCGTTGCGGGGATCGGGCACCCGCCGGAAAGGGCGGACCGCGCAAACCCTGCGCGGCCCGGGATCAGACCTGCAGGATCACAGACCGAGCGCGGTCTTGATCTGCGCGATTGTCGGCTCGACCAAGGCGGCGTTCGAAGCGGCGGCCGTCACGGCGGCCTTGAGCGTGGTTTTCACGTCGTCGCCCAAGGTCGAGGCGTCGATCATCGCGGTCACCTTGACGGCGTCAAAGTTGGCCGGATCAAGCACGGCCATCGCATCGTTGGCAGCGTCCGTCACGGTCGTGGCGGCATCGGTCGCCGCCGTCGTTGCGGCGTCTGTCGTGGACGTGGTCGCTGCGGCGGCGGCCTCGTCCTCGGCAACCTTTGCGGCGGCGGCGGCGGCCGCTTCAGCCTCGGTGGCGGCCGCAGCAGCGGCGGTTTCGGCGGCCTTGGCGGCTTCTGCCGCAGTCGCGGCGGCCATCGCCGCTGCTTCTTGCGCCGGCTTGTAGCTGAACTGGTAGTACCCGGCACCCGCCACCATCACCACCACAAGGCCGATGATCACATTTCTGTTCATGTCCATTCCTCCTGCACCGACCAAACGCCCGGTTGGCCCGGCAATGACACGAATTCGCTGCAAAGAAAAGAGCCGGGGCTTGCAGCGGCAGGGGACTGGCTGCATTAGCGGGTTGAAGAGGCCGCACCGCATCGTTATCTTGCGCGTCTGAGACTGCAACCACCAAAGGACGCTGACCATAGCCCGCAGACCGCACAACGCCCCGCCGCAACGCGAAACCGGCCCCCGCATCAACGATCGCATCCGGTCGCCGGAAATCCGCCTGATCGGCGCGGAAGGCGAGAATATCGGAGTGGTGACCCCGGCACGGGCGCTGTTTCTGGCCGAAGAGGCGGGGCTGGACCTTGTGGAAATCTCGCCAAATGCCGAGCCGCCGGTGTGCAAGATCATGGACTTCGGCAAGTTCAAGTATGAAAACCAGAAGCGCGAGGCGGAAGCCCGCAAGAAACAGCACATCATCGAGATCAAGGAAATCAAGTTCCGTCCCGGCACCGATACCCATGATTATGACGTGAAGATGCGCTCGGTGATGAAGTTTCTGGAAGAGGGCGACAAGGTCAAGGTCACCTTGCGCTTTCGGGGCCGCGAAATGGCGCATCAGCAACTGGGGCTGGAGCTTTTGAACCGCGTTTCTGCCGATGTGGGCGATGCCGGAAAGATCGAGTCGATGCCGCGCCTTGAAGGCCGTCAGATGGTCATGATGATCGGGCCGAAGTAGCACCGGCTTCTGCCCATCCACCCGGACTCCCGGTACCCCCGGGGGTTCTTCAGTTCAGCGCCTCGGTCAGGCAGGCACTGTCCGCCGGCCCCCGCATGTGGCGCAGCGTGGCCGCAATCCCGCGCGGACTGCGGTTGAACACCGCCGACGGCACCAGCGCCTCGACCGGCGAGCCGAGCGGCATCAAACCCCAGTACCCGCCCAATGCCTGCAACGCCGCCGGGCGACAGATCGCGGGCGGTTCTGCCACGCACATGGTTTCGCACAGGGCCACCACCGCGTCCGCCTCGGGTGCTGTGTCGGCCCAGGCCGCGAACCCGGCAAGGTCCGGAACCTGCCCCAGCACCGCCCGTTGCGGATCGGCCGGGTCGATCCCGCTGCCCGGGACACGCCAACCCTCGCGCACCGCGTAGGCCCGCAGGCTGGCGGGATAGGCCGGATCCTCCGCCACGGCGGCAAACCCGTGCCGCTGCCGGCGCGCCAGTGTCATCGCCGCAAAGCGGGCGGCGCGCGGCTCGCCCAGCCGGGCGAACTCGACGATCACGTGCGGGGTGGCGGCTGTGTCCCACAGCCGCACCCAGGCCACCGCCACCGGATCGTCAAGCAGCGGCCCCTGCTTCGTCCAGCGCACACCCGACAACCCGCCCGCACTGCGCAGCACCGCAATGCGTTCTGCCCGCGACAGACCTGCCAGCCAATCGCCCTGCAACGCCGGAAAACTGTCGATCTGTGCCAGCAGCAGTTGCGCCGCCGTGTTGCCCTGCCCGGCCATGCCCGCCAGCGCCGGCAGCGCCTCTGTCTCGTTTCCCGACAGCCAATCGCCAATGGCCGCCTGCACTTCGGGGTCGGTCGGACGGGCCACCTCTGACCGGGCGGGCAGCGCCAGCCAAAGAATGCCAAGAAGGACCAGGATCAACCGCATTGCATCAGTGTCGGCCCGAACCCCGCATCAGGCAAGCCCCTCTCACTCCGGCTCGCGCAATTGTGGGCGGGCCTTGATCTCTTTCAACAGCCCCCCTACCCCCATGGCCGCGATGTCGGCATCCGTCACCTGCAGCCCGCAGGCCAACCGCTCCAACACCCAATCCGCGCCGTTCAACGCAGGCGACCGCGCGCAACCCGGAAGCCCGATGACAGGGCGCCCGCCGAGGTCGCCCAGAAACAGCAGGTTGCCCGGATCGACCGGCATCCCGAACCGCGCGACATGACCGCCGGCCCGTCGCAGGGCCTGCGGAGCGGTATCGCACAGGTCCGAGGTGGCCGAGCCGGTGAGAATCAGCACGATCTCGCCACCCAGCCGCGACAGGGCTTGGGCCATGGCGGGTTCGGAATGCGCCACCACCTCGACCCCGGCCAGCCGCACCCCAAGCGCCTTCAGGCGACCCTCGATCGCCCGGCGGCCCTTGGCCGACAGTTTGGGGTCCTGCCCGGGCACCTCGGTCAGCACCAGACCCGCGCTGTGGCGCACCACCGGCAGCACCCGGATGGCGCGGCGGGCCACCGCGCAGGCCCGCGCCAGCGCCGCGCCCTCGACCGCATAGGCGATGATCTTGACCGTACCCGCCAGTGTGCCGGTGTTGACCCGGGTCCATGGCGGCAGGGTGGCCAGCGTGATGGCGGGATCGACGCAGTTCAGCGCGTTGATCGCTGCGGCATCAACCGCTACAATCCCCGGACGGGCGGCGTTCAGGTTGACCCGGCCGGTAAAGGCCTGCGAGGGCGCGATGCCCTGCCCGACCGGGTCGGGCACCAATGCTGTCGCCAACTGCGCCGCAGCGGCATCCTCGGGCACGTCGCCGGGGTCGAGGCTGGCCACGGTCACCTCGGTCAGCCCCAACGCCGACAGTTGCGCCAGATCGTGCGGGCCGAGCACCAGACCCTTGCGCAGCCGCCCGATGCCCGCCCCCACCGTATGGGCCAGCACCGCGCCTTGCGCATCCGCAAGGGCCAGCGGGCCGAACCTCATCCGTGCCTCAGCACTTGGGTGATCTGCGCCAGAATCGAAACTGCGATCTCGGCCGGGGTTTTCGCACCGATGTTCAGGCCGACGGGGGCGTGGATGCGGGCAATCTCTGCGGGTGCAAAGCCCTCTGCCGTCAGACGTTCCACCCGTTTGGCATGCGTGCGGCCGGATCCGAGGCAGCCAAGATAGAACGCAGGGCCCCGCAGCGCCGCGCGGATCGCCGGGTCGTCGAGTTTGGGGTCATGGGTCAGCGTGACGATGGCCGTGCGGGCATCGGGGGCAAGCGCCGCCAGCGCCTCGTCCGGCCAATCCTCGACGATCCGTTCGCCCGGAAACCGGTCGGCCGAGCCGAAGGCACCGCGCGGGTCGATGAGCACCGGGTCATACCCGCAGGTGCGGGCAAGCGGCAGCAGGCTTTGCGCGATGTGCACCGCCCCCACGACGATCATCCGCAGCGGCGGGTTGTGGACCGCGATCAGCCGGCCCTCGTCAACGCCCGACCGGTCGGACCGCAACCGGTCAGCCACGTCGGGCCCGTCCGACAGGCGGTGGGCAAAGCTGGCAAGGTCGGTCACCAGGGCGATGGCCCGCTTGGCAGCGCGGGCCGCCACAAGATCGGCAAGCAGCAATTCCGGAAGGGCAGTCCCCACCGGCGCCACCAGCACCCGGATCGTACCGCCACAAGCCAGCCCGACGGCAAAGGCCGCTTCGTCGCTGACGCCGTAGGTCAGCAGCCGCGCGGCACCCTCTGCCAGAGCGGCCTCGGCCTCGGCCACCACGGCCGCCTCGACGCAGCCGCCCGAGACCGAGCCCATCATCTGCAAGGCACCGGCTGCATCGGGCCCCGAGACGACCAGTTGACTGCCCGCCTGCCGGGGGGCCGAGCCCCAGGTTTCGACGACCGTGGCCAGCACCGACCCGCGCCCGGCGCGATGCCAGGCGAGCGCGATTTCGGGAATATCGTGGGCTGCATGCGCCATGCCAGGACTATGGCCCTGCATCGACGGCAAGACCAGCCCCCCGCGACCAAAGCAGGACAGGGCGCGCCACCTGCGACCAAAGCAGATCAGGGCACCCCTCGCGACCAACGCAGAACAGACTGCGCCCTCAGCGACCAAAGCGGGTCAGGGCGCGCCCCCCGCGACCAAAGCAGATCAGGGCATTTCCCGCGACCAACGCAGAACAGACTGCGCCCCCAGCGACCAAGGCGGGTCAGGGCGCCCCCTGCGATCAAAACAGGACAGGGCGCGCGCACCGCGACCAAAAGCAGTACCGGGCGGGCGGGGTGCGACGGGGGAACGACGGGCGTCGCCCACTTCCCCCTATCGGCTCAGTTCGATGCGACCTGCATCAACGGCGTGATGATCCGCACCGCAACCCGGCGGTTCGCCCGCTCGTCGCTGTCGGTTTGCACGCGCAGTTCCCGCTCGCCATAGCCCTGCACCACCAGATTCTCGGGCGGCACATCGAAATATTCGGTCAGCGCCAAGGCCACCGATTCTGCCCGCCGGTCGGACAGCGCGAGGTTCGACGCCCCTGAGCCAACCGCATCGGTATGGCCTTCGATCAGAAAGATCTCGGCCGGATTGGCCGCGACCAGTTGGGTGATCAGGCCGCCGAGGTCGGCGAGGTTTTCGGCCTCGGTTGCGTTGATTGCAGCCGATCCACTGTCGAACGTGATGTTGTCGACGTCGATCGTGGCGGCCAGCGCCCGGACTTCGGCAATTTCGCGGATCTGGCGCAGACTGAAGCTGCGGCCAAGGTCGCGCGCCTCTTCGGCGGCCAGCCGGGCCTTGAGCGCGGCATTCTGATCATTCGTCGAGATCGTCACCCGGTCCAGGCGCGGGCGTGGCAGGTCGGTCACCACGATCGGTTGTTCGGCCTCCAGATCGTCGATCAGCACCAGTTCGCGGCCACGGTCATCATAGACCGATCGCCGCAGCACCCGGCCGCTGGCATCGCGGATCGTGACGATCCGGGTGCCGTCATCCTTTTCCACGGTCGTCCGGGTGGAGCCATCCGAATAGGTTTCGGTCCGTACGGTTGATCCGGGGCTGCGGATCAGGGTGTCGTCGTCCTTGTAGACCTCGAACCCGCCATCCGGGTTGCGGACCACGACCCGGTCGCCCGTGTTGGACACCACTTCGCGGCCATCCTTGAGGATGGCCCCGACCACCAGCGCACCAAGTGCGATCAACCCGACCTTTTCGAGGTTCGACAGCCCGGATTTCTTGCCGTCGCCGACCGCGACCGGGGCGGCGTCGAATTCCTCGTCCGACGAGCGGCTGCCATCCTTGGTCACGGTCTGCGTGGTGACCGTGGCATCGGCCGGGACAACAAGATCAGAGCCGTCGGTTGCGGCGGCGGCAGCGGCAATCGAGACTGCAGGTGGGGTAGAGCCGTCGGTCTGAGCACCAGTCAGCACGTCGGTCAGGCCCTCGATCGCCGCCTCGGAAGGCACCTGGGTGTCGACCGGGGTGGGTGCCTCTTCCGGATCGGTGGTCGCGAGGTCGGTGGCGGGTTCAGCAACGGGCTCGGCATCCTTGTCCGCCGGCTGTATCTCGTCCGTCGAGCTGACAGCGGTATCGGGGTTCGCGGCAGCGGCTGCAGCGGCGGCTTGCGCAGCGGCCTCGGCGTCCGCAGTTATGGCAGCCTCTGCGGCGGCGGCTTGCGCGGCGGCCTCGGCGTCCGCAGTTATGGCAGCGTCTGCAGCGACGGCGGCGGCAGCCTGCGCAGCGGCCTCCGCGTCTGCATTTGCGGAAACCTCTGCGGCGGCGGCCTCGGCGGCGGCAACAGCCTCGGCGGCAGCGGCAGCATCTGCGGCGGTGGCGGCATCTGCTGCTTCGGCAGCTTCGGCGGCTTCGGCGATGGCGGCGGCCTCGGCGATGGCAGCAGCCTCGGCGATGGCGGCGGCCTCGGCGTTGGCACCAGCCTCGGCGATGGCCGCGGCCTCGGCTTTGGCGGCGGCCTCGGTCTCGGCTTTGGCGGCATTGTCCGCCCGTACGGCAGCCTGTGCGGCAGCAACGGCTTCATTCGCAGCCTTGTCAGCGGCAGCCGCTTCGGCTTTGGCTTTGGCGGCATCGGTCGCGGCGGCGTCCGAAGCGGCCTGATCAGCCGCGGCCGCCGCGGCCTCGGCCTCCATCTGCGCGGCAGCCTCGGCGGCGGCGGCAGCTTCGGCTTTGGCGGCGGCGGCATCGCTGGCGGCTGCTTGCACGGCGGCAGCCTTGGCTTCGGCCTTGATCCGGGCTGCGGCGTCGACTTCGGCCCGGGCTTGCGCTGCAATAGCCGCGTCGGCGGCGTCCCGGGCTGCAGCCTCGGCTTTGGCCGCAGCCTTCGCGTCCCCCTCGGCTGCGGCTGCGGCTGCGGCTTCTGCGGCTTCGGTTTCAGCCTGAGCGGCCTTCGCGGCCGCGCGGGCTTCCTTGGCCGCGTCCTTCGCCTGATCCCTGGCCTCGTCCTTCGGCTTGTCCTTCGGCTTGTCCTTGGCCTCGTCCTTGATCTCGTCCTTGGCCTTGTCCTTCTTGGCAGCCTTGGCATCGGCTCTGGCCTGCTGTTCTGTCTGAATGGCGGCAAGGTCGCAGGCGACTCCGTCGAGCGGTTCGCACAGGATCTTGCCATCTTCCCCCACCACACTGCCCTCAGGGGTCATTGTTTGCGCCATCATCGGCAGCGAGGGGGCGAGGGCCAGAGCAACAGACAGTGCAGTGGTCGAGATCAGAAGTCGTCTCATGGAAACATCCTTTCAAGGCGTAGGCGGTTGCTACACAAACGCGGTCCGCCCCTGATCGGTTGCATTCGCGCCAGATGGGCCGGGTTACGCCCCAAGCCGGCGGTTAAGCGATATCAACCGGCTGCTAGCGCGCGATCATGCCGGCTTGCGGCGGGTTGTCGCCCAAGAGTCGCAGCAGGCGGGCCTTGTCGCCATTGTCGCGCAGGTTCGAAATCGCTGCAGCAAGCGCCTGCAGCGACGCGATGGAATGGGTCGCGCGCAGGGCATCGACATGCGGCAGCATCGCCCGGATTCCGGCGGCGCGCGGCACGAAACCGTCCCATCGCAGCAGGGGGTTCAGCCAGATCACCCGGCGGGCCGACAGGTGCAGCCGCTCCATCGCACTGGCCAGCAGCGCGGTGTCGTCGCGGTCGAGGCCATCGGTGATGAGGAGCACCACAGCCCCCTGCCCCAGCACGCGGCGCGACCAGTCGCGGTTGAATGCGGCGATCGCGGCACCGATCCGGGTGCCGCCAGACCAGTCCTGCGCCTCGGCCCCGGCGGCCTTGAGCGCGGCATCGACATCGCGGGCGGCCAGGTGCCGGGTAATATTTGTCAGCCTCGTGCCGAAGGTAAAGGCGTGGACCCGGGCCCAGCCCTGCCCTCGGGCGTTGGCCACGGCATGCACGAAATGCAGCACCATCCGGCTGTAGTGGCTCATCGAGCCCGAAATGTCGCAGAGCACCACCAGATTGGGCCAGCGGGGGCGGGGCTGGCGGCGGGCAAGCCGCATCACCTCGCCCCCGGTGCGCAGGGCGGCGCGCAAGGTGCGGCGGGCGTCGATGTCGGCCCCCCTCGCGGCGGCGGCCTGCCTGCGGGTCGGAACCGGATCCACCGGCAGGGTCAGGCGGGCGAGCATCCGCCGGGCCTCGGCGATCTCGGCCCCGGTCATCTGTTCGAAATCGAGGCTGCGCAGGCGTTCGACAGCGGATTGGGTGGCCGAAGCGTCGATCTCGATCTGGTCGGGGGCGGTGGTGTCGGGTGGCGGACGCGGCGGGGCGGCATCGGCAAGCAGCGCCTCGGCGGCGCGCTTTTCGGCCGCCTCGGCAATGCGATCGTCCCCGGTGCCGCGGACCTGCGGCAAAAGGAGCGCCATCATGTGTTCCAGATAGCGCGGGTCGCGCCAGAAGAGGCGGAACACCTGATCGAACACGGCGCGTTCCTCGGGGCGGCTGATGAGCACGGCGGCGAGCGTGGCGTGAAAATCGGCCTGCCGCGAAAACCCGGCGAGAGCGACGGCCCGGACGGCGTCGAGCACCCGGCCCGGCCCGATCGGCAGGCCGGCGCGGCGCAATGCCCGGACGAAATAAGTGATGTTGTGGGCGAGTTTGCCGTCATCGGGCAACGCGGTGCCGGTCATCGGCGACAGACGGGGGGTTTCACACCCCCCGAACCCCCCGTGGGATATTTGTGCCAAGGCGAAAGGGTCATCAGGGCAGCGAGAGTTGACTGCGGACCTGCTCAAGCAGGCGTCTGGCTTCGGAGCCCTGCAGTTTCCGGATGTCGTCCTGATATTTCAGGATGGCACCCAATGTGTCGGCGATCACCTCGGGCGACAGGGTGAGGGTGTCGAGCGCCAGCAGGCAGCGGGCCCAGTCGATGGTTTCAGCGACGCCGGGTTTCTTGAACAGATCCTCTTGCCGCAGGCGCTGGATGAAACCCACCACTTCGCGGCTGAGGCTGGCCGAGGCTTCGGGGGCGCGGGCCTGCAGGATTTGCAACTCGCGGGCAAAGCCCGGGTAGTCGACCCAGTGATACAGGCAGCGGCGTTTCAGCGCGTCATGCACCTCGCGGGTGCGGTTGGAGGTCAGGATGACGATCGGCGGTTCGGGGGCCCGGATCGTGCCGAGTTCCGGGATCGTGACCTGAAAATCCGACAGCGCCTCGAGCAGGAAGGCCTCGAACGGCTCATCCGTGCGATCGACTTCGTCGATCAGCAGCACCGGCGCGCCGCCGGGTTGCGGGCGCATCGCCGCCAGCAACGGACGCTCGATGAGAAATTCGGGGGTGAAAAGGTCTGCCTTGTGCAAGCCGGTTTCAGCCCGCAGCGACAGCATCTGGGCGGCGAAGTTCCATTCCGCCACTGCCGAGGCGGCATCGAGACCCTCGTAGCATTGCAGGCGGATCAGACGGCGGCCGAGGGCAGCGGCCAGCACCTTGGCAATCTCGGTCTTGCCGGTGCCGGCCTCGCCTTCGAGAAACAGCGGCCGACCAAGGCGCAGAGCCAGAAACACCACGGTCGCGAGGGGGCGGGCCGCGATATAGCCCTGGCTGGCCAGCAAGGTCTCGACGGCGTCGATGCTGTCGGGCAGAGCGGTTTGGACCGCGCTGGTCTGGACCGCGCTGGTCTGGACCGGGCTGGTTTCGGCCGGGCTGGTTTCGGCCGGGCTGGTCTGGGCCGGGCTGATCTGGGCGG
>Ga0105047_10006779_pt1 | contig 19371 bp, 17 predicted proteins | sample MAT04_FD_78384 | JGI IMG/M metagenome (GOLD analysis project Ga0105047, IMG submission 78384) | Freshwater microbial communities from Lake Fryxell liftoff mats and glacier meltwater in Antarctica - MAT-04 (megahit assembly) | ecosystem: Environmental > Aquatic > Freshwater > Ice > Liftoff... | reverse complement strand
GTTCGGGGGGGGGGGCGGGGGGGGTTGGGGGGTCGGGCTTGGGGGTGTCGGAGGGGGGGGGGGGGGGGGGGGGGGGGGGGGGGTGGTTCTCTAGATTTGGCGGGATTCTCTTTGAAGCCTTCGCGATCGGTGAACGGAAGAGTCACCACGCGGAGCGTGGGGGGAGCCGAGGCACCGACACCGGAGGCAACCGGACCGCCGGCTGAAGCCGGGGGCTCGGAGCGAGCTTTTTCAAAGAGATTCGGTGTTAGCCGGTGGCCCAGATGGCGACTTGGGCGGCGATGAGGACGAGGGTTGCGATTTTGATGTGCTTGGCGGTGCGATCGATCGGCAGGCCGCGGGCGGGGAGCGATTGGAGGGCGAGGAGGTTGGCGATTCGGCGTTCGATGGAGCCGTGGCGCCAACTGAACTTGCTGCGGGGGATGTGATTGAGGCGGGCGACGGCGTCGAGGGCGCCGACCATCATGTCTACGGCCTCGGGGTTGATGGGGACACTGGGCCCGCCCCGCCCACCCGTGCGGAGGCCGCTGAGGTGCTGGACGGCGAAGGCGTCGGCCTGCCACTCGAAGCGTCGGCTGACGAAGCCGAAGAGGACGAGCCCGATGGCGAGGCTGGCCATGGCGAGGAGCCCTTCGATGATCCCGGCGAGCGGGCCGGTGGCGGGCTGGAGGGCGGGGAGGCGCATGAGGAGATCGCCGAGCGATGCGGCTGCGGCGATGCTGGCGAGGAGGGCGGCGGCCAGCCAGGGCATGTGTCGTCGGCGGACGTGTCCGATTTCGTGGGCCATGACGGCCTCGATCTGGCCACGTGGCAGGGCTTCGAGGAGTGCGTCTGTGAGGAGGACGTAGCGGAGCCGGCCGAGGATGCCCAGGACGGCGCCGTTGATCATGGTGCCGCCGGTGCGCCAGACGAGTAGGCCGGCGATGCGGACGCGGTGTTCGGCGCACATTCGGAGGAGGCCGTCGCGCATGTCTCCGGCGGCGAGGGGCGCGGTGTCCCAGATGAAGCGGAGCGCGGCGGGCATGAGGGCGAAGACGGCGAGGATGCCGACGATCTGGGCTGCCAACTGGGCCCATTCGACGTGGCTGGCGGCTGGCTGGGCGAGCCACGCGGCGGCGCGGGCGAGGATGCCGGTGCCGGGCGGCCGGGCGATCAACCAGGCGAGCGCGCGTGCGACGAGCTCGGTCCAGGAGACGAGGACGACGACGGGGACGAGCACGAGGAGCATCTGGTGGCGGACCTGCATCCAGACCCAGGCAAGGCGGCGGGTAGGGGCGTGGATCGGCTTGCCTTCGTCGAGCTCGCGGACCATGACGGCCTCGCGGAGGAGCCGATCCATGGGATAGAGCGCCAACCAACCGGCGACGATCATCAAGATCGCGGGCAGCGCGGCGAGGGCTTCGTCGAGGAGGATCCGGTCGCCGATGAGCTGCCGGACGGCGCCGACCCAGCCGAGGGCGAGCACGGCGAGGCCGTGCCAGATGAGGGTCCACCAGCGTGTCCAGGCGACGATGCGGTCGGACCAGACGACGAGCTTGTAGGAGCCGGTGCGTTCCAACCCCCGACGGGCGAGGATGAGGATGACATGCTGTGAGATGGCGGTCAGCGCCATCGGGACCAGCGTGATCGCTGCGACCCAGGCGGGGCCGAGTTCGGGGAGGAGTGTCGCGTGTCCGAGTTGATCGCCTGCCAGGACCAGCCCGACGATCAGGATGAGCAGGACGTGGACCAGCGTTGACTCCAGGGCAGGGGGGTATGCGGGCGGGCGTTGAGGCTTCTCGAAGAGACGCAACAGCGGCCACGGGGCATTCTATCATTGCCCTTGGGCGACCGGGGCATTCCTTGATCCTCTTTGCCGTTTATGCCGTTGTAGTTTGGGCGTTTGCGTTCCGCTGGCGGCGGGAGCTGCGCGGGTTTGCGGCGGTGATCGTCGGTTCTTTGGCCGCGGCAGGCATGGGCATGCTGATCCCGTCGATTCAGCGGTGGCTGTTCCAGGTGGATCCCAACCTGATCGGTGCGGCCGACCCGTTGAAGATCTTGCTGCTGGCGGAGTCGGCGCTCGTCTTGGCGGGTGGGCTGCTGATTGTGGTGTTGCCCAAGCCGCCGGCGTTTCCGCATTGTGCGTATTGCCACTATGACCTGCGCGGGCACGAGCCTGGGCAGAATGTGTGTCCCGAGTGCGGGAACTCGCGGTTGGGATTTCCGCCGCCGCGGAGGTATCGTCGGGCCGCGCCGATGCTGGCGAGGGGGGCGGCGGTTGAGCAGCCGGGCGTGATCAACCCCGCCACCAGCGTACCAGCACCCCGGCCAGAAGGACCGCCATCGGCAGAGCCGCAATGAGCACCCAGCGGAGGGCGGCGATCTGACCGTCGGTGAGGTTGGGGATGGTGGGCGCGGCCTGGGTGGTTGGGCCGCGTGCGATCATGCCTTCACGGCCGGCCAGCCAGGCGACGCAGGCGGCTAGCAGCTCGGTGTTGCCGGGCGTTTCGAGGCGTGGCCGCCCGTCGACGACGGTGGCGATTTGGGTGAGTGAATCAAAGAACCAGCCGTTGGAGCCGACGACGACGAGGCGTTGCGGCTGCTGGCGAGGCGGGTCGAGGCGTTGACCGTCGCGCTCGATGGCGACGGCGATAGTCCATGGGCCGGGGCCGCCCGCGTCGTCGCCGGGGGAATCGAGCGCGGGGAGATCGGACGCGGCTTCGCGCCGGGCGGGCGGGGTCTGGCGGAGGGCTTGCCACTGCGACTCGGCCCAGCGGCCGGGGGCGGCGGGCCACTCGACGACGGGCGTGGCGGAGATTCCCTCGGGCACGTTTTTGATGCGAAGGGGGATGGCCCAGGGAAAGACGGTGTTGAGGCCGGCGATGGCTGATGCGATGGCGTTAGTGCCGAGGGCGGGGAGCGGGTCGGCGAAGAGGACGTCGGTCGCGACGTTTCGGCGGGCGCTGCCGGGAATGGGGATTTCTTCGAGCAGAGGGCGTCCGGAATCGGCGACGACGCCCAAGGCGGGGAGGAAGTCGGCCATGGGGTCGGGCGCGCCGACGCCGGGCAGGCTGGACGGGTTGACCGACAAGAGAACAGGCCGACCGGTATCGACGAGGCCCTTGACGGCCTTGGCCAAGCGGCCCATGCGCAGGGCAGAGTCGGGGGAGGTGATCTCGATGCTGATCGTGGCGAAGACGACGGGACGGGCGTCCTTGGGCGTAGCGGCGGGCGGGGGTTGCTCGTCGAGTGCGACGGCCCACTCGGCGCTGTCGATCCCGCGAAGGGAGAGGCGCTCGGCGGTGCGGCGCAGAGGCCCGAGATCGGCACCCAAACGCTGCGAAGCGGCGTGCGTGAAGACGACAAGCGGGCGGACCTCATTGGTGAAGCGAGCGAGGCCGGCGGCGATGACTTCTTCGGCCCGGCCGCGGAGGTCGACGGAGCCGTCGGGCCCGGGCAGAGGGAGCAGGTCGTCGAGATCGATGGCGGCGAGGCCGGCGGGAGGGGTGGTGACTCCGCTTTCGCCGGGTGCGGCGGGAGCGCCGATGACCAGGCCGGCGCGGGTGCGCTGGATGACGCGGGCGGCGCCGACGATGGGTGGGAGGCCCAGACGTTCGAGTGTGATCGCGGCGCGGGCGAGGGTGTCGCGAAGTGGCGGGAGGATCGCGCCCACCTCGGCGGCCTCGTCGCGCGCGGGCTGGGGCATGGCGGGGGGGGCGGATTGACGGGCGAAGGTGTCAACCGCGGTGTTGAGGGTCGTCAGTTCGGAGGCGAGTTTGGAGATGGGGATGCGGAGTTGCCGCGTGGCCAGGTCGAGATCGGGGATTGGGAGCGGGTCGGCGTTTTTGGAGAGCGTTTCGCGGGCGGCGCGGGCGGCGGCGCGGAGCTCGTCGGTGAGGATGCGGCCCGCAGCGGATTGGCCTTCCCAATAGCGGGCGAGTTCAGGGCCGTTGGGGAGCGCGGTGCCGGCGGCGCGGATGGCGTCGCGTACTTTGGCGAGGCGCTCGGAGACGCCCGCGAGGGCGGTGGCGGCGATTTCGGCCTGGTCCGCGGCCGCTCGGAGGGCGGCGAGGTGGCGGTCGATCGCGGGGCGATCTCGGTCGGCCAGGCGGACGAGCAGGGCGTCGAAGGCGGCGAGGCCGGCGAGGTTGGTGGTGTCGATAGTGGTGACGCGGAGCTTGGGGCTGGCGGCGGCGAAGCGGTCGAGGACGTCGGCGGCGCGCTCGCGAGTGGCGCGATCGAGGGTGGCGAAGTCGGCGGCGATGACGAGTTCGACGGGTTGATCAAGGGCCTCTACGACGGCCTTGGTCGCGGGGGCGAGGCGGTGTTGGCGGGTGGCGGTGACGTCGAAGCGCTGGCGGAGCTGGGAACCGAGGACGGCGAGGAGCGCGCAGGACGCCGTGACGGCCAAGAGCAGGACGATCGCCCGTAGGGCAAACCTGGCCCGCCCGCGTGTTGATCCGGCGCCGTTCATCGCCACCTCCGGGCCTTGAGGGTGAGGGCGGCGAGGGCCAAGAACCAGATGGTGGCGGCGAGGAAGTAGGCGATGTGGCCGGTGTCGATGAGGCCGCGGGCGAAGTCGGTGATGCGGGCGCTGGCGGAGAGCGCGAGGAGGGCGTGGTTCCAGGGTTCGGGAACCATGGCGGCGAGACGGGCGGCGGCAAGCTCGGTGAGGAGCAAGAGGAAGAGCGTGGCGAGGAAGGCGAGGGTTTGGCTGGAGGTGAGTGCGGAGATCCAGGTGCCGACGGCGAGGTAGAGCATGCCGACGAGCAAGACGCCGAGGTAGCCGGCGGCGACGGGGCCGTGGTCGGGGCGGGCGAGCCATTCGAGGATGATGGGATAGACGAGGGTCGGTGCGAGGGCGGTGATGAGGAAGGCGGCGGCGGCGAGGAACTTGCCGGCGACGATGGTGACTTCGGGCAAGGGGGCGGTCATGAGGCCTTCGATGGTGCCCGAGCGGAGCTCTTCGCTGAAGAGGCGCATGGAGACGGCGGGGGCGATGACGATGAGCAGGCCCCACCAGGCAGAGAAGAACTCACGCATGGTGGCGGGCTCGCCGGGGACGAGGGCGCTGCGGGTGAAGACGAGGCCCGATAGGAAGAGGAAGAGGGCCATGAGCACCCAGCCCAGCGGGACGCGGAAGAAGCCGGCGTACTCACGCGCGAAGACGGCCCACAAGCGGGTCATGCGGGCACCGCCTGGTCGTGCACGCGGGCGTTGGCGGAGTCCGCGGGTTGCTCGCTGTGGATGACGTTCATGAAGACCTGTTCGAGCGTGGCCTTTTCGCGGGTGAGCTCGATGACGACCCAGCCGGCGGCGGCGGCGGCGCGGGCGAGGGGCTCGCGTAGGTCGCCTGTGCCATGGCGCGGCCAGACGCGCCAGCGGTTGCCGTCGGGCTCGACTCGCTCGACGCCGGGGACGCTGTTGAGCACGGCTTGGGCGTTGGCGGCGGGAGCGGAGAGCCCGATGACGTAGGCGGCACGGGCCTGGGCGGAGCCCACGAGTTCGCCGGGGGCGCCGTCGGCCCGCAATCGCCCGCCGGCGACGATGAGGACGCGGTCGCAGGTGAGTTCGACCTCGGGCAGGATGTGGGAGGAGAGGAGCAGGGTCCGACCGGCCGCCAGGGAGCGGATGAGCTCGCGCATGGAGCGGATCTGAGTTGGGTCGAGCCCGCTGGTGGGTTCATCGAGAACGAGGACGGGTGGGTCGTGGAGGATCGCGGCGGCAAGGCCCACGCGTTGGCGATAGCCCTTGGATAGAGCCCCGATACGGCGTCGGCGCATCTCGGTGAGCCAGCAGCGTTGGATAACGCCGTCGATGGCGGGGCGGCGTTTGGCGGCGGGCACGCCGAAGGCACGGGCGCGGAATGTCAGGTAGCCCTCGACGCTCATCTCGGGATAGAGGGGTGCGGATTCGGGCAGGTAACCGATGGAGGCGCGGGCCGGGCCGGATTGTTCGACGGTGTCGTGGCCACAGACGGTGATCTGCCCCTCGGTGGGGGCGAGGTAGCCGGTGATCATGCGGATGAGAGTGGTTTTGCCGGCGCCGTTGGGCCCGAGGAGCGCGGTGACGCGGCCGGGCTCAATCCGCACCGATACCCCCTTGACCGCGTGGACCGCGCCGTACCACTTGCTGACGTGGGCAATCTCGATCATGAGCTTGGGAGGATACGTCGGGTGGGGGCTATGTTTGGCGTTGCCCCGAAGGTTTCCCTAGACTGTGTCTTCGCCGTGACCGAGCCGACTCATCTGTGTGGTCAGGAGCAGGATGCCTGAGGGCCGTCCCAAACTGCTGGTGATCACTGGACCGCGTGTCCATGCCGCCGAGATTTCGGCGGCGCTCGGTTCGCACTTTGATGTGCGGTGCGTCGACCCGCGCCGCGCGTTGGACGAGATCAAGTCTGGTCGTTACCAGGTCATCATGGCCGAGAGCGATGACTTTCTGCCGCTGGAGCGGGAGCTGGTGGGTCAGCAGTCCAACATGCTGCTGAGCGCGCTGGGCGAGGGCGTGTGTCTGGCGGACGGCGAGGGCCGGGTGGTGTGGAGCAATCCGCGGTTTTCGGGGTATGACAGCCAGTTGGCGGCGCGGATCGGCGCTGTGTGCCGGCAGGCGGTGCGCTGGATGGCGGAGCAATCGCCGGAGAATCCACAGGACGGCCGCAACTCGCCCCGGGGCCGGCGATATGACGTCGCGTCCGCGGACGGGTCGCGGTCGTACGAGGTGATGGTCTCGCCGGTGGTCGAGGGCCCGGCGGACATGGCCGGGGGCTTTGTTCCGCGGCATGTGGCGGCGGTGGTGTGGGATGTGACGCCCGTGCGGCGTCAGCAGCAGAAACAGGCGGCGATCGACTCGGCGGGCGCGGAACTGGTACGGCTTGACGCGGAGGCGATCCGCAAGCTGCACACGGGTGATCGGCTGCGTGTGCTCGAGGAGAAGATCGTGCGGTTCGCGCATGACCTGCTCAGCTTCGACCACTTCGCGATCCGGCTGATCGACGAGCGTTCCAACAAGCTGGAGCTGGTGATGAGCCGGGGCTTGCCGTCGGCGGCGATGGAGGTGGAGCTGCTGGCGCGACGGGAGGGCAACGGGATCAGCGGGTTCGTGGCGGCGACGGGGCGTTCGTACATTTGCCACGACACCAACACCGACCCGCGGTATGTGATCGGTATCGAGGGGTGCCGGTCTTCGCTGACGATCCCGCTGGTCATGCACGGCAAGACGATCGGGATCTTCAACGTCGAGTCTTCGAAGCCCAACGCGTTCACGGAAGAAGATCGGCAGTACGGCGAGGCGTTCGCGAACCACATCGCGCTGGCGCTGCACATGCTCAACCTGCTGGTAGTGGAGCGGGTGGAGACGGGGCAGACGGTCGGGCACACGGTGGAGGACGAGCTGAAGGGCCCGATCGCCGAGCTGAGCGCCGACATCGCTCGGTTGAAGAAACTCGGCGCTGGCTTCGACCCCGCGTTTGTCAGGCTGCTCGACCGCGTGATCGGGGAGGTCGAATCGCTTCAGCGCCGCGTGAAGGACGTTACGAGCGGCCCGCAGACGGTGCTGGGCTCGGAGAAGGCGCTGTCGGACGCGACAGTCGACCCGGTGATCGTGGGCAAGCGGATCCTGGTGGCCGACGACGAGCCGCGGATCCGGCAGATCATCCGCGACGTGCTGCGGTCGCGCGGCGCCGACGTGGTGATCTGCGAGAACGGCGAGACGGCGATCGCCGCGTTGACCAAGATCGGGCCCGCGGGGCTTTCGCCGGCCGGCCCGGGCAACGAGCGCTCCGTCGGCCCCTCGGCCAGCGGCCCGTCTGGCCCGGTGCGGTACGACCTGCTCATCAGCGATATCAAGCTGCCGGATCGCACGGGTTACGAGATCTTCGCGGAGGCCCGCAAGGTGCATCCGACGCTGCCGGTGATCCTGATGACGGGCTTCGGGTACGACCCGCACCACTCGATCGTGCGGGCTTCGCAAGAGGGTCTGCAGTGCGTGCTGTTCAAGCCGTTCCAGGCGGAGCGGCTGATTGAAGAGGTTCACAAGGCGCTCGATAAGAAGTTGTGATGGGCAAGTTCAGTGGCCAAGCGTCACCAGCCGCGGGCGGTTGCGTGCGCGGATGATCTAGCTGGTTCGAGATGGGCTACGGATCTTCTGTGAACCTCGCGCGGCGGGAGAGGGGGGAATGAGGTTGCGCGGAGCGTGGGGATACACAGGGCGGCGCGAGCGCGCAGGGAGCGGGTGGCAGACCCTTGGCTGAAGCCGGGGGCTCGGAGGATGCTGGGTATCAAATGAAGTTGAAGCGGCGGAGGGCGGCCACTTCGCGTCGGAGCGCGGGTATGAAGTCCGGGTGGGCCAGCGAGATCCGGGCCTGGGCGCGTCGGCGCAGGGTGAGGCCGTGGAGGTTGGCGGCGCCGTGTTGCGTCACGACCCAGTGGACGTGCCCGCGTGTGGTCGCGGCTCCGGCCCCGGCGCCTGACTGGGCGACGCCGCGCGAGACCTGCTTGCGACAGCGTCGTCTGCGCGCACGACTGGCCGCGAGCCTGTTGGTTTGTTCGTGGTGCGGCAGTGTGTTGCTGGCTGAGTGGGAGTTGAAAGGAAAACAACCCGCCGCGAGAGCGCAGCGGGTCATTGTTGTTTTGGGTATGAGTAGGTGGAGAGGCCGGGTTTAGCTGGGGAACGCCTTCTTGTAGTCGGCCAGGAACTTCTCGAGGCCGCTGTCGGTGAGGGGGTGCTTGAGCATGCCCTTGATGACGCTGAAGGGGACGGTGGCGACGTCGGCCCCGTTGAGGGCGCACTGGACCAAGTGGAGCGGGTGGCGAATGGAGGCCGCGAGGATCTTGGTCTTCATCCCGTAGTTATCGTAGATGGTGCGGATGTTCTGGATGAGTTGGATGCCATCCTCGGCGATGTCGTCGATGCGCCCGATGAACGGGCTGCACAGGAAGGCGCCGGCCTTAGCGACGACCATGGCCTGGAGTGGCTGGAAGATGAGCGTGAGGTTGGTCTTGACGCCCTTGTCCGAGAGGGCCTTGCAGCCCTTGACGCCGTCGACGGTGGTGGGGAGCTTGACAACGATGTTGGGGGCGATCTTGACGAGCTCTTCGGCTTCGTTCATCATGCCCTTAAAGTCAACGGAGATGACCTCGCCGGAGACGGGGCCCTTGACGAGGTTGCAGATTTCCTTGAGGCGCTGGTGGTACGACACGCCCTTCTCGCGCGCGATGAGCGAGGGGTTGGTGGTCACGCCGTCCAGCACGCCCATGTCAACGGCTTCTTTGATTTCGTCGAGGTTCGCGGTGTCGATATACAGTTCCATGCAAGCTCCTTGAAGGCCACGAGGGCCGCTTCGGGGGAAAGCCGATTTGAGCGTGCAGAGTATCCGAAATCGGGAATGTTTTACATGACGTGGGCGTCCCCCGTAACGAGGGGTTTGAGCTCGCGGCGCATGACCTTGCCGGTGGGGTTACGCGGCAGGGCCTCGACGCGTCGGATCTCGCGCGGGACCTTGTATCCGGCGAGTCGCTGGCGACACCATCCCAGCAGGGCAGTTTGGTCGAAGTTCGCACCCTCGCGGAGCTCGACGAACGCCATGGGGTGCTCGCCGCGGACGGGGTCGGTGATGCCGATGACGCCGGCGTCCTTGACGGATTCGTGTGCATTGAGGACTTCTTCGATCTCGCGTGGGAAGACGTTTTCGCCGGCGATGATCATCATTTCCTTGAGGCGGCCGGTGATGAAGAGGTGGCCGTCGTCGTCGGTGCGGCCGATGTCGCCGGTGCGGAGGAAGCCGCGTTCGTCGAGGGCGGCGGCGGACTCTTCAGGCATGCCGAAGTAGCCCTTCATCAGGTTGGGGCCTTTGATGCGAACCTCGCCGTCGGTGTTGGGGCCCAGGTCTTCTCCGGTCTCCATGGAGACGATCCGCTGCTCGACGCCGGGCAGGGGCCGCCCGACCGAGTGCGGCTTGTATTCGGCGGGCCGGCACCAGTTGGTGACGGGCGCGGTTTCGGTCAAGCCGTAGCCTTCGGCGATGGTGACGCCGAAGCGCTCTTTGAAGCCTCGTGCAACGGCGTCGGGCAGGGGCTCGCCGCCGGAGACGGCGAAGCGGAGCGAGGCGAAGTCGGCGGGCACGCCTTCTTTGACGTGCAGCATCGCGTTGTACATCGACGGGATGGCGATGAGGGCGGTGGCCTGGTGCTCGCGGATGAGCCGGACGATTTTCTGCGGGACAAAGCGGGCGGTGTAGACGGCTTTGCAGCCGACCGAGAGCGGGAGCAGCGTCAAGACCGTCAGGCCGAAGGAGTGGAACTGGGGGAGGACGCCCATGACGACTTCAGTGCGCCCGAAGGCCACCCACTGCTGGCACTGTCGGATGTTGGCGGAGACGTTGCCGTGGGTGAGCATGACGCCTTTGGGTCGGCCGGTGGTGCCCGAGGTGTAGAGGAGGATCGCGAGTTGGTCGTCATCGGGCCGAGCGGGCCAGCGCGGCGTGGGCACTGATTTGGCCATCTTGTCGAGCATGAACAAGGGGGCCGGCGGCTGGTAACCCATGAACTCGAGCATGGGCTTGACGGTGACGACGAGGTCGGTGCCGCAGTCCTTGACGACGTATTCGAGTTCCTCGCGCTTGAGGAGGTAGTTGAGGGGGACGAACACGCGTCCCAGTATCCAGCACGCGAGTGCGACGATGCCGGCCGCGCCGGAGGTCGGCATCAACATCCCGACGGTGGGGCTCTTGGACCGGGCCTCGATCTCGTCGGCGAGCATCAAGGCGGCGGCGAGGATTTCCAGGCGTCGGTAGGAGCGCGTGTCGTCGACGACCCCGATTTCCAAGGGGCGGGCGAGGCAGCGACGAATGATGGGCCAGTGAATGCTCAATCGGAATCCCCGTTCAACCACCCCAATCACACTTCTTTCGGCCCGCCGCACGGCAATGGCCGATAGATACTTTAGCGAACGGCCGGCGAACACGCCGCTGGAGCCGGGACACTTTCGGATTACTCCGCTTAGGGAACTCTCCATGCCCCTTTTCGAACGCGGCCTCTTGACCACGCCCCTCCTGGCCGCGCTCTGTCTCGGCCTTCCGGCCCTTTCGGGCTGTCAGAACAGGCCCAAGCAGCCGGAGAAGTTTGTGCAGGAGTATCGCACGGGCGCCTATCAAAAGTCTTATAACGAGGCGATTGAGCGGCACAACACCGCGGCTGGCACCGAGCGGGACCGGGCGGCGTTGGTGGCCGGGCTTTCGTCGCACGCGCTCAAGCGTCCCGATGAGGCACAGCGTTGGCTGACGCCGCTGACCGACAACGCGGACGCGGAGATCTCCGGGACCGCCGGGTGGACGCTGGGAGTGATCGCCGCGGAGCGTGGCGACCAAACGCGGGCGGCGAGCCTGGCGTCCGACGCTGCAGGGAAGCTGCAAGGCGACGATGCGGCCCGCTCGGCGATGGTGGCGGGCGACGCGTACGCACGCATGAAACGTAATACGGACGCCCGCACCCAGTATGAGCGGGGCTTGGCCGCAGCCACCGGCGACTCGACCAAGGTCATCATCCAATCCCGGCTCAACAGCCTCGGGGTGGGGACTGCCCCCGGCCCTAGGCCGAACGACGCCCCGGTGCCCAGGCCGACGGCGAGGCCGGGAACGTATGTGATCTCCCTGGGGGCGTTCGCCAACCGCAGCGCGGCCGAGAGGTTGGTGATTTCATCGCGCGGGGCGGCGCTCAAGGCGGGGCAGCCCGCGCCAATGCTGGTGACGACGACGGACCGAAAGTCCGGGCAGCCGCTGTTTGGGGTTCAGGTGGGCGAGTATCCCTCGCGGACGGCTGCGCAGGCCGCCCTGACGCGAATCGGGCTCAAGGGCTCGGTGTTGGCGGCCGTTCGTTAAGCGGACGGGAACCGGCGGGGCGGGGCGGCGGTATAGACTGAAACCAGCCGCAACCCCGAGCGCCGCTTGGGTTTGCGTGCGCGCGGCTCGACTTGGAGCAACCGATGGCCACCCGCCTTGTCCGGACGCGACTAGTAGGCCTGCTGGCCGCCGCACTGACCAGCTCCGCACTGACCAGCTCAGCACTGACCAGCACAGCGCTGGCCCAGCCGGGCATGACGGTCGACCGCGGCGGCCCGGACGCTCCGCAGGGCGGCGGCAGCGGCGTCCAGCTTCCGGAAGAAACGCTGCGCCGATTGGTGCCGACGGATCCGAGCGATCCGTCGATGAAGCCGGTGCTGGAGTGGAACAAGCGTCGCGTGGCCGTGGCTCGGCAGCTCAAGGTGATCCGGCTCAAGCACTTCCGCAGCATCCGCAACACGGAGATCCGGCAGGCGGGCATCATGAAGATGCGCGCGTTTACCGACGCGCCGTCGTTCCCGGCGATGCTCGAGGTCTTCGAAGGCGAGGGGCGCGATGTGGAGCTGGCCGTTCTCGACCACTTCATGGACCAGAAGAGCGAACAGGGCGACGCTTCGCTGGCGTGGGCGGCGGTGTTCGGTCGTGACGCCGATTTCCGTACTGCGGCGGTCGATCGGCTGCAACGGCGCTATCGCGGCGGCGGCGAAGTGAGTCGCCGCGTCAAGTCGATCATCGCGGAGGGCTTGGAGCCGCGGCACAACTTGGGCGTTATTGAAGCCGCGGCGCAGGCGGCGTCGATTCTGAGGCTCTATGAGGCGATCCCGATGCTGATCCAGGCGCAGGCGGCGGCGTCGGGGTCCGGCGGCGGCGGGGACGGCAATCGCCCGGCGCTCGCGTACATCTACATCGGCACACAGCGTTCGTTTATCGCAGACCTCATCCCGGTTGTCGGCGATAATGCGGTGGGATTTGATCCAGTCACCGGTGTCATCACCGAAGGCACCGTACTGCGCGTGACCGATGCCTTTGTGACGATCATTTCGACGGCGATCAACTCATCGCTGGTGGCGCTGGCCAACAGCGGGTGGAACGGGGCGTCGACCGCTTCGCTGGGCTATGACCGGGCGGCGTGGCGGAAGTGGTACCAGCACGATTTTCTGCCGTATCGCTGGGAAGTCGAGGAGAAGGCGCGGCAGGCGGCGGAGTTCATCGGCCCGCCGAGCGAGCTTGCGGGGGCTTGAGGCCGGGCAGGACGGGGCTCAGCCGACAGCGCTGATTTGGCGGCGCTTATGCGACGGCGATCACGCTGGCCATCGCGTGATCGTCGGTGTGGGAGAGCGAGATCAGCCACGAGCTGATGCCGAGGCGCTGGGCGTGTTGGAGCGCGACGCCGCTGAGGCGCAGGCCGGGCTTGCCCGAGCCATCTCGTGAGACTTCGATGTCGGTCCATGAGATCCCGCCGGTCAGGCCGGTGCCGAGGGCTTTCATGACGGCTTCTTTGGCGGCGAAGCGGGCCGCGAGGTGCTCGGCCTTGCGCCTGGGCATCGATATCGAATACTCGGCCTCGGCGGCGGTGAAGCAGCGTTTGAGAAACTGGTCGCCGTGATCGCGGAGCATCTCGGCGATTCGCTGGACCTTGACGAGATCGACGCCGTGGGCGATCAGTTGCATGGCTGGTCTCCGCGGGCGAGCGGGCCGCGATTACTTCTTGGATTTGGACTTGGCGTCGGGCTTCGTGTCGTGTTTAGTGTCGGGCTTCGTGTGGGGCTTGTCGGGTTTGTCGGCCGGGGCGGCGGCTTTGGGCTTGGAATCGGCGGGCGACGAGGGCCCCGCTGCTGGCGTGGCGGCGGGCTTGGTCGCGTCGGTGCTTGCTGGCGCGTCGGTCTTGGCGGGTTCGGCGGCTTTCTTGGCGGCCTCAGCGCCTTGCTTGTAGGACTCGGTGCGGTAGTCGGTCTGGTAGAAGCCGCTGCCTTTGAACATGACGGCCGCGCCGATGCCGATGAGGCGCTTGGCGGTTTTCTTGCCGCATGAAGGGCACGCCTTGACGGGCTTGGCGGACATCGACTGGAACAGTTCCCAGCGGTGTTTGCAGGCTCCACATTCGTAGTCGTAGGTCGGCATGATTGTGGCAACTTCTCGGCCCGTGACCGGCGCGGGGCGTTTACTTGGGCGCGATCGATACCTGAGCCGGTCGGATGACGCGGTCGTTGAGCGTGTAGCCGAGGCGCAGGGTCGCGACGACGCGTCCGGGCTCGACGCCTTCGGCGGCTTGCTGCATGATGGCCTCGTGGCGCGTGGGATCGAAATCGCCGTTTTTGGCGGGCTTGATGACGCCCATGCCCTGGGCCTGGAGCGCTTGAAGGAGTTCATCCTTGATCATCAAGACGCCGCCGATGACCTGCTTGGCGGTGGTTTTCTCGGGATCGAGGCTGAGGGCCATCTCGAAGTGGTCGACGATATTGATGACGCCGAAGAGGACGCCGCGGACGCCTTGCTCGCGGGCCTGCTGCTCGTTGGTGAGGGCGCGGCGTTGGTAGTTCTGGAAGTCGGCGAGGGCCTGCTTGTGTGCGGCGCGGGCTTCGTCGAGTTCGAGCGAGGACTTGGCGAGATCGCTCTGGAGTTGCTCGATGAGCGCGGCGGTTTCGTCGGGGTCGATGGGGCGCGGGGGCTCGCCGCCGTTGCCGTGATTGGGGTCGCGTCGGACGGGGTTGTTGATGTCCATGGGTGGTTTCCGCTTGAAGAACACCGGCTGCTCCTGTCGGTGTGCCGGGCCGCCCCGCTAACGCTTGAAGAACTTGGATACGTTTTCGAAGAAGCCGTGGCTTTCGGGCATGACCTTTTCGTTCTCGCCGCCGGCGAACTCGCGGAGGAGCTTTTCCTGGGCGTTTGTCAGCTTGCGGGGGATTTCGATGCGGGTGAGGATGGCGAGTTCGCCGCGGGAGCCGGTGCGCAGGTCCGGGAGGCCCTTGCCGGGGAGTTTGAAGATGTCGCCGTGCTGCGTGCCGCGGGGGATGACGAGCTTTTCGCGTCCACCATCGATGGTTGGCACCTCGACCTCTGCGCCCAAGGCCGCTTTGGTAAATGAGATGGGCATTTGCAGGATCAGGTGATTGTCCTCGCGATCGAAGAGCTTGTGCTTTTTGACGCGGACGACGACGTGGAGGTCGCCGCGCATCTCCATGGCGCCGACGGCTTCTTCGATCGGGGGTGGTTCGCCTTCAGCCCGGACGCGGACGGCCTGGCCGTCGCTGATCCCCGCGGGAATGCGGACGGCGAGCTTGCGGCCTTTGGGGACGCGGCCCTTGCCGCGGCAATCGGGGCAGAAGTCTTTGATAACCTGGCCGCGGCCGCTGCAGGAAGGACAGGCGGTGACCATGCGGAACATGCCGCCGAGGCCGGTTTGTTGGACGCGGCCTTGGCCGCCGCAGGTCGGGCAGGAGACGGGTTTGGAGCCGGGCTTGGCGCCGGTGCCTGTGCAGCCTTCGCAGTGATCGAGGCGTGTGAACTCGACGGTTTTTTCGACGCCGGAGAAGACTTCTTCGAGCGCGATGGTGACTTCGGTCTCGAGATCGAAGCCCCGGGCCGGGCCGCGTCGCCCGGGGCCCGCCCCGCCCCCCCCACCGCCGCGGCCTTGTGAGCCGCCGAAGATGTCGGCGAACATGGAGAAGATGTCGTCGACGTTCATCCGGCTGAAGTCATGGGCTGCGGGCCCGCCGCCGCTGCGGAGTCCTTCGTGGCCGTATTGGTCGTAGACCTGTCGTTTTTGCGGATCGCTGAGCACTTCATAGGCGGCCGCGGCGTCCTTGAATGCCTTCTCAGCGGCGGCGTCGCCGGGGTTGCGGTCGGGGTGGTGCTTCATGGCCGAGCGGCGGTAGGCGCGCTTGATTTCTTCGGCGTCCGTGGCTTTGGACACCCCGAGAACTTCGTAGTAGTCACGTTGGGCGGAGGTCATGATTTACCGCAGAGGCGCAGAGGCGCGGAGAGGCAGATAGTTACTTGAGGACGGGTGCTTGACTGAGGACACGGCGGACAGTTCCGTCACGAAGGTAGGCGGTTGTGAAGTTGATGATGTGGCCGATGGAGAGTTGGGTGAGGTTGAGGCAGGTGAGAAGCTGGTCTTCGTGCACGAGGAGCACCTTTTCAACGGCTTTGAGTTCGACGATCCCACGATCGTCCACGGGCGCGTCGAGCGGATAACCCGGCATGATCTTTCGTCCGAGGAACTCAATCGGCCCGTCAACCTGCCGTCGCTCGCTGTGCTCGCGCTGCTTGCACGCGCGGCCTGAACGCTGCTCGTAGATCGACTCAAGCAGCCCTGGCCCGAGCGGTTTGTGCACATCCATCGCCGCCCCGATGATCTCGCGCGTCAATGGATCATCTACGCTCGGCTGCACAACAGGCACATCCTCTTAGCGCACCGCGCCGACGGCTGCCCTGGCGTGGTCCTTGAGTTCGGTGATCATGACGCGGGTCGTGAGCATGAGCCCGGCGACGGAGGCGGCGTTGCTGAGGGCCGTCTTGGGGACCTGGACGGCGTCGATGATGCCGGCCTTGACGAGGTCCTGGTACTCGTGGGTCATGGCGTTGAAGCCGAAGCCGCCGGTGCCTTCGCGGACCTTCTCGACGACGATGTCGCCGTCGACGCCGGCGTTGACGGCGATCTGGTGGACGCAGGCCTCGACGGCCTTGTGGACGATTTCGAAGCCGAGCTTCTCGTCGCCCTTGGCCCTGGCCTTGGCCTTCTCGATGGCGTCCTGGGTGCGGATGAGAGCGACGCCGCCGCCGGCGACGTAGCCGCCCTTGGCCGCGTGGCGGGTGGAGTTGAGGGCGTCGTCGACGGCGTCCTTCTTCTCCTTCATGGAGACTTCAGTCGCACCGCCGACGGAGATGATGGCGACGCCGCCGGTGAGCTTGGCGTGGCGCTCCATGAACTTCTCACGGTCGTAGTCGCTGGTGGACTTGTCGTGCTGGGCCTTGATCTGGGCCGCGCGGGCTTCGATGTCGGCCTTCTTGCCGGCACCTTCGATGATGGTCGTCTCGTCTTTGGTGACGACGATGCGCTTGGCCTTGCCGAGTTCGGAGAGTTCGATCGACTCGATGCTACGGCCCAGGTCTTCGGCGAAGAAGGTGCCGCCGGTGAGGACGGCGATGTCGCCGAGCATAGACTTGCGGCGGTCGCCGAAGCCCGGTGCCTTGACGGCGCAGATCTTGAGGACGCCGCGGAGGCGGTTGACGACGAGGGCGGCGAGGGCCTCGCTCTCGACTTCTTCGGCGATGACCAGCAGGGGCTTGCCCGTGCCGGCGATCTTGTTGAGGAAGGGGAGGAAATCGGTGAGGTTGGCGATCTTCTTCTCGTAGATCAGGACGTAGGCGTCGTCGAGGACGGCCTCGGCAGTTTTGGGGTCGGTCATGAAGTAAGGCGAGATGTAGCCCTTGTCGAAGGCCATGCCCTCGACGTATTCGAGGGTCGTCTCGGCGCCCTTGCCTTCTTCGACTTCGACGACACCCTCGGCACCGACCTGGTCGATGGCCTGGGCGATCAGCTCGCCGATCTTGGCGTCATGGCTGGCGGAGACGGTGGCGATCTTGACGTAGTCGGCCTTGCCCTTGCACTTGACGGCCATCTTGTCGAGGGCTTCGCCGGCGACCTTGGCGGCTTCGTTGATGCCGCGCTGGATCTGGACGGGGTTGCCGCCCGCGGCGACGTGGCGGAGGCCTTCGAGGAAGATCGCTTCGGCCAGGACGGTGGCGGCGGTGGTGCCGTCGCCGGCCTCGTCGTTGGTCTTCTTAGCGACTTCGGTGACCATCTTGGCGCCCATGGACTCAAAGGGGTCGGGGAGCGTGATTTCCTTGGAGACGCTGACGCCGTCGTTGGAGACGACGGGGCTGCCGTAGGACTTCTGGAGGAGCACGTGGCGCGCGGAGGGGCCCATGGTGACCTTCACGGCGCGAGCCAACTGCTGCACACCCTTCTTCATCTCGAGCAGGGCGGCGTCATCGAACATGATCTGCTTGGTGGACATGGGAGGGTCTCAGAGTGCCAAAGGGGCGAGGTGCCAACGTGCCGAATGGTCAAATGGTTAATGGCCAAAGGGGGCGTGGTGGACGGGGGCTGGGGATACCTGCGAGCGATGGTCGTGGCGGCGATGGGGCAGATCGATCTGTGGCCGCTTGATCAGTTGGTCGTTTGACCAGTCGACCGTGGGGCCATTCGACCGTGTGGCCAGTTCATCAGCCTTCCACGACGCCGAGGAGTTCGCTTTCTTTGATGATCAGGTGCTTCTCGCCCTTGAGCTCGACTTCGGAGCCGGCGTAGCGGGAGTAGACGACGGTGGAGCCGGGCTTGACGGACATTTCGGCGCGCTTGCCATTTTCGAGGCGCTTGCCGGGGCCGACGGCGACGACCTTGCCCTTGATGGGCTTCTCTTTGGCCGACTCAGGCAGGAAGATCCCGCTGGCGGTTTTGGTCTCGGCTTCGATGGGCTTGACAAGGACGCGGTCTTCGAGAGGCTTGATGGCCATGTTCAACTCCGTAGGAAAAGGCTTTGTTCAGTCGTTTGTTCAACAGCAAGTACATTGAGCCCGGCTGTGGCACCCGCCGCGCCGAGTGTTCGAAGCGGTCTTTAGTGGCTTAGAACCCCATCCCACCCATGCCGCCCATTCCACCCATGCCGCCGCCCATTCCACCCATGCCGCCGCCACCACCGTGGCTGTGGCCATGGTCGTGATCGTCGGCTTCCTTGGGGGCGTCGGTGATGACGCAGTCGGAGGTGAGCAGCATCGTGGCGACGCTGGCGGCGTTGACGAGGGCGGAGCGATCGACCTTGGCAGGCGTCAGTACGCCGGCCTTGATGAGGTCGCAGTATTCGAGCGTCAGGGCGTTGAAGCCGAAGGCGGGGTTCTTTTCGCCGCCCTGGGCAACCTTGGCGACGACGACGGTGCCCTTTTCGCCGGCGTTGTCAGCGATGGTCTGAAGCGGGACGACGAGGGCTTTGTAGACCGTGTCCATGCCCGCGGCGACGTCGTACTTGGCCTGACCGACGTCTTCGGAGGTGACTTCGCCGCTCTTGCCGTAGACGGCCTTCCACTCGGGGAGCTTCTCGATGGCGGCGCGGGCGCGGATGAAGCTGACGCCGCCGCCGGCGACGACGCCCTCGGCGACGGCCGCGCGGGTGGCGTGGAGAGCGTCTTCGACGCGGGCTTTCTTCTCTTTGAGTTCGACTTCGCTGGCCGCGCCGACCTTGACTTGTGCGACGCCGCCGGCGAGCTTGGCGAGGCGCTCCTGGAGCTTCTCGCGGTCGTAGTCGCTAGTCGTGACCTCGATTTCCTGGCGGATCTGGGCGATGCGGGCCTGGATCTTCTTGGTGTCGCCGGCGCCTTCGACGATGGTGGTGTTGTCGGCGTCGACTGCGAGCTTCTTAATGAGGCCGAGCTGCTTGAGCTCGACCTTGTCGAGCTCGACGCCGGTGTCCTTCATGATGGGATCGGCGCCTGTCAGGACGGCGAGATCTTCGAGCATGGCCTTGCGTCGGTCGCCGTAGCCGGGGGCCTTGACG
>Ga0105047_10006776_pt1 | contig 19374 bp, 12 predicted proteins | sample MAT04_FD_78384 | JGI IMG/M metagenome (GOLD analysis project Ga0105047, IMG submission 78384) | Freshwater microbial communities from Lake Fryxell liftoff mats and glacier meltwater in Antarctica - MAT-04 (megahit assembly) | ecosystem: Environmental > Aquatic > Freshwater > Ice > Liftoff... | reverse complement strand
GCGCGAGTTGCGAATTCTCCGTGCGCGCTGTGTAGTGGTTCACCGAATTCCGCGCTCGTTTTCCCCAGCGAGCGGCGTCTTTTTTCAGAGTCGAGTCTTCAAGAATGCCGCTGGCGGTCGCCCGACCGAATTTTGATCGCATCCGATTCCCGAATTGCCGTCGGAAAGTGAAGCAGATACCGCCGCTCTTGACGGCGCTTCCGATCTGCCGGGTGGCCGGTAGCCGTGGGTGCTAAGGGGCAAGACGGCTGTATCGTCTTGCTCCTTGCTGAGGGGCGTGCTCATTAATAGAGAGAGTCGAAAAGCAAGGAGCAGATACGGCCCTGCTCCTTGCCACCTGCGATTGTGCCAGCCATCTGCCCACTTCCGGGTGCTCATCCGCCCACTCGCTTGTGACACTACCCATTGTGGTTTGACGCGGGCGCGAACACGACGTTGCGCGAGTCTCGAAAAAAGTGATCTTATAAGTCTCAATGGCACGTCTGTAATCAATTTACCAGTCTATAATTATGCTGTGTCTGAAATAGTTATAAGATTGTTCAAAATTCTTGGGACAAATCGAAAACGTTAATCGTTTTAGTATGGTTGAGGGAGGTCGACGGGTAGCCGGTAACGCTGTAATCTTCAACTCATCGTGTGTGGCGGGTGGCCCGGAGGTCTGGGTGCCACGGCATCCGCGTCAGCACCACTCAAGCGCTGCTTTCTTTTACCGGTTCTGGCGCCACCAATGCGAAAGCGGATCTGACAGAACTCTCATTCCGAATGCGGTCAGCCTCGCGCTCTATCTCACTGGACGTTGCGCCAACGTCGAGCAGCAGATAATTGGCCAGGGCGACGGCGATTTCGGACTCTTCGTAGGCGACCGCGGTGGCGCCAGACTCTTCAAGCATCGCGCGCTCACCCAGATAGCGGGCGCGTACGAAGACTTTGAGGTTGGGGTTGCTCGACTTTGCAGTGGCGATAACCGGAAATCGAGACGCCAGATCAGGCAGCGTGACCAGCAGATAGCTGGCCTCTTTGATGCCGGCTGCTTCCAGAATCTCCTGCCGTCCCGCATCGCCGTAGATCGCGGCGTGTCCGCTGGAGGTCAACGTTTTCACCGTATCGATGTTCATATCAATGATCGTGGGCTGGATGTCAAAGTCGCGCAGAATGCGCGTCAGCATTCTGCCCACTGGACCATAGCCGACGACGACCGCCTTCAATTTTTTTCGATGCACGGGGAGCAGGCGTCCGGACTCGGACGATTCGAGAACGGGCGCGGCGATGTCGTTGGCGCTCGCAAGACTGGCATTGACATTCCAGTTCAGCACATTCCACAATCCGGGCCGGCGCTGCAACGCGTTCTCAAAAGGACGGATGCATTTGAACAGCAGGGGGTTGGCGGTGATGGAGAGCAGCGCTGCGGCAACCAGGACGTTTACGCCTTCGTCGGGAAGCATGCGATGGTGCCGCGCAAGTTCCGCGAGGATGAACGAAAATTCGCCGATCTGCGCCAGGCCCACGGCAACAGTCAGAGCCGTTCGCACAGGGTATCCAAAGACGAGGACGATCACGAGAGCCGCAAGCGGTTTTCCCACCATGACGATCATTAACACGGCGATCACCAGGCCGGGCCGCTGGACGATGAACATCGGATCAAAAAGCATGCCGACCGAAACGAAGAAGAGCACGGCAAAGGCGTCGCGCATCGGCAGGGCATCGGCGGCGGCCTGGTGGCTGACGTCGGATTGTCCGACGACCATGCCAGCGAGGAATGCGCCCAGCGCCATCGACGCACCAAAGAGCAGCGCCGATCCCGTCGCGATTCCCAGTGCGATGACCAGAACGGTGAGTGTAAACAATTCGCGCGAGCGGGTCCGGGCGATGTGATTCATCAGCCAGGGAATCGCCCGCGCACCGACAAAGAGCATCAGGATCGTGAGCGCGCCGAGCTTGACAAAGGCGAGAAGCAGCGAGGAGAGAATGCCGGTCGAACCGGCAGCGCCGGCTTCCGTTCCGGAGAACGAGGCGGCCAGTGCCGGCAGTAGAACGAGGACGAGCACGGTAAAGATATCTTCAACGACAAGCCAGCCCACCGCGATATGGCCTTCGCGCGTATTGAGCACGTCGTTATCCATCAAGACGCGCATTAGCACCACGGTGCTGGCGACCGAGATGGCCATACCCAGAACAGCGCCCGCGCCGTAACTCCAGCCAAACATCACAGCGACCAGGGTGCCCAGCGCGGTCGCAACGAGGCTCTGCCCAATTGCACCGGGAATGGCAATGGACTTCACGGCGAGCAGATCTTTAAGATGAAAGTGCAACCCGACTCCAAACATGAGCAGGATGACACCGATCTCCGCCAGTTGCGTGGCCAGTTGAGCATCCGCCACGTACCCCGGGGTATGCGGACCGACAGCAAGCCCGGCCAGCAGGTAGCCGACGATCGGCGAGAGGCCGATTCGATTGGTGATGTACCCAAAAACGAGCGCCGCCGTCAATCCGAGCGTGATTGTGAGAATAAGTTCGACACTATGCATTAAACCCCGTTCACGTTGAAACCCGTAGTTTTTCTTCTTCCGGATCAAGCTCGAAGCGAGGGCGGGTGACATCGGTCTGGCGCGTTTCTTTGTTCTGAGTCGTCACATCTCGCCGTGCTCCTGCCGTGGGTGAGGGGTGGCCGGTAACACTGTAATCTTCAACTCATCGTGTGTGCTATGTCGCCCCTGCCGTTCGGGTGCCGCGCCACGAGCGCAGCGAGTGTCGCGCCTTTGCGCGCGGCAAAACCTTGCGCTTTCTCCCATGCCGATACACTCGTACCATGATTTAACCGTTGGGTCTATCGAAAAGCGGTGCGCTATGACGTCCCCGGTCACGTCCACTTGCTGACCTTTTCGTGCTATAAACGCCTGCCGCTTCTGACCCACGAATCTGGCGGGGTTGGCTCGGCGAAAGTGTGCAGTCGGCTTGAGCCGCACTCATGCTTAACCGTCGCTCAGCGGATTTTTTTAAACGTTCCGCCCTTTTTTGCTTTTGCTGAATACAGGGCTTGAACGTCCGCAGAGTAAATCGCGTCGTTGAATTTCAAATCCACAACAAGCGTCAAAGCAGCTTTAACGACAGTGAGTTCCGAGTCGAAGCCTAACGCGCTCCAGGCAGTTCCCCAAGAGCCCTGACGAAGCGCGGCTTTGAACGGCGCATCACCGCCGGCGAACTCAAATTGTTTGGTCGTTTTGTTTCGCTTACCCTTGAGCTTCAGCGCGAATGTGCCTTTAACGGATTTGGCGCGACCCTTGCCGTCCAGATTGAAACTAACATCCGCCCCACCGACGATCAGAGTCGCGGTCTTGCCGGCTGGGCTGAACAGTGCCGGCAGATTCGGAATGACCCCTGAGACCTTGCGGGAATCTTTTCCGTCCACGTTGAACTTCACAATGCCGGAAAGCTTTGTGATGGTCATGGGTATCCTGAATATGGATGCGGCATCGAACGAATCGGTGCCAGCGGCAACCTCATTGGTGTTGCTGATTCCGTCGCCGTCGGCGTCGCTATCCAAATCGTCTGGAATGGCGTCGCCATCGAAATCAGCCGTTCCGCCGGGCCGCGAATTCGGGTCATTTGGATTGGTTCCCAAGATCGCTTCCTGCGCGTCCGGAGCACCGTCGCCATCTGAATCCGTGTTGGTAATACCGGGCACGACGGTCAATACCAGCGTGGCGGTTACTGCTTTTCCAGTGCTATCCGTAACGTAAACGGTGACCGGGTAGGTTCCCGCGTAAAAGATGTGATACATCGTTGCATTACCTATTTCGACCGTGCCATCGCCAAAATCCCAGCGAAAACTGAGCGGCGGAGCGGAGCTCACGCCGATCGTGAACTGCACCGTCTGCCCCGCCGTCGCCGGGTTGGGGCTCGCCGTCGGCGCACTTTCGATCACCGGTCCGTTCGAGATTGTCATCGTGCCGCTGGCGCTTCCATTATAGTTCACATCGTTGACCGTGGCGGCCACTGCGTAGCTTCCTGGATTCGTGGGAGCCGTCGTTGATCCACCATACGTCACGTCCACTTTCAAGCCGGCCGGATTGGTGGTGACCGACACACTTCTCGGAGAACCATTGTAGGTCTGCGAGAGATTCTCCAATGTCACCTGTGCCGTTCCTTTGCGCACATTGACCCTGACCGTCTTGGGCGGCGGCGAGTTGTTTGCCGCAGTGTCGGCCGGAGTGAATTGAACGGAGAGCGATTGCCCGGTTCCGGGGTTCAAGACGGTGCCGCTCGGTGGCGTGTACGAAAAACTTCCCGCGACAGTTGTCGTTGCGTTCAGTTGCGTTGCCCCGAGCGCCGCCGGGTACGTGATGTCGGCAGGATCGCTCCACGTCACAACCGGCGTGAATTTACTGACGATCGTGTACGCCGCCGAGGCAACTGCGCTGTCACTCATGCCCGCCTTGATTGCGACCGCTTTAATCGTGGTGCTCGTGGCCACATTGACCGGCACGCCGTAAGTATAGGGCGTCGAGGCCGAGCTAGGCGTGTCGCCATTGATCGTATAGTAGATATTGGCCCATGAAATATCGCAGAATATGTTTACCGACTGCGTATCCGCGTAGGTTCCAGCGGCCGGCGTGAATGCCGGAGGCGTAACCTGCGTGGCGCCTCCATCGTCATCCCGTGAGAAGTACGAGGCGTCCGTGTCGCTGCGAAAAGGCGATGCAGGCAACCCCTCCACATTCATCAGCGTGTTTGCCGGGTTGAGCTCAAAAGCGTAACGCACTGCGACCGGAACGGGTACGGCCGGGCTGCTGACGATGACTTGATTTCCCTGTATCACTGCGGTGGCGCGCTGCCACGAACCATTCGCGGCGCGAAGCAGAAAACCGTCAAGTGACCCGCCACCGCGAATAGCTAGGCCCAAACCGATCTGCGTGAACGAAACCGTGGCTTGCCCGCCCGCGAATGCCGCCGCTTGGAAGATCGGCCCAGAATACACAATGTCGTCGCCGTAGGCCAGCTTGCGCGCAGCGAGCGCCAGCCGCTGCCCGCAGGGCTTTTTGTTCGGGAAGTGCACGTCCATGTTGACGCCGATGGCGCCGACGTTCAGATCGAGTGTGACAATCAGCGCCGTGTTCGCCACAGTCTGCGCCGTCTTGAGCTGCACGTCGCGGATGAACGGATCGCGGCCCCCGCCCGGCTGAGCGGTCTGCGCGCCGACGCCGCTGAGCTGACAGATCAGGAACGGGAAATCGCCCTGCGCCCATTGACGGCGCCAGTCGGCGATCAGCACGGGCAGCAAGCGCGCGTAGGTTTCGGGATAGTCGCGGTTGCCTTCGCCCTGAAACCAGAGCACGCCGCGAATGCCGTATTGCCGGATCGGAACGAACAGGCTGTTCCAGTTGTCGCCCGTCAGGCCTTGCCCTGGGTTCATGCCTCCAGCAACGAGTGCCGCGTCGTGCTTTGCGACCGAAGCGGCCAACTGCGGATTGGCGGCGATTGTGGCTTTGTCGACGAACGACTGTGCCACCGCGCCAACCACCGAATTCTCCACAATGCCCACCGGTACTCCCAAGCGTTGCTGCAAATCGACGGCGCAATGATAGGCGACGGCCGAAAAGGTGCCCGCTGTGCTCGGTGAACAAACCTGCCACTGGTTGGGAAAGTCACAGTATCGAATCTGGGGATAGTTTGCAGCAGCTATTTCCGCCGCGCCGTTAGTCGTCCGGCTCAACTCGAAATTCATGTTGGATTGCCCCGAAGCGAGCCAGACTTCCCCCGCCAGGACGTCGTTGACCGTAACTGTGTTATTGGCGCCAACAATCTTGAGCTGCAGTACCGTACCGCCAGCTGTCAACGGGTCGAGCTTGATCAACCATTTGCCGTCAGGGCCGGCGGTGGTGCTTTTGGACTGCGAAGCGATCGTCACGGTGATGGCTTCGCCTGGCGCAGCCAGACCGAAGACCGGTGTCGCCATTCCGGCCTGCAAAACCATATGGTCGGAGAAAACAGCCGTGAGCGACAGGCTGGGCGGCGGCGGATTGCTGGTGCTGACACTCTTGATGGCATCAAAAACGATTTCGGAGACGCGGATGTGCGCAGTGGCGTTGTAGTGCGCAAAGTCGCCGGCGATGGTGTAGTAATTTGCCGTCAGCCAGGGCTGTCCCAGCGCTTTGAACGTCCCGTACATGTCGGCCTTGAAGATGTTCATTGAATCGCACAAATTGCTTAACGCAGTATTGGTGCCGTCCATGAGGTTAAATTTGCCTGCCTCGCAATTCAGGCCTGACTGGATGTGCATAACCTCGCTGTTTCCACGCCGCAGAACGAGACCAAAGAACGCTTCGTAGTTCTTTGCGATCTGCGAAATGCCAAACGCCTGCTGATCGGTGTCGGGATAATCGTTGTAACACCAGTCTGCCGCCATGACCAGATCCACCGGTTCCTGGTTGAAGATGAATGCGCCCGCCGCGCACGCGCCTTCCCATGAATTGAAAGCCGGCACCGCGGCGTTGATGACTGTGATACCTGTATAACCGTAATAATTTCGCAGCAGGGTTTCCAGTTTTTTCGGCCAGTGATCCTGCGCCGGATTGGCGCTCTGAAGCCCCCACGTAATGGATGCGCCCATGACCACGATCTTTACCGCTTGCTTCGCCTTCATCTTGTTGACTGTTTTCTGGATGCTGTTGCCTTGCGGAAGGGGCGTGGCCGGCAGGGTGACGCCATCGACAAAGCGGATGTCGTCGATTTCGTAGGCCTGCGCCGGAAGCCCGCTCAGCGGATGGCCATACGTCTGCGAAAACCCGGACGTGTACTCGATCCAGAACGTTTCTTTGTAGTGCGTGTCCATCGGACCATCGAAGTTCTGCTGGAAAAACTCGCGCCATGGAATCGTGATTTCAGTCCATGTTGAAGTGATCGGGAAAAGCGCCCAGGCACGCGTGTATCCTGCGCCATAGCGGAACTGAATATTGCCCCATTTTGTGGAAGCGTCACCCCGCACCCAGAACCGGATGCCGCCATAAGTATCTGTACCGGCGGCCGGATAAAATGGATCATCGTTTGTGTTTCTCAAGCGAAGCGCACCTGGCGATGGCCCGCCGCCCGGATTTGGTGCGCTTGTTGCCACAAAATTGACGCGCAAGGCGGTCGTCGCGGCGGCTCCGGGGACCACCGAAACGGTTGCCGGACTGACAACGTTCCATCCGCTCGCGCTGTCACACGAGTGAATTGAAAGTTGCGCGGCGCGAAGCGGCGTCGAACCGCCTGCAAGATAAAGTGTAAACAGAACAAGAATCGCACAGCTTTTTCTCTGCATGTCTTGAGGCTCCATGAATTGAATGCTTTTTGCAGGCAACGTTCGCTCTACTTCTCCGCATCTGTCCACTGCGCGTCCTTGATTTCCAGTGTTGCATTTGCAGTCGCGTAAAACGAGAGCACGCCGACTGCGTTGACGTCACCTGCTCCGCCTTGATCCAATTGAAGTGCGTGCCCGTCTAGTGTTCCGCGGATTTCGGTACCCTTCACGCGTACCTTCAGTTCCTTCCAGACACCCAGATTCTCCCAATGCAGTGAAAAGAAGTCCCGGTATCCGCCGAACTGTACTTCTGCCACGCGCGCACCTGTCATGCGAAGCTTGCAGGTCAACTCGCCATTTATTAAAGAATTCGTACTTTCAATGCGCGCGAATTTTCCCTGAAGCCCGCTTCCGATCACGACGCCATTCTCGACTTTCCACGTCCCGCGCGCGATATTCCACCCGCTCATATCTTTTCCATTAAACAAGGAACGCGACACTGCTGGAGGAACGGATACGATCGGCAGAGCTACAAGATCCGCATCGCGCGATGCGACTGCAAAATGCCCGCTCCCGATCTCCACCTTCTTTCCATCCACAAGCCGCTGCATCTGCACGCGGCCTTCGCGCACCTCGAGCCGTGCCAGAGAGGGCGTCGTCACCAGGGTGAATTTCGTTCCCAGGATTTTGATCTCCGAATGGGGCGTGCTGATGATCATCGGCAGCGCCGCCGGCTGACGCATCACGATCGCCTCCAGGCTGCCAATATCGAGCGTCAACTGCTTTCCCTGCGCTCCCTCGGTCACACGTGGAGCTCGCATCGACACGCGAGATTCAGTCTCGCCGAAAAGTGTGATCGCCGTTCCGTCCGTGAATCGCACCGTTGCACGACTGCCCTTCTCCGTCTGCACCCCGTCGCGTTCTAAAATGTGCAGACCGTTTCGAGCCGTCTCGCGTCCGTTGCCACGCAGAAGAGCAACCTCACCCGAAACACCCTCCAGAATAGCGATCGCAGCGCTGGTGGGAGATGGCTTGGCGGATCGGAAATAGTTCAGGCCAGCCAACGCGCATATCACAAACCCGGCAACTGCCAACCCAACCCGCAGCCATGGCGATTGCTGTGCGCGCCATTTACTCAAACGACCCCGGCGATCCGTGAGCTTGCGAGGCGCACGCTCACTTTTTTTTAACTCGGTGAGCGCATTACTCTGAATCCCGAATTCACCCGCCAGCATGCCGTCCAAGTCTGAGAGTTCGCGCCAACGGCGCTGCCAGTGCGGGTCTTGAAGACAGACTTGCAGCAGGCCGGTGTCTTCGTCGCTCAGCGATCCCGACACAAAACACTCAAAGAGACGATCGAATTCATCGGGTGTCATGGGCTCACCCTCGCCTTGCGCTGCACGCAATCCAGGAGCGACGTGCGAAGCCGGGACAACGAGGTTTCAATGGCGGACACACTGCGCTGGTGGATTTGAGCAAGACGCTTTGAAGAACTGTTCGATTCGTAGCGCTCGCGCAGAAGCTGCTGAAGGTTTTCAGGCAGCTTCTCAACGCACGAGCGCAGGCGTATGACTCGCTCGCGCGCCTCTTCTTCTTCAACGGCGTTGCGCGTGTCATAAACGCTCATGATCGATTCGATCAACGCAGGATCATATGCCGTCTCGCTGACCGCTTTCCGCCGCTGGTTTTGACACGCTTTCAGAAAAAGATTGCGGGCGATGCCGCGGACCCACGCGCCAAAGTCCCGCGACGTATCGAACGCATTGATTTTCTCGATCACAACAACGGACAGCTCCTGAAACAAATCTTCCGCGAGCTCGTCCTCGCGGCAGAGAATGCGCAAAAACCCGAGATAATGTCCGCGGTCACGGACGAAGCGCTGAATTAAAGACTCATTGAGGACTGCCATTGTGTGAAAACCTCACCTTTCCCACTAAGACCTTTCCACATTTTCAACAAGCTTGCAGAAATTCTAAAAAAAACGGCAACTTTTTCACTTATTAAGAAGAGCGCGTGAGCGCATGCTGCAATGCCTGCTCGTTCTAAATTATGAAACCGACGAACAATATGACGTGGGTGAACGTGAGCTGACGTTTACTCGGGTTTCTTGTCGTTGTAGTACACGACGCCGTCGAAGCGCCACATGCAATGGTACGGGCTGCCAGCAGGAATCCGGGCGGCATCCTTCTCGCCCGAGTCCGACACGACGTTGTCTCGCGCTGTCGACGTCATTCGGCCAGACCAACTTGAAAAGCTTTAACGTCTGGAGCCACACCGTCGCCAGATGCGAATCACTCCGGATAGGTAACGTGTTTTTCCGTCAGCAGCGGCGCGATCATTTCGCCAATGGTGATGTGGCCCATCAAGTCCGGATGGTACGGGTTGGCGAGCAGCGCCCAGGCGAACGGCTCGCCGCGGTACATGCTGAATTTGGTGATGTCGGCGCAGGCAACTTTGTCGTCGGCGACAATCTCTTTGACGGCCTTGGTGATGGCTTCCGCGTTCTTCGGAATTGCGCCGCCTGTCGTCGGCGACATGATGATGATCTGGTCGGTCTTAGTCTTCACCTTGGCGATCAGCTTCTTCATGTCAGCCTTCCATGCTTCCGGCGTCATGCCCCGGCCGCCGATGTCGTTGGCGCCGAACTCCAGTATCACCAGATCGTCGGCTCCAGCTTCAGCGCAGACTTCCTTATCGACCACTCCCAAGGCTTGGCCGGCGCTCCAGCCGCCATGACCGTGCTGCACTGGAGTGATGCCCTTGTAGCCGAAGTTTTCCTCCAGCAGTCGCGCCATGTGCGAGAAGTACAGGAACTTCATGCTTTCAGGCCCACGAATGCCCGGCGATCCGCGCGACATCTGCACGCCTGCCGTGACCGAGTCGCCCAGAGCGATGATCTTGAACGGCTTCCTGGCCTTCAGATTCGTCACGGTCCTGGCGAGGTTCTCCGCGCCGTACAGAATGTCTTTGCTTGAGACCGAAACGTCGGGCCCGGCCTGCATGTCGATCTTCGGAGCAGCGTTGAACTCAGGGCCTTCGACACCGAAACGATCAACGATCAGCCACGTCTTCTCGTTGATGCCGCCTTCGACGGCGAACTCGATCTGCCAGTCGAATTTGGGCGCATCCTTGTTCAGCCCCACCTGCTCCCAGGTGACGTCGTACTTCTTCCAATCGGTGCCGACGTCGAGAGTGGCCTTGCGGCAGAAGTTCAGCTTCAGCGCGCGCGATGCCCTGGCATAGAAGGTCAGCCCGGCGAGGCCTTTGGGAAACGGGGTTTCCTGCTCGATGGCGAATTTGCCGGTGCTGCCTTTGTCGAAGGATAGCTTCATCGCCACGCCGCCAGTGACCGATTCCTTCGTTGCCCATACGCGCGTCTTCAGCGGCAGAAGGGTGTCCGGCGTGCCTTGGTTCGGCCGGCACCACAGCGCGGTCTTCTCTTCGCTGGTGTCCTCATCGAATTTGATGGGCGTAAAGTTGCTCTCTCCCGCACGCGCCACAAGCTGGATGGCCAGGAGGACGAAGAGAAGGCTTGACCTGTTTCTCATGTGGGCACCTCGAGTGAACGGTTTATTTCGTGTGCAAATTTACTTCGCCGCGGCTGCAAGCGCCGCCGGTTCCTTTGGCAACTTGGCCTTAATCGATTCAAGTTTATCACCGGCCTGCTTGATGGCATCGTCCCAAACGGCCGGATTGTGGCTCCACAGTCCACCTTCGCGAGTGTACTGCTCGGCGCCGGCGGCAGCTTCTGACAGCGCGCTCTTGATCACGCCCTTGCAAAGCTTATCGGCCAGTGCGCCTTCGCCTGCATGGTTCAGCAGCCAGAAATATTCGTAGTCGGTCTGCCCGCGGCGGATCTGCTTCATGCGAATGTTGACGATGGGCAAGTCGTAGTTCAGCTTTTTGCCCGGATAGATGAAGACGCCCTGCGACAACGCCCAGGGGCGATTGCGCGGCTTGTCCCAGATCTCGCAGTTGTTGAACGTCTTGCCGTTGGGAAATCCGCGCCACGCTTCGGACATCGAATAGTAGCAGAGATAGTCAACCTTGTAGCACCACGCGATCCAGCTCCATGTGCGCATGGCCACGCCGTCAGAATCGAGAGTCTCATTGCCCTGGAAAGGTTCGCTGCCCTGGTACATGCCCTTCAGCGTGCCGGCGGGCAACGCGTTCATGCTGGGCACGTGGTAGTAGTCGCCGGCGACCATCCACATGTCGAGGTTGTCCTTCCACAGGTCGAAGACCCACTGCTGGCCGTTCCACTCCTTGCCCAGAATGGTGTAGACGGCGATCTGGCGGCGCAGGTTCGCGCCGGGCGAAGCCTTCACCCGTTTGGCATAGGCGTTCAACTTTTCGGCGTTCTCCTTGCCGGGTTCGTCGGCGAGGTACACGTAGGTGCTGTTCAGATCCCAGCCTTTTTCCTGCCAGTGTTTCTTGATCTCCACCAGCATCTGGTCCCAGGCTTTTTCTCCGGCCGGAAACTGCGGACCAAAGCTGATGCCGCAATTCAGTGGCGCCTTCCATATCTCCAGCGGCGGTTCGCCGGGGCCGAAGATGTTCTTCTTCGGATTGAGAACCTTGTCCGCCTGCGCGTCGTAGGCGCGCCAGTCGACGCTCTTCAATTCGCCCGCGGCTTCCTCAACGACCGGACGCGCGGAGCTGTACATGTTGCCCGCGGTGAAGCGGTGCCGGCGCGCGATGCGGTAGACCTCGTCTTCGTAGGCGTCCAGCTTGGCGCCCTGCAACCAATATCCGCCAGCCTGGTTGAGGTCCTCCATGCCGAAGTTCATGAAGAATGTCTTGTGAATCTGGCGTGGGATATCGAAGTCTCGCACGCGCAGCTTGAGCTTTAAGGCTGTTGTCGCGCCGCCCTCAGCGCTGACTGTCAGCGTGCCGGCGTACTCGCCCGCGGCGGTGCCGTAGGGAATGGCGATGTCGATCCACACGCCCTGGATTTCGTTGCCTTTGACCGCGAACGGCGGCCCGTCGTAATCGGCCACGTCGCCAATGGACCACGGAACCAACGCGTCTGGATACCACCCCTGCCCCAGCGAGGGCCAGTTGGTCGGTCCGGAGCCCTTGTCCGTACATTGGGTGTAGTAGATCTTGTAGAGGGCCACGGTCTCTGCCGGTAACGCGGCGCCGACGCTGCTCAACGTACTGGCCTCGACGTTGACGTTGGCCAGTCCGGCAGCCTCGCCTTCGATACCCAATTGCAGCGCTACCGTTTCGCCGCGCGCTCCGGCGATGGAGATTGTCTTTGTGGCGGCATCCCAAATTCCATTGCTCTTTTTCAGCGCCTCGAGATCCTGGGAGGGATCCTTGACGAAGATCTTTTTACCGAACTTGTCGATCTTGTGCCCTTCCGGCGCCGCCCATACCGGCATCTCGCCCGCCAGCAGGCAACCTTGCAGCAGTGCCAACGCAATCCAAAGTTGTTTCATGCAAGTCAATCTCCAGACATCACTTATCCATGAGGTACTGCTCGACACCGACGTAGAGATTTCAATGATTTAATCTTATACGCAGTGATTAATACACCGTGTTTACCGTACCGCTGAACGAATGCGGAATTTGAAGAGCTGAGGGACTGCTGGCTCTGCGTCGCGGGAGGCCAAGAGGTTCAACACCGACGCCGCCCGCGAATCCGGGCTTGTGGTGCCGATGTAAACGGCGGTCGAAAACTGGAGCGGTGGGCGGTCGAAGAACGTAGCACTCTGGCCAACGTACTGCTTCCTGGTGGGAATGTCTATTCCGCTCTGTGAGACGCGTCGACGGCATTCTCGCATGAAAGCTGGAACAACCCGGCATGCTTCGTGGAATATCGACGCGATAACTGCGGATGAAATAGAGTGGCGGGCTAACCCTTCCGGCGTCCATTTTCAGCGTCGTCCTCAGCGCATTCCTCGCATGGATAAAGTACCTGGACAACAACCTCCCAGGTACAAAGTTCTTCGCGGAACGACAAGCCTCGGACGACAACCCCGAACCTCCGCGCCCCCGAGGTAACGGCGGTCGACGCTATACCGTCAGCGGCGACCCCAATGCGCCGCCCCCGCCAAGCCCCGAGACGTACATGAAATGCGAGCCGAATGAAGACTCGTCGGCGCCGACGGATGCTGCCGACGTGCCGCGGGTGAGAAGCGGCCCCCCGAGGCCGAACTTCAAGCGCCGCCCGAAGCGATCCTGACACGCGAGACACAGACCGCTTCACGACAGAAGGGATCATTATGATACCCAAAAGGGTGGCCATCTATTGCCGCGTCTCGACGTCCGAGCAGAGCGCCGGCATGCAACTGGACGAATTGCGCGACCTGGCCACCCGCCGAGCTTGGAAGATCGTCGGTGAGTACGTGGACGAGGGATTCAGCGGGACGAAGTCGTCGCGGCCAGAACTGGACAAGCTGATGGCCGATTCCCGTCGTCGTCGCTTCGACCTCGTGCTCGTATGGCGATTTGATCGATTCGCCCGATCAACGGGCCACCTGCTGACCGCGCTGGACGAGTTCCGCAGCCTCGGGGTCGACTTCATCTCTCACCACGAGGCGATCGACACGACCACGCCTTTGGGCAAGATGGTGTTCACGGTCGTCGCATCGGTCGCGGAACTGGAGCGGTCGATCATCGTCGAGCGGGTCAAGGCGGGGCTTGCGCGAGCGAGGGCGAAGGGGAAGCGGCTGGGGCGGCCTCGGGGGAGCAAGTTGCCACTCCCCGAGGTCAGGAAGCTGCTCGCGTCCGGGCTCTCGATGAAGAAGGTCTTGTGTTTCCTGGGTTAAGTTGTTTTGCTTCAACGAGCAAGAAACGAAGCCCGAATATCTGCTTCACGACCGAGATGGAAAATTCAACGAGCACTTCTGTGAAATCCTGAGCTCAGAAGGAATCGAGCCGAAGAAGTTGCCTGCACACTCTCTAAACTGCAACGCCTTCGGGAACGATGGGTGCAGTCATTCAGCAACGAATGCCTGAACCATTTCGTGATATTCGGCGAGGGGCACATGCGGCACCTAGCTCAAAGATACGTCGATTATTACAATGGAAAACATCCAAAGACAACCGTCCGCTGGGAACGCCTGAGGATTTCAAACCGCCAACAGCCGGCGCGATCAAGTGCCAGGAGTTTCGCGGTGGCTTGCTCAAGCACTACTACCGCGACGCAGCCTGAGCGATTCTGTCTCCAGTTTTCTATCCTGAAATACAATTTTTGAAACAGGACTTACACAAGCTACAAGCGTATTCCCGATTCGAGCGACGGCACGTCTCATCGTAGATACCATGCGTCTGGGATGGGTTGCTTGACAGCTCCAGGGATCTGCACTTCCAGTTTGGGGATGCCTTGCCACATTTCTTCTTCCTGCCACGCCATCCAATAGTCGTTGCGGAATTTCTTCCAGCGATAGTCTGTGAAAACGACGCGCAGGTGGTGCGGGCCTTTTTCGAGTGGCACGCACCAGCTATTCTCGCAATGCAATTCAGGCGTTGGAAGCCACTCTTCGCCATCGATGAAAACGCGCAAGTCGTATCCGGCGTCCATCGTGGGCGTGTACAGGTGGTCCGGCGCAAAAAAGGAATACACTCCGGTTTCCGGCACATTTATTGTCGCATCATAACGCAGCGCGTAGGCGCGGTCGGTCTTTCGAGCCTCGGCGATGTGTTTTTCGTCGAGTGGTGCCGGCGCCACACCGGACGCTTTGGCTTGCAGGACGCCATCCATTCCGGCGTACGCAAACAGTGTCGGCCACGCCTCCTCAAAGTATTCGAATTTAACTCCTTTTTGGAGGATCTTTGATGGCTGGAAATGGGACGCGCTGACGAAACGTCGCCGAAATTGTTTTGCCTGAATCCGTGCCGCTGAATGTCCAAGGCGTTTGCGTGAGACCTTTTCGGAAGGGGCGCACCTTTACGGTGGTGGTTCGATTGAGTGGGATCGGTTGTTGATATAATGGGGACGCGATCGTGGGTTCGGAACCATCCAGTGTGTATCGAAAATCGATGTCGTTGATTTTCTGATTGGGGATATCGAACGAGACATCCACGCGATCGGTAAAGACATTCTGAGCTGGGCTGATGCGGACGGTATCGATGGGGCGATTGATGTTTTGAACAATACCAAACTCCGTGCCAGTGAGTTCAAATTCAAAATCGGTGGAGGTAATCGGTTGCGGACGGCCGTTCACTGAAAGCTCTCGACACCCGAGAACGATACCGCGCGCGGGCCCCTCTTTTTTCTGAACAAACAGCAGGCAATCCGCCTGCACTTTCAAAAGACCACAGGTCAACGCCTGGGCGCCGTTAGGACTGCTTTGAAGCCAGACTTCAGTGCCCGAACGCATTGACAGTTTGCATCCACGAATGCCAGTTGCGCCATTCAAGTGTTCAACTTTGGAGAGATTCTCGTCGGTGGCCGGGTTCACCTCGCCCTGGGCGGAACGGCTGTGGAGCGCGGTGATGAACAGTTGCTTCCCTGAACTTTTCCAGCGCACAGAAACCGGAAAGGGTGTTGGTTTGCGCTGAATTTTTGCGATGTCCGCGCCCTTCGAGAGTATAGCGAGCATCGCTTCCGCAGACGAATGCCTGGATGTTTCGTGCTGATCGCGCGCGTTCAGGTTATTCGCGAATGTCAGAGCGCCCGGCGAGAAGCAGTATAACGAGACGAAGTTGTGGCCCTCATCCCAGGCTTCGAAGTTTTCGCCGTCGAGCGTCTGATGTTGAATCATGTTGGCGCTCCACAATCGCCATGTTTCGCGATTGAAGTAGCGCATCGCTTTGAACTCCGACAAAAAGCGGCAGAGGTGAAGCTGATGGGCAAGACTCATGATGCCCCAGTTTGCCATCTGGGCGCGCCGGCAACGGATGACATACGGAATGTAGTCGCTGACGAGCTTCATGGTCAGTCGTGCTAAAGTTGCCGCGTCGAAATCCAGCGCCAGCTCCGGGCGTTCATCCAGAATAATACGCAACAGATTCAACATGCAGCGCGCAAATTGCGGTTCTAGATCGGTGGCCATGCGCATGCCGTAAACAAAATCGTCCTGATCGCGCAGGCTGTTGGCGGTCCAATCGTCAACATACTCGCACCAGCGCTGCAGATGTTCGCGGTCGCCCTTCATGGCGTAAGACCACAGAAGCGCGGGAAACAATCCTCCCGAGTAATATTCAGCGCGGTCTCCAGGCAAACAATTGATGTACCTGAAGAACTCTATCGTTCGCTGTGTTTCCTTTCCTTTCGGCGATTGCCAGAACGGATCCTGTTTGGAGCGCCGCGAGCGCCTGGATGTGCGCCTGACGGCGCTCGTCGAGGATGTGGAGACCACGCATGCGTCATCCGCCAACGCCAATGTCAAACGCCTGGTCAAACGGCTGCGCAGCCACAACGGGCATCTGTTCACCTTTCTGGATCACGACGGCGTACCCTCGGACAACAACCACGCCGAACGGGAAATCCGGCCGGCGGTGATCATGCGCAAAAACATTCTGTGCAACCAGAGTGAGAAAGGGGCGCAAACGCAAGCCGTGCTAATGACCGTCTTCAGGACGCTGCGCAAGCGCGGACTGGATCCCATGGCGGAAATCGTCAAGGCTCTGCGAACCTACTCCACCACCGGCACACTCCCGCCTCTTCCGATCCGTCTTGTCAAAGACGGCTGAAGCTCACACAATATAATTTGGGTGAGACGTTACACTTTTTTCAGAAACTCCTTGCATCCACTGACCCAAACGAACGTGATGCAGAGGGCGGTGAGGATGATGCACCTGTCGAGAACGTGACGAATTCCGGGTTTTATCCACCGACATCCACGGAAATCAGTGACGCGCTGGCTGGCACTGTACGCCAATCCGTTTCAATCAAAGGAAAGCAACTACTGTTGGAAGCCCAGCTAGGCGTTCCTGGCTCCGTGAAATGGGTTTTTGCAGACCCAAAGACGTTAGAGGCGGCAGACACCGGCCCGCTGATATTGGAATTCTGCCGGCAACAGGGTTATCCCGGATTGACTGCGTCCGCACTGCTGCATTCGTATGCAGTGGGTGGGCCACAAAAACATCTTCAGCGCTGGGCGGAAGTATTGGATGACTGGACGCTGAACTGGCAGAAGGATGTCGAGCGATCTCCGCTTCCAATGCGGAACTACCAATGTAAAACAATCTAGGCAGATCGTAGCGTTGCGCGATCACGGCATTTATATTGCAACAGACCGCATCGACAGCGCCTCGTCACGACATTTCACACAGGATTACACACTCTACACGCCAGTTCGACAAGACAATCTGAAGAAGCGATTGGAACTTCTGCGCCCGGAACAATCACCCTCCGTCAGTTTGGACCCCAAGCTACAGATTCTCGCAACCCGAAATTATGCGCTCCCAAATTTGCAGATGCGCCACTTCAGCACCACTCCCGTTACGTACACGCTAACTGAAGAGAAGCGCACCGAAGCGGTTCTGAAAGCCGACAGCGACTTGAAACAGCTCATGAAAACATTCTCCAAGCGCGACCGACAGACTGCGGAATCAACCCACTGTATTGAGTTTAGTCAAAAGGTGGCCGTTAATTGGAAAAGCCAGGGGCCACAAGTACTGGTAACGCTCGTCATGCCGCAATCGCGCAACTACTCATTAAATCTATCGCCGAGTATTACTCAGAGTTTTACGTTGTTGAATAACTCTGGAACTTCAACCGGCTTTAGCGGAAAGCTTTCGGATGGCACTGAAATTCGATACCTGGCGAGTTATCAAGCAACAGATCTCGACCTCGGTCACATTCGAGCAAAGGCTTCAGCACTCTTGTTGATCGGACAACGGGGGATCGCGTTGAACTGTACCCAGATTGGAACGGCCGATTCCACGCTAACGCCCACAGCGTCCGATTTCGTTTTCCAGCTTGAGAACGGTCGCGTCATTCCAGGCGAAGTCATGCACACGCCGATCAAACCCATCGTCATCGCACCTGCAACAAATGTTTTCACCAACACGCTCAAAGCGTCCTTATCGTGTGAGACACCAGATATTGAAATTCGCTACACGTTGGACGGTTCGAAACCGACTCCGCAATCTCCCCTGTATAAGGGCCCCATCACAATCGACCGCACCAGTCGTTTGAAAGCGCGCGGGTTCCGACGGGGAATCACGGAGGATATCTGGCAGCAGGATGGCACCCATGCCACAGTTGTGTATTCGGCGGTATTCCGGCAGGAATCTCCATTACCGGCGCGAGAACCGATGAAATCTTCACCCGGGTTGAAATACGATTACTTCGAAGGCATTTGGACGGAGCTCATCGTACGCAGTCTGACTTATCCCGCCAAAGAAACCGGCGTCCTGGATAAATTGATGGATGTCGGCCCTCGCAAGACGGACGGCGCTTTTGGGATTCGTTACGAAGGCATGCTCGATATCCTCAAAGACGGTGTTTATACATTTTACGCCCCTTCAGAATTCATCTTTCCCGACTCTGAGAGCGGATACGACTTGCGCGTCTTTGTTGACGGTCAAGAATGGAATCCAGCCGTTCGTTGGCATGGACACGGCAATTGGTCTATCGCATTGAAGAAAGGAAAACATAATTTCAAAGTGGTTTACGTGGATATGCGACTGCGGCCTCACAAAATCGAATTAATGTGGGGATTCCCACATCCAGAATTCACCTGGAAAGGTGTCGCACCTGAACTCCAACTTTCCGGCCCCGATATTCCACGGCAACCGATTCCAGCATCGATGATTTCACACATCGATCAGTAATCGGTGCTTTCGGGAAAACCTATGCTCTCGCCTAGGTTCTTTTCCGTTCCTTTTCTATTAGCCATGGCGTTTTCTGTTACACCTCGTCGGGGATGAAAACCAGGCCGAGAATTTGTTTCAGGAAACCTTTCTGAGGCTACATCGCGCCAGGTATCAGTAACGATCGACTCAACCGCTTGACGACGAAAGGCCTTCCTCATGCGACACACTGTCTATGCTTTACTCCTGTCTTTATTGGTTGTCACGTCATTCGGTTCATTCAGTGCTGAGAACGCTCGGCCAAACGTCGTGATCGTGCTGGTCGACGACGCTGGGTATGGCGATTTCGGATGCCATGGACATCCGTTCTTAAAGACGCCGCACAT
>Ga0105047_10006775_pt1 | contig 19375 bp, 11 predicted proteins | sample MAT04_FD_78384 | JGI IMG/M metagenome (GOLD analysis project Ga0105047, IMG submission 78384) | Freshwater microbial communities from Lake Fryxell liftoff mats and glacier meltwater in Antarctica - MAT-04 (megahit assembly) | ecosystem: Environmental > Aquatic > Freshwater > Ice > Liftoff... | reverse complement strand
TTTTACGCTTTATTGCTGCTCTTTGGCAACATTTTTCAGAATTTTCGCTTTGGCTTCGAGCGAGGCAAGTTCCTCTTTGGCTTTGGCAATTTTACCTTCAAATTCAGCCTTCAAAAGATTGGCCTGTTTCGACCTGGCAAAGAAACCGATGTTGTTTTCCCATAGCAGGATTTCTTCTTTCAGACTATCAATTTTTGACTGAAGTCCTGTTCGTTCGCGGTTGATGATACGGCCTGCATCAGGCTGATCCTTCGTATTTTCGAAACGCGAACGATAATTCATCTGGTGTGCTTCGTTGGAATCGACTTTCAGCTTATCATAGATTTTATTCACAACCGCTTTAAATTCAGCCTGAATACGATCTTTTTCTTTAATTGGAACATGACCAGTTTCCATCCATTCGCGTTGTAATTCCTTCACTTTCGAAAGACTTTCCTGTCTGTTTTCGCTGAATTCGAAATCGGTGAGCTTGGTAATAATTTCGAGTTTTTTCTGAAGATTACCACCCTCGCTGGCTTGTAATCCTTTAAAATGCTCATTTTTAGTATTAAAAAACTCATCACATGCGGTGCGGAATCGTTTCCAGATTTTCTCACTGTGTTTACGTGGAACAGGACCTATCTGTTTCCACTCTTCCTGAAATTTGATCAGTTCGCGCGAAGAATTCTTCCAGTCGGTACTTAACTTATGCGATTCGGCTTGCAGACAGAGTTCAACTTTAAGGTTGTAATTATTAAGCTGCTGATCTTTAAGCTTCGAGAAATATTCCTTTTTATTAGAAAAATACAGATCGAGCTGCACTTTGAAACGATTCCAGATTTCGTTGTTTACTTTTTGAGGAGCCTGACCTACCGATTTCCACATTTTAAGCAGTTCGTTCACCTGGTTGGTGCTGTCCTGCCATTGTTTTATTGAGTTAAAGTCAGTGGCAACAAGTTGTTCCGCTTTTTCGCATAGTAATCCTTTTGCAGCATAATTAGCCTCGAGTTCACCCTGAATTTCTTTGTAGAATTCATGGCGACGGTCGTTAATTTTCTCGGTAGCTGTTTTAAAACGATCCCATACTTCTTCGCGTTTGTCCTGTGCTACAGGGCCAATTTCTTTCCACTCTTCGTGAAGTTCCTGTAAACGCTTGAACGATTGCGATATAGATGATTCAAGAACCAATTCTTCAGCCTTTTCGCATAATTCCATTTTGCGTTCCAGGTTTTTACGAAGATCGAGGTCTTTTAATTCTTTATTGATTTTTACCTTATCGAAAAATTTCTCGATAAGGAAATGATAGTTCTGCCATAAGCCCTGCGCTTCTGTTTTTGGAACCATTCCTATCGTTTTCCACTCATCCTGCAATGTTTTAAATTCATCGTAGGTTTTTTTAAGCGTTTCCTCTGAATTTATCAGCACCTTCAGCTCGTCCAGGATTTTTTTCTTGGCTTCGAGGTTAACAATCTTAACCTTTTCCTGATCTTCGGTAAAACGGAATTTGTTGTGTTTATATATTCCAAAAGCAGCTTTAAAACGCTCTTCGAGAGGGTCAACAACTTCGAAATTCTCCGCTTCTTCAGTATCAGCAGCTTTCTGAAATAATTCCTGGTGTTCCTTGTTTGATATTGCCAGGTAAGCAACTTTAATCAGGGCTACTTTTGATTTTATTTCATTAACATCCGCATTCTGCACAATTTCTTCAAGCATGACAACCAGCTGTTCGCGGTTCATGTGGGCAAAATCAAGATCAACAGTTTCGGCAGCATCCACTTCAGCTTCGATAGCTTCCTCCAATGATTCAGCATCTTCAACTGTAATATCTGCAACCGCTTCGGGTTCAGCAACTACCTCGGCATCTGCAACCGTTTCGGATTCAGCAACTACCTCGGCATCTGCAACAACTTCGGCTTCTGCAACCACTTCGGCTTCTGCAGCCACTTCGGCTTCTGCAACCACTTCGGGTTCTGCAACCAATTCGGCTTCTGCAGCCACTTCGGGTTCTGCAACCACTTCGGCTGCTGCAACCACTTCAGCTTCTGCAGCCACTTCAGTTTCTGCAACTACTTCAGTTTCTGCAACTACTTCAGGTTCTGCAACCACTTCAGGTTCTGCAACCACTTCAGGTTCTGCAACTACTTCAGGTTCTGCAACCACTTCAGGTTCTGCAACCAATTCAGGTTCTGCAACCACTTCGGCATCTGCAACCAATTCAGGTTCTGCAACTACTTCGGGTTGTACCGGTTCCAAAACATTGTCAATATCTGCATCGGCAGAAACATCTGGTGATGATGATTCTTCAACTGTGTTAACAGCTTCTTCTTGCTGCGAATTCTCCTCCTGATTGAGCATTGGAGCTTCTTCAGGATTTTGATCAGGATGTTTGGTAGATTCCATCTGTTGATAAGTTAGTAATTAAACTATTGACCAGGTTAAATAAAACCCGCCATTTCTTATGAAACAGCGGTAGTAATTGTGTTTTTCTGTATAAGAAGTTTAGTTCTGCAATGATTCCTTAATGTGTAAAAGGACTGCAAATTTAACAACATTTCGTTAAGTAGCTGAATTTATTGAAAATTGATTTATAATAACTTTACTCTTTATATCAGGCAGCTAAATCAGAATATGCTACATCAGAATGCCGAACGGTTAAAGATAATATATCCAATATTTATAAAGAACGATACAGGGGTGCCATCATCATAAAAATTAAATGATGCACTAAGCGGGCCAATAGGCGTATTATAAACAAAACCTGTCGAAAGGATGTAATGCAATGCAGGAAAAAGATTGTTGTAAACTACCTGTCCCAAATTATCGCTTCTTATTTCGCGGAAAGGAGCCATTACAAATCCTTCGAGACGTATATCTATATTTTTACTCAGGATAAAAATATTCCTCATCCCCAGTGCGGTAAAACTTGCAGGCCGATAAACAGACTGATAAAAAGTCGACATCTCGTAAACTGGCGCATAATGAGGCATATACAAAGTAGTAGATGTATAATTTCGGAAACTTTGGAGTGAGTTTGCCTGAAATTCAAAATTTATACCTGGCCGATAAAATGAGCGGGTATAAAAATATTTATCAATAATCAGTTTAACAAAGAAGTAGTTATGATAATCGGAATACTCCCCTTCGAGTTGCGAAGTGGTTCCCGGAGTATGCCTTTCCACTCCGCTGATAAACTGAGCCGAAGTATAAATTCGCGTTCCCAGATTCGAATACTGCTTTCTGTTGAGGGTATTAAATTCTATTTCCAGATATGGGCTATAAAAGCTGAATTTTGTTTTATCGGCAATATCCTCAGCTGTTGCTGAATTGTTTTGAAAATAGTCGGCCCGGTTAACTCCCCAGATAAGCCCTGTTTCAATTTTCCCCTTGTAGGTTATCGGAAAACCAATATCTGCCCGTAAAAGAGTATTATTTTCATATAGGAAAATTGGAGTGTCATCAATAAAAAAGAAGGATTTGGTACGATAGTAATTGAACTGGTTGAAGGTATATTCCATCTCCACATACTTGGGCTTTCGTCCCGGAAGTTCGACTCTGCCACCTACAAGTGCCGAATTATAAAACCGCCCGAAAAAACCATTCACTTTTATTGTTGTGGCCACTTTCCTCCAATAACTGTATTGTAGCTGCAGGAAAATTTCGTTGGTTGCCCCTGATGACAAACTTCCGCCAAAATCAGCTTTAATTGCCGCTTCATATTGTGTATCCATTATGAACTTATACCGCTGCGAAATTGTATCGTATATCAATGATGGATACACCGATTTTAAACGATCTTCTCCTATTACTTTAAAATATCCCGTCTTAACTTGTTGCAGATCGAGGTCATGAGCATAATAGGTATTAGTTTTGCGTCCTTTTACCTGGCCCATCACAGCATTAGCCACATACAATGCCTGTCCTTGCTGCAAACCTTTTACTTCAACACTGTTCACTTTCAGTTCCGGCTTCCGGCTGTTGAATTTACCTCTTATGCTGTCGTGCATTTCCTTGCTCACGGTATCGAGTACAAACATGCGAATCTGAGGAATAAGTCGCTGTGCTGCCACATATCCGCTATCGATAAAAGCCTGGGTATAGGAGAAATCAATAACATTAACATCTTTCAGCTGTGGTTCAATCAATACGCTGGCATCGCAGAATAAATCAAACTTTGTTTCGCCCATCAACATACTGGTGAGTTGCGAAACTACATCATCGTCAGCAGGAGGAGAATAATTTCCGGTGGCTTTACTTCCTATTATGATATCCGGGTAAAAGTCGTCCATTACCACATCGGAAGGGAAATTATTGTACATGCCGCCATCGAAAAGCAAACGGCCGTCAATCCGAATTGGTTTAAAATAAAACGGGAATGTCATTGAAGCCCTGATTGCGGATCCGACATCGCCGCTCCGCATAATAAATGGGATGTTATTACGAACATCAGCAGCCACACACCGGAATGGTACCATAAGACTGTCGAAATTGTAGCCCGAAACCGCCGATGCAGCTGAAAAAAGTTCAAGAAAAGCAAAGTCCATCCGCATCGGAGAAACGATATTTGTAGGCAATTGGGTTTGCAATACCGAATCGTATTTAAACCTGAAAGTGAGCCAGGATGGATCAGGTTGACCTTTGCGGAAAAAATAAGTGTACTGCAGATCGAGTTTCCCCGAAACCCATTTCGTAAATTCTTCTGAATTAATAATTTGCAGCATCTCATCAGGCGAATATCCTGATGCATACAATCCTCCGATTATAGCGCCCATGGATGTACCTGCTATATAATCAATAGGAATACCATTATCTTCGAGTGCCCTTAGAACACCGATATGCGTAACACCTTTAGCTCCTCCACCGCTAAGCACTACAGCGACCTTTTGAGGCCATACTGAAATAGCACAAATACTTAGAAGAAACCAAAGAATACTTTTTTTCACGTTCATTTTTTAAGAATAACAAAAATAGAAAAATCCGGCTTAAGAGCCGGATTTAATCTTAAGAATAAACATTCATGTAACATGAGTTCCAGCGTTTATGTTCGAAACAACAGCCACTGTAAAGTAAAGAAAACCGCCATAGATTTTTCGATTCTAAACTTTTTCCAGTGCCTGCTCAAGGTCGGCGATAAGATCGCTAACATCCTCAATACCTACCGAATACCGAACCAGGCCATCAGTAATTCCAGCCTTTTCCTTTCCTTCGGTTGATACTTTCGAATGTGTCATGGAAGCGGGATGCTGAATAAGTGTTTCAACGCCGCCTAACGAAACTGCAAGTATGGCCATTTCGACACTGTTCATCAGTATACGCCCGGCTTCAATTCCGCCTTTGAGCTCGAAACTTATCATACTTCCAAAACCATCCATTTGTATTTTCGCAAGTTCATGCTGTGGGTGCGAAGCAAGGCCCGGATATTTTACCCATTGAACTTTAGGATGATTTTCGAGAAAGGTTGCTATTTTCATTGCCGATTCCTGCGCTCTGTCGATACGGATACTCAGTGTTTTAACGCCACGGATTACCAAGTATGCCTGATGTGGATCCATATTAAAGCCCAGAGTTACCATTACCGAGCGCAATTTCTTATACACAGCTTCGTCCTTTGCAATTACAACACCACCTACAATATCGGCATGGCCGTTAATAAATTTGGTAAGTGAATGCAAAACGATATCAGCTCCCAGTTCGAGTGGGCGTTGCAGGTAAGGACTACAGAATGTATTGTCAACTGCAACCGGAATGCCATGTTTGTGAGCCAGGGCGCAACAAGCTTTCAAATCAGTGATATCCATGGTTGGATTCGAAGGTGTTTCAATATACAACAACCGCGTCTCAGGCCTGATTGCTTTACGTACTTCTTCAATGTCGGCTGTATTAACGAAACTTGCTTCAATTCCGAATTTCTTATAATATGTTTCGAGTACTACCCGCGAAGGACCATAAACAGCCGCAGAACTTACAACATGATCGCCTTGCGAAAGCATTGCGCCATAAACTGTATTTACAGCGCCCATACCCGAACTGGTTGCAATTCCGCCACAACCTTTTTCGAGCTCGGCAAGCAAAGTTTCCAAAGCATGTATAGTTGGATTACCAATACGGGTGTAGATATACCCATCACTTTCGCCTGCAAAACAAGCGGCACCATGTTCGGCACTGTCGAATTTAAAGGTCGATGTCTGGTAAATTGGAACTGTCGCGCTTCCCAAAGCGTCATTAAATTCGCCGCCGTGAATCAGCATGGAATTAAAACCGATGTTCTTTTTTTTCATTGAGATTCAATTAAATTGTTAATTATTTTTAAAAAAATTATTTTTTAGGATGAAATGTCAACCGATAGTAATTGAAACAGATTTTTCCAGCAAGCTGAAAATGCTTCGGCATTAATTCCTGTATATAAATTTTCGGGATTGTGCTTATGATCATTGATGAACAAAATTATTCCGGACAAAGGTATAACATGCGTCGCACAATATGCTTTAATATCTTCAAAAATAGAACTTTTTGGCTGATACTTTATTCAGGATAAAACTGGCTGGAATTCCGATACTGTTTATACTGCCAGGCGAAATTCCGTGTTTTTTCGACCAATTCGTTTCCCGCTCAATTACAGTTACAGCGATATCCATTTTTACAACCCCGCACTTACCATAGTGTGCGATTGAATTAAGCTGAACAGATTATTATTTAGCTTTTTTCAACAAGGAAGGAAACCCGTTGGAAAGAGACTTGTGACGATTAAAAACACCGTCTTTTGCTTCTTTCACATCTTCGATCGTATAAAAAGCAGTTGGATGATACTGGTGAAGAATTTTAATGAAAACAGCAGATTCTTTCCTTCTGATAATGGAAAAGATAATTTTAACCTTGCCCTTGGACCCTTCTGCATTCAGAATGGTTAACCCGAAATTTTCCGATTTAAGTGCCGAAATAAGCTCGGGCGACTCACTCGACAGAATTACTCTGATAATCGAAGTTCCGATCGATAGTTTTTCTTCAAGGGTAATACCAATAAAATTCCCCATGGCAAATCCCGCACCGTAAGCAACATAACACAACCAGTTATCAAGGTGTTGCATGATTTGACCAATAGCTAACAGCCATATTATTACTTCAAAAAAACCTAGAACCGGAGCAATGTACTTCATCCCTTTTGCAAGGAAAATAAGCCGCATTGTTCCGATGGTCTGATCGAGTATCCGAGCGAAAAATATCAATCCGGGTAGCAAAACCCAGGTGAAAAACCAACTTTCAGAAACGAAAAAATCCATAGGGGTCATTTTGAATTTGTGCGGCTAAATTAGTGTTTTAATCCAGCATGGGGTCCTCAAACACCAAATATTTAGTTGTATCTGAGGCAATACTATTACTTATTTTATTTGAGTGCGAACAACCTATTGTATAACTTTGTTGCACATTATCTTAAACTTAAAATCTTTACGCCACTATGAACCGGATATTCTTTAACACCCTTCTTTTATCACTCTTACTCTGCCTGCCGATACTTATATCAGCCCAGGAAGAAGCCCGCCTGCTCCGTTTCCCAACCATTAATGGCAACAATGTAGTTTTTTCATATGCAGGCGATTTATATACTGTTCCGGTTTCGGGCGGTATGGCCCGCAAAGTAACCAGCGATGCCGGATACGAAATGTTTTCGCACTTTTCGCCCGACGGAAGCACAATTGCTTTTACAGCCCAATACGACGGAAACACCGAAATTTATGCAATCCCTGCAAAGGGTGGTGTTCCGAAACGACTTACAATAACTGCTACGCTTGGTCGTGATGATATCAGCGACCGCATGGGTCCAAATAATATTGTAATGGGATGGACTCCTGACGGTAAAAATATCATCTACCGATCGCGCAAGCAAACCTTTAACGATTTTATCGGCCAGCTTTTTACAGTGCCTGTAGCAGGTGGTATGTCAAAAGAACTTCCGCTTCCGGCCGGTGGGTTTTGCTCTTATTCACCTGATGGAAAGCAAATGGCTTACAACAGGGTTTTCCGCGAATTCCGTACATGGAAATATTATAAAGGTGGAATGGCCGATGATATCTGGATTTATGATTTTGCATCAAAAACAACCCGAAATATAACTTCTGACAGTGCACAGGATATTTTCCCGATGTGGTTTGGCGACGAAATTTATTTCTGTTCCGACCGCGACCGCACTATGAATCTTTTCAGCTACAACCTTAAAACCAATCAAACCCGGAAAGTTACCAATTACACTGAATACGACATTAAATTTCCTTCGGCCGGCGATAACCGGATTATTTACGAAAATGGCGGATTCATCTATATTTTCGATATCAGAACACAAGTTACAACAAAGGTTTCGGTTCAAATTGCCGACGATTTCAACACTTCGCGCAATGAGCTGAAAGATGCAACACGCTTCCTGGCTTCGGTAAATCCTTCGCCCGATGGCAACAGGGTGATAGCAAGTGGACGCGGCGATATTTTCAGCGTTCCGGTAAAAGAAGGAATTACACGGAACCTTACCTCAAGCAGCAATGCTCACGACCGGGAAGCTATATGGTCGCCCGACAGTAAATGGATAGCTTATCTGAGTGATGCAAGCGGCGAGTACGAAATTTATATCACTAAACAGGACGGCAGCGAACCGGCAGTGCAGCTAACAACAGGTGCCGATACGTACAAATTCTCAATCCGATGGTCGCCCGATAGCAAAAAAATACTTTGGAACGACAAGTTGCTTCGTTTGCAATATGTTGATATTGAGACTAAAAAGATAACGCTCGTAGATAAGTCAAAAGTTTGGGAATACAGCAACTTCGACTGGTCGCCTGACAGCCGCTGGATAACTTATAGCCAGACTTCCGAAAACGGGATGCAACAAGTGATGCTTTTCAATTGTGAAGATAAAAAAACATATCCGGTAACTGATGAGTGGTTTTCATCCGATCAGCCTGTATTTTCACGTAACGGGAAATACCTGATTTTTACTTCCGACCGCACCTTCAGTCCGATTTACAGCAATGTGGAATGGAATTTTGCTTACCAGAACATGACCAAGTTATATCTTGTTACTCTCGAAAAAGATACACCTTCGCCATTTGCTCCATCAAACGATGAAGTTAAAATGGATGAAATTAAGGAAGCTGATGAAGATAAATCTGAAAAATCTGAAAAAAATAAAAAAACAGGCAAAGAGGCTAAAAAAGACAAGGAGTCCGAATCACCTGCCAAACCTGTTAAAATAGACATTGAAGGTATTCAGCAACGGATTATCGAAATACCTGTTGAAGCGGGCAATTATTGGAACCTTTGGTCAGTCGAAGACAAAATCTACTATAACATGGCCAATGATAAAGGCATGTCGGCCAAAGTTTACGATCTGAAACAGAAAAAAGAAACAGAACTGGGTTCCGATATTTCGTTCGATATTACTGCAAACGGGAAGAAAATGTTGGTCCGCCAGCTTAGCAGGTATGCTATGATCGATTTGCCATCGTCGAAAATCAGTACCGAAAAATATATTGACATGTCAGACCTGAAAATATGGATCGACAACAAGCAGGAATGGAAGCAGATATATGATGAAGCATGGCGACAGATGCGCGATTTCTTTTATGTACCCAATATGCATGGCGTTGACTGGAAAGCGATGCACAGCAAATATGCCGTAATGCTGCCCTATGTAAACAACCGCAATGACCTTACTTACCTTATCGGCGAAATGATTGCCGAGTTGAGTGTTGGTCATGCATATATTAACGGCGGTGAACGCAAACCGATCGAAAAAATAAACCTTGGCTTATTAGGCGCAAGGTTAAGCAAACATGAGTCGGGGTATTTCCGCATCGATAGTTTGTTGCAGGGAGCCAACTGGAATCGCGATATGCGCTCACCACTTACCGAAGTTGGCGTAGGCGCAGCCAAAGGCGATTTTATTACTTCCATTAATGGAAAATCGACTAAGGACATTGCTGATATCAATACATTGTTAATTAACAAATCAGGTAAAAATGTGGAACTGACTTTAAACTCATTACCGGCAGAAGGCGGACGTAAAGTCCTGGTGGTGCCTGTTAACGACGAATCGAAACTCTATTACTACACCTGGGTGCAGAATAACATCCGCAAAGTGGATAAAGCAACCCATGGTGAAGTCGGGTATATCCACATCCCCGATATGAGCGCGGAAGGTTTAAACGAGTTTGTTAAATATTTTTATCCCCAACTGGCAAAAAAAGCCCTGATTATTGACGACCGTGGAAATGGCGGAGGCAATGTTTCACCAATGATTATAGAACGGTTAAGCCGCGAGATTCAAAGAAGCAACACGGCCCGTAATGTTGAGCTTACTAGTCAGACACCTACCAAAATGATGCTTGGCCCGAAAGTGTTACTTATAAATAATTATTCCGCATCTGATGGCGACCTTTTCCCTTATGGTTTCAAAAAACATCAGTTAGGAAAAGTAATTGGAACCCGCACCTGGGGTGGAGTTGTGGGCATCAGAGGCTCGCTGCCGTTTATTGATGGCGCCGATTTACGTAAACCTGAATTTGCAAGCTATTCAGCTGACGAGAGCAAATGGATAATTGAGGGAGTAGGTGTTGAACCTGATATTTTAATTGACAATGATCCTGCAAGGGAGTACGAAGGAATTGACGACCAGCTAAACAAGGCTATTGAAGTTATACTCGACGAACTTAAACAATATAAAGCCAAACCCACAGTTCCTGCCCCACCTGATAAAAGCAAATAATAATACATTTCGGAAAACGGTTCTCAGGTAGAGGCCGTTTTTTTTAATTGATCCTACTAAAACTATTTAGTAGCCGATTGCGTTATTATTTATAGTAACCTGAAATAGTGTAAATGTTTGCTCTGATACATGTATAAAACCGGAATTTTAATTTTTCTCATCAGTTTTGCGTTCTGCACTCTAAAGGCTCAGGAGCAAATTAATCTCTTTCCGGTTACAAAATCAGGAAGATTTAATATTGGGGCATATGCCGGGCCAAGTTTACTTATCGAATCTGCACCCGACAGTCTGGCTCCGGAAATACAAGATTTTTATAACCAACTTCGTTCCGGATGGCATTATGGTTTCGAAACAGACTATTTCATTAATGAATATGTAGGAGTAGGTGCGCGATATACCCGGTTTAATACGCGAAAGGAAGCTGATAGTATTGTTTTGCAAATTTTTTCACAGGTTTATTACATCGACATCTCGAGTAACATGAGCATTCACTCTCTTTCGCCTTTGGTATTTGGCATATTGCCTTTACTTGATAATAAACTATCTGTTATAGGGAGTATTGGACCTGCTTGGTTATTCTTTAGAAATATTGGGAAAGCAGTGGGCGAAGAATCAATGATTAAAGGATCATTACCCGGATTATCAACCAGTCTGAACATAAGTTATGATGTAATTCCAAACCTGAGTTTAGGATTTCAGACTAACTATATCCGTGCTTTTCTGAAGCAATTTACACAGGATAATGGCACCTCTCAGGAAGTTATTGAACTTGACGAAAAGGACTACCAGAACATCTCCCGCCTAGATTTTTCATTTGCAATTTTCTATACATTTAAATAAAATAAAATTTCATACTGGAATGAATAAAGTACTTGCACTGGTTGTTTTGATACTGGCTTTAGAAGCACGAATAAATGCGCAGACTGCCGCACAGCAGTTCGACACAGCACAATTTGCCAACCACCTCGAATTCGCAAACTGGCTTATTGAATATGAATATTTCACACAAATGGGATCCGAAAAATACATCCATCAGCCAGAGGAAAATGTTCCTTTGTGGTATAGTTACAATCAAAATTCTAATTGGTTCATTGTTGGAGGAAAAGGTGACAACGAAAGCTTCGGGATTATTCATCATCAGCAATCAGACTCTCTTTACCAGATTTCCGATTTCAAAGGCAGTTATGATACGTCAATGATCCAGGGTATGGGTATGGCATTAACACAGGCTGAAAAGCAATTTCAATTAGTCCGCGATACCAGCAATCTGTTTTACAATTCTTTCGCATATCAAAATTCTGACAAAACTATCAGCATTTGGTATCTGCCGGCATTACAACCCAGTGGACAGGCAATATATGGTTGCGAATGGGAATATGTTTTTGAAAAAACCGGCAAAACATTAATCCGGAAAAATTCAGTAATAACCAAAATAACCGGAATCTGGATAGGCCAGCCACGTGAATTATGGCTAAATTTCAGAGATACGGATAAACCTACTGTTGGCAGTTTGTATTTCACACTATCTAATCGCGATTATTTTACAAGACTGCGTATCGACACACAGATAAGCTCTAGTACTACAACCCGTGAAAACAGTGGGGAATACAGCTGGTCGCATAAAATGAAGTAAAGCTAAACCCCGAATTCAAATATTTATGTAAGGTGCTTTCCAAACGCAAATATCTCCTTCATAAATTTTATCATCTGGATATCTCAAAATCCTTTCAGAAAAAGCATATTGAATATCTTATAATAAAGGCTTACTCAGTCATTTAAGAACAATAAATTGCAAATGTTAAATAATCTTAACAGAAATTCAGTCAAAATCTCTACAAGCCGCTGATAGCTGTAATTTCTTAAATTACAAGTAGTAAGGTTTTTTTTTAAAAAATTTGGTTTTTAATAAAATGTGACTACATTTGCGCTTCTTCAGAGAAAGTATGAGCTGCAATCTCCGTGAAAAATATTATGCCATTTCCAGACTCATAAATTTTTTACATTTACTTTTGAAGAAATTGAACAATTTTTCAAGGTTGCTGTTATTTGAGCAGATTTTATATCACAACCTTTTTAGTGTAATTATTTATACATCATTTAGATGGAAGAGAAAATCAAAAAAATCGGACTATTCATTGATGGTACTTTCTTTCTGAAAGTTAATTCTTATTACAGATACCATCATGAACGCAAAAGCACAATTAACTTTAATGGGCTTGCAGAGTTTCTGCGTGATGAAGTTTCAAAACTCGAAAACACAGAAAAACGTTACTGTCAGGTAGTTGAAACTCACTGGTTCCGTGGTCGGTATTCAACCAGTCAACTCGAGAAAAAGTATCCTGATGAAGCCTACCGTCTGACACAAATGACAAATGAGCGTCGTATTGACGACATTTTCATGTACGAGGGTATCACTACGCACAATTATCCTTTATTGGTGGATTCACGCACAGGTGAAGCTGAAGAAAAAGGTATTGATGTATGGTTTTCACTCGAAACTTACGAACTCAGTCTGGTTAAACAACTGGATGTAGTTGTTATCATTGCAGGTGATACAGATTATGTGCCACTTATTAAAAAAATTAACAGCCGTGGTATCAGGGTTATGGTTCTTGGATGGGATTTCTCGTACGAATCAACTTCAGCTGCCGGCCGTGCTTACAAAGTTACAACACGCACAAGCCAGGCTTTGATTGACGAGTGTGTTTATCCTCTGATGATGGATAAACGTATTGATGACAGAACAAGCAAAAACGATCCAATCGTTAACTCCTTATTCAACGTTTAAGTCAATTTTTGCTTTAGCATTACGCTGCGTTACAACTAACAGTAACTTCATTAGTGAAGTTACTGTTTTTTTTATTCATAAAATCAAGAGCTTTTCTTATTACCAATCAGGATAATTTTATCCAACAATGTATGCTATTTCCAGCTCATCATGTGTTAAAACAGAAATCAAAGCGCATTAATAACCAATCTGCATGTAAGGTTCCCCGAAAATTCATACTTTTACCCTTCAAAACAAAATCATTACTCATGAAGCCTATTTTTATTGCCTTAATTTTTGTAGCTGCCGTTGCATGTACTTCACAGCTCTATGTCCCTACCGAAAAAAACGTAAACAAAGTTGAGCAAGCCTCACTTTCGGAACTCCAACTAGGCCACGACCTGTATGTTAACAATTGTGGTAAATGCCACAAATTGCATAACCCGAGCAGCCGATCAAACGTTGATTGGAAAAGAGCCCTCAACGAAATGGCTCCCAAAGCGAAACTTGATAACGAACAATCGTATCTCATATACAGATACCTTGTTAACCGGTAAGCATAAAAAAAGAGGTTTCGATAAGGAAACCTCTTTTTTTATGCTTTTCGCAATTATCATGCCTGGCCGGCAGGACCACTAAGCTGGAAAGGGAAATCACCACCTTCAGTTTCCTTAATAACTCCATGCATTGCTTCAAATTTACCGATATTTTCTTTTAATGCACGGTATAAGCGCTTTGCATGTTGCGGTGTTAGAATGATACGCGATTTTACCTTAGCCTTTGGAACACCTGGCATCAGCTTTATAAAATCAACAACAAATTCCGAATTGGAATGTGTGATTACAGCAAGGTTTGAATAAATACCTTCGCTTACTTCATCAGAAAGCTCAATATTTATCTGGTTTTGGTTTGGATTTTTGGGGTCGTTCATTGCTTTATATTTTTTTTTTGACAGAATGCCAGTTTCTTAAATGTTTAAAAATATAGGGAAACCGATCAGTTTTGATGATGCAGTTTCCCCATTTTATTAGTTTGATCAGTTATTACTCTGCTTTTGAAGCCAGCATGCGATCATACTCTTCGCGTGAACCCACGATAAGATGTTCGTATTCGCGCAATCCTGTTCCTGCCGGTATTAAATGGCCAACAATAACATTCTCTTTCAGGCCGAGCAGTTCATCACTTTTCGATTGAATAGAAGCCTGGGTGAGAACCTTTGTTGTTTCCTGGAAAGAAGCTGCTGAAATCCAGCTACGAACCTGCAACGATGCCCTGGTGATACCCTGAAGTACTTGTTTGGCTGTTGCTGAGTTTGCATCCCGCGATTCAACCTGATGTTTATCACGGCGTTTCAACAGCGAATTTTCATCGCGAAGTTTACGTGCACTGATTATCTGTCCTGGTTTCATGTTAGCACTATCGCCCGGATCAATAACAATCTTTTTACCAAAGATCCAGTCGTTCTCATCATTGAAATCAATCTTGTTTACCAGTTCTCCTTCAAGGAATTTAGTATCGCCGGGATCCACTACTTCAACTTTACGCATCATCTGGCGAACAATCACCTCGTAATGTTTATCATTAATTTTCACACCCTGCAAACGATATACTTCCTGAATTTCATTTACAATATACTCCTGTACTTTCATCGGGCCTTTAATTGCCAGAATATCAGCAGGTGTTATAGCACCATCAGAAAGAGGTGTACCGGCACGTACATAGTCATTTTCCTGAGCTAGTATCTGCTTGGAAGTTGAAATAAGGTAGCTGCGTTCTTCACCGGTTTTGGAAGTTATGATAATCTCGCGGTTACCACGTTTCAATTTCTTACCGAACGATACAACTCCGTCAATTTCGGAAACAACAGCAGGATCGGAAGGATTACGTGCTTCGAATAACTCGGTTACCCTAGGCAAACCTCCTGTGATATCACCTGTTTTACCAACAGCGCGAGGTATTTTAACCAATACATCCCCTGCTTTGATAGTTTTGCCTTCTTCAATTTGTAAGTGAGATCCAACCGGAAGGTCATAATTTCTAATTTCGTCTCCGTCGGCAGTTACAATCTTTATTGAAGGATTTTTAGCTTTAACACGCGATTCGATAATAATCTTCTCCTGGTAGCCAGTTTGTTCGTCAGCTTCTATTTTAAAAGTAACCCCTTCTGTGATATTATCAAACAAGAGTTTACCTTCCACTTCGGATAAAATAACTGCATTGTATGGATCCCATTCAGCAATCAGATCGCCTTTTTTAACATCACTTCCATTTGCGAAATAAAGGTTCGAAGCATATGGAATATGTCCGGAGGCAAGAATAATGCTTGTTTGAGGATCAATAATCCTCATTTCGGCTGATCGTCCTAAAACGATCTGGTAAATACGACCTTCGCTATTAATATATTCAACTGATCGTAATTCGTCAATTTCAATAACACCGCTATACTTGGCAACAATACGGGAAGCCGATGCAATATTTGCGCCGGCAACACCACCAACGTGGAAAGTACGGAGTGTAAGCTGTGTACCAGGCTCACCAATCGACTGTGCAGCAATAACACCAACAGCTTCACCTTTTTGAACCATACGTCCTGTTGCCAGGTTACGTCCATAGCAACGCGCACAAACGCCTTGTTTCGATTCGCATGTTAGTACTGATCGAATTTCAACAGATTCAATTGGCGATTCTTCAATAATCGCACAAATTTCCTCGGTAAGTTCCGATCCGCCTGAAGCAATAAGTTCACCTGTGTGAGGATGGTAAATATCGTGTAAGGTTACACGACCAAGAATACGATCGTAGAGTGATTCAACGAGTTCTTCATTTTTCTTCAATGCCGAAGTAACACGTCCGCGTAATGTTCCGCAATCAGGTTCCGAAATAATTACATCCTGACCCACATCAACCAAACGACGGGTTAGGTAACCGGCATCGGCAGTTTTAAGAGCAGTATCGGCAAGACCTTTACGTGCACCGTGAGTAGAGATAAAGTATTCAAGTACAGATAGACCTTCTTTAAGGTTTGATAAAATCGGATTCTCGATAATTTCACCCCCAGTTGCACCTGATTTTTGAGGTTTGGCCATAAGTCCGCGCATACCTGAAAGCTGTCTGATCTGTTCTTTTGATCCACGGGCTCCTGAATCAAGCATCATATAAGCAGGATTGAATCCCTGATTGTCAGTTGCCAGATCTGTCATAACCTTTTTTGTTAGGTTAGAGTTGGTATGGGTCCAGATATCAATAATCTGGTTGTATCGCTCGTTGTTGGTAATGAATCCCATGTTATAGTTACTCATTACTTCTTCCACTTCGAGATTTGCTTTATGAATTAGCTCTTCTTTAAGTTTTGGAACAACCACATCACCGAGATTAAACGAAAGTCCTCCTTTGAAAGCCATCGTAAATCCCATATTCTTAATATCATCGAGGAAACGGGCAGCTTTGGCTGTTCCGGTTTTCTTTAACAAGTCGCCGATAATATCGCGGAGTGATTTTTTAGTTAAAAGCTGGTTGATAAATCCATACTCTTCCGGAACTACCTGATTGAATAAGACACGACCAACAGTAGTTTCAGTTAATTTTTCAATTTTAACACCATTTTCTTCAACCGGGATCCTGACGCTAATCCATGAATGTAGGTCAATGCGTTTTTCATTATAGGCAATAATAACTTCCTCAGGCGAATAGAATCTCATTCCTTCACCTTTCATGATATGACCAGGTTCTGTTTTACGGCCTTTGGTTATATAATAAAGACCCAAAACCATGTCCTGTGACGGTACTGTAATAGGAGCACCATTGGCTGGATTAAGAATATTATGCGAAGCAAGCATCAGAATCTGAGCTTCCAGAATTGCAGCATTGCCAAGTGGTAAATGCACAGCCATCTGGTCACCATCGAAGTCGGCGTTGAAAGCCGTACAAGCTAAGGGGTGAAGCTGAATAGCCTTTCCCTCAATCAGTTTTGGCTGAAAAGCCTGAATACCTAACCTGTGCAGTGTAGGAGCGCGGTTGAGCATAACAGGATGTCCTTTCAGAATATTTTCAAGAATTTCCCAAACTACAGGATCCTTACGATCAACAATTTTCTTGGCTGATTTTACGGTTTTTACTATACCGCGTTCAAGCATCTTCCTGATAATAAAAGGTTTGAACAACTCCGAAGCCATATCTTTAGGAAGACCGCATTCGTGGAGTTTCAGTTCAGGACCAACAACAATAACCGAACGACCTGAATAGTCAACACGTTTACCAAGCAAATTCTGACGGAAGCGTCCTTGTTTTCCTTTAAGGCTATCGCTCAATGATTTAAGGGCGCGGTTCGATTCAGTTTTCACTGAACTTGCTTTACGCGAATTATCAAAAAGTGAATCAACAGCTTCCTGAAGCATACGCTTTTCGTTACGCATGATTACATCCGGAGCTTTGATTTCGATAAGACGTTTCAAACGGTTGTTACGAATGATAACCCTACGGTATAAGTCATTTAAATCACTGGTTGCGAAACGTCCGCCGTCCAAAGGAACCAATGGGCGGAGTTCTGGTGGAATTACCGGAACAACTTTCACAATCATCCACTCTGGTTTGTTCTCTCCACGTGTTTGTGCATCGCGGAATGATTCATATACCTGTAGACGTTTGAGCGCTTCCATCTTCCTTTGCTGGGAAGTTTCGGTATTTGCTTTGTGCCTGAGGTCATATGAAACCTGATCCAGATCCAAACGGGCAAGTAAATCCACTAATGCATCAGCACCCATACGGGCGATGAATTTATTAGGATCGCTATCGTCAAGATACTGATTATCTTTCGGAAGTTTATCCAGGAAATCGAAATATTCTTCTTCTGTAATAAAGTCAAGGGTTTTGAGCCCTTCACTTGCAAGTACACCTGGCTGAATAATTACATACCTTTCGTAGTATATAATTGAATCCAGTTTCTTCGAAGGAACACCAAGTAAGGCTCCGATTTTATTAGGTAATGAACGGAAATACCAGATATGTGCTACGGGAACAACCAATTGGATGTGACCCATACGTTCGCGGCGAACTTTTTTCTCCGTTACTTCAACACCGCAACGGTCGCATACAATGCCTTTATACCTGATGCGTTTGTATTTCCCGCAATGACATTCCCAATCCTTCACAGGACCAAAAATGCGTTCACAGAACAAACCATCCCTTTCAGGTTTATATGTTCTGTAGTTTATAGTTTCGGGTTTAAGTACTTCACCACTTGATCTTTCCAAAATTGATTCAGGCGAAGCGAGGCTTATCCTGATCCTGGAAAATTTATTAGCGGCTGTATTTTCTTTTCTGAAAGCCATATATCAAGAAAGGATTAACGATTAAAATTACTTTTGTTACACTATAAATAAACGTTAGCCATCATCAGCATCATGTTGCAGATAACAACATGATGCTTTGAGGCTGATGAGTATTTATTCGAAGCTTACGCTGAGGCCTAAGCCCCTGAGTTCGTGAACAAGTACATTGAATGATTCAGGAATACCCGGGATTGGCATATTTTCGCCCTTTACAATAGCTTCATATGCTTTTGCCCTGCCGACAACATCATCGGATTTAACAGTAAGTACTTCCTGCAGTATGTTGGCCGCCCCATATGCTTCGAGCGCCCATACTTCCATTTCACCGAAACGCTGGCCTCCAAACTGAGCTTTACCTCCAAGTGGCTGCTGTGTAATAAGTGAATATGGTCCGATTGAACGTGCGTGCATTTTGTCATCAACCATGTGATGAAGTTTCAGCATGTAAATATAACCTACAGTTGCTGTTTGGTCAAACCTTTCACCAGTTCCGCCATCATAAAGGTAAACTTTACCATTTTCAGGTAGACCGGCCTTTACCATGAGTTCGTTGAT
>Ga0105047_10006773_pt1 | contig 19378 bp, 19 predicted proteins | sample MAT04_FD_78384 | JGI IMG/M metagenome (GOLD analysis project Ga0105047, IMG submission 78384) | Freshwater microbial communities from Lake Fryxell liftoff mats and glacier meltwater in Antarctica - MAT-04 (megahit assembly) | ecosystem: Environmental > Aquatic > Freshwater > Ice > Liftoff... | reverse complement strand
GCCGGGGGCGCGCCCTTGTGGGCGACTCGCGGGGTAAGCGCCGGGGGCGCGCGTTTCTGGGCGACTCGTGGGTTGAGTGGCCTGGAGAGCGGCCCCAAAGGGCGGCCAGATTAGGCTGGGTGGATGGACACCTCCGATGCGCTCGACTCCGCCGATCCGCTTGCGCGCTACCGCGGGCTGTTCTTCCGCGACGACGAGGTCGTCGCGTACCTCGACGGGAACTCCCTCGGGCGTCCGCTCACGGCGAGCCTCGACCGGGTGCAGCGATTCCTGACCGAGCAGTGGGGCTCGCGTCTCATTCGCGGATGGGACGAGGGCTGGCTCGACCTGCCGACGCGCATCGGCGACGACCTCGGTCGGGTCGCGCTCGGTGCCGCCGCCGGGCAGGTCACGATCGGCGACTCGACGACGGTGCTGCTCTACAAGCTGATCAGGGCCGCGGTCGACGCCCGCCCCGGCCGCACCGAGATCATCATCGATCGCGAGAGCTTCCCGACCGACCGCTACATCGTCGAGGGCATCGCCGTCGAGCGCGGACTCACGGTCACCTGGCTCGGTGACGAGGATGCGCCGGAATCCGATTCGGGCGTCACCGCCGAGCAGCTGGGCAGGAGGCTCAGCGACACCACCGCGGTCGTCGTGCTGAGTCACGTCGCCTACCGCTCCGGCTACCTCGCCGACGTGCCGGCGATCACCTCCCTCGCGCACGCCGCAGGGGCCCTCGTGGTGTGGGACCTCAGCCACTCGGTCGGCGTCATTCCGACGCAGCTCGACGCGTGGGGAGTCGACCTCGCGACCGGGTGCAGCTACAAGTACCTGAACGGCGGGCCGGGCTCGCCCGCGTTCGCGTACGTGCGTTCCGAGCTGCAGGGCGAGCTGAGTCAGCCCATCCAGGGCTGGCTGGGCGCGCGCACCCCGTTCGAGATGGGCCAGGGCTACGAGCGCGCCGAGGGCATCCGTGCCTTCACGAGCGGCACCCCGCCGATCATCGGAATGCTCGCGATGCAGGACATGATCGCGCTCATCGACGAGGTCGGTATCGACCGGGTGCGCGCGAAGTCGGTCGCTCTCACCCGCTACGCGGTGCAGCTGGCCGCCGAGCTGCTCCCGGATGCGCGGCTCGCGTCGCCCAGGGACCCGGCCCGTCGTGGATCGCACATCACCCTCGACCGCGACGGATTCGACGAGATCGTGCCGAAGCTGTGGGCGCAGGGGGTCATTCCCGACTTCCGCGGCCCCAACGGCATCCGCCTCGGGCTCTCACCGCTGTCGACGAGTTTCGCAGAGGTCGAGCTCGGCATCTGGGCAATCCGGCACCCGGGCGCCTGAGGGGCACCGGGCGGCGTCGGCGCGCCCGCGAGGGTGTCGGGGCCGTTCAGCGCCTGCTGAACGTCACGGTCAGTTCCGACCCGGTCCAGGTGGTGGTGATGACGCCGGTGCTGATCATCGCACCGGCCCTGGCGAAGCCCTCCGCGTCGACGCAGGACGATCCGCCCGACCCGTCCGAATCCGAGTACACGAGGAGGCAGTAGTCGGAGCTTTTGCTGCGGCCGACCCAGACCCGCCAGCCATCGGTTCCCGTGTGCACGACTCTGGTCGATCCGGGGTCGATGTCGTCGAAGGCCGCCGGAGAGGCGTCCTCGGGCGTCTGCTCGCTCCGGAACCACCGGTCAGCGGCCTCGGCGTCGCGCGTGGATTCGGCGTCGCGCGCGGCCGGATCCCGGAGGTACGTGATCGGGGTCGGGGATGGATTCGTGGCGGCGTCGACGGGCTCCGGCCAGCCCAGCGCGCCCGCGCCGAGGTTCGCGCCGACGGCGCCGAGGGCGATGGCGGCGACGATGACCGCGGCCGCGAGCACGGGGCGCAGCCACCTCCGGTTCTGTGCCGTCACGGACCCGGATGCGGCGGATGCGGGGGCGCCGTCTGCTCTCCGGTCGTCCACCGGAGTGGCGGCCGCGCGCTCGGCGGCGGCGCGCTCGGCGGCCGCGCGCTCGGCGGCGGCGCGCTCGGCGACCGCGTGCTCCGTGGCTTGGTGCGCGGCCTCCCGCCCGAGTACGACGTCGATCGCGCGGTCGAGCGCCGCCGAATCCGCATCCGACCTCTCCTCCTCGCGGCGCAGCGCCACGAGTGCCGCTGCCGCGGCGGCCTCATCCGTGGCACCGTCTGGACGCGCAAACGCCGAGCGGCGGTGCCGGACGAGGGTCGCGACTCGATCGGGGTCGGCGGCATTCCCCAGCAGCACGTCCAGTGCGTCGAGCGCCTCGCCGCGCCCGGTGTAGGCCGCGTCGAAGGCGTCGCGCGCCGCGGCGTTCGCGCCGACCAGCGCGGACACGGCGTGCGCCCGTTCGAGGCGCCCCCTGGCCGCTCTGTCCGTTGACATGGTGCGAGCGTCCAGGCGCCCACATCCCTGCCACGTGCCCGGCGCGGGTCAGCTGCGGCGTTCCGCCTGCTGAATTGCCCAGGCCGCATTCACGAGCCCGACGTGGCTGAAGGCCTGCGGGAAGTTGCCGAGCTGCTCGCCGGTGGCCGAGTCGATCTCCTCGGCGAGCAACCCGACGTCGTTGACATGGCTCACCGCGTTCTCGAACACCGCGCGGGCCTCGGCCAGCCGGCCGGCATCCGCCAGAACGCGGGCCAGCCAGAAGGTGCAGAGCAGGAACGTGCCCTCGCTCCCGCTGACCCCGTCCACACCCGACTCGGGCTTGTCGCGGTACACGAGTCCCCGCGCATCGGAGAGTCCGCTGATGATGGCCTCGACCGTCGACACAATGCGCGGGTCGGTGGCCGGGAGGAACCCCACGATCGGCAGCATGAGCGCCGCCGCGTCGAGCTCGAGCGAGTCGAACGACTGGGTGAAGGCCCCAATCTGCTCGCTCCAGCCCCGGTCGAGGATCGTGGCGCGGATCGTGGCGGCGGTCGCGGACCACTCATCGATCCGATGGGGGGCGTGCAGCTGGTCGGCCATCCGTACCGCGCGATCGAGCGCCACCCAGCACATGAGCTTCGAGTAGAGAAAGTGCCGGGGCGCGCCGCGGACCTCCCAGATGCCGTTGTCCGGCCGCTCCCAGTGGCTCGCGGCGGCGTCGGCCAGGGCGGCCAGAAATTCGCGGGTCGTGGGCTCCATGTCGCCCAGCTGGTTCCGGAGCTGGAAGGCGGCGTCGAGGAGTTCGCCGTAGACGTCGAGTTGCGGTTGTGCCCACGCCCCGTTCCCGACCCGCACCGGGCCGCTCCCGCGCCATCCCGACAGTTGAGGGAGGATCCGCTCGGAGAGGTCGTGCTCGCCGCCGATCCCGAACATGATCTGTAGATGACGCTCGGGCCGGGAGTGCGCGGCGGCGGCGGTCATGAAGCCGAAGAATTCGTGAGCCTCGTCGGGGCACGCGGCGACCCACAGTGCCTTCATCGTGAAGCTCGCGTCGCGCACCCAGGAGTACCGGTAGTCCCAGTTGCGCTCGCCGCCGATCTCCTCGGGCAGGGAGGTCGTGGCGGCGGCGACGATCGCACCGGTGGGCTGGTAGCTCAGCGACTGCAGCACCCGCCCCGAGTGGCGGACGAGGTCGCTCCACGGACCGTCATAGCTCTGGTGGATCTCCGACCAGTCTCGCCAGGCCGCGATCGTGGTGTCCAGCGCGGCGTCGATCTGGCCCTGGCTCAAAGCCCCGGGCAGCGGGTCGCCGAGTTGGGTGCGCCGCAGGGCGAAGTTGCGGCTCTCGCCCGCCTCGAGCGTGAAGCGCACGCGGATTTCCGCGTCGGATGCGGCGGCCGGCACCGGCATCGTCAGGGTGAGCCGGCCCGAGCCGCCGGTGGCTACGAACCCGGACTCGATCTCGCTGAACACCGGTACGACCAGCCCGTATTCGGGGCGCGGCCGGTACGTGGTCTCGACGGTGACCCGCCCGCTCGTGCAGCGCACGCCGCGAAGCAGGGTGTGCGACGCGTTCTCGCCCATGCGATGGGGGTCGGAGGAGTCCCCCAGGTCGAGGGCGTCGAGCAGCTCCAGGGTGCCGCTGTCGGTGTGGAACGTCGTGCGCAGTGCCATCGTGCCCTCCACGTACTCGCGCGTGGAGGTCGCCGACTCGGTCGGCCCGATAGCCCAGTGGCCGGCGTCGTCGTCCAGCAGGGCGGCAAAGACCGACTCGCTGTCGAACCGGGGGAAGCAGAGCCAGACCACCGAGCCGTCGCCCGTCACGAGGGCGGCGGAATGCCGGTCGGACAGCATCGCGTGGTCGGCGATCGGCAGAGAGCTCACGCCGGTAGACCCAGGTCGTCGTCGCCGGAGGAACCCGAAACAGCCGCGCCGAGCATTGTCGTATGGATGACCGTCTCCGAGCGCAGCGTGCGGTGCACGGGGCACTTGTCCGCAATCTCGCCCAGGCGCTCGATCTGGTCGGCGTCGAGGTCGCCGTCGAAATGGATGACCCGCTCGATGCGGTCGACCTGGCCCGTCGTCGTCTCGCAGTTCGCGCAGTCCTTGGCGTGGATTCGCGAGTGTCGAAGCGACACGGTGACCTTCTCCAGCGGCCAGTTCTTGCGCGCCGCGTAGAGCCGCATCGTCATCGAGGTGCACGCGCCCAACGCGGCCAGAAGGAGGTCGTACGGCGAGGGGCCCGTATCGGTGCCGACGGGCAGCGGCTCGTCGGCGGTGAGGCGGTGAGGGCCGACCATGATCTCCTGGGCGAACGCCCCTGTTCCGCTCTCGGACACGACCACGAGCCCCTCCGCGGGATCGGGCAGGGTGGTCGGCAGCGCAGGCGCGGCCGCCTCGGCGGGCGGGTCGAGTGCATAGCGCCCGGCCCACGTCGCGAGGATCGCGGCGGCGTACGCCGCGTCGGCGGGGCTGGTCAGAAGGTGGTCCGTCCCGTCGAGGGCGACGAAGGACTTCGGATGCCGCGCGGCCTCGTAGATGCGCCGCGCGTTGTCGACGGCGACGATGGTGTCGGCGGGGGAGTGCATCACCAGCAGCGCTGCGCCCAGCTCGCGGATGCGCTCGGCCTGCGGCTGCTCGGCAATGTCCACGAGGAACTGCCGGCGCACGCGGAAGGCACGGCCGGCAAGGACGACCTCGGCTTCGCCGCTCGCCTCGATTTGGGCCCGGCTCTCCCGCAGCAGGTGCGAGATGTGATCCGGATCGGCCGGAGCCCCGATCGTCGCGACAGCCCGGACCTCGGGGATCCGATGCGTGACGGCCAGCACGGCGGCGCCGCCGAGCGAGTGCCCGATCAGGAGGGACGGGGCCGCGTACCTCTCGCGCAGAAAGTCGGCGGCGAACTCGAGGTCCTCCATATTGGAGCTGAAGTTCGTGTTCGCGAACTCCCCACCCGACTTGCCCAGCCCGGTGAAGTCGAACCGCAACACCGCGATACCGAATTCGGTCAATGCCCGCGAAATCCGGGCGGAGGCAAGCCCGTCCTTGCTGCAGGTGAAGCAGTGTGCGAACAGCGCGTAGGCGCGCGGCGGGCCATCAGGGAGGTCGAGGCGGGCCGCCAGGCGGGCCCCGTGCGACCCGGGGAATTCCAGCTTCTCGCTCCGCCCGGTCATGCCGGCCCGGTTCCGGCGGCGGCAGTGACCGCGAGACGGAGTTGCCCGGTTGTGGGGAGCCCCGCCAGACCGTTCTCGGTGTAATAGACCCGGCAGGCGAGATCGGTCGTGCGTCCTCCGCCGGGAAACGCGTCGACCCCGTCGATCAGGATAGTGGGCGAGCCGGAAAAGGGCACCCCGGCGGCATCCTCCGGGGAGGAGAGGAGCCGGAAGCCGAGTTCGGCACCCTGAACGCCAGCCTCCCCGAGTGCGGTTCGCGCGCGCCGGCCGGCTTCCTCCCAGTTCGGGCAGTCGTCGATGTGCAGAATCTCAACCTTCACGGACGTTCCTTTCACGTTGTTCGCCGGGAGATGGTGCGCAGGGTGTTCGCGTCGTGGATGATGATGCGTCCACGGCCCTGGCGGATCAGGTTTCGCGTGGCGAAATCGGCCATTGTTTTGCTTACCGACTCCCGGGTCGCGCCGAGGAGGCCGGCGAGTTGCTCGTGGGTGAGTCGGATGACCGCGCCGCTGCCGAACCGGGCAGGGGGAGCAGCGTCGGCCAGCTTGAGGAGGGTGCTGGCCACCCTCGCGACCAGGGGTCGCAGCGCGAGGTCGGTCAGTCGTTCCTCAAGTCGCACGACCTGTTCGCCCAGAAGCCGGGAGATGCGAACCGCGATGCGGGGGTCGGACAGGAGGAAGCGCTCGACTTCGGAGACGTTGAGCTGGCAGATCCTCGAGTCTTCGATTGCCTCGGCGTAGTTGTCGTACATCCTCTGGCCCACCAGCAGCATCTCCCCGAATACGGCGCCCGGCTCCAGAATCGCCAGGGTGAGCGCCTTGCCGTCCTCCGTGACACGAAAGACCCGCACCCGCCCCACCTTGAGGATGAACAGGGCGGTGACCGGCTGGCTCTGCGAGAATACGAGCTCGCCGGCCCGGAATAACCGGGCCGGAGCCATCACGTCCATGGCCGCGATCTCGGCCACACTCAGGTCGGCGAACAGGTCCACCTCGGTGAGGCAGCTGAACGGTTCCGCGGGTGGGGACATGAACGGGTTGGCCTCTCGCACATTCGGTGACCAGGGCCGCCGATCCCCGGTCGGGGTGGCGCCCAGGTCGTCTCCGCAATATTCATTCATGCCGGCCTGTGAGTACACGAACGGCAGTCAGACCCAGAATAGCCCCGTAGATCAGGTGCCCCGTCAGGGAAAGCAGCGCCGTCATGTCGAGCGTGAACACCGGCATCCCGAGCATCAGGGGCATCATGAGCAGCGGCCCCAGCACCCACCAGATGGCGCCGTACGCGAACCCCACGAGGGTACCGCGCGCATATCCGGTGAGCAGCACGTTGCCGAAGAGAAGCGTCAGCCCCAGCCCGATCGCGACCGAGATCATCAGGTGCAGCGCGAACCCGACCCAGGCCGAGCTGGACCCGACCATCGAGGCGATCATCGGAAGCATGCCCATCATGGCCATCATCATCCCGAAGACGATGCCGCCGGCCAGGCCGCCGACCACTCCCGCGAGAGCGCGTCTGCCGAGTGGCGCAGTGTAGATGCCTGGCTGTCGTGTAACGGAGTTGAATTCAGACATTGGAGTGAACCTTTCTACGGCGAAATGTTTCTAGTGCCAGAAAGATAGGGATCGGGTGGCCCGGTCTTCTGCGACCTGGGACACACAAACCCGATTGGACCCTCGAGTTATTCGCCCAGCAGGATGCCGCTCCCGAGCGCGACCTGGGTGCTGAAGCCCCACGCGACTCCGCTGGACCGGCTAGACGAGCTCCTGGGCCATGGTGCTCGCTTCGCGAACCAGGCCGGCGTCGCGCGCCACCTTTGCCGCGGTGATCGCCGCGTCGTACAGCAGCATGAGGCGGGAGGCGGCGGTCGAGGCGGCATCCTGCCGGCCGATGTAGGCCAGATGGGCGCGAACCACGTCCCGGTACCGTTCGGCGACCGTGCGCACGGGAACGCATTCGGGCAGCTCGATGACCGCATTGGTGAACGGGCAGCCGTGAAACGTGCGTGACTCGACCGAGCGCGCGAGCGCCTCGAACAGCGCTGCCACGCGCTCCGTGCTCGGCAGAAGCGGATCGTCCTGGGCGCGGGCGCCGACGATCCAGCCGTCCAGCTCGCGTTCGAGGTAGGCCACGACGAGCGCTTCCTTGCTGGCGAAGTTGTTGTACAGGCTGGCCTTCGCGACGCCCGCTTCGCGGACCACGAGGTCAATGCCTGTCGCATTGATTCCGCGCTCGCGGAACAGCCGACTCGCCGACGCGAGCAGCCGATCGCGGGCGCTCGGGGCGGGGCTGACCGGGGAATCCATGGGATTGACTTTACCAGACCGATCGGTATAGTCGTAGTTGACCAGATCGGTCTACCTAGGAGAGTTCACGTCTATGTCTGATTCCAAAATTGCCGTCGTCATCTACGAGCCCATCGGCTCCGACACCTCGCGCGTCTACCGCGGTCTCAAGACCGCCCTCGAGTTCAAGCAGGCCGGCGACGACGTCGTCGTGGTCTTCGACGGGTCGGGTGTCGAGTCGCTCGCCGCGATCTCCGATCCCGGACACAAGATGAACCCGCTGGCCGTCGCGCTGCAGGACAACATTTTGGGCGCCTGCGGGTTCTGCGTCACCTCGCATCAGGTCGCCGACTCCATCGCGACCGGCGGATGGCCGCTGCTCACGGACAACAAGGGGGAGGCCAGCATCCGCAACCTCGTTCTCGACGGCTACCAGATTCTCAACTTCTAGGCGGTCGCGGGGCGCAGGCCGGAGGAGCGTTCTCCGCCCTGGGCCCCGATCACGGACCCTCGGCCGGAGCCAGAATGAGTCCGTGCCGGATACCCGTCGACGGTGACCGGGGGATACACCTCGCCAAGCGGGCAGCTAGGGCAGCGGTTCGAGCAGCACGAGCGGGATCTCCCGCTCGGTACGACGCTGGTACCCGGCGTAGTTGGAGTACCGGCTCGTGATGAGCGGCCACATGCGGGCACGCTCGTCGGGCGAGGCGATCCGCGCGAGGCGCGTCTCGGCGGGGCCGCCCTTGATGACGACGCCGACGCGCGGCTCGTCGCGCAGGTTGAGGAACCAGGCCGGATGCGTGTCGTCGCCGCCGCGGGAGGCGACGATCACGTAGGTGTCGCCCTCGACGAGCGGCGCGGTGAGCATCGCCGTGCGCGGCTCGCCGCTCTTGCGCCCGATCGTGGTGAGCTCGAGCACCGGCATCCCGAGCGCGTTCCAGCCGATCCGGCCGCCGCTCACCTTGAGCAGCAATCGGTGCACGGCGTTCATCGCCTTGAGTGTGGAGTCTTTGGGCACGCGGCAAGTCTACGGAGGGCGCCTGGGGCCGCGCCCGGACCGCCCAGCCACCGGCGTGATAATAGGGGCATGCCCGAGAACCCGTCCTCGAATCCCGCCGCGAGGCCAGCGCCCAATCGCGTGGAGCGTGGCCTGCCGCACGCCGCTCGCGCCCAGCCCTTCTCCCCGCGGGCCCTGTACCGCGCGGTCGCCATCGCCGAGGCCGTGACCTGGACGCTGCTGATCGGAGGCATGATTCTCAAGTACCTCCTCCGCGCTGGCGAGCTCGGAGTGCAGGTCGGAGGATTCCTGCATGGGCTCGTGTTCCTCGCCTACGGGATGACCGCGGTTCTCGTCGGACTCAACCAGCGTTGGAGCGTGCGCCTGATCGGCCTCGCGCTTCTCACCGCCGTCGTGCCCTATGCGACCATCCCGTTCGACCGGCGGCTCGAGCGCACCGGCCGACTGGATGGGCCGTGGCGCACGACCGCGACGGAGGACGAACGCGACCACACCCCGCTGGGTGCCGCGCTGCGCTGGGTCCTGAACCATCCGGTGCTGCTCGCCGTCGTGCTGGTGCTGGCGCTCGCCGGGATCTTCGCCATCCTGCTCGCGCTTGGGCCTCCCGGCGGCCGGTGACGGCGGCCTCCCGGTGGCGTCGGCCAGTGACGGCGGCCTCCCGGTGGGTGGCCCGTCGGCTCGAGCCGCCGCTGGCCCGGCGCGTTGGCCCGGCGCCTCTGGCGCGTAGCTTCAGGCCCGGCGCCGCTAGCCCGTCGTCTCGAGGGCTCGCCTGAGCGTGGCGAGATCGGCCTCGACCAGAGCGACGTCGGCGCAGAATTGCTCGTAGCTCTGCCCCGGCCGGCGTCGCAGGGTGAACACGACCTCGCATCCGGAACCGTCGGGGATCACGCGCATCGGGTTGTAGACGGTCTCGCCCGTCGAGAGCGTCACGTGGTGATCGAGCACCCCCAGAACGTTCGAACCCACGAACGACACCGTAATGGTGCCCAGGGGGGAGTGGATGAGCCAGGTGCCGTCGACGTTCTCGACCGAGTCGCCGAGCCCGCTCGCCCAGGACGGAAGGTTCTCCGGGCTCGACACGTAGTGATAGACATCGACGGCGGGGCAGTCGATCGCGACGATGATGTGCCGGGATTCGGATGCCATGGCGCCTCCTCTCGCGTGCTGGCCGGCGCCGCCTGCCGGACGCCTCTGGTGCCAGTCTGGCTCAGCGCGAGCTGACCCGCGAGAACTTGCGCACGGAGAGCGGCACGAATATGACGAGCATCACCACGATGCCGATCAGCACCGTCAGCACCGGGTTCTGCAGGGTCCAAGAGTCGGGCTGGGGTGCACCGGGCGGGATGTTCCCGAACAGTTCGCGTGCGGCCTGCACGAGCGCCGAGACGGGGTTGTACTCGGCGAACAGCTTCAGCGGCGCCGGCAGGGTCTCGATCGGCACGAACGCGTTCGAGATGAAGGTGAGCGGGAACAGCACCAGGAACGACACGTTGTTGATGACCTCCGGGCTCCGCACGCTCATGCCGAGAAGCGTCATCACCCACGAGAACGCGTAGGCGAACATCAGCAGCAGCACGACCCCGGCGAGAGCCTCGAGCGGGCTCGAGTTCACCCGCCATCCGACGACGAGCCCGGTGGCGATCATGACGATCATCGAGACCCCGTTGATGAACAGGTCGCCGTTGGTGCGGCCGACGAGCACCGCGGACGGGGCCATCGGCAGGGTGCGGAACCGGTCGATGATGCCCTCCTTGAGGTCCTGCGCCATCGCCGAGCCCGAGTATGTCGAGCCGAAGACCACCGTCTGAGCGAAGATCCCGGCCATGATGAACTCTTTGTAGTCGCTGCCGGGAATGTCGATGCTGCCGGCGTAGACGAAGCTGAAGAGCAGCACGAACATGATCGGCTGCAGGGTCGTGAACACCAGGATGTCGGGCACACGCTTGATTTTGATCATGTTGCGGCGCGTGGTGATCCAGCCGTCGGAGATCCAGGATGCCGCTCCGGAGGAGCTGGGCGCCGTCGTCGCCCTCGTCGTCGTGGTGCCCGTCGTCATGAGGACTTCTTCTCCTTTCCGCGTCCGGCCGCGCGGTCGTCATCCTGGTCAGGGTCGGTGCTCGCCGCGTGGCCGGTCAGCTGCAGGAACACGTCGTCGAGGGTGGGGCGCTGCATCCCGGCATCGTGCAGCCGGATGCCCAGCCGCTCGACCCCGGCGAGCACGCGCTGCAGGGCGTCCGGCCCGTGCGTCACCGTCACCGAGACGGTGCGCCGGTCGGACGACACCTCCGGCTCGGCCGAGCCGACGGAGCGGAGGATCCCGACCGCCGCATCGCTGTCGTGGTCCGAGACCAGGCTGAGCTCGACACGCTGGCCGCCGATCGACGACTTGAGCTCGTCGGAGGTGCCCTGCGCGATGACCTTGCCGTGGTCGATCACGGCGATGTCGTCGGCGAGCCGGTCGGCCTCCTCGAGGTACTGCGTCGTGAGGAGCACCGTGGTGCCCCCGCCGACGAGGTTCGTGATGATCTCCCACATGCCGAGCCGGCTGCGCGGGTCAAGCCCGGTCGTCGGTTCGTCGAGGAACAGCACGCGCGGGTTGATCACGAGAGCACCGGCGAGGTCGATCCTGCGCCGCATTCCGCCCGAGAACCCCTTCACCGGCCGGTTCTGCGCCTCGGTGAGATCGAAGACCTCGATGAGTTCCTTCGCCCGCCGCCTCGACGCCTTCGCCCCCAGGTGGTAGAGCCGCCCCACCATGTCGAGATTCTCGAACCCGGTGAGGTTCTCGTCGACGGCGGCGTACTGGCCTGACACGCCGATCATCCGGCGCACCTCGTCCCCGTCGGCGGTGACGTCGCGCCCGTCGATCGTCGCGGTGCCGGAGTCGGCCTGGATGAGCGTGGTCAGCACCTTGACGGTGGTCGTCTTGCCCGCGCCGTTGGGGCCGAGCAGCGCGGTGACCGTGCCCTGCGGCACCGACAGGCTGAGGCCGTCGAGCGCCTTCACGACCGGGGCCCCGCGAGGGGTGTATGTCTTGACCAGATCGGCAACCTCGATGAAAGCCATGCCGAGACGATAGCTCATGCGGACGACATCCCCGACCCCCGTTTCGATCAATTCATCAGCCGGCAATGAGAAGGTCGAAGCAGCCGCTGCCGACCCCGGAGGAACCGTTATGAACTTGAGCCCCGACCACTTCGACGTCGTCGTCATCGGTGCAGGACCCGCCGGAACGGCCGCCGCACTCCGGGCCGCGGAGCTCGGCGCGCGCGTCGCCGTCGCGGAGGCCGACCGCACGGGTGGGACGTGCGTCAACACCGGCTGCGTGCCGACCCGGGTGCTCGCGAAGACGGCGCGGATCATGCGCGAGATGCGCACGGCGGGCGAGTGGGGAATCGGTGGAGCGGATCACGAGCTCGACTGGGACGCAACGGTCGCGCGGGTGCGCTCCACTGTCGGCCGTGTGCGCTCGATCAAGCGCGAGGCACAGCGCTTCGACGAGGCCGGGATCGAGTTGATCCTTGAGGGAAGGGCCAGGTTCGCGGATGCCCACACGCTCGTGCTCGACAGCGGCCGCCGGGTGAGCGCGGACTCGGTGCTGGTCTGTGTCGGCGGTCACTCCCGCCGGCTGCCGATACCGGGGGCCGAACTCGCGACCGTTCCCGAGGAGCTTCTCGACCTGCCGGAGCTGCCCCGGCGTGTCGCGGTCATCGGCGCCGGCAACACGGGGGCCCAGCTGGTGACCGTGTTCAGCTCGTTCGGGAGCGAAGTCACCCTGCTCGACGTCGCCCCGCGCATCCTGATCGCCTCCGACGCCTCGATCTCCGACGGCGTGGCTACGGCGTTCATCGAGCAGGGGGTGCTGGTGCACACGGGTATCGATTCCGTCGACTCGCTCGTGCGTGAGATCGACGGATCGATCGCGCTGACCTGGCGGTCGGACGGCCTCGCGCGGGCGGGCAGTTTCGACGCGGTGATCATGGCGACGGGCTGGCCGGCGGATGTCGGCGACCTCGGGCTCGAGAACGCGGGCGTCGAGATCGTGCGGTCGGCGATCCCCGTCGACCAGTACTTCCGCTCCACGACGGCGTCCCACATCTTCGGGGTCGGGGACGCGAACGGCAAGGACATGCTCGTGCAGGCCGCCCAGTTCGAGGGCGAGGCCGCGGCGGAGAACGCCGTGCTCGGAGCGAACCGGCGCACCCCACACCACCTGCTGCCCGCCGGCGGGTTCACCGACCCCGACTACGCGGGCGTCGGACTCACCGAGGAGCAGGCGCGCGCCAGGGACCCGCGCTGCGTGGTCTCGCTCGTGCCGTACTCGACGCTCGATCGCGCGGTGATCGACGACCGGGAGCGCGGGTTCCTCAAGCTCATCGCCGATCGCCGGCGCGAGCTGATCCTCGGTGCCCACGCTGTCGGTGAGAACGCCGTCGAGGTGATCCAGGCGGTCACGACCGCGATGGCGGCCGGCGCCGACGTGGCGACGCTCGCGAAGGTGAAGTTCGCGTACCCGACCTACAGCGCGGTCATCGGGATGGCCGCGCGTGGACTGCAGGTTGTGCCGCCAGATGCCGTCCCAGTGAAGCAGACACGGCCGCGGCCGAGTGACTGAGCTGGGCGGCAGCGGCGCGGGCGGCGCGGCTCAGCCGAGCTGCGCGAGCACCTCGCTCGCGATCAGGTCGAGGTGCTCGATGTCGCGGATATCGATCAGCTGTAGGTACACGCGCCCGGCGCCGAGCTCCTTCAGCCGTCCGATCTTGTCGAGAACCTGCGCCGGGCTGCCGGCGAAGTTGAACGTGCGGAAGTCATCCGGATCGGTGTGAATCGCCTCGGCCCGCGCTCGGAACTCCGCGTCGCTGCGCGCGACGATCGTCGGCAGCGCAACGGAGTACTTGAGGGAGTCGGGGTCGCGGCCGATCTCCGTCGCCGCGGCGCGGACCCCGGCGAACTTCTCGGCGATGACGGCCTCGTCGACGAAGCCGATGTTGAACTCCGTCGCGAACCGGGCCGCGATCGCCGGCGTGCGACGGGGCCCCCCTCCGCCGACGATCACGGGGAGCGGCGACTGGGTGGGCTTGGGCAGCGCGGGCGCGTCGGCGAGTCGATAGTGCGCACCGTCGAAGCTGTACTTCTCGCCGACCGGCGTCGACCACAGGCCGGTCACGATCTCGAGCTGCTCCTCGAGGATGCCGAAGCGCTTGTCGGGAAACGGGATTCCGTAGGCCTCGTGCTCCTCCCTGAACCATCCCGTGCCGAGGCCGAGCTCCACGCGTCCGCCCGACATCTGGTCGACCTGGGCGACCTGGATCGCCAGGATCCCCGGATGGCGGAACGTCGCCGACGACACCAGCGTGCCGAGGCGCAGGCGGCTCGTCTCGCGGGCGAGACCGGCGAGGGTGGTCCAGGCATCCGTCGGGCCGGGGAGGCCGTCCCACGCGTCGCCCATCTGGAGGTAGTGGTCGGAGCGGAAGAAGCCGTCGAACCCGGCGTCCTCCGCGGCTCGCGCGAAGGCGAGCAGTTCGTCGTAGGTCGCCCCCTGCTGGGGCTCGGTGAAGATGCAGATTTCCATCGGACTAGCCTGCCATGGTCGCGGGCGCACCGTCTCGACCCACCCTTCCCGCGAGTTGCCCACCCATGTCGTGTTCAGGGTCCCTGAAAGGACATAGGTGTGCAACTCGCGGGAAGGGGGAGAGGGTGTTCAGTGGGAGGGGCTCAAGGCCAGGGTGGAGGGGGAGGGGAGCGGGGAGCGGGGAGCGCGGAGTGCGGAGCGGGGAGCGGGGAGCGGGGCGTGGGGGTGAGGGGGAGCGGTTCAGTCGCGCGGCGCGTGCACGTCGAGGAACTCGTAAACCTCAGTGCTGTCGACGCCGGGGAACACACCGGTGGGCATCGCCGCGAGCAGCGAACTGTTGAGCCGCGCACTCGGGAACGAGTGCTGCTCCCAGCGGTCCGCGAGCTCGGCGGGAGGGCGGCGGCAGCACCCCTCGTCGGGGCAGGTGGAGATCGACCGGTTTCCTGTGTCCCTCCCGCGAAACCATTTCGCGTGGGCGAACGGCGTGCCCACGCTCACCGAGAAGTCGCCACGCCGCGTCGACTGGATTCGTGAGGTGCACCAGTAGGTTCCCGTGGGCTTGTCGGTGTACTGGTGGTAGGGGCTGAAGCGGTCGGCGATGTCGAACACGCGCCTGGCGCTCCAGTTGCGGCAGACGACCTGCCCCTCGACGGCGCCGAGCGCATCCGTCGGGAAGAGCACGCGGTCGTTCTCGTACGCCTTCGAGATCGTGCCGCTCTCGTGCACCTTGAGGAAGTGCACCGGAATGCCGAGGTGCTCCGTCGCGAGGTTGGTGAACCGGTGCGCCGCCGTCTCGTAGCTCACCGCGAAGGCGTCGCGCAGGTCTTCGACCGAGAGCTCCCTCTTCTCCTTCGCGGCCGTGAGAAACTCCACCGCCGACTGCTCCGGCACGAGCATCGCTGCGGCGAGATAGTTCGTCTCGACGCGCTGGCGCAGGAAGTCGGCGTAGTCGCGCGGCTCGGTGACGCCGAGCACATGGCCCGCGAGCGCCTGCAGCAGCGTCGTGCGGGCGTCGCTCCCGGCCGATTCTCCGACCGGAAGGTAGATGCGGCCGTTCCGGAGATCCGTGACGCTGCGGGTGGACGTGGGCAGGTCGGCGACGTAGTGCAGCGAGAATCCGAGGTGGGTGGCGAGGTCGGATGCGACGCGCTGCGACAGCGGACCGCCCGCGTGCCCGACGGCATCCAGCAGCCTCTTCGCCTGCGCCTCGAGGTCGGCGAAATAGTTGTTGCGCAGCCGCATCTGCCGGCGCAGCTCGGTATTGGCCCGCCTGGCCTCCTCCGGGGTCGCGGCGCGCTCGCGGTGAAGGCGCTGCAGCTCATCGTGCAGCGCGAGGATCGTCTCGATCGCCTCGTCGCTCAGCGACTTGCGCACCGGCAGGGCGGGGAGCGGCAGCGAGGCGTAGAGCGGACCGCGCTGGGCCCGCTCGAGCGCGATCTCGAGCGCCGCCCGCCGGGAGGGCGGCTCTGGGCTCATGAGCTGCTCGACGCTCACCTCCAGGATGCGCGCCAGGCGCTGCAGCTCGCCGAGCTTGAGCTCCCGCTTGCCGTTCTCGATCACCGAGATCTGCGACGGCGCACGGCCGAGGGCCGCGCCGAGCGTGTCGAGGGTGAGCCCGCGCGCGACGCGCAGCTCGCGGATGCGGCGGCCGATCGTCAGGGAATCAAGCATGTCTTCATCCTCGGGCGCGGAGGTCCGTGTCGATGTCATGTCGACAGCCTGCCATCGAACGTTCTTGTGCGGAATAGAAGAAATGGGAATCTTCTGCCGGAAGGTGCGGAGAAGAAGCGACCGAATGGACGCAGAGTCGAAGAACCACCGACGAAGGAGTCCACATGACCAGTATCCGCCCCGGCGACCAGACCCAAACGGCCGCCGACCTCGAGAACCAGTGGAGGACCGACGCCCGCTGGAGCGGCGTCTCGCGTGACTACAGCGCGGAAGACGTCATCGCGCTGCGCGGGTCGGTCGGCGAGGATCACACGCTCGCCCGGCGCGGTGCCGAGAAGCTGTGGCAGCTCATCCACGACGAGCCCTGGGTGCCCGCGCTGGGCGCGCTCACGGGCAACCAGGCGGTGCAGCAGGTGCGCGCCGGCCTCAAGGCGATCTACCTGAGCGGATGGCAGGTGGCCGCCGACGCGAATCTCTCCGGCCAGACCTACCCCGACCAGAGCCTGTACCCGGCGAACTCGGTGCCCTCGGTCGTGCGCCGCATCAACAACGCGCTGCTTCGCGCCGACCAGATCGAGCACGCCGAGGGGGTTTCGAGGGGCTCCACTGGCGAGGCGACCGACTGGCTCGCCCCAATTGTGGCGGACGCCGAGGCCGGCTTCGGCGGACCGCTCAACGCCTATGAGCTCATGACCTCGATGATCGCCGCGGGAGCCGCGGGAGTGCACTGGGAGGACCAGCTCGCGAGCGAGAAGAAGTGCGGCCACATGGGAGGCAAGGTGCTCGTGCCGACCAGCCAGCACATCCGCACCCTCAACGCGGCACGCCTCGCCGCCGATGTCGCCGGGACGTCGACGCTCGTCATCGCCCGCACCGATTCCCTGGCCGCGAACCTCGTCACGAGCGACGTCGACGAGCGCGACCGCCCATTCCTCACGGGCGACCGCACCGCCGACGGTTTCTACGAGACCCGCCCCGGAATCGACACGGTGCTCTCCCGCGGCCACGCCTACGCGCCCTATGCCGACCTGCTCTGGGTCGAGAGCGCCGAGCCGGACCTCGAGCTCGCCCGCACCTTCGCCGAGAGCATCCATACGGAGTTTCCCGGCAAGAAACTCGCCTACAACTGTTCGCCGTCGTTCAACTGGAAGCGCCACCTCGACGACGCCCAGGTCGCCTCGTTCCAGCGGGAGCTGTCGGAGATGGGCTACGCGTTCCAGTTCATCACCCTCGCCGGATTCCACTCGCTCAATCACTCGATGTACACGCTCGCCCGCGGATACTCGCAGCGCCACATGAGCGCCTACGTCGAGCTGCAGGAGGCCGAGTTCGCGTCGGAGGCCGACGGCTACACGGCCACGAAGCACCAGCGCGAGGTCGGCACCGGCTACTTCGACCGCATTGCGACCGCCCTCAACCCCGACAGCTCGACCCTCGCGCTCGTCGGCTCGACCGAGTCGGCGCAATTCCACTAGGCCCTCACCCGGTCTCGACGCGGCCGCGGGCGGCCTTCTCGCCCGGCAGACTTCGCCGGCGGGTAGGCCGCGCGTGCGACGCAGGACCACACGTCTCGAAACACACCCTCACAACTGAAACTCACAACTAAGGAAGAACACCATGAACAGCAGAATGGAGATCACCGCCCAGCGCGGGGGTCGTTTCGACGAGATCCTCACCCCGGAGGCGCTGACCTTCCTGACGCGCTTGCACGACCAGTTCGCCGGTCGCCGCCACGAGCGGCTCGCCGCCCGCATGCACCAGCGCAAGGCGATCGACAACGGCCGCAACCTGCGGTTCCTGCCCGAGACATCCGCCATTCGTGAGGACCTTTCTTGGCGGGTGGCCGGCGCCGGGCCGGGGCTCGAGGACCGACGGGTCGAGATCACCGGGCCGACCGACCGCAAGATGACGATCAACGCGCTCAACTCGGGCGCCAAGGTGTGGCTCGCCGACCAGGAGGATGCGACGAGCCCGACCTGGTCCAACGTCATCGGCGGACAGATCTCGCTCTTCGACGCGATCCGCGGCCAGATCGACTTCACCTCTGCGGAAGGCAAGGAGTACACGGTCGGGGAGACGACCCCGACGATCGTGATGCGCCCCCGGGGCTGGCACCTCGTCGAGAAGCACCTGCGCTACACCGACCGCGCCGGGCTCCGGGCGCCGGCCTCCGGCTCGCTCGTCGACTTCGGACTCTACTTCCTTCACAACGCGAAAGAGCTCATCGCAGGCGGCACCGGCCCCTACTTCTACTTGCCAAAACTCGAGAACCACCTCGAGGCTCGCCTCTGGGACGACGTGTTCACGTTCGCGGAGAACGCGCTCGGGATCCAGCACGGCACGATCCGCGCGACGGTGCTCATCGAGACGATCCCCGCTGCCTTCGAGATGGAGGAGATCCTCTTCGAGCTCAAGGACCACTGCGCCGGGCTCAACGCCGGGCGCTGGGACTACATCTTCAGCATCATCAAGAACTTCCGCGGGCGCGGGGCCTCCTTCGTGCTTCCCGACCGCTCGAGCATCACGATGACGGTGCCGTTCATGCGGGCGTACACCGAACTCCTCGTGTCGACCTGCCACAAACGGGGCGCATATGCCATCGGCGGCATGAGTGCGTTCATCCCCAACCGCCGCGACCCTGAGGTCACCGCGTGGGCGCTCGACAAGGTGCGCGAGGACAAGCGACGGGAGGCCGGCGACGGCTTCGACGGCACCTGGGTCGCCCATCCCGGACTCATCGAGGCAGCCCGCGCCGAGTTCGACGCGGTGCTCGGCGACCGCCCCAACCAGCTCGACCGGCTGCGCGACGACGTGTCGGTGTCGGCCGTCGACCTGCTCGACCTGCGCATCCAGGGCGAGGTGACGGATGCCGGCGTGCGCGCCAACGTGTCGATCGGCGTGCGCTACATCGAGAGCTGGCTGCGCGGTGTGGGTGCGGCGGCGATCGACAACCTCATGGAGGACGCCGCGACCGCCGAGATCAGCCGCTCCCAGCTGTGGCAGTGGATCCACCAGCGCGTCGTGACGGCCGAGGGCACTCCGGTGACGAAGAGGCGCGTCGAAGGGGTGCTGGCGGATGTCGTCGCCGGGCTCGAGCGCTCGCCGGGCGACCGGGTGGATGCCGCCGTCGAGGTGTTCCGCGAGGTCACCCTCGAAGAGGACTTCCCGACCTTCCTCACGCTCGGCGCGTACGCGAGGTACCTCGTGGAGGACGACGAGCAGCCGGAGCTCGCGGTCGCTTGAACAGCAGACCCGGTCGATGCTCGACCGGGCGGGTTCTGTTGATTGAGCAGG
>Ga0105047_10006772_pt1 | contig 19378 bp, 16 predicted proteins | sample MAT04_FD_78384 | JGI IMG/M metagenome (GOLD analysis project Ga0105047, IMG submission 78384) | Freshwater microbial communities from Lake Fryxell liftoff mats and glacier meltwater in Antarctica - MAT-04 (megahit assembly) | ecosystem: Environmental > Aquatic > Freshwater > Ice > Liftoff... | reverse complement strand
TCCCGAACCCTTCTAGTGGAATTGTCACCTTGGATTATAATGGCAAATTACCTGAAACATTAACAGTGATAAACTCAACCGGTCAGGAATTCATTTTCCCTATATCTGACAACAAACTGGATGTAAGCAGTTTGCCTTCCGGTATCTATGTTATAAAAGGGATAGTCGAAAATCAGATTTTCAGTAAAAAAGTAGTACTGATAAGGTAATCCGGCTTGCTTTGAAAAAAATCTTTTGTAAAAAGGGCGATACAGCAATGTATCTCCCTTTTATTTTTACAATATCAGTCAAAATGTTTAAGTCTTCCAAAACTTATTGATATTTATTCGGTTTTTTATCAGAACACAAAATTGTATATAATGAGTAAGTTTTATTCCCGTAAGCACTTTATCTAAACCATTATCCGCTGGAAATTATCGTGTATTACAGTTACTTAAAAGTATTGATACCGTCATCATAGCTACACCGGATAACTAATATAAAGACACATAAGCAGCTGTTGTCAAAGCACAAAACCGCAAAAAAGTCATTCCTATTGCCTTTCTAAATTATTTATATACGACTAAAATAAAATACAAACCTAATTATTCGTATTAAATATTAATATAAACCTTAAGAATTCGTACTAAATATTATAGTTCTATAAATGCTACTTTTTTATTGCCGGAATAATAGAACCATAACTCAATTGAAAATTTTGTAATCAATGAATGTATGAAAAAAATGTCTATGACCAAAAATTGGTAAGTTCATATTTTTGGCGGACATATAATGGTGCAGAAATAGAGATTTTAGAAGAAGAAAACGGAAAACTATCTGCTTTTGAATTGAAAGCAAACAACAAAATCACGGGAATTCCACCATCCTGGGTACAGGATTATCCCAAAGCTACTCTTAAAGTGGTTAATATCGAAAACTGGACAGATTTTTTGCTTTGAAAAAATAATCTGTACATATTTCCGACTTTCCCTATATTTACTCCATATTATTTTTCTGACCAATATCAAATTAAAAAATGAGTAAATATCCATCCCGAAGAAACTTCATCCAAAAAGTATCTGCCGGCGTTGTAGGTGCAATGGTAGTCCCGGAAATCTTGAAGGCTGAGTGTAATCGCACGCAGCAGGAATGGCTGCACAGGAATCGTCCCTTAAGCCCAAATGACAACATCCAAATCGCACTCATAGGTGCAGGAGGAATGGGCCTAGCTGATGCCAATACAGCCATCACTACTCCGGGGGTGAAATTGATTGCAGCCTGCGATCTGTATGATGGGAGATTGGATGCATCAAAAAATAAATACGGCAAAGATATATTTACGACCAGAGATTATCGCGAATTGCTCCTTCGTAAAGATATCGACGCAGTCATCGTCGCTACTCCGGACCACTGGCACAAAGATATATCTGTCGCTGCCATGAATGCCGGTAAAGCAGTGTATTGCGAAAAACCGATGACCCATGACGTGTCCGAAGGAAGTGCAGTCGTTGAAGCGCAAAACCGAAACAAAGTTGTCTTTCAGGTGGGAAGCCAGGGATTGAGTTCACTCGGTAATGAAAAAGCCAGAGAACTACTAGCAGCCGGAGCCATTGGTCAACTCAATTATGCAGAAGGATTTTGGGCTCGAAATTCACCGGAAGGAGCTTGGCAATATACCATTCCTGCGGATGCATCAGAAAAAACGGTAGACTGGAAGATGTTTTTACATCAGTATCCAGACAGACCATTTGATGCCAAACGATTTTTCAGGTGGAGATGTTATAAAGATTATGGTACGGGCGTTTCAGGTGATTTGTTTGTACATCTGTTTTCGAGCCTGCATTTTATCACCAACTCAAAGGGACCGCAGAAAATCATGGCTATGGGTGGATTGAGATACTGGAAAGATGGACGCGAAGTTCCGGATGTCCTGATGGGCATGTTTGATTATGCTGAGACACCAGAACATCCCGCTTTTAATCTTTCTCTTCGGGTAAATTTTATTGACGGCACAGCGGATAGCACCTACTTGCGGCTAGTAGGTAGTGAAGGTAGTATGAATGTAGAATGGGACAAGGTTACATTGATACGCAATAAAGCTTACGCCGCCAATGATGATCCATTGATGGCCACCAAGCTCAATAGGGATAAGGTGGTAAGCCCCCGAAAGCTGATTCTTCCACCAGACACCACTGTTTATGCAGCTGAAGAAGGATATAAGGGTGCGCATTACGATCATTTTACTAATTTTTTTACGGCCATCAGAAACAAAACTTCAGTGGTAGAAGATGCGTTGTTTGGATATAGGGCTGCAGCTCCGGCATTGCTTTGTAATGATAGCTATTATACGGATAAAGCGGTGAAGTGGGATCCTGTAAATCTCAAGGTGACAATGTAATTATGTGGAATATGACAACAAAATACACTTTAGTTTTAACGGCATTTTTATTTGTAAATGCTTGTAAAATTCAGAAAAATTTAAGCGATACAGGTACGGATAAGGACAATACTTTATCAAAGATGGAAAAGGCGGAAGGTTGGAAGCTTCTCTTTGATGGCAAATCACTAAGTGGATGGCGCATGTATCAAAACAAAGCAGCTGATGCCTGGGACGTAAAAAATGGAGAATTGTATTGCAAAGGTAGCGTAACAGACAAAAGCGATCTTAGGGCTGATATTATCACCAATGATCAGTTTGAAAATTATGAGCTGAGTGTCGATTGGAAAATATCATCTGAAGGCAATAGCGGCATCATGTATCATGTCACAGAGGAATTTGAGGCAGCGTATCTCAGTGGTCCAGAGTACCAATTGATTGATGATGAAGGTTTTCCTGAAAAATTGGAAGAATGGCAAAAAACAGCCTCCGATTATGCGATGTACCTTGCCACGTCAAGACCCACCAATCCGGTAGGCCAATACAATACCTCTAAAATAGTAGTCAATGGAGCCCATCGGGAATACTGGCTTAACAATGTAAAAGTAGTGGATTTTGAAGCATGGACACCTGACTGGGAAAAACGTAAAGCTAGCGGAAAATGGAAGGATACACCGGGTTATGGCTTAGCAAAAAAAGGGCACATTTGTTTGCAGGACCATGGTGGTGGGGTTTGGTTTAAAAATATCAAAATCCGCATATTGTAGTTCAACATAATGAAGGCATATCTGCCACTTTGTCTAATTCCACCCGTCCACCTGCCAAATTGTAACCAATTCAGATCGCTTTTATGTTTGGTATATATATTGACATATTAAAGTACCTGAATTTTGCAGTCCTGACTTTGGACTGTGCTCATTAATAAATTAGAAAAAAATGTTTGACAGAAATATATATGCAATGGATGATTTGAAGGAAGAAGGTGAAGTAATACCTGTTTTTTCAATAGGAGATGATGAATTGAAATTTGATGACACGTACAAGGATGTCATGCCTATTCTTGCTTTAAAAAATACAGTGTTATTTCCGGGAGTGGTTATTCCTATCACAGTAGGTCGGGATAAATCCATCAAAGCACTGCAAAAGGCAGACAAGGGAGATAAATTTCTGGGTGTACTTACCCAAAAGGATATGGAAAGTGAGGATCCCTCTCCGGAAGGCCTGCATACAGTAGGAACGGTAGCAAGGATCATGAAAATACTGAAAATGCCGGATGGAAGCACCACCGCCATTTTACAGGGAAGAAAACGGTTTGTGGCTGGCAATTTTGTTGAAAATGAAAAAATGCTGGAAGCAACCGTAAATATTCTCGAAGATAAAATTCCTGCTAAGGATATTGAGTTTAATGCGATCATGTCTACGGTAAGGGATTTTTCAAAAAAAATTGTAGAGCTTTCACCCAATATTCCATCTGAGGCAAACATGATGCTTCAGAATATAAAGAACAATGGTTTTTTGCTAAATTTTATAGCGTCCAATATGAATCTTGGGGTGGCTAAAAAGCAGGAAATACTTGAGACAAGTGACTATATGGCCAAAGCTCATCTCGTGATGAATGTTATGAACGGTGAGCTTCAATTGCTGCAAATCAAAGACCAGATAGAATCAAAAGTTAGAGGTGATCTCGAAAAGCAGCAAAAAGAATATTTCCTTAACCAGCAATTGAAAACCATTCAGGAAGAATTGGGAGGAAATCCGCAGGAAGATGAACTCAATAGGCTTCAGAAGTTGGCGGATGCAAAAAAATGGCCGCAGGAGGCCAAAGTATCATTTGAAAGAGAAATTATAAAAGCGCGTCGGATAAATCCACAGATAGCAGAGTATTCCGTTATTTTAAATTATCTGGAGTTGATGCTTGATCTTCCATGGAATGATGTCACCAAGGATAATTTTAATCTTAAGAAAGTAAGAAGTGTATTGGATAAAGATCATTTCGGACTTGATGACGTGAAAAATCGTATCATAGAACACCTGGCAGTATTAAAACTTAAAGGGGACATGAAGGCGCCGATATTATGTTTGGTAGGCCCTCCGGGTGTTGGTAAAACCAGTCTCGGAAAGTCGATTGCCACTGCGCTTGGAAGAAAGTTTATCCGAATGTCGCTTGGTGGCCTGCATGATGAAAGTGAAATACGCGGACATCGTAAAACGTATATTGGTGCTATGCCGGGTAGGATTCTACAATCCATCAAGAAAGCAAAAACATCCAATCCTGTTTTTATTCTGGATGAAATAGATAAGCTGGGAAAAGACTTCAGAGGAGATCCGTCATCGGCATTGCTTGAAGTGTTGGACCCGGAGCAAAACTCGACATTTCATGACAACTATCTGGATATTGACTACGATTTATCCAAAGTAATGTTTATCGCTACGGCAAATTCCTTATCCACTATTCAACCGGCTTTATTGGACAGAATGGAAATTATTGACATAAGCGGTTATTCTCTCGAAGAAAAAATCGAAATTTCTAAAAGACATCTTGTACCTAAGCAGGTAGCAGAACATGGTCTGAAGGATAAAGATGTCAATCTTACTTTACAAATGCTGCAATTTATTACACAAAAATACACTAGAGAGTCAGGAGTCAGATCATTGGACAGAACATTGGCAGGAGTAATGCGGAGTGTAGCCAAAAAAGTAGCGATGAATGAGTCCTATCAGACCAAGCTTACTCAAAAAGATATTGCTGACGCCCTTGGACCTGTTAAATATGATAACGAAGAATATACTAAAGTAGATCTTCCGGGTGTTGCTGTCGGACTTGCATGGACAAGAATGGGAGGAGATATATTATTTATTGAAGCCAGTACGAGCAAAGGTAAAGGAAAGCTAACATTAACAGGAAATCTGGGTGATGTCATGAAAGAGTCAGCTTCCACAGCGTTAAGTTATATAAAAGCGCACAGTTTATCGCTGGGTATTGATCCTGAGGCATTTGACCACACCGACATACATGTGCATGTACCTGAGGGAGCGATTCCAAAAGATGGTCCTAGCGCTGGCATCACCATGCTCACTGCTATCACATCAGCGCTTAAAAGCAAACCGGTTAAACCATATCTAGCCATGACCGGTGAAATAACGCTTCGTGGAAAAGTATTGCCTGTGGGAGGGATAAAAGAAAAAGTACTCGCTGCGCGAAGATCAGGTATAACCGAAATTATGCTTTGTGAAGACAACCGAAGACACGTAGAACAAATACCATCAGATTATATCAAAGGTATCCATTTTACTTATGTAACAAAAATGGATCAGGTGATTGAAAATGCACTTGGATTTCTGGTTTTCTGAGATAAATAGGTCAAGACTGAGATTATCTGATAAATTTGTGTGTTAAATCGAAGTTAAATAAGCAATTACGATTATTTTTACGCAGATTTGTTCGTTTCCGATTATAAAACTAATATTTTTTTTAGGTCGGAATATAAAATTCATAAAGTATGGTATTGAGATTATTGCTTGTAATTATTGTAACTATAGCTGGTTGGGGAGGATTGATGGCACAGAAAAACGACGAACCCGTAAAGGTTGTTGAGTTTTCAGGAATGGTGTTTTATGAAGATGAAAATGGAAATCCCGCACCACTTCCATATACCAATGTGGCGGTAATGGGTACCAGCAGAGGAGCGGCTGCAGATTTTGATGGATTTTTTTCATTCGTAGCTCTACCGGGAGAAACCATTGTTTTTTCCAGAATTGGCTACAAAACGGTTGAAATTAAGATTCCTGACACCCTCAAATCAACCCAATATAAATGGATACAGATCATGACGGAAGATAATATACTTCTACCGGAGGCGATCATTATGCCTTGGCCAAGTAAGGAGCATTTTAAACAGGAATTTCTGGCTATTGATATTTCCAATGAACTTAGGGAAAACGCACAGGCCAATCTGGCAGAAGAAAAAATGAAGGAAATCAGATATTCTGTGCCTGTAGACGGAAGAGAAACCTCAAGTTTGGTTATAAAACAACAAGCAACGGACTATGTCTATACAGGTCAGATCAAGCCGCAAAACATTTTTAATCCTCTGGCCTGGAAAAAATTTATTGATGCGTGGCGTCGGGGAGACTTTAAGAAAAAAGACAAGAAGGGTTGATTGAACAAATAAAATATTTGTAGAAATCTTTATCCGATTAGTTACCTTTGCGACCAATAAGAATCTGAAGCGTTAATGAAAATCACCGATTATTTTGAAAAATCTCAAGGTAATACCCTTGTATCATTTGAAGTGTTGCCACCTCTTAAGGGCGGAAGTATGTCCGATATATTCAATACGCTTGACCCTTTGATGGAGTTTAAGCCTCCGTTTATTGATGTCACCTATCACAGGGAAGAGTTTGTCTATAATAAACGCCCAAGTGGTTATTATGAAAAATCGGCCATCAGAAAACGTCCCGGCACTGTAGGAATTTGTGCATCCATCATGCATCGTTATGGAATCGATGCCATTTGTCACCTGATATGCGGTGGGTTTAGTATTGAAGAAACCGAAAATGCGCTGATAGACCTTAATTTTTTGGGCATAGATAATGTTTTAGCGCTTAGGGGAGATGCAAGGCAGTTTGAAGATAAATTTATCCCTGAACCTGATGGACATAAATACGCTGTTGATCTGGTAAAACAGATAAACGATATGAACCATGGGGTTTATCTTGACACCAATATAGAAAAAGCTACCCCAACCAAATTTTGTATTGGCGTGGCAGGGTATCCTGAGAAGCATTTTGAAGCGCCCAATTATGCCAGTGATATAGAGTATCTCAAACAAAAGATTGATGCCGGTGCCAGTTATATTGTAACACAGATGTTTTTTGACAATACAAATTTTTTCAGATTCAGAGATGCCTGTGAGCAAGCCGGTATTACGGTTCCGATTGTTCCGGGATTAAAACCAATTACTAAAAAATATCAGTTGACTTCCATACCAAGGAAATTTTTTATCAACTTTCCGGATGAGCTAGTCAAAGAGCTGATTAAGACCGAAGACAAAAACGTAAAAGAATTAGGCATAGAATGGTGTATAGGCCAATGCAAAGAACTGAAAGCAGCCGGTGTACCATGTCTCCACTTTTATACCATGGGGGATACAGATACTACATATAAAATTGTAGAGAAGATATGACAACACAATTCTATCTAGAAGTCGCTCTGTTTGTATTTTTATATATCATTCCAGCTCGATGTGTTCACTGACCACAGTTTCGCCAAAAAACAGTGGGGCATGAACATTAAAATCTGATTCATTGCCTGTGGTATAAAAGTGGACAGCACCATCTTTTGAAATTTTTGCATCCATATCATCATGCCTCTTCAGATAGTCCTTCAGACTCTCCGCTATAATCGTATCTTGGCTGATAAGTTGGACAGACTTAGGTATAAGTTCCTTCAAAATGTCAGTTAATACCGGATAATGGGTACATCCCAGCAATATCGTGTCAATATCAGCAGATTGGCGAAATAAGGTGTCTATATCTTTTTTAAAAAAATATCTGGCGCCAGCTGAATTATATTCGTTATTCTCAATAAGTGGTACCCACATTGGGCAGGCTTGTTGATAGAGTTTTGCCAAAGGCCAAAACTTTTTTATTTCTATTTGATAAGATTCAGATGCAACGGTACCACTTGTGGCAAGCAAGCCAATATGATTGGTAATTGTAAACTTTCCTATGGTTTCAGACGTGGGACGTATGACTCCCAATACGCGGTGATCCGGATGGGTAATATATTGAAGATTTAACTGCTGAATATTTCTAAGGGCCTTGGCAGATGCAGTATTGCAGGCCAAAATCACTAATGGACATCCTTTTTCAAAAAGCCATCGGACACATTGCAGGGTATATTTATACACCGTGTCAAAACTCCTTGTACCATAAGGAGCACGTGCATTGTCACCCATATATAAATAATCGTATTGAGGGAGTTGTTTTTTTATTTCCTTAAAAACAGTGAGTCCTCCATAACCACTATCAAATATTCCAATAGGAGCTTTATCTTTAAGATTGGAGTAACTCAATTTCAATAGACTTATTTGGTGATAAAATATGATAAATGGCGCTAAAAATGTGAAGACTTTTAACGCCATTTTCAAAAATCCGAATCAGATGACAGGGACTCATATGTGTAAATGGAAGCTATTGAGCAACACCTAACTTAACCTTGACAAGTTTGGTCGCATCAGTTGAGGGATCAGAATAAAGAATGACACCCATTCCGGCATCAAAAATATATAAAAATCCACTTTCAGCAGCTACATCCTTAATGGCTTTGTTTACTTTTTCCTGAATAGGTTTAAGTAATTCTTCACTTTTTTCAAATATTTTTTGTTGACTGGTTTTTTCAAATTCACCCAATTTTGCTTCTTCCAGTTTTAGTAATGCTGCTTGTTTTTCGATTTCAATAGGAGCCAATTCACCACTAGTTTGTTTTTTTTGCAAATCCTGGTATTTTGTCTGCAGATCTTTTACCATATCTTCTCCCTTTTTCTGAAACATAGTTTTCATGACTTCGATGTCTGAGTTGGCTTGTTTCACTTCCGGCAAAGAAGTCAGGATTTCCTGTGAGTTAATAAATCCGAATTTTTGACCTGTGGCGCTGAAAATTACTGAAAATAGTACTAAAATAAGGGAAAATAATCTGTTCATTTTATTAAAGTTGATCATGGTTTGTTTTATGAATTATTTGATATTTAATCTTTTCTTTAAATCGGCTGTTTTATCATATTCAGGATTCGTAAACAGCAGGCCCGTAGCGCCCCCTTTGTCAAAAATAATGTCAAAACCTCTGTCTGCTGCATAGGACTCTATTGCTCCAAATACTTTGTCCTGAATCGGGGAAACCATTTCCTGTCTCTTTTTGAAAAGTGCGCCATCGGGACCGAATTTAGTTTTCTGGAGCTCTCTCACTTCGGATTCTTTTTTTACTATTTCATCTTCTTTTTTAGTTTTGTCACCTGCACTCAGCAAGACTTGTTCCGCCTGAAATTTGTTGTACATACTTTTTACCTTATCAAACTCCTGAGCGATTTCCTGTCTCCATTCTGCAGCGATTCTGTCCAATTCCGTTTGAGCATTTTGATATTCCGGTAAAGAAGAAAGAACTTCATTTATATCTACAATGGCTATTTTTTGTGCTTCAATGCTGACCAGTAAGCCCAAAACGAAAGAAAACCCAAGGATGATTCTTTTTGCATTCATTTTTATTGAATTATTATGGTTAAAAAAAAATTTGCCAAAATTACAATTTTCTTGCAATCTATTATACACATAAGACAAGCTGTTCGATTTAAAAGTTACTAACACGGCTTTGTTAATTTTATGTTATAAGATTATATACTTTTGATTATCAATAACATATATTAATTTTAACCACACTGTATCATGTTTTTTTAACTATAGTTTAACGACGGATTATTTAAGTTTGGTATAGTCATTCGGTTTTATTTATATTTATACTATGGTGTAATATTGATTTTTTATTTTATTTTTGAAACTCTCGCTAACTCTAATAGCTCTGTGATGGCTTCTTTCACTGGCTTGATGGTCTATTTATCATCATAAGGCAGATATGCATTATTGGAGTTTATTTTATTAACTTTGCATCCTGGATTATTAAAGCTTTGTACATATATGGATTTTATTATCGACGGTTCAGGTCTCAATATTAATGAACTTTATTTGCTTTTAAAGAGTGGTCGAAAACTTTTGCTGAGCAAAGACAACAGAATCCTTATTCAAGCTAACAGGCAATATCTTGAGTCAAAAATTGATGATACGGGATCGGTGATTTATGGAATTAATACGGGCTTTGGTTCCTTGTGTAATGTTAAAATTTCTGACGCAAACCTCGAAAAATTACAAGAAAACCTGGTACTTTCTCATGCGTGCGGTATGGGAGAACTTGTACCTGAATATATTTGCAGACTTATTCTATTGCTAAAGATAATAAATTTATCCCACGGTTACTCAGGAGTGAGGCCCGAGTTGGTCGAAAAACTGATAGAATTATATAACGCCGATATTATTCCCGTGATTTATCAGATGGGGTCACTGGGAGCATCTGGAGACCTCGCTCCGCTGGCGCATTTGAGCTTGCCGCTACTTGGGGTGGGAAAAGTATATGTTAATGAAAAAATAACAGAAAGTGAATCAGCATTGGCTCATAAAAAAATATTGCCCCTTATACTGAAATCCAAAGAAGGACTTGCTTTGCTTAATGGTACTCAGTTTTCTCTGGCATATGCATCGGTAATTGTTGCTGAAGCAAAAAGTATTTTTCATTTGGCCAATAAGATTTCAGCTTTATCAATGGATGCTTTTGTTTGTGATATTTCACCATTTGATCGACTACTGCATGAAATCAGAGCTCACAAAGGTCAGTTGATAACGGCAAAGGAAATATATGGCTATTTATCAGATAGTGAGATAAGAAACCTGCAAAAACTAAGCATTCAGGATCCATATTCTTTCAGATGTGTACCACAAGTGCATGGAGCAAGTTATCAGGCTATAGTTCATGCTGAAGAAGTAGTCAATACAGAAATTAATTCCGTTACAGATAACCCCAATGTTTTTCACGAAGAAGATAAGATACTTTCAGGAGGTAATTTTCACGCACAACCTCTGGCGTTGGTATTGGATTATTTGGCAATCGCTATGGCAGAGTTGGGCAGTATATCAGAGCGAAGAGTGTATCAGCTCATCAACGGAGACAGAGGACTTCCTGCATTTCTGACCAAATATCCCGGGCTGGATTCGGGTTTTATGATCGTACAATATACAGCGGCATCCATTGTAAGTCAGAATAAGCAATATTGTACGCCAGCTTCAGTAGACTCCATAGTATCAAGCAAAGGTCAGGAAGATCATGTTTCCATGGCGGCCAATGCAGCGACTAAGGCATATAGGGTACTTCAGAATCTAAAATCATTACTTGCCATAGAACTTATGACAGCAGGGCAAGCACTGGAGTTCAGAAGACCGGTAAAATCTTCAGAAGCCCTAGAAGAAATATTTTCAGCATTACGGCAAAAAATTGAATTTCTTGAGGAAGACAGACTGATGCATGACGACCTTAAAAAATCGGAAAAACTTATCAATGAATGGGTCATACAAGGTATTGTTTAGGACTGATAATTGTATGGTTGTTTTGTTGTTCAGTACAGGGTCAATCCTATTCAGTCAGTATATTGTATGGGCCGACAAAATTTATCAAACACTCCAAAAAAAGCACATTTGATTCACCACCTCATTCTTTTTTGTGGCAATCAAGCTTGAACTACAAACCGAACGGGTCTAAACCCTGGCATAGGTATTGGAATCGGCCTTCAATAAAAATGAATCTGCTATATATGCATTTTGGCAATGATTCAATATTGGGTAAAGCAATGGGAATTATTCCTTCCATAAAGTTTGAACTGTTGAAGATAAATAAGGTATATTTTGACTTTCAGATTGGTTTTGGTGCAGCCTACTTAAATAAGAAATATGATAAAATCAGTAATCCTCTCAATAATGCAATAGGATCACATTGGAATAATATTACTCAATTTGCTGTAGCTATGGAAAGACAAGTTTACAAAGATTGCCATATTACTGTCGGGGCACATTTTACACACTTTTCAAATGCCAGAACGGCATCACCTAATGCAGGTATTAATACGACAGGGCTGACATTTGGAATCATTCAAAAACTATGTGAAAAAAAGGAAAATAGTGCTGAGGATTTTGTAAAAGATAGCACTACAATGAAACGTAGGTGGGGAGGAGATTTTTTGGGCGGATGGGGTATTTCTGAATATAGTTTTACAGGCGGTTCAAAATATAGTACTTTTTTTATTAACTCTGGTGTTTCTTATGCCTTTTCACCGTTTATTAAATTGATATTAGGACTTGAATATGAGTATAATCAAAGTGTATATCAATTTTATTATCAGGATTTCATACCTGCAGAAGAGGCGAAACAGAAAGCGACTAAAATAGCTTCATATTTGGCTGGAGATCTTGTTTTTGGAAGAGTTGTTTTCAGAGCTCAAACAGGTTTTTATTTACCGTATCCGGAGCTGAGAGAAAAGACTACACCGTATTATATCAAACTCAATATCAATGTATATCCATTTCCCAATCATTGGAAGGTAAGACCATATGTGGGTATTTTGCTCAAGTCACATGTAGAAATAGCCCAATATATGGGCTTGGTTTCCGGTGTATCATTCTGATTGAATCCAAATTTTGAAGATATTTTATATTTTCAAAACAGCGTATAGCAAATATAGTATGATTCAAATTGATTTTAAATCACTTTCATTTTCAATAAACGGTTTGATGCTTTTGTCATTTTCAATCCTACTTAAATTTGTTTAACTTTGCATCCACTTTTAGTATTACTCTGACCGACCAAAACCAAACCAATGATGATTGAAGAACAAATATATCAGCCAACCAATAAAATCAGGATTGTCACAGCAGCGTCTCTTTTTGACGGACACGATGCTGCTATAAATATTATGCGGCGTATCATGCAGCGATCAGGCGCAGAAATTATTCATCTCGGACACAACCGGTCAGCTCTGGAAATTGTAGATACAGCTATACAAGAGGATGTTCAGGGGATAGCCATTACTTCTTATCAGGGTGGACACAATGAATTTTTTAAGTACATTTATGATCTCCTGAAGGAAAGAGGATGTGGCCATATAAAAATTTTTGGCGGTGGCGGTGGCACAATCCTACCTGCTGAGATCCAAGATCTGCATGACTATGGTATTTCAAGGATCTATTCCCCCGATGATGGCAGGCATATGGGTTTGCAGGGCATGATCAATGATTTACTCAGACAATGTGATTTTCCGATAGGTGACCATATACATGGGGAAGTGGATGCACTTAATCATCAAAATCCACACCACATTGCTAGGGTGATATCCGCGTTGGAGAATTTTCCGGAGAGTCATCAGGAAATGCTCAAAGAAATAGCTCCGACTTCAAAAAAGATTCCTGTATTGGGTATAACAGGTACAGGTGGATCCGGCAAATCCAGCATGGTGGACGAACTGGTCAGAAGGTTTTTGCTTGATTTCAAAGATAAAAATATCGCCATAGTATCTGTAGATCCATCTAAACGAAAAACGGGTGGAGCACTGTTGGGTGACCGCATCCGAATGAACGCCATCAACAACGACCGAGTGTATATGCGTTCGCTGGCGACACGTCAATCTAATCTGGCACTCTCCAAATACGTCCAGGGAGCAGTCAATGTCCTTAAAGCTTCAGGATTTGATCTCATCATCCTGGAGACATCGGGCATTGGTCAGTCAGACACTGAAATCGTGGATCATTCTGATGTATCTATGTATATCATGACGCCGGAATATGGTGCAGCGAGTCAACTCGAAAAGATAGATATGCTCGACTTTGCAGATATTATTGCCATCAATAAGTTTGACAAAAAAGGAGCGTTGGATGCATTACGGGATGTGAAAAAACAATATCAGCGCAATCATAACCTTTGGAATATAGATGTAGAAACTATACCGGTTTACGGAACCATAGCTTCTCAGTTCAATGATCCCGGAACCAATAAACTGTATAAAAAACTTATAGCCATTATAGACCAAAAAGCAGGAACTGATCTAAGAACTCAAATCGATTTACCAACCGGCGATAGCGAAAAATTATATATCATCCCACCGTCCAGAGTAAGATATCTTTCAGAAATATCAGAAAATAATCGTCATTATGATCAGAAAGCTTGCGCACAATCCGATATTGCCACCAAAGCTTTCAGCATTCTGAATACAGTAGGTATTATCACAGATGAGCAGGTAAAATCTGTCTTACTTCAGGAATATAAAAAAGTGTATGATGACCTCAGTGGTGAAAATAAACGAATCATCGAATCATGGGAATCAAAAAAGCAAAATTATGCCGGTGATGAGTATATCTATAAAGTCAGGGATAAAGAGATAAAGATTATCCCTTATACGACTTCGCTGTCGCATCTCAGAATTCCTAAAATCAGCCTTCCTAAATACAAAAACTGGGGAGACATTCTGATCTGGAATTTGCAGGAAAATGTTCCGGGTGAGTTTCCTTATACCGCGGGTGTTTTTCCGTTCAAACGTGAAGGCGAAGATCCTACGCGTATGTTTGCCGGTGAAGGCGGCCCTGAGCGTACGAATAAAAGATTTCATTATGTATCTGTAGGACTTCCTGCAAAAAGATTGTCTACAGCGTTCGATTCAGTTACTTTATATGGCGAAGATCCACATTACCGACCGGATATTTATGGAAAAATCGGCAATTCAGGGGTTAGTATTTGTTGCCTGGATGATGCCAAAATCCTGTATTCGGGTTTTGATCTTTGTCATCCATCTACGTCAGTTTCTATGACCATCAATGGTCCGGCGGCCACTATATGTGCATTCTTTATGAATGCAGCCATAGATCAGCAATGCGAAAAATATATAAGAACGCATGATCTTTTAGGATTGACAGAAGCAAAACTGAAAGAGAAATATGAAGATAAAGGCATAAAACGGCCGGTATACAAAGGAGCGCTTCCAAAAGGAAATGACGGTTTGGGTATCTTGTTGCTCGGCATCACAGGGGATGAAATACTTCCGGCAAACACATATCAGGAGCTCAAAGCAAAAGCACTAAATTCTGTTAGAGGAACCGTGCAAGCAGATATTCTCAAAGAAGATCAGGCACAAAATACATGCATCTTCAGTACGGAGTTTTCATTGAGACTAATGGGAGACGTACAGCAATATTTTATTGATTATGAAGTGCGCAATTTTTATTCAGTATCCATCTCAGGGTATCACATTGCAGAAGCAGGTGCAAATCCGATTTCTCAGTTGGCCTTTACCCTTTCCAACGGCTTTACTTTTGTAGAATATTATCTCAGTCGGGGGATGCAAATAGACGATTTTGCACCCAATTTATCTTTCTTTTTCAGCAATGGAGTAGATCCGGAATATGCCGTCATCGGTCGGGTAGCCAGACGGATATGGGCCAAAGCGATGAGATACAAATATGGTGGAAATGCCAGATCTCAAATGCTTAAATACCACATTCAGACATCCGGACGTTCGCTGCACGCACAGGAAATTGCATTCAATGATATCAGGACGACATTACAAGCATTGTACGCCATTTATGACAACTGCAACTCACTTCACACCAATGCTTATGATGAAGCGATCACTACACCTACAGAAGAAAGCGTGCGTCGCGCTATGGCCATACAGCTCATTATAAACAAAGAACTTGGTTTGTCAAAAAACGAAAATCCTATACAAGGTTCATTCATCATTGAAGAACTCACAGATCTGGTGGAAGAAGCGGTGCTGGCGGAGTTTGATAGCATCACAGAACGAGGAGGTGTGCTTGGAGCTATGGAAACCATGTATCAGCGCAGTAAGATACAGGAAGAATCTCTCTATTATGAGACCTTAAAGCATACTGGCGAATTTCCTATAGTTGGAGTCAATACATTCTTGTCTAAAGAAGGTTCTCCTACCATTATACCGGCTGAAGTCATACGTGCCACAGAAGAAGAAAAAGTAGCACAGATACAGACCGTAGAAAACGTACAGCATCGAAACAAAGACATATCATCGGGTGCACTTGCAGCCTTACAAAAAGCAGCTATCAACAATGAAAACCTGTTTGACAAACTGATGGAAACAGCAAAATATTGTACGCTTGGTCAGATCACCAATGCTTTGTATGAAGTGGGTGGAAAGTATAGACGAAATATGTAATAATCAACGATATTGGATTAACGTTTTAAGAGTCGTTTGTAAAATTGTATTCATTTTAATGGGTTGGACAGTGAATAATGTAAGCCATTTTTAAAATTGTATAACACACTTTGATTTCAAAAGCATCATCTTTGTGGAGTAAATTTTTATTATAAATGCTCCAATCATATGGAGATATAAATCACTGAATAATGAATACGACAGTAGTAAAAGGAAACTGGGACGAACAAAAAGGAAAACTAAAGCAAAAATTCGCAAATCTTACTGACAATGATCTTTTGTTTGCAGAAGGCAAAAAGGATGAGATGCTTGGAAAACTGGAAATAAAACTAGGCAAAACCAAAGAGGAATTGCATAACATTATTTCCTCGCTTTAAGCATTAAATATCTTTTAAAAGTTGGCGTTGGATATAAATTTCTAGCGCTAATTTTAATCTTTTTTTGATAACTGTTTCAGACTCGAAAACCTCAATAATATGTTGACGGGTCGAAAGGCTTATCATAAAATTAAAGTGACAATACTTAAAGTCAAAAGGAATTAAAGTGCGAAAAGTTTGGATTTTAATTCATTGAATATATGTCAATTAAAATCCTGAATTTTTGCAATCAAATTTACTTTAAGTATAAATTGAGCGTATTTTGCCGATAAGAATTTATTTTGTTATGATTAGAATTCTCGTGCCTTGAAAGATAAGATACGTAAAGCCGCTTTAGATTTCCATTTAATTGGAGTTTTAACCAGCTTAAAAAATCAAATGAAATTAATCAAATGAAAGAGAACCTTGCAGGCGGATAAAATGACAGATAACCAGCAAATGGCTTTTGTTAATACACAATTCTCTATGCATTAGTCTTTTTACATTTTATTAGTCATGTGCTTTTTAACCATTTAAAATATAAAAAATGAATACTAAAACATTCGGAATGATTTTGATCATAGCAGGAATTATTATGATCGTTTACACGGGATTTAATTATGTTACCACAGAAAAAATAGTCGACATAGGCCCTATTGAAATAAAAGGTGATAAAAACCATTTTGTCCAATGGTCTCCTTACTTAGGGGTATTATTACTTGCAGGAGGCTTGTTGCTTACTTTCTTAAAAAACAAAACAGCATAAAGGTTTCTTAGGATTGAAAACTAAAACATTTCTGAAGGGCAACTTTTATATGAATGAGAATACAAGTTGCTTTTAAAAGTAAAACGGATTTCATTTTGGATAAATTTTACTATGAAATCTGTAAATCATAGTTAAAATTATGTAACTAAGCTTCGAGTTTTCATTCTTATCTTTGCTCAAACAAAATAAAATACACATTATGCCACTATTAAATATTTTCATAGTTCTTATTGTTGCTGGAGTGATATTATGGCTTATAAACAACTATATTCCAATGGATACCAAAATAAAAAATATCCTAAATGCCGTAGCGGTTATTGTATTGGTAATTTGGTTGTTGCAGATATTCGGGATTTTAAGTTCTCTTAAGAGCATCCGTATATAGGAAAATCAGACAGGAAAAGGTATTCATTTCTTGTTTTCCAATAGTTTGGGTTTTGAAGTAATTCAATTATGATTTCTTTTAATTCAATAAATTCAAAAAAAATGATTTCAGCAGAAATTAATTATCTGGTCAAAGATTTCTTGGTTGGAATTTTGAAAGTATCGATTATGTTTGCGTTAGCTTCCTTTACAAAGTACTAAAGAGATCAAATCAACATCAAGTTGAGTTGCTGCAGTGTGGGGTACGGCTAAAGTTAAAACTGAGATTAGCAAAAAATAAGTACTAAAACGGAAAAAAATAAATCTAACCAAATTTGAAAATTTTCAGATGTCCCATTGGATATAGATGATATATTTATTTATAGATTAGGATGTTAATATATTGGTCAGATGAAAACAATAGCCGGAATATTTTCAAAAAAACTTCAAGCAACTATAATAAGGGGACTACTTTTAAGCCACTTAAGATCTTTATTACAGCGGAATAATTTTCAACGGTCTTCTTGGTAAGTGGTATTGAATTCGGAACATTATAATAATTGATCAATATTATTCAATTTACTAAAACCAATCAAATGCCTTTAATCAACGTTTTTATCATGTTAGTCATTTTCGGAGTATTGCTATATCTTGTAAATAATTACATACCGATGGATAGGAAAATCAAAAGCATACTCAATGTAGTTGCTGTGATTTTTGTTCTGATCTGGCTACTTAAAGTATTTGGAATAATATCCATCTAACATTGGCCAACTGAAAGTCGATATTTTTTTTCAATAAAAAATGAGATAAATTTTTATTGATTATTTGATGGTCTTTAAAAAGCTTTGTAACTGACATATCAGTTACGAAGCTTTTTGTATTTTCTGATGTTCATGAATTGTAATTTCGGTTAGATAACGATTAAAGTTTTAAATAAAAAAATTTCTGATTAAAGTATACATCGAAAGAATATGTCTTTATCCTAGTTGATATACGTTATAAAGTCGGGGAGAATTCCGTCAATAAGTTATAATATGTACTGTTGGACTAAGACTAAAATCTTTGTTGTAAAATATCCATCTGTCATAATTTCACGTTTTGAAAGATTTCAATGGAACAAGGTTATTTGAAGAAATAGAAAAGGTTGGGGCATTGTTTTTTTACTAATCCAATAGTTTATTGTAAGAAAATATCTTTTGTTAATTTTATACTCAACTTGCAAAAGCAGATGGCAAAAACATAGCTGTAAGTTCGGACATATTTAATTTAAATATGATGTGGATTTATTTGATATTTTGGTATCAAATATCTCGAAATTAAGAAATATCTTTGGAGAAGGTGCAACAATGCTTGCGTAGCTACAGTAAAAAATAAAAGGGACATTCCTGAATTCAGAAATGCCCCTTTTGAAATTGTCGTTTAAAAAAAGTTAAAGAGTCGTTGAACTTGCATATTAAAACCTGTAACCTAATGACAAACCGAAACCTATATTTTTACGTGAAGTTTCTCCTCCTGAAAATCGGTTGTCTTCAGGATGTATATTTATCATACCAAATTGTGTATTTAATTGTATAAATATACCTCCAGTCATTTCGTATCCGGCAAACAAATTACCACCTATATCCAATGCTTTAAAATACGTGGTGGTCAATGGATCATTAGCGTCCACCACATTTTTAAACTCCACATCAGATTCAACATTTCC
>Ga0105047_10006771_pt1 | contig 19381 bp, 7 predicted proteins | sample MAT04_FD_78384 | JGI IMG/M metagenome (GOLD analysis project Ga0105047, IMG submission 78384) | Freshwater microbial communities from Lake Fryxell liftoff mats and glacier meltwater in Antarctica - MAT-04 (megahit assembly) | ecosystem: Environmental > Aquatic > Freshwater > Ice > Liftoff... | reverse complement strand
CTCCGCGTTCCTCTGCGCCACTTTGCGTCTCTGCGTTTCCATCGGCTCCTGCCGGTTTGCTGACTGCCCGGCCAGCGGCTCCTGCCCAGCGTGGTGGTGTCGAGCTTCACGGTGGAGTTGGCCAAACTGTTTGTGGCCTGCCAAGAGTGTCAAAAGTGAGGATCCCTTTCTGGACCCCTTCGAGTTGAAGAAAGGCATTGAGCGCAAGCTCAAGAACTTCTTCACTGTGCTCGGCAACCTGGGACGGGAGTCAACCAAGCTCTGACGGCCCCCGCCCCGGGTAACATTTATCCGGGAGTCAACTCGCCCCCAAAAAAGTGGGGGTTGTGGACCACTCCTCTATTGTGCTGACAACGGAATTCTCCCCTATTACAGTCTGCGCGTGAAACCCGGATCCTTCGATCTTACTAGCGTGAATCCCACCAGCCGTCGCGAATTCCTTAAGACCTCGAGCAGGGCAGCTCTTGGCGTCACTCTCGCCTCCGCTGTGACCCGACCAGGCTACGCCGCCGAGGACAATACGATCAGGGTAGCCCTGGTAGGATGCGGCGGCCGTGGCACCGGGGCCGCCGCCAACGCCCTGGCCACCAAGTCAGGGCCGATCAAGCTGATCGCCATGGCGGATGTTTTTGACGAGCGCCTGAGCCGCAGCCATGAGGCGCTCGCGAGCGCCGCCACCCGTAATCAGGGCTCCGCCGACGTTTGGGTGATGGGTTTTGAACCCTCCCAGGTCGACGTGCCGCCGGAGCGGCGGTTCCTCGGCTTCGACGCCTACCAGAAAGCCATGGACTGCCTCAAACCGGGCGATGTCGTGATTCTCACCACCCCCGTGGCGTTTCGCTGGGTGCATTTTACTTACGCTATCGCCAAGGGACTAAATGTGTTCATGGAAAAACCGATTTCCGTGGATGGCCCCACCACTCGACGCATGATCAAGTTGGCCGAAGAGGCTGCTAAGAAGAGCCTCAAGGTGGGCGTCGGCCTCATGTGCCGCCACTGCCAAGCGCGGCAGGAACTCTACGATCGCATCAAGCAGGGCCAAATCGGGGACATTACGACCCTGCGCAGCTACCGACTGGCCGGCCCGGTGGGATTCACGGGTCCCAAGCCCGAGGAAATGAGCGAACTGCTTTACCAGGTTCAACAATACCTCGGCTTTATGTGGGCCAGCGGCGGGGTCTTCCATGACTTCGTCGCCCACAACGTGGACGAGTGCTGCTGGATGAAGGACGCCTGGCCGGTCCGTGCCGACGGCATGGGCTCCCGCGCCTACCGTGGAGGCGCCGTGGACCAGAACTTTGACCATTACTCCATCGAGTACACGTTCGGTGACGGCACCAAGATGTTTCTGAATTCCCGGTACATGTCCGGTTGCCGCGAGGAATTTGCCAGCTATGCCCATGGCACCAAAGGCTCGGCCGTGATCTCGACGTTCATGCACACGCCCGCCAAGTGCCGCCTTTTCAAAGGCCAATCCATTACCCGCGCCGACATGACTTGGGCTTTCCCGCAGCCGGAGCCGAATCCCTACCAGTTGGAGTGGGATCACTTGATCGAGGCGATTCGCCAGGACAAACCCTATAACGAAGTGAAACGCGGCGCAGAATCCGCACTAGTGGTGGCCATGGGCCGCAAAGCCGTGCATACCGGCCAGGCGGTTACGTTTGAAGATATGCTGAACGACACGCGGGAGTTCGCGCCGGACGTAGCCAAGCTCGCAACCAACTCGCCGCCGCCTGTGCAACCCGGACCTGATGGCGTTTATCCCGTTCCCCAGCCTGGGCGACTCAAACAAGACGAATATGCCTTTCGACAGTCATAAACTGAACATCGGACGCCGCCATTTCCCAAATCGACCCCCCCCATGAAAACCTCCCAACTCAAATCCAATCGGCGAAGCTTCCTCCAGCGCAGTGCCGCGGTTTCAGCCGGACTCTGTTCGTTCAGCCCCGCCATTTCCTACGCAGGACCAGCGGCGGTTTCGCCCGAAGCGCGGCCCGTCACCCCTAACTGCAAAGGCACTCTGCCCAACGGCAAGATCGGCAAGGTAACCCTCAGCCGGCTCATCTCCGGGGGCAATCTCCTCAGCGGCTGGTGCCATCAGCGCGACCTCCTCTTTGTCCGCAACCTGGCCTCGGCTTATCTCACGGAACAAAAGCAATTTGACACCCTGCAAATGCTCGAGGAATGGGGCGTCAACGCCATTGTCATCGACATGATGCAGCAGGAGATCCTGAACAAGTACCGGCAATCCCGCGGCAGCAAGATGCAAGCGATCGTCTCCGTGCGCGAGGACTGGGGAAGCTGGGAAACGGGCAACTGGGACAACCTGAAGACTCAGATTCAAGCGGCGATGCAAAAAGGGGCCGATCTGCTCTACCTGCACGGCGGTTACTCGGACCGCTTGGTCCAGGCAAACAAGCCCGCGAACCTCGACGTCATGGCCAAGGCCATTCAGTTTATTCGCGAACAAGGCATGGTCGCCGGGATTGGCGCCCATGAATTGGAGGTGCTTAAAACCTGCGACAAACGAGGGGTCACCCCGGATTACTACGTCAAAACGTTCCATCACGACAAGTATTGGTCCGCAACCCCGCGCGAACGCAGAAAGCCCTTTACGGTTGACGGCCCGCGCTCGCTCGACCACAACGAATTTCACGACAACATCTTCTGCCTGGACCCCGAGGGAACGATTCAATTCATGGACGAGAAGTCCATCCCCTGGATCGCCTTCAAAGTGCTTGCCGCCGGCGCCATCTCCCCACTGTCCGGATTCAAATACGCCTTCGAAAACGGCGCCGACTTCGTCGCCGTGGGAATGTTCGATTTCGAGGTGAATGAGGATATCGGAGCCCTCAAGAAAACCCTCAACGGCCTGCAACGCGAACGTCCGTGGTGCTAACCCCCCCCTGCCTACCGACTCATGACAAAGTCCACGGACGGCATTGTAAATGGATCCTCACTTTTGACACTGTTTGAGGCGGCTTCGTGCCCCGTCACTGCCGGAGCAACTTCACCTTCCACCGTTCCCTTTCGCGCCGTCGCTCCAAGGTCATTCGCCATTCTCGGCGGCTCCGCGCGCCGCGGAAGGAGTCCCGTCAGGAATGCTCTTGGACTGCATTAGCAGAGCGCAGCGGCGACACTGCGTTCGGCTCCACCCCACCCGCAGCCGCGCTTGGTTTCAACGCCGAGACGCAGCGGGGGATTTGTCGCTCCGCGTTCCTCTGCGCCACACTGCGTCTCTGCGTTTCCATCGGCTCCGGGCGGTTTGCTGAGTGCCCGGCCAGCGTTTCCCTCCCAGCCCATTTTGAACCATCAGCCCAAGATTCTCTCCTGTTCTCGGTGGCGTAGCCCGCGGCTGGAAGCGCCAGCCAGCCCCGTTGGGGGCACCCGAAAATAGCCAGCGATTCATCGCGGGTCCTCAGCGCGCCGCGGGCGAAGTCCCCGCGGCGACGAGCGGAAGCTTGCTGGCCGAGCACCCACTGTGCATCGCTTCACCTGTCCCCGCGAAGGCAGCGCGGTTTTGCAGCCGATGGCACGGGGATAGCCGAGTGCCAGCCGACGGCAGGCGGGGCTTGGCGCATCGCCCCGGCTTCGCGAACTGGGGTCGTGCCGAGGACAGAACCGCTTCCCGGAGAGCCTGAATCAAAGCGGCCGGACGCTGGCTGGCCCGGGATTTCTTCTGCCCGCGCTTTCGGCTCATCCTTGCCAAACGGCGGGGGATTCTCTCAACTGGCCGCCGCAATATGCCGCAGGATTCCACCGACACATGTAATCGCGAGTTTATCGGTCGCCGGCTGCCCTGGCTGGTCGCCGGGGCGGCGCTGGTGCTGTACCTCCTCACGCTCACCCCCTGGCTCACGCCGACCAATCTCGCCCTGGTCTCCAGTGTGAGCGGTTACGACTGGCAGCCGATGCTCTTCCAACCGCTGGTGTTCCTGGTGACGGCGCCGTTCCGCCTGCTGCCCTCGGCGTGGGTGCCCGTCGCAATGAACGTCTTCAGCGCCGTGCTCGCCGCCGGCACCCTCGGCCTGCTGGCGCGCACGGTGGCGCTGCTGCCCCAGAACCGCCTGCCGCAGCAACGCTCGCTCGAGCCGGGCCGGCACGGTTTGCTGACCATCCCGACTGCCTGGCTGCCGGTGGTGTTGGCAGCGGCGGCTTGCGGGCTGCAGCTCACTTTCTGGCAGCACAGCATCGCGGCCACGGGCGAGATGGTGGACTTGTTGCTGCTCGCCGCGATCCTGCGCGCGCTGCTGGAGTTTCGCGTGGACCGGGAGATGCGCTGGCTGAGCCAGGGCTGCTTTCTAATGGGGCTGGCGGTGGCCAATTCCTGGGCTTTCATCGGCTTTGTGCCGTTGTTCCTCATCGCCGTCGTGGCGCTGGGGTGGAAGGATCTGCTCTCGGTGAAGCTCATCCGCCGGCTGTTGCTGCTGGGGGTGGCGGGCTTCGCGCTGTTCCTGTTGCTGCCGCTCTGGCAGGCGCTGTTGACCGACTCCGAGTTGAGCGTGCTGCGCGCCTTGCGCCACACCGTCGGCAGCTACTACGGCATGGTCAAATCCATGTATCAGGGCATGCGGGCGTACCCGCACATCGCGATCATCGTGGCGAGCGGATCGCTGCTGCCGCTGCTCTTCATGAGCATCCGCTGGCGGCGTCACGCTGGCAGCACGGGCTGGGTGGGAGAACTGCTGACCACGGGCCTGATTTATCTGGCGCACGTGCTGTTGCTGCTGGGCTGTCTGTGGGCCGTGTTTGATTTGCCCTTCAGCCCCCGGCGGGCGGTAGCACGGCTCGGCGTCTCGCCGCCGCTGCTGACGTTCATCTTCCTGGCGGCGGTGGGCATTGGCTACTACAGCGGTTTCTTTTTGCTGATCTTCAGCCGACGGCCTCCAGGCAGGCGGCGCGCGTCACCGATGCAGAATTCCCTCCAAACGGCAGGCCGCTGGGCCACTGTCAGCCTGGTCGTGCTGGTGCCCGTTCTGCTGCTGCTCAAGAACCTCCCGCTGATCCGAGATTTCAATGCCCCGGTCTATCGCGACTACGCCCGGCTCGCGGCCGCGCAACTCCCCAGTGGCCCAACCTTCGTGCTGAGCGACGACCTCATCCGGCATACCTTGCTGCGGGCCACGCTCGCGGGGCGCGCGGATCGCGATAACTACCTGCTGCTCGACACCCGCGCGCTGGCCTTCACGCCGTACTGGAATCACCTGCACCGCACTTACCCGGAACGCTGGCCGGAGCGTCCGCCCGGGACGTCCCCCACCGTCCGGGAACTGCCGCCGCGACTGGACGCTGCGTTGCTGACCTATGCGGTGCGCTCGCTGGTGGCCAGCAATCGGGTCTGCTACCTCATGCCCGGTTTCGGCACTTTCTTTGATGCGGTTTATGCGGAGCCGCAAGGCACGGTTTACCCGCTCGCGCCCTACCCACGCGCCGTGCTGAATCCACCCGCACTGAGCGCGGACGTGGTGGCCGCCAACGAGCAGTTTTGGAAAACCAATGCGCAACCGCTGCGCGATCTTATTGCCCGGCAGCAATCCCGGCTGGACCCGGAGAAGACCTCCTTGCGGCAGCGGCTCTTCAAGACCCTGGGTTTGGAGGAAGAATTGCCGCTCCAGACCACCCAGGCTGCCGCCTGGCTCGCCGCCTCGGCGAACAGTTTTGGCGTGCGCCTGCAGCGCGAGGGTTTGCCCCAGCCCGCCACCTGGTATTTCGCGGAAGCCCGGCGGTTGCGACCGGAGAACATTCCCGCCGCCTATAACCTCGTGGCCAACACCAACCTCGTCGCCAGCCGCCCCGTCCCCTACATGCCGCCCGCCGAGATCGCCGAGCGCTATGGCAAGCGCCGTGACTGGAGCCTCGTGATGCGCGAGAGCGGCCCGTTTGATCACCCCACGTTCTGCTACGACTTCGGGCTGGTGTTCGGGCAGGCGGGCTTCCCCCGGCAGGCGGCGCAACAGTTTGATCGCACCCGGCGGCTGGCGCCGGATTTCCTCCCAGCCTGGCTCCGGTTGGGGGGCTTCTTGAACCTATTGAAGCTGCCGGAACACACCTTGCAAATCCTGACCGAGCTGCGGCGCGAGCCGCTGCTGCGCGCGACGCTCGCGACCAATGCCTTCGACGTCGCGCTCCTCGAAGCCGAGGCGCTCTTTCAGAAGGAGGACGTTGCGCTGGCCCAAGCCGTTCTCCGCGACGCGGTGGGGGCGGCGCCCCCCGAAGCCGATGCCGTCTCCCGGGTCACTGATTTGTATATCCGCCACCAGCGCTGGAGCGACGCCGAAAAAATGCTGGCGGAGCGGCTCGCCCGGAGTCCCGACGACGCGCGCACGCTCATCACGCAGGGTTACCTGCAACTCAAGCGGGGCGCCTACAGCAATGCTATTCCGGCCCTCACGCGCGCGCTGGCGCATCCGCTCGCCGAGGAGCAGCAATCGGCGGCGCTGCTGAACCGCGCCATCTGTCACCTCCGACTGGAAGACTTCGATTCCGCGCGGCAGGACTATGAGAAGCTGCTCGTGCTTACGCCCAAGTCGTTTCAGGTCTATTACGGCCTGGGCGAGATCGCCGTGCGCCGCGGCCAGACCGACGAAGCCATCCGCTGCTACCGGGGCTACCTCACCAACGCCCCGGCCGGTTTGGAGGAGGCGGAGACGGTCCGCCAGCGGCTCCGCGAACTGGAGCTGGGACGGCGTTGAGCGGGGCGGCTGTGCGCCATCCGGAGCGTGCCACCAGCGGCGTCGGCAGGGCAGGGGACCGCGCCCCATTCCAACCATTCGTGAGGCTCTTGCATCGCTCTCCTCATCGGAACACGGTCGTTTAGTTAAGGCGGGAGGGGTCGAGGTTGTCGGACTCTGGTTCTTAATCTTCCTCTTAATCTTAATCTCAGCGCACCGAAGATGATCACGATCAAGATGAAGCGCACCGTTGTGGGCGCGTTTTCTCCGGTTGTGGAACAGGCGCGTTGTGCGTCATTCTACCTTCATGCGACCTCCTGTTTCCCGCCCCGGCCCGTGGGCTATTTCCTTTGCGCTCCTGTTGCTTGGGGGCCACTCCCTGCCCGCCGCCAACCTGTCCCCCTTGGCGCTCACCGGCTTCAACCGCGACGTCGTCGTTGAGAACACTGCCTCCGGTCCGCCTTACAGCAGCTACGCCGTCGAGTTGAATCCGGGCGAAAACCTTGCGTTCTACCAGAGCGGGCTGCCCGGCAAGTCCTATGGCCTGCCAGTGACCGGGATCTTCACCAGCGCAGTCGGCGACGGCACGGTGTTCCAGTTCGAGCCTTACACCGCCAACAACGTGCTCGCCTTGAGCAGCGCCACTGGCCTGGGTGCAGGCACGCTCACGCTGGTCACGCCCGCGACCCTCAGCCGGCTGGCCATCGTCGCCCACTCCGCCGGCGGCGGCGGCACGACCGACCTGACACTCAACTTCACTGATGGCACCACTTTCACCACCACCTACGACGCGCCGGACTGGTTCAACAACGCGAACTACGCGCTGGCCGGTTTCGAGCGCATCAACCTCACGACGGCCGCCACCAGCGGCGCCACGACCAACCCACGCTTCTACCAGACCACCCTCGACCTGGCCGCACTGCTCGGCGCGGGCAATAGGCCGCTGGCCAGCCTCACCTTCACGAAAGTGGCCTCCGCTGGCTCCACCGGCATTTACGCCGTCAGTGGCGAAGTCGCGGCGCAGACGCCGGCCGTCATTATTGCCCAGCCCGCTGATCGAACTGTGGATGAAGCCATGCCAGCCGGCTTTTCCGTTGGGGCAAGTGGAAATCCCTTTCCCTCCTTGCAGTGGTATCGCGGCGCGACTCTGATTCCCGGCGCAACTAACTTGACCTATACCCTGCCCGCTGCGGCGCTGAGCGACCACGGGGCCACCTTCCGTCTCGTCGCTGCGAACGTCGTCGCCAATGCAACTCACTCTGCCACCAGCCAGGTCGCCACACTCACCGTGCATGCCGACACGAATGCGCCGGCGCTGCTCGGTGCGCTGTCAGTCGGGCTGAACCAGGTGCGAGTTCGGTTCTCGGAAATGCTGCTGCCTGCCACGGCCAACAACCGACTGAATTATTCCCTCGCCGGCACCAACGGTAGCCTCGTCATTTCCAACGCAGTCCCCGACGCCGCCGGCAGCAACGTCGTGCTCACTGTCTCCGCCATGATAGATCGAGCGTCCTATACCCTGACAGTCAACCAACTCGCCGACCGCGCTGCGGCCGCCAATGTCATTGCGGCCAACTCACAAGCGGCGTTCACCGCGAGTGTCTATGCGCCGCTAAATCTCGGCGACACCTCCCCACCCGGCAGCCTTGTGCCAGTGCCCGGCGGCTTCAACCTCTCTGGCAGCGGCGCAGACTTGGGCAGCACCAGCGATCAAGGCCAGTTCAGCTACGTCACTCGCACGGGCGACTTCGATGTCATGGTCAGACTCGATTCGATCACGCTCGCCGACGCCTGGACCGAGGCGGGCATGGTGGTGCGCGAAGACCTGACCGTTGGCGCCCGCTCCGCCAGCGTGATGGCGACGCCCAGCATCAGTGGCTGCTACTTCCAATCCCGCAGCCCCGCGAACGGCGCGACGATCTTGGCCGGCTCCTTTCCGGCAAACTATCCGAACACCTGGCTTCGGCTCAGTCGCGGGGGTAGCACCTTCACCGGCTATGCCGGCTTCGATGGGCAAAGCTGGGTGCAGCTTGGCAGCGCCAGCCTGGATCTACCCGTGATGGTCTATTTTGGTTTCGCCGTGGCGAGCCACAGTCCTGGCCAGTTAGCGAGTGCGTCATTTCGAGACTTCGCCGACGTGACCAGCGCCATGACAGGCACCTCGCTCCCGCGCGAACCACTGGCCCAATGCAGCCGGCGCACCAGCCTCGTGATTTCGGAGTTCATGTATCATCCCACCAATGCCGCACTGGAGTATGTCGAACTGTTTAACTCTCGCGGCGAGCCGGCAGACCTGAGCGGTTTCCGATTGGCCGGCAGCGTCAGCTACACCTTCCCGCCGGGCACGACACTACCCGGCGGCGGCTTTCTCGTCGTCGCTATGTTACCCGCGTCGCTGCAAAGCACGTATGGCCTTAGCGACGTGCTCGGTCCCTTCGCCGGCAACCTGCCCAACAACAGCGGCACCATCCTCCTAGTGAACCAGGCCGGCGGCATCGTCCTGCAATGCGATTACTCCGACCAGTCGCCCTGGCCTTTAGCCGCTGATGGCGCGGGTCATTCCCTGACTCTGGCACGTCCCTCTTACGGCGAGAACAACCCGCTCGCCTGGGCCGCCAGCGATGCGCTAGGTGGCTCTCCCGGACGGCTCGATCCCTTCACGCCGGACCCGCTGCGCAAGGTGGTCATCAACGAGCTTCTGGCGCACACAGATTTGCCGGACGTGGACTACGTCGAGTTTTACAACGGCAGCGCGCAGGCGCTTGATCTCACGGGCTGCGTGCTCACGGATGATGCCGCGACTAACAAGTTCCTCGTGCCAGGCGGGACGGTCATTCCGGCGTTCGGCTTCGTGTGGTTCAATGAAAGCCAGTTGGGCTTCGCGCTCAATGCAGCGGGTGAAACCCTTTACTTCAAGAACCCGGCGCGCACGCGCGTGCTCGACGCGGTTCGCTTCGGCGGTCAGGAAAACAGTGTCGCCACCGGTCGCTGGCCCGACGGCTCACACCAGTTCTACCCCCTCGCAGCGCAGACCCCCGGCCTCGCCAACGCCGCCGCGCGCGCCAGTGACATCGTCTTGAACGAGTTGATGTATCATCCCATCTCCGGCAACGACGACGATCAGTATGTCGAGTTGCACAATCGGAGCGTCGCGCCCGTCAGCCTCGCCGGTTGGACCCTTGCCGATGGTATCAGTTACACCTTCCCCAGCAACGCGGTCATCGCGCCGGGCGGCTATGTGGTGGTCGCTCGCTCGCCCGCCCGGCTCTTCACCAGTTACGCCGGACTTGGCACCACCAACACTTTCGGCAGTTTCAGTGGCAAGCTTGCGAGCAGCGGCGAACGCATCGCCTTGACCAAACCCGATTCGATCACGAGCACCAACGCCAGCGGCGTCGTGACGACCAACCTCATCGCCATTGTCGTGGATGAGCTAACCTATGGCACCGGCGGACGCTGGCCGGGCTGGGCCGACGGTGGTGGCAGCAGTCTCGAACGCATAGACCCACGTGGCAATGCCCGCCTCCCCTCGAACTGGGCCGATAGCGACGAAACCCAGAAGGCGCCTTGGAAGATCGTTTCCGCGACCGGCACCGTGGACCACGGCAGCACCACCGCCGACCAGTTGCAACTCCTCCTGCAAGGTGCGGGTGAGTGTCTCGTGGACAATGTGCAGGTGCTCACTGCGGCGGGGAGCAACCTCGTCGCCAATTCCACGTTTGAGAGTGGTGCCGGCGGTTGGACGGCGGAGGGCACCGAGTCCCAATCCAGCCTCGAGACCGGCGAAGGTTACGCCAGCACCAAGTCCTATCATCTCCGTGCCGTGGACCGCGGCGACAATCAGGTCAACCGGGTCCGCACGCCACTGACTGCTTCCCTCGCATCTGGCACGGCCAATGTCACAATTCGCGCCGCCGTGCGCTGGCTCAAGGGCCATCCCGACTTGTTGCTGCGCCTGCGCGGCAACTGGCTGGAGTGCGTTGGTGAAATGGATTTGCCCGTCAACCCGGGCACACCCGGCGCGCGTAACAGTCGTTATGTCACCAATGCAGCGCCCGCCATCACTGACGTTCAGCACTCGCCGGTCCTTCCCGCCGCGGGCGAAGCCGTCGTCGTCACGGCTCGCGTGCAGGATCCCGACAGACTGACCTCAGTGCTGCTGCGCTACCGGCTTGATCCGCAGACAAGCTACAACGTGGTGCCGATGACTGACGACGGCACGGGTGGCGACGCGGTGCCGAGCGACGGCACTTACACGGCTACCCTATCAGGTCGTGCCGCGGGCACCTTGATCGCGTTCTATGTGCAAGCCACCGATGGCTTCGTTCCCGCCGCCACCGGCACGTTTCCAGCGGACGCCCCGTCGCGTGAGTGCCTGGTGCGCGCGGGCGAAACCCAGCCCACGGGCAACTTTCCCGTCTATCGGTTGTGGATGACTCAGGCCACGCAGAATACGTGGACCAGCCGTAACAAGCTCGACAACACGCCTTTCGACGTGACTTTTGTGCTCGGTGGCGACCGGGTGATCTACAACGCTCAGGCGCTCTATGCGGGCAGCCCCTACATTGCGCCCGGCTACTGTGGCCCGACCTGCGGGCGCTGTGGCTACACCATTGAGACGCCAAAGGATGACCTGTTCTTGGGGGAGACCGCCTTGGTGTTAGACTGGCCCGGCGGGCATGGTCGGGAGACCACCGCGATGCAGGAACAAATGGGCTATTGGATCGCCGACCGCCTCAACTTGGCCGCCTCCCACCGCTATACCATCCGGCTGCATGTCAATGGGGTCACCGATGATGCCCGGCAGACGATCTTCGAGGCCAGTCAACAGCCAGCCAAAGGTTTTCTCGAACAGTGGAACGTGGGCGCGACCGGGGGGCCGTTCTTTAAGCTAGACCGCGCCTTCGAGTTCAACGACTCCGGCAGCCTCGTCACCGCGCCGGGCCCGACGCTCCAGGATTTCACTACCACCGGCGGCTTGAAGAAACGTGAGAAGTATCGGTGGAACTTCATGTATCGCAGCACCGACCGGGTTAACGACTACACCAATCTGTTCGCCTTGGTGGATGCCGTGAATTCGGCCGCGCCGGAACCTTACACCAGCGCCGTTAACGGACTGGCGGACATCGAGCAATGGATGCGGGTCTTTGCCACCGAGCATATCATCGTGAACTTTGACGCGTACGGTCATTCCATCGGCAAGAACATGTATGCCTATCTCCCGCCGGGCGGCAAGTGGCAGCTCTACATGTGCGACCTCGACTGGTTGATGCTGGCCGCGCCTCAATACAACAGCAGCTTCACCGCGTCGAGCGCGCCGCTCTTCAATTCGGAGGATCCAATCATCGGGGCAATGTATGCCTTCCCGCCTTTCGCCCGCGCCTACTGGCGGGCCATTCTGGACGCGGTGAACGGGCCGCTCGCTGCCGCCAACTGCAACCCGCTCATGGATGCCAAGTACCAGTCACTCGTAGCGAATGGTGTGGCTTGGTGCGACGGCCAGGCGCTCACCGACCCCAGTGCGGTGAAGACGTGGTTCGCCCAGCGCCGGGCCGCGTTGCAGGCGCAGTTGGTGGCTGTGACGCCCGCCTTCGCCGTGAATCCCTCGATCAGCATCAGCAATGGCCTCGGCCTGCTCACGGGCATCGCCCCGGTCGGCATCAGCACGGTCACAGTGAACGGTGTACTCTGGCCGGTGACCTGGACGACCGTCACCAATTGGACCGCACAGCTACCTCTGCAACTCGGCTCGAACGTGTTCAATGTCGCAGGTGTGGATGTCGGCAATCAGCCAGTCAGCGGCGCGAGCAATCAGGTGGCTGTCACTTACAGCGGCACACTGCCCGCACCGGTGAACGCGGTGGTATTGAACGAAATCATGTTCAACCCGGTGCTGTCTGGTGCCGAATACCTCGAGTTGTTCAACACCTCGACCAATTACAGCTACGACCTCTCTGGCTGGTCCTGCAACGGACTGAGTTACACCTTCCCGGCAGGCAGCTTCATCGCGCCACGCAGTTACCTTGTGTTGGCGAAGGATCGCGTCGCCTTCAACCAGGCTTACGGTCGCGCCATTACCGTCCACGACACTTTTGCTGGTAGCCTCCAACGCGATGGCGAGACGCTGTCTGTGCTAACCACCAACGGCTCAGTGGTGGACCGCGTGCGCTACGAAGCCGCCGCGCCGTGGCCCGCCGCGTCCGCCGGCACGTCACTGCAACTCGTGGACACCACGCAGGACAACGCTCGCGTCGCCAACTGGGGTGTCGGCCAGAGTAATCCCCCGGTGTTGCCGGAGTGGGTATTCGTCAGCGCCACCGGCGTGCCGCGGCCCTCGTCCACGCAGCGCGCATTGTACATCTACCTCCAGTCCGCTGGTGACATTTACTTGGATGACCTCTCCGTGGTGGCCGGCAATGTTCCTGGCGTAGGCACCAACCTCGCCACCAACGGCGGCTTCGAGAACACGCTCTCACCTTGGATCCTTGGCAGCGCCGGCAATAACAGTGCCTCGGTTCTGAGCCCGAATGTGAAGCACTCCGGCAACAGCAGCCTGCACCTCATCGCCTCGGCCGGCGGCTCGGGGCAAAATTCTTCCATCTGGCAAAACTTTTCTCCGGCGCTAACCGTGGGCGGCACGTACACGCTAAGTTATCGGTATCTGCAGACGACCAACGGCGGACCGCTCACTGTGCGCTTCGCCAACAACGGCATTACCACTACCACCAACCCTGCGCCGCCAGCCTCGTCCGCCATCACCCTCGCCACTCCCGGCGCTGCCAACTCCGTCGCCGCCACGCTCCCCGCGTTCCCGGCTGCATGGCTGAATGAGCTGCAACCTGAGAATATCACTGGTCCGCTCGATAACTTCGGCCAACGCGAACCGTGGCTGGAGTTGCACAACGCCGGCACCAACGTGCTCAGTCTGACGAATTGCTTCCTGAGCGACACAGGAACGAACCTGACCAAGTGGGCCTTCCCGGCGACCGCATCCGTGGCGCCGGGCGGGTTCCTGCTGGTATGGTGTGACAACCAGACCAGCCAAAGCAGCGACACGAATCTGCACACCAACTTCCGACTCGCCGCGGGCGTGGGTCTCGTTCTCTTGTCCCGCTCCATCGGCAGTGTGACCCAGGTGGTGGATTATCTCACTTACACCAACCTTCCTTCCAACTGGAGTTACGGCGATTTTCCTGACGGTCAGCCTTTCTATCGGCAGAATCTTTTCACTGTTACGCCCGCGGCGAATAACACCAATACCTCGCCGCCCATAACGATCTTCATCAATGAATGGATGGCGGACAACAAGGCCACGCTGCCAAATCCGCTGAATGGCGCATGGGATGATTGGTTCGAACTTTATAATCCGGGCACCAACACGGTGGACCTTGGTGGGTTTTATCTCACTGGGAATTTGGCCAACAAAACAAAGTTCAGAATTCCTGGGCCGGCACGATACCTGGTGCCACCGGGTGGTTACTTGGTGGTGTGGGCCGACAACAACCAAAGTCAGAACCACACCAACCGACCCGACCTGCATGTGAATTTTGCTTTGAGCAAGAGCGGCGAGGCCGTCGGGCTGTTTGCTGAGGACGGCACGACGATTGACGCCGTGAGCTTCGGCGCGCAGAGCAGCGATGTGAGCGAGGGCCGCTTCCCGAATGGCGCGTCCGCTCGGTTCTTCATGCCTTCCCCGACACCGGGCCAGCCCAATGTTATTCCCAATACCGCGCCGGTTCTGGGACCGATCAATAACTACTCCGTGCATCTGGGTCAGCGCGTAGTTTTCACCGCGACCGCCACCGACGCGGAGAGCGCGGTGCAGACGTTGGCTTTCAGCCTCGTCGGTGCGCCCGCGGGTGCTTCGATAGACCCGGCCAGCGGCGCGTTCGCATGGACCGCGATGGGTGTGCCGGTGCCCAGCACCAACGCCGTGACCGTGCGCGTCGCCGACAACGGCACGCCGCCGCTCAGCGCGTCGCGGACATTCCTCGTGATGGTCGCGCCGCTGCCCCAGCTCGGCCCGCTTAGCCCCACCGACAACGGACGACTGCGACTCTCTTTCCAGAGTCTGGCCAGCCAAAGCTATCAACTCGAATTCAAGGACGTTCTTGACGAAGCCGGGTGGACGCCTCTCGGCATGCCGGTACTTGGAACTGGCGACAGGTTGGAATTCAACGAGTCCGTGGAAGAAGCCGAGCAGCGTTTCTACCGCCTGCGCTGTGTGCCTTAGCCGTAACGATGCAGTGGGACAGGCGTCGCGTCTGTCTCTGACATCGTCTGAGACGGACTTTACTCTCCATTCCTGCGCTTGGCCGATAATCACCTTTTGGTAACGGCAGGCAATGAAGCCGGAGACAGGCGCGATGCCTGTCCCACGCGGCCCGCCTCGCCGTTGCCAAGTTCGCGGCTGAATGGCTACGGTTTAGGCCATCGGCCAGGGGCTACGGCAATGGTTGTTCCCGCACCGGCGAGAGTGCAATTGCTAGTTACTGCCAGGGGTCGCAGCCGGACGACGGTGGCGCCCCAACCGCCCATTTGCTCGCCGGCCAAGGTGAAGGACACGACTTCAGGCAGCCGGGCCAGCAGCGTGTGAACGGATTGCCGCAGCATCCCGATGCCTTTCCCATGCACGATGCGCACCGTCAGGATGCCGCGCGCCCGGCACTCGGTCAGATAGTCTGGCACGAGGGTGCCCACGTCGCGCGGGCGGAATGTGTGCAGGTCGAGTTCGCCGGTGATGGGGAGCGGGTGGATGTTGTCGCTCATGCCGTCGAGGATGTCAGCGGAGTCGGGACATGGGAAATCAAACCTCGTTCCCCAGCGAGCAACTGGGCGCAACTCCGTTGCTTGCACTCTGGCCAAGTCCGAATTCCCCCGCGCCCGCTGCTCACGTTCAAGCCGACATGCTGGTGTCGTGGCACCCCGGCCGGTTTCGACCGTCTGTCTCCGGATTTAGGGCTGAAGCCCTTACTTCACCGCGACAGGTTTCACATTCCAGACCTGTCTGCAGTAATCGCGGATGGAGCGGTCGGAGGAGAACTTGCCCATGCGCGCCACGTTCAGGATGGCTTTGCGCGTCCACGCCTGCGGGTCGCGCCACAGGTCACTGACTTGGTCCTGGCACTCGATGTAAGCCTGGTAGTCCGCCAGCACCAGAAAGGGATCCTGGCGGAGCAAGTTATCCACGAGCGGACGGAAAAGGTCCGAGTTGCCGTCCGCCAGCGCGCCGGAGCTGATGAAGTCGAGCACCCCGCGCAATGTGGCGTTTTGGTCGTAGATCTCACGCGGGTGATAGCCGCCTGCATTCACTTCCTGGACCTGCGCCGCATCGAGGCCGAAGAGGAAGAAGTTTTCCGCACCGACTTCCTCACGGATTTCGACATTGGCACCGTCGAGCGTGCCGATGGTGAGCGCGCCGTTGAGCGAGAACTTCATGTTGCCCGTGCCGCTGGCTTCCTTGCCGGCGGTGGAGATCTGCTCGGACAAGTCGGCTGCCGGATAGACGTGCTGGGCGTTCTTTACGTTGAAGTCGGGGAAGAACACGACTTTGAGACGGTCGCGCATGGCGGGATCGTGGTTCACCACGGCCGCCACCGAGTTGATCAACTTGATGATGAGCTTGGCCATCGTGTAGCCGGGTGCGGCCTTGGCCCCAAAGATGAACGTGCGCGCCGGCACGTCCGCCTTTGGATCGCGCTTGAGGCGCAGGTAGAGCGTGAGGATGTGCAGCACGTTCAGGTGCTGCCGCTTGTATTCGTGCAGGCGCTTGACCTGGATGTCGAAGAGCGATGCGGGGTCCACCTGCACACCGGTGCGCTGCTCGATCAGTGAGGCGAGATCGCGCTTGGCGGTGAGTTTCACCTCGCGCCACTGCTGCTGGAATTTCGCGTCATCTGCCAGCGGCTCCAGCTTGCGGAGTTGGAAAAGGTCGCGCAGCCAGCCAGCGCCGATGTGGCGCGTGATGAGTTGGGTCAGCGGCGGGTTGCTGACGGCCACGAAGCGCCGGGGCGTGACCCCGTTGGTGACGTTGAGAAACTTCTCCGGCCACAGCTCGGCGAAGTCGCGCATGACGGTCTGGACGAGCAAGTCCGAGTGCAGTTGCGCAACGCCGTTGACGTGATGACTGCCCACGGTGGCGAGGTTGGCCATGCGCACATAACGCTCGCCGCTCTCATCAATGAGCGACAGGCGCGAAAGCCGGGCGTCGTCGCCGGGGAACTTCGCGCGGACCTCGTCGAGGAAGCGCGTGTTGATTTCGTAAATGATCTCCAAGTGGCGCGGAAGGAGCTGGCCAAACAAGCTCACGGGCCACTTCTCCAGCGCCTCGGGCAGCAGCGTGTGGTTGGTGTAGGCGAAGGTGCTCCGCGTCACGCTCCAAGCGGTGTCCCAGTCCATCTGGTGCTCGTCCACCAGCAGGCGCATGAGTTCGGCCACCGCGATGGCGGGGTGCGTGTCGTTGAGCTGCACGGCCCATTTCTCGTGGAATTGCCCGAGCGGCCGCTGGAGCAGCAAATGCACGCGAATCATGTCCTGCAGCGAGCAGGTGACGAAAAAGAACTGCTGCTGAAGGCGGAGGGTCCTGCCCTGGACCACCTCGTCGTTCGGGTAGAGCACCTTGGTGATGTTCTCCGATTGCATCTTGCACTCAACGGCGCGGTAGTAATCGCCCTGGTTGAACGCGGCGAAATCAAACGACTCGACCGCCTCGGCCTTCCAGAGGCGGAGGTGATTGCAGGTGCAGACGCGATAGCCGAGGATCGGCGTGTCGTAGGCCACGCCTTTGACGACCGTGTCGGGAGTCCAGCGCACACGGAAGCGGCCCCGGTCGTCTGTGCCCGCTTCCGTGTGGCCGCCAAACTGCACGGCATACGTGATTTCTGGCCGTGCGATTTCCCATGGGTTGCCGAAGTGCAGCCACTTGTCGGTGATTTCCACCTGCCAGCCGTCCTTGATCGTCTGGTCGAAGATGCCGAACTCGTAGCGTATCCCGTAGCCGATGGCCGGCACTTCGAGTGACGCCAGCGAATCCAGATAACACGACGCCAGCCGCCCCAAGCCGCCGTTGCCGAGGCCGGGTTCCTCTTCCTGCTCGACTAACTCGTCGAGATTCCAGCCCAGTTCTGAGAGCGCCTGTCGGGTCGGCTCGGTGATGCCGAGGCTGAGCAGGTTGTTGGCCAGGTGCGGGCCGGGCAGGAACTCGGCGGACAGGTAGGCGACGACCCGGGCGTTCTGCTCCGAGTACACTTCCATGGTGCGCACGCCTTGAGCGAACACACGGTCGCGAACGGTCAGGGCCAGTGCCGTGTAGGCGTCGTTGCGCGACGCCGCCATCGGCACCCGGCCCAGGCCACAAAACAAGTTGTCGAGAAACGATTGCTTGAGATCGGCGACGCTCAGCCCGGTGCGGACACCGCTCACGGGAGAAAGCTCGCGCGAGCTCAGCAGAGACCTCTTGGCGGTCGGAGGTATGGGAGAATTCCCTTCGAGGTGCTTGCCGGTCCACTGGTGTGGAGCAATCAGCAGCGCCCAAGGTGGCAACCCTATTTCTGCAATGCCGCGCGCACCGCCGCGAGTTGTCCCGCCGAACCGAGGAACTGATTACGGCTGGCGATAAACTTGGCGTATTCCTCGATGAAGATCTTGCCCGGCGGGCGGAAATCGAACTCACCCGCCTTGTCGCGGAAGAACTCGCGATGGACCCGCGTCCAGACGAGGCGTCCGTCGGTGTCAATGTTCACCTTGGTCACGCCGAGCTTCGCCGCGGGGAGGTATTCATTGGGATCCACGCCCATGGAGCCGGCGATCTTGCCGCCGGCAGCATTGATGCGGTCCACTTCCTCCTTGGGCACGCTGGAGCTGCCATGCATGACCAGGGGGAAGCCAGGCAGCTTGGCTTTGATCTTCTCGAGCACATCGAAGTGGAGAGATTGTTTGCCCTTGAACTTGAAGGCGCCGTGGCTGGTGCCAATGGCACAGGCCAGGGAATCGCAGCCAGTTTGCTTGACGAAGCTCTCGGCCTCGGCGGGATCGGTCAGGCAGGCGTTGCCTTCCTCGACTTTGATGTCTTCTTCCACGCCGCCCAGCATGCCCAGTTCTGCCTCGACGCTGATGCCCTTGGCATGGGCGCGATCTACGACGCGCTTGGTGATCGCGACGTTTTCGGCGAACGGGTCGTGGGAGGCGTCTATCATCACAGAACTGTAAAAGCCCGAATCAATGCACTCGTAACACGTCTCCTCGTCGCCGTGATCGAGATGCACCGCGAAGATAGCCTCCGGGAAGATCTCGCCGGCGGAGCGGATGATGGCTTCGAGCATGCGCTTGTCGGTGTATTTCCGGGCGCCTTTCGAAATCTGGATGATGAACGGTGCCTGGCTGGTCAGACAGCCCTTGAACAAACCCATGGTCTGCTCGGCATTGTTGATGTTATAGGCTCCAACCGCATACTTGCCGTAGGCGATCTTGAAGAGTTGGTCAGTGGTAACGATCATAGTAATTGTTAGTAAGAGATGGCTAGCGGCGGTCAGTCTGCCAGACTGGGCTGGAATGTAAAGGCAAGGGGCGGCCGGCCGGCGCTAACACAAGGCTGCATCAAGCTCGGTTTGAGCAATGCTGGCGGGGCGTTGGGGACGTTTTTGCGGTGCCTTCATGAATGGCAAATCGGGCGGGTGATGAGGTGGAGGCCGCGCCAGCGGTTGAAGTGG
>Ga0105047_10006770_pt1 | contig 19381 bp, 14 predicted proteins | sample MAT04_FD_78384 | JGI IMG/M metagenome (GOLD analysis project Ga0105047, IMG submission 78384) | Freshwater microbial communities from Lake Fryxell liftoff mats and glacier meltwater in Antarctica - MAT-04 (megahit assembly) | ecosystem: Environmental > Aquatic > Freshwater > Ice > Liftoff... | reverse complement strand
GGACGCGACATGGTCTCGCTGCTGCAGGCGTCCGAGAAGGAGTCGATCAAGCGCGGCGACCAGTTCGTTGCCGGCGAGTTGTTCCTGCTGGCGCTGACCGACAACAAGGGTGATATCGGCAAGCTCGCGCGCGACAACGGCCTGACGCGCAAGTCGCTGGAGTCTGCCATCGAGGCGGTGCGTGGCGGCCAGAATGTCGATAGTGCCGACGCCGAGGACCAGCGTGAGTCTTTGAAGAAGTACACCATCGACCTGACCGAACGTGCCCGCATGGGCAAGCTCGACCCGGTGATCGGCCGAGATGACGAGATCCGCCGCGCGATCCAGGTGCTGCAGCGCCGCACCAAGAACAACCCGGTGCTGATCGGCGAGCCGGGTGTCGGCAAGACGGCGATTGTCGAAGGCCTGGCGCAGCGTATCGTTGCCGGTGAGGTGCCGGAGTCGCTCAAGGGCAAACGCGTGTTGTCGCTCGACATGGCTGCGCTGCTCGCCGGTGCCAAGTTCCGCGGCGAGTTCGAGGAACGGCTCAAGAACGTGCTCAAGGATCTGGCCAAGGACGAGGGTCAGACCATCGTGTTCATCGACGAGTTGCACACCATGGTCGGCGCCGGCAAGGCCGAAGGCGCAATGGACGCCGGCAACATGCTCAAGCCGGCGCTGGCGCGCGGCGAACTGCATTGCGTGGGCGCGACGACGCTGGACGAATACCGCAAGTACATCGAGAAGGACGCCGCGCTCGAGCGCCGGTTCCAGAAGATCCTGGTCGGCGAGCCCAGTGTGGAGGCAACCATCGCCATCCTGCGCGGGCTTCAGGAGAAATACGAGGTTCACCATGGCGTGGACATCACCGACCCGGCCATCGTTGCCGCGGCCGAACTAAGCCACCGCTACATCACCGATCGTTTCCTGCCCGACAAGGCGATCGACCTGATCGACGAGGCGGCAGCCAAGATCAAGATCGAGATCGACTCCAAGCCCGAGGTCATGGACCGGCTCGACCGGCGCCTGATCCAGTTGCAGATCGAGCGCGAGGCGGTGCGGCGCGAGAAGGACGAAGCCTCGCAGAAACGTTTTGATCTGATCGAGGTCGAGATCGGCAAGCTGCAGAAGGAGATCGCCGACATGGACGAGATCTGGAAAGCCGAGAAAGCCCAGGCCCAGGGCAGTGCCCATGTTCGCGAGGACATCGACAAGTTGCGCCAGCAGATCGATATGTTCACCCGCAAGGGCGACTACAACAGGGTTGCCGAGTTGCAATACGGCAAGTTGCCCGAACTCGAACGCCAGCTCAAGGAAGCGCAGGACAAGGAGACGAGCAAGGGCAAGGGCGAGGGCACCGCACCGCGGCTGCTGCGCACCCAGGTCGGCGCCGAGGAGATCGCCGAGGTGGTGGCACGTGCCACTGGCATTCCGGTGTCCAAGCTGATGCAGGGCGAGCGCGAGAAGCTGTTGCAGATGGAAGACAAGATCCACCAGCGCGTCGTAGGCCAGAGTGAGGCCATCACGGCGGTCGCCAACGCGATCCGGCGTTCGCGCGCTGGCCTGGGCGACCCGAACCGTCCGACCGGCTCGTTCCTGTTCCTGGGTCCGACCGGTGTCGGCAAGACCGAGCTGTGCAAGGCGCTGGCAAACTTCCTGTTCGACTCCGAGGATCACCTGATCCGCGTCGACATGAGCGAGTTCATGGAGAAACACTCGGTGGCGCGGCTGATCGGCGCGCCTCCGGGATACGTCGGGTACGACGAGGGCGGTTACCTGACCGAGGCGGTGCGGCGCAAGCCGTATGCGGTGTTGCTGCTCGACGAGATCGAGAAAGCGCATCCGGACGTGTTCAACGTGCTGTTGCAGGTGCTCGATGATGGCCGGCTGACCGACGGGCAGGGTCGCACGGTGGATTTCAAGAACACGGTGATCGTGATGACCAGCAATATCGGCTCGCAGCTGATCCAGAGCATGGTCGGACAGGACAGCGAAGAGATCAAGGACGCGGTGACTGGAGAGCTGAAAAACTACTTCCGGCCCGAGTTCCTGAACCGGATCGACGAGACGGTGGTGTTCCATGCGCTGGATGCGAAGAACATCGAGGCGATTGCAGCGATTCAGGTGACGGTGCTGCAACAGCGGCTGGCCCGGATGGACCTGACGCTGGAGGTGTCGCCAGCGGCACTGGCCGAATTGGCCAAGGTCGGATTTGACCCGCTGTACGGCGCGCGGCCACTCAAGCGCGCAATCCAGCAGCGCATCGAGAACCCGCTGTCCAAGTTGCTGCTCGAAGGCAAGTTCATGCCCAAGTCGGTGATCGCGGTCGACGTGGATCCGATCCAGGCGCCGGGGCAGTTCAGCTTCAGTGGCGGGACGGCCTGAACGCCGCCGTCGATGCGCTCGAACGGGCTATCTTGTCCCTTTTTTGTTCGCGTTGTCCGGGATGACTGGGAGACCCAAGCACAGTGCGCTCGGTTGGAAAGAGCAGCAAAACCAAGCCCGCTTCTGCTCGACCGAATGCGGCCGTCAGGGGATGGGGGACTGCCATAGTGCGACAAAAGCGTCAAAGTCTGCAATCGGTAGTGGCGGGCTGAACAGGTACCCCTGGTAGACATGGCAGCCCTGGCGGTCGAGAAACTCCCGTTGGCCCTCGGTTTCCACCCCTTCTGCGATCACTTCCAGGCCCAGGCTTTCGCCCAGGGCGATGATGGTGCGGGCAATGGCGGCGTCGTTGGGGTCGGTCAGTACATCGCGCACGAACGACTGGTCGATCTTGATCTGGTCCAGTGGCAACCGTTTGAGGTAGGCCAGCGACGAATAGCCGGTGCCGAAGTCGTCCAGCGAGAAGCCGATGCCATGGGCTCTGAGAGCCGTCATTTTGGCAATAATGTCCTCCACACTGTGCGCCAACAGACTTTCAGTCAGCTCCAGCTTGAGCAAAGCCGGGTTTGCGCCGCTGTGCTCCAGCATCTGCAACACCTGAATCACGAAATCCGGCTCGCGGAACTGGTGCGCGCTGACGTTGACCGCCAGCGTCAGGCGGGACAGTGCCGGCTGGCTGGACCAGGCAGCCAATTGGGCACAGGCGGCTTGCAGAACCCAGTGGCCCAACGGCAGGATCAGGCCGCTGGCTTCCGCCAGTGGTATGAATTCGCTGGGCGGCACCGGGCTGCGATTTGGCGGCCACCAGCGCGCCAGGGCCTCGGCGCCGACAACGCTGCCGTCGTCCCGCACCACTGGCTGGAAGTGCAACAGCAACTCCTGTCGTGCCAGACCCATTCGCAGATCCGCTTCCATCGCCACCCGGCGGTCCACGCTTGCCTGCATGCCGACATCGAAGAAACGCAAGGTGTTGCGACCGGCACTTTTTGCCTGGTACATCGCCAGATCAGCCTGCTTGAGCAGGTCGTCCACGTTGTCCGTGGCGTCACCAAACAAGGTGATGCCGATACTTGGCGTGCTGCGGTGCTCGCGCCCCCCCAGATCGTAGACATGGTTGAGCGCCAGCAGTATTTTCTGCCCCACCACCTCGGCTTGGGTTGCCGCATATGCGGGGTCACCGCTCAGTTCGTCAAGAATTACGACGAACTCGTCCCCCCCGAGCCGCGCTACTGCGTCAATCTCCCGGACACAAGAGCGCAGGCGCTTGGCCACCTGTTGCAGCAGCCTGTCGCCAACATCGTGGCCTTGCGTGTCGTTGAGGGATTTGAAGTTGTCCAGATCGATGAACAATACCGCGCCGTGCCGGTGGTTACGCGCCTTGAGCATCAGCGAATGGCGCAGTTGCTCCACCAGGCGCCGCCGGTTGGGCAGCCCCGTCAGGGCATCGAAGTACGCCAACTGATGGATTTTCTCCGCATCCTGCTTACGTTCCGTCACATCCATCCAGAAGCCGATCAGCTCCAGGGGTCGCCCGTTCGCATCGCGGTAGAGCCGCGTCTCATCGTGAATCCAGCGGTAATTTTCGTCGCGGTGCCTGAACCGGTATTCGTGCACAAGGAAATCGTCGGTCAGAAGTTTGGGCTTGACGGTGGCAAAAGCCAGCGCATCGTCCGGATGCAGGTGGGAAAACCAGAAGTCCGGGTCCGAGGTGAACTCCTGCGGCGCGTACCCGAGCAGACCCTGCACACTTTCCGACACGAATGTGGTGCCAAAGTCGCCCTCGGCACGCGACGTGTATATCACGGCCGAGGTCCTGGACAGCAGAAAGCTGAGCCGCTCCTCGCGTTCGCGAAGGGCCTCTTGCGCCTGTCGCCGCGCGGTGATATCGACCAGCGTATGCAGGAAGTGCTGCACTCCGTCAATCGCCAGAGAGCAGGTGTACAGCAGCACGAACCGTTCCTCGCCACTGCGCAGCCGTCCCACGCCTTCGACGCCATTTAGCCGGCCATCGCGGCGCAGCGTTTCGCTGACGCGGCGCAGCTCTGTCTGGCTGGCCCACAAACCCACCTCAGCCACCATGTGGCCGAGCAATTCTTTCTTCTCATACCCCGTCGCGCCCACAAACGCGGTGTTCACATCGACGATGGTCCCGTGCATCGTCTGCAGCAGCTGCGGCACCGGATTGTTGTCGAACACGGAGCGGAAAGACCGCTCCCGGCTGTCCAGCATGCGCTCGTGGCTGGCAAGCGCGGCGAGCATCTGATTGACCTGGCGCGCGACCGCCTGGACCTCCACCGGACCGGTGTCCGCGCAAGCTCGCGCCTGCGACTCCCCCAACGCGACCCGCGCCGCGATCCCGGCCAGTGCCTCAATGGGTCGCACGATGCGAATGCTGATGCGCCATGCCAGCACGGACGCCAGGAGCAGCAGCAGCATGCTGCCCATCACGGCGCGGCCGAGCTTGGTATCGGCCCTCTGGAAAGCTGCATCCTTGGACATGCTGACCTCCACTGTCCAGGACGTACCCGGTACATCGCTCATGGTGTGCAGCAGCGCACTGTCTGAACCGCCCCGCGCGGCACGCGCTCTGTCATTCCCCGCGCCGGACGCAGTGACGTGACCGGGCCGGCCGGCTTGCAGGCCGATAAACGCCTCGGCCTGCCGGGAACGCAGAACAATCCTGCCGGCACCGTCGGCCACCTCGACCAGCAGCTTGCCCGGATTCGCCTGCAGCAGAGTGCCATTGAGCGAGAGCAAATCAGCCGAAAGCAGCAGTACGCCAGCAGTTTTTCCCGTCCCATCAGGCACCGGCAACGACATCACCACGATCCAGCGCCGGGACACCGTGTCCTGGTAGGCTTCGCTGACCATGAAGGACGCACTGCCCGCGACACGCGGCCACCAGGAAATCGATGCAAAATCCTTGCTCGGCAAGCGATCTGGAAAGGCTGCGCATCGCAAGCGGCCGGCAACGCCAACCAGCGCGATATTCGAAATCTCCGAGCGCAGCGCCACATATTCACGCAGCATGGGATCGCATTGGCCGGCATCTGCCGCCTGCACCAATGGCATCTGTGCCAGGCGGCGCAGCAGCGCATCATTGCCGGCCAGGAACTGCGAAAGCGCCGCGCTGACGCGCTCGGACGTGGCCCTGAGCGCGGCGTCCGCTTCCTGGCGGTCATACCTTCTTTCATTCACCAGGTTCCAGGACACTGCGGCGAACACGGGCACCAGCACCACGACAAGCAAGTAGACCAGCTGCGCCCGAACAGGCCAGCGGCTCACAGTGGCAATGAAACGATATCCAGGCAATTCAGGTCCTCGGGCCGCAAACAGGAGCCTGGGCTCAGGCTCAGGCTCCGGCTCAGGCTTCGGCAGTCAGCCCTATTATTGCCGTACCCCGGCCCAGGCGAAAAGACAACCTTCCAGCGGCGGGGCGCCGGCCTGCTTTTGACAAATGCTGCAGGAAAAGCCCTCTCCGGCTGCCGATCGGTCGAGTGCGCGGCATAGGAATGCAGGCGGTCGGGAAGTCAGCCTCCGATCTGAACCGATTGGGTTCGAGATCAATGATGAGGCGGCGGGTTTTTCGTCGTCAGTATTGGGGTGAGCCTGCACAAAGCCACCCAACTGGATGCAACTTGCCAGGTGCGCGCACGCGACATGTCTGCGACGACAGGCAAGCTACGATCATGCCCTCAACGTTCCGACCCAACGACATGCCCGACGCTTTCCCGATCCCCGACGGTTTCCGCCCCGCCCACATCCACGGCGACTTCATCGCCTTCAACGGCCCGTTGTACGCCCGGCTGACCGACGCCACGATCCAGTTGGGTTTCCGTGTCGAGCAGCGCCACACCAATCCGCTCGGTATCTGCCATGGCGGCATGCTGGCGACCTTCGTCGATATGCTGGTGCCGTGCACTGCGATGTATGAGCCGGGCCGCGAACGGCGTTTCCTGCCCACGATCAGCCTGCAGATCGACTACCTGGGCCCGTCGCCGCTGGGGGCCTGGGTGCAGGGTGAGGCGCAGATCCTGCGCAGCACCCGCAACCTGGTGTTCGGCCAGGGCCTGGTCAACGCCGATGGCGCGCCTGCGCTGCGTTTCAGTGGCATCTTCAAGATCGGGCCGGCCTGGGGCGACGCTGCCGATACCGATCCGCTGGGTGTGCGATCACCGGTCTGATCCGGCGCCCATGGCCGTCAATCGACGTTGGCCACTGCACGGCGCTGGTACCAACCCAGGGCCAGCAGGCTGAGCAGGCAAAAGCCGGCGCCGGCGTGAAACGTCGCGCTGGCGCCCCAGCTGTCCCACAGCAGTCCGGCCAGCACACTGGCCAGCAGCATCGTCAAGCCACTGGCCAGGTTGAAGAAGCCGAAGGCCGTGCCGCGCAGTTCGGCCGGTGCGGTATTGGCCACCATGGTGGCCAGCAGCCCCTGCGTCATGCCCATGTGGATACCCCACAACACGACGCCCGACAGCAGCGTTGCCAGGCCGGCGTCGCTGGCCAATACCAGGTCGGCCGCCAGCAGCACCAGCAGGCCCAACGCCAGCAACTTGTGGTGCGACATGCGATCGGACATCTTGCCGAAGGGATATGCGCTGGCCGCATAAACGATATTCATGGCCACCATGACCAGCGGCACCAGCGCCAGCGCAATGCCGCTTTGTTCGGCTCGCAGCACCAGGAAGGCCTCGCTGAAGCGCGCCATCGTGAACATCGCACCGATGCCCACGACAGCCCAGTAAGCGCCGGGCAGGCGCCGCAACATGTCGCGCCGGATCGGATTCACCCGCACTTGCTGGTTTGCCGTGCGCGGCGGCTCCTTCAGGCCGAACCAGAGCAGGGCCACTGCCAGAAACCCCGGAATCACCGCGACCCAGAACACGGCCCGGAAGTCGTTCGCCCACAACAACATCAGCCCGACTGCCAGCAGTGGCCCGAGGAAGGCGCCCACCGTGTCAAGCGATTGGCGCAATCCGAATGCCGCGCCACGCAGCGCCGGCGGCGCGATATCGGCCACCAGCGCGTCGCGCGGCGCGCCCCGCAGACCCTTGCCGACACGGTCGATCAGCCGCGCACCGACCAGCAGGCCCATGCCCCCGGCAATGGCGAACAGCGGCTTGCTGAGCGCCCCCATCGCATAGCCCAGCACGGCCAGGCCCTTGCGCCTGCCCAGGTAATCGCTCAAGGCACCCGAGAACACCTTGACCACCAGCGCCGTCGACTCCGCCAGCCCCTCGATGATGCCGACCGCCAGCACGCTGGTGCCCAGCGCGGTGACCATGAACAGCGGCAGCAGGCTGTGGATCATCTCGGACGAGACATCCATCAGCAGGCTGACCAGGCCAAGCACCCAGATGCCGGCAGGCAGCTGGCGCAAGGCGGATGATTGGGTCGCAGGTTGCATCGAAGGGGTCGCGGCGGGTGTTGGTTGTGCTCGGTGTCAACGCCAATCCGAGGCCTGGCGGCTCTGAAAATGGCTGGGCGATTGTCCCATCGCCAGCTTGAACATGGCCGAGAACGCGCTGTCGCTGGTGTAACCGCTGGCGGCTGCGACCACGCCGACCGGCACGCCGCGCGCCAGCAGCGGCAGCGCATGGGCCAGCACCACCTGCTGGCGCCATTGCTGGTAGCGGGTGCCAAGTTCGGTGCGAAACAGCCGGGTGATGGTGCGTTCGCTGGCGCCGATCTGGCGGGCCCGGTGGGCCAGCGTGGCGCGCCCGCCGGGGTCGCGCAACACCAGTTCGCACAGGCTGCGCAGGCGTTTGTCGCGCGGCAGCGGAACCCCCATGCTCAGCGTATCCGCGTGGACGAGTTCGTCGAGCACCAACTGCATCAGTGCCTGGTCGCGGCTTCCGGGAGCGATGTCTTGCAAGGCTTGCACCAACTCGCGCAGCAGCGCCGAGACCGTCAGCACCCGGCAACCGGTCCACGCGGGCGGCGTGGCGTCCGGGTGCAGATACAAGGTGCAGACCTGCGCTGTCTCGACCACCGTGACCGCGTGCCGCGCCAGCGGCGGAATCCAGACCGCGCGCGATGGCGGCAACAGGTAGGTCGTCTGCGCCTGCGCGGTATCCACGGTCACTTCGATCAGGCCGCTGGCGCAATACGCCAGTTGCGACCAGGGGTGGTGGTGCGGCTCTAAGTGCGCATCGGTTGCCAGTGCGCTGGCGCGGCACCGCACCGGCCGCTGCGGCGTGGGAGTCACATGGTGGATGTCTCCCAGGTCGCGTATCTGGATGGTTTGTCGGGTTCTGCGGCGCATATGCAATTGGCGCAATATCGACGATTATTGTCTTATTGTCGCGATCCGGCAGTGCCGCTGCCCACTACCATCTCGCCATGCCCCGTTCCACCATCGCTGCCGACAATCCGGTGCCCCTGCGCCAGGACGCCGCCATCATCGGCATGGTCGGTCTGGCGCATGCCAGCTCGCACTTCTCGCACCTGTTGTTGCCGGTGATGTTCCCGGTTTTCCTCCAGGAGTTCGGCTTCAGTTATTCCGAACTCGGCCTGCTGATGTCGGTTTTTTTCGTGATCTCCGGCCTGGGCCAGGCCACCAGCGGTTTCCTGGTCGATCGCATGGGCGCGCGGCCGGTCCTGTTCGGGTCGCTGGTGTTCTTCATTCTGGCTTGTGTCGTCGCGTCCAGCGCAACCGGGTATGCGGCGCTGGTGCTGGCTGCGGCGCTGGCCGGTTTTGGCAACTCGCCCTTCCACCCGGTGGACTTCACCATCATGAATCAGCGCGTCTCGGCGCCGCGTCTGGGATACGCCTTCAGTGTGCACGGCATCACCGGCAACCTGGGTTGGGCCGCGGCGCCGGTGTTTTTTGCGGTGTTCACCAGTCTGTACAACTGGCATGTCGCCTATCTGGCGGCAGCGGCGATGTATGCCGCGATCCTGCTGCTGCTGGTGCTGCAGCGCGACAAGATCCACACGGTCGTCGCGCCGCGCGCTACCGACGGCAACGCCGAGCACGATCTGGCGTTCATGAAGCTGCCGGTGGTGTGGTGGTGTTTTGCCTTTTTCCTGCTCTCGAGCATGACGCTGGCCGTGGTCCAGAGTTTCTCCGTCTCGTTGCTGCAGGCCATGCACCAGGTCAGCTTCAAGCAGGCCTCCGCCACGCTGACGGCCTATATGTTGAGTGGCGCCGTCGGCATCCTGATCGGCGGCGTCATTGCCGCGCGTATCGCCGACAGCGACCGTGTCGTGGCCACCTGCATGGGGGTTGCGGCCTTGTTGCTGGGGCTGTGCGGCACCGGCTTGTTGGGAGCGACCGGCACGATGGTGGTGTTGGCGGCCACCGGTTTTGCCGTGGGCATTGGTGGTCCTTCGCGCGACATGATGATCAAGAAGGCCACGCCCAAAGGCGCCACCGGGCGCGTGTACGGCATGGTGTATTCGGGGCTGGACGTCGGCTTCGCGATCTCTCCGGTGATGTTCGGCATGTTCATGGACCGAGGCTGGTTCAGTCTGACGTTTTACGGTGCAGCGTTGGTGCTGCTGCTCGCCGTCGGTGCGGCGCTCGGCGTCGGCCGGCGCACGTCGGTGCGGCTGCAAACGGCCTGAGCGCGCGAGCGGCAATCGCTTGAGCCCCTGACGGCCGCCGGCGGGCAGGGGCCACCCATGGGGGACAATGCGGCGTATGACCGAAAGAATCGCTGGCCATCTTCTCGTCGAATGCCTGATAGCCCAGGGAGTCACCCACGCATTCGGTGTGCCTGGAGAGAGTTTTCTTGCAGCGCTCGACGGATTTCACCTGCACGAGGACCGGATCCGGTTCGTGATCTGTCGCCAGGAAGGCGGCGCCGCGTTCATGGCCGAGGCCCACGGCAAGCTGACCGGCCGGCCCGGCGTGTGTTTCGTCACCCGGGGCCCGGGCGCCACCAATGCATCGATCGGCGTGCACACCGCGTTCCAGGACTCGACCCCGATGGTGTTGTTCGTCGGTGACGTGGCCAGTGAGACGCGGGACCGCGAGGCGTTCCAGGAGGTAGATTTCTGCAGTTTCTTCGGACCGAGCACCAAGGGCATGGCCAAGCGTGTCGAACGTATCGACGATGCGCGGCGGATTCCGGAGTACGTGGCGCGCGCCTTTGCCATGGCAATGAACGGGCGCCCCGGCCCGGTCGTTCTGGTGCTGCCCGAGGACATGCTGGCGCAGGTGCTGCCCGATGACCTGCCGCTGCAAGCGCTGCCGCGCGTGGAGCCGGTGCAGGCCGGCTGCGACCCGCGCCAGGCGCAGTCAGTCGGTGAACTGCTGCGTGCGTGCCAGCGCCCTCTGGTCATTGCCGGCGGCAGCGGCTGGACGCCCGCGGGCGCCCGGCTGCTCGAGCATTTTGCCGAGCAGTGGCAGTTGCCGGTGGCCAATGCGTTTCGCTTCCAGGATACGTTCGACAACCACCATGCGTTGTATGCCGGCGATGTGGGCATCGGCATCAATCCGAAGCTGGCCGCGCGTGTGCGCGAAAGTGATCTGATCATCGCGTTCGGGCCGCGCCTGGGCGAGATGACCACCGGCGGCTACAACCTGATGCCGGTGCCTCGGCTGCCACAGAAACTGGTGCACATCCATGCCGGCGCCGATGAACTCAACCGTGTCTACCAGACCGACCTGGCGATCAACGCCGGCATGCAGGCCGCCGCCGCTGCGCTCGCGCAGTTGCCAGCGCCCGACACCGTGCCCTGGTCCGCCTGGGCGCAGGCCTGCCATGCGGACTACGAGTCCAACTTGCAGCCGCAGGTTCTGCCTGGCGACATCGACATGCCGGCGATCGTGGCCCTGTTGCAGAAACACCTGCCGGCGGACGCGGTGCTGACCAATGGCGCCGGCAATTTCGCCAACTGGACCCACCGGTTCTTTCGCCACCACGGCCTGGCCAAGGGTCACAAGACCCAGCTTGCGCCCACCGTCGGAGCGATGGGTTACGGTGTGCCGGCGGGTATTGCCGCTGCGATCACCACCGGCCGGATTGCGTTGACGATGGCCGGCGACGGCGACTTCCTGATGAACGGCCAGGAGCTGGCAACCGCCGCCCAATATGGTGCCAAGAGCATCGTCGTGTTGCTCAACAACGGCATGTTCGGCACGATCCGCATGCACCAGGAGCGCGAGTATCCGAACCGGCGTGCCGGCACGGCGCTGCGCAACCCGGATTTCGCCGCACTGGCGCAGGCTTACGGTTATGTTGGCGTGAAAATCGAGCGTACCGCGCAGTTCGAGTTCGAGCTGCTGGCGGCGCTCGAGCGCGAGCAAGGCACGTTGATCGAAGTGGCGCTCGATCCGGAAGTCATCACCACGCGTGGCACGCTCAGTGCCATCACCCAGGCCGCACTGAGCAAACGCTGATCACTGGCGCGCCTTCGGTCGGCATCGCAAAGATCGGTCAACGGCGCTGCCGTCCGGCTGGTTCCATTCGGCGCGGCCACCATGACGGTTCTGTCCGTTGCACCATCCAACCCACGATCTTCCATGACCACATCCTCCCCCGATCCCGAACCAGGCGCGCACGGCAAAGCGCGCAAGCCACCCCAACGTGCCGAAGCGATGCCGGCGCTGCAGCAACTGGCTACGCGGTACCCGCAACTTTTCGGTGCCGACTTCCTGCCGCTCAAGCGTGGCATCTTCCAGGACCTGCTGCAGGCCCATCCGGACCTGTTCGACCAGGCGACCTTGAAGTCGGCGCTGGCGCTGCACACCCGCTCCACGCGTTACCTGATTGCGGTGGCCGATGGGCGCCAGCGTCATGACCTGTCCGGCAAGCCGGTCGAACCGATGGCACCCGAACACGTGTACCAGGCGCTGCTGGAGGTATTCCGCCGCCGGCAGGCGCGCAATACGGAAGACCTGACCCCCGGCCTGCGCCGCCGCATACAGCAAGCCTTCGAACGCTCCGGCCTGAGTCCCGACACCTATGCCGCCCTGGTGCACAGCCGTGACACGCAAGCCAACGCCTTGCTCGACGAGGCCTTGCAGGAGGCGCGCTCTGCCCAGGCCAAGGACGAGGCGTTGCTGCGTGCGTTCGAGTCCGGTACCCACGCCGTGCAGGCGTTTGCCGACATGTACGGCATGCAGGCGCAACTGGTCGAGCATGCGTTGGGCCGCGCGCGCCGCGTGCGGTCCCGGGCCAGCCCCGCGGCCGAGTGAGGGGTCGCCGTCATGTTGCCCCTCCTGGTGTCGGTGGCAGGGAAGGCCCGGCGTGCAATGGGCTGCAAGGAAGTGCGATGGCCGCGGACGCGCTGACCATCGCGCAGGTTGATGGCCTGTGTTTTTCCTATCCGCAGCGTTCGCTGTTCTCGCACTGGAGCGCGCGATTTCCCGCCGGACTGACGCTGGTGAAGGGGGACGAGAGCACGGGCAAAACGAGCTTGCTGCGCCTGCTGGCAGGCGAATTGCCGGCCGACAGTGGTGTGTTGCAGGTTGCCGGTCTGCGACTGGATCAGGATCCACTGCGGTATCGAACCCAGGTATTTCGCACCGACCCGCGGTCCGAGTTGGCGCCGCAACTGTCGCCACTGGCCTGGCTGGACACGCTGCCCGCGAACGACCGCGGCTTCGACCGCGCCGCCGTGGCCGAGTTGATCGAGCGACTGGGCTTGCGCGAGCATCAGGACAAACCGATGTTCATGTTGTCCACCGGCTCACGGCGCAAGGTGTGGTTGTTGGCTGCCGTTGTCAGCGGCGCGCCGCTGACGCTGATCGACCAGCCGTTCGCTGCGCTGGACAAGGCGTCGATCCTTGCGGTCACGGGACTGTTGCGCGAGTTGTCTGCCAACGCAGACCGGTGCTGGGTCGTCGCCGACTACGAACCACCGCCGGGGTTGGTGCTGGCGCAGACGATCACGCTGGACTGACAGCGGCGGCAGCCGTCGGTGCAGTACCGCGTTCCCGCAACCGGATGCCGCCCGACGCAGGCGAAAAAAAGGGCCGACGGTGGTCGGCCCCGGGGAAACGCGTATGGACGCTTACTTCAGATGCTTGCCGATCAGGCCGGCCATCTCGAACATGGAGACCTGCATCTTGCCGAAGATTTCCTTGAGCTTGGCATCGGCGTTGATCATGCGCTTGTTGACTGCGTCCTGCAGCTTGTTCTTCTTGATGTAGGCCCACAGCTTGCTGACCACTTCGGTACGCGGCAGCGCAGAGGAACCAACAACCGCGGCCAGAGCGGGACTCGGCGTCATGGCCTTCATGAAGGCGGCGTTGACAGCGCGCTTCTTGACGGGAGCCTTCTTCGCAGCAGGAGCCTTTTTGGCCGGAGCGGCCTTCTTCGCAGGAGCCGCCTTCTTCGCAGGGGCGGCGTTCTTCGCAGGGGCAGCCTTCTTCGCAGGAGCGGCCTGTTTGGCCGGAGCAGCTTTCTTCGCCGCTACTTTTTTCGCCGGTGCTGCTTTTTTTGCGGGCGCAGCGTTCTTGGCGACGACCTTTTTGGCCGGGGTTTTTTTTGCAGTTGCCATGATTGATTGTCCTTCTCGAAGTTGATTAATCACCAGCGAAGAACTGCTTCTCCTCCGGCACTGCGGATGCTACTGGAGAAGAACCCGGTTTCCAAGTGAAAGAGCATCTTTTTCACTCTGGCGTGTTGTTTTTTTTGCGCCCGGAAATGCGGCTCTTCGCTCGGGCCATACGGATGTTGGATGCCCTGCATCGTCAGCGCTGGACCCTCAGGCGCGCGCCCTGATCTCGCAACGCGTGCGCAAGCAAGCGCCAGATGCTTCGTGCGATGCTGTAGCTTGCCGCGTTAACATGCCGCGAGCGCTGACGATTTGCCACTGCAGGAAGGAAAACAGACGATGTCCCAGCCCCCGCCCGTATGCGACCTGTGCGATGCGCACCAGCACGATGCCAGCGGCGCATTTCGGGTCCTGCCCCCGATGTTTCGATCATTCGGCGGAGCCGCGCAATTCTCCGGGCCGGTCAGCACGGTGCGCTGCTTCGAGGACAACACGCTGGTCAAGGCCGCGGTGGACAGTCCGGGGCAGGGGCGGGTACTGGTGGTCGATGGTGGCGCATCCCTGCGCCGCGCCCTGGTCGGCGGCAATCTCGGCGCTGCAGCGGCGCGCAATGGCTGGGCCGGTGTTCTCGTCAATGGTTGCGTGCGTGACGTGGCCGAGCTGCTGCCGTTGCCGATCGGCATCCTGGCGCTGGCGCCGGTGCCCATGCCGCCGCGCAAGCAAGGCCAGGGCGAGCGGGATGTGCCGGTGTTGATCCAGGGCGTAGGGGTCCGTCCGGGCGACTGGCTGTACGCCGACCCGGACGGCGTGGTGCTGCACTCGGGCGCGCTGGCGTAGCCGCAGTCGCAGTGACAACAACCGGCGGCTGGGTGTGATTTGCAGCAACCCCGCCGCGCGGGCCGGGTGGCAGCACAATCTGCGCATGGAAAAAATTGTCTGTCTCGATTCGCATACTGGCGGCGAACCCACCCGGCTGGTGTTGTCCGGCTTCCCCGACATGGGCCAGCTGCCATTGCCGCAGGTGGTGCGGCAACTGCGCACCCGGCATGACCGATATCGCGCCGCCACCGTGTGCGAGCCGCGCGGCAGCGATGTCGTGGTCGGCGCCTTGTTGTTGCCCCCGCGCGAGGCCGCCTCGCTGGCGTCGGTGGTGTTCTTCAACAACGTCGGTTATCTGGGCATGTGCGGCCACGGAACGATCGGCCTGATGGCCACCCTGGAGCACCTGGGCCGGGTGGTACCGGGACGGTACGCAATCGATACGCCGGTGGGCACTGTTGCGGTGCAGCTGCGCGGCCAGGGCGTGGTCGAAATCGGCAACGTACCAGCCTACCGGCACCGCCATGGTGTGGCATTGCAGGTACCGGGCGTCGGACTGGTGCATGGCGACGTGGCCTGGGGCGGCAACTGGTTCTTTCTGTGCGATGCCGGTGGGATCGACATTTCGATCGCGCAGGTCGAGCCACTGACCGATCGTGCCTGGGCGATCCGTCAGGCGCTGGAGGCCGCCGGCGTCACCGGCCGCGACGGCGCCGTGATCGACCATATCGAACTCATGGGCCCGTCCCAGGATCCGGCCAACGATGGCCGTAACTTCGTGTTATGCCCAGGGCGTGCCTACGACCGCTCGCCATGTGGTACCGGCACCAGTGCCAAGCTGGCCTGCCTGGCCGCCGACGGCGCTTTGGCGCCCGGCGCGAGCTGGCGCCAGGAAAGTGTGCTGGGTAGCGTGTTCGAGGCGAAATACCGTATGGACGGCGAGCGGCTGATGCCCTCCATCGTCGGCCGTGCCCATGTATGCGCCGAGACCACGTTGCTCGTCGATCCGGCCGATGCCTATGCCTGGGGCATCACCCCGGGCGCATGACGGGTCTTGCGTTGCCATGTTCGCACCCAGCGCAACGACCGAGCCCGTCACGATGAACTCTTCGACGGTGCGACCGTGACAATCCGCCTGGACAGCGACACCATCGTGGTCGGCGCAGGCCTGGTCGGTGCCGCCTGTGCGGCCCGGCTGGCACACGCGGGGCGCCAGGTGCTGCTGCTCGACCTGCAGGCGCCCGGCCTGGGCGCAAGTTTCGGCAACGCCGGCCATGTCGCCACCGAGCAGCTGATACCGCTGGCCAATCCGCAGGTCATCCGCGACAGCTGGCGTTACCTGGTCGATGCCGACAGCCCGCTGCGGCTGCGGCTCGGCTACCTGCTGCCGATCCTGCCCTGGCTGACCCGCTTCGTGCTGGCTGCCCGGCCGAGCGCGCTGGCGCGGGGTATTGCTGCGTTGATCGCCTTGCAGCAGACCTCGCGCGACGATCTGCGCGACCTGATGCAGGCATGTGGCCTCGGGTCATTGTTGTCGCTGGACGGCTACCTGCGTATCTGGGAGAGCGGGGCTGGCGCGCAGGCGGCCCGGCTGCAGGCGCAAGATGTCGGGCGATTCGGCATCCGCACCGAGGTGTTGTCCGCGCAGGCCGTGCACGCCGAAGCGCCCGCGCTCAGCGCCGATGTGGCCGGTGCCCTGTGTTACCCCGACACCGGACATGTCAGCGATCCGCACGCCGTCTGCACCGGCCTGGTGGAGGCGCTGCAGCGCCTGTCCGGGCGGGTACGGCAGGTGCGGGTGCTGGAGCTGTACCAGGAGGGCCAAGGCCCGGTGCGCCTGACCGCGGAGCATGGCCCGGCCCTGCATGCGCGTCAGGTCCTGGTCTGCGCCGGCGCCTGGTCGCGGCCGTTGGCGCGCAGCCTGGGCTACCGGGTTCCGCTCGACACCGAGCGGGGTTATCACATCACCGTGCCCTGGCCGGCGCCGGGGGAGCAGGGCGCCGGCGTGATCGCGATGCGACGGCCGATCGCTTCGATCGAGCGCAGCGTGATCATGACGCCGATGTCGGTCGGCCTGCGCATGACCGGCACGGTGGAGTTGGGCGGCCTGCGCCTGCCGCCCGACCCGAGTCGGTATGCGCTGCTGCGCCGGCAGATGCAGTCGCTGCTGCCCGGCATCCGAACGGATGCGGCCAGCACATGGATGGGTTTTCGGCCGTCCTTGCCGGACCACCTGCCTGTGCTGGGCGCGGCGCCACGCCACCGCGGAGTATTTTTTGCCTTTGGCCACCAGCACCTGGGCTTGACCCTGTGCGGCGTCACCGCCCGCATCATGTCCGACCTGATGCAGGGCCAGGCCACGGGCCTGGACCTTGCTCCTTACCGGATCGACCGCTTCTAGGTGGGGGACGCCGGCAAGCCCGGCTGTCAGCGGTGATTCCAGGTCAGGAACACACCGAACAGCGCGATCGCGAATGCCAGCAATTGCAGTCCCGTCATGGTTTCGCCCAGCACCAGTACGCCGACCAGGGCAGCCGAGATCGGCAGCATCACGGTGAAGATGCCGCCCTGGGCCGCCTGCAGGTAGCGCGCACCAGTCATCCACAGCCACACCGTGCCGATGCTCGCTGCCAGCGCGTAGAACACCAGCAGCAGCCAGATGCCGGTGCGGACCGCACCGAAGTCGAACTCCAGTGCCAGCCACAACCCGAATGGCATCATCAGCGCGAAGCCCCACAGATTGATCAGTGCGCAGATGCGTTTGGGACCCAGCGCGCCGGTCAGCTTCTTGGCGATCACCGCATAACAGCCTTCGCAGAGGACGGCGCCGAACACCAGCAGGTTGCCCAGCCAGGCCGTGGGCGCGATCGGCGCGTCCGCCGCGCCGTGTGGCGCCATGAAGTCGGCACGCGCCAGCGCCAGCACCACGAGGCCCAGTACTGCGCAGGCGGCGGCAGCCCACATGCGCCGGCTGATGCGTTCTCCCAGGAACAACCAGCTCATCAGCGCGATGACCGCCGGTATGCCGGCCAGGATCACGCCAGCCGATACGGCGCTGGTCATGCTGACACCGTACAACATGCAGATCGAGAACAGGAAGTTGCCGAAGAAGGACTCCAGGAACAACAGACGCCGGGTCTGCGCCGTCAGCGGTGCCTCGCCGGGTGGTTTGCGCAACCAGGGCAGCATCGCGACGGCGGCGATGCCGAAACGCATCCAGGCCAGCAGAAACACCGGCAACGCTGCTACCAGCGGCTTGGACAGGGCGACATAACTACCGGTCAACACCATGCTCAACGACAGGCAGCCATAGGCAATCAGATGGCTGGGCAAGGGGCGCATCGCGGATGGCTGGCTTTGGTTCGGGGGTGGCCTGAAAGGCCCGCCGGCCGACGGCCGGGGCTTTGGAGCAGGCAGAATGCACGGGATTGTCCGTGACAAACCGGCGCTTGCCGGTGCCTCGGCGCACCATATTTTTCGACAAGGATCGACATGGCCATGGGTAATTTCGCTTATGCAATGGACAGCAACCGATTTCTTGCTGCCGGCCCGCTGGAGCAGCAGGCCTTTGCCGTGGCCGGCATTCCATTTGATGGCGCGGTGACGAACCGGCCCGGCGCACGATTCGGGCCGTCGGCGATCCGGCGCGCCAGCCTGATGCTGTGTGACGGCATCCATCCGTATTTCGGCGTTTCGCCGTTGCCGCATCTGGGTGATGCGCTGGATCTGCGGCTACCCAATGCGTCGCCGCTGCCACGGGTCCGTTCCGCGATCACGGCGCAAGCGCTGGGCCTGATGGCGTCGCACCACTGCGTGTTCCTGGGAGGCGACCATTCGGTGACGTTGCCGCTGCTGCGCGCGGCGCATCAGCGCCACGGGCCGCTCGCGCTGGTGCATTTCGATGCGCACTGCGATACCTGGCAAGACCATTTCGGTGAGCCCTCCGGCCACGGTACCTGGACCCGGGAGGCGATCTCGGAGGGCCTGGTCAGCGCACCGCATGTGGTGCAGATCGGGCTGCGTTCATCCGGTGAGCGCGCGGCCCGGGAATACGTGGCGGACCAGGGCGGTTTGATCTTCACTGCCCGCGCCTTGCGTGGCAAGGACGGCGACCAGCTCGGCGCCATCATCGGCCAGATCCGCGAGCGCCTGGGGGATCGGCCGTGTTACCTGACGCTCGACATCGACTGCCTGGACCCGGCATTCGCCCCGGGCACCGGTACGCCGGAGCCCGGTGGCATGAGCAGCTCCCAGGTCATGACGTTCCTGGAAGAACTGGCGGGGCTGAACATGATCGGCATGGACTGTGTCGAGGTCGCACCCGCCTACGACCATGCCGAGCTCAGCAGTCAGGCTGCCGCGGCCTTTGTCTGGACCTACCTGTGCGGCCAGGTGGCCAGGCGCCAGGATGCACCGGTCGATCCCGCGGGCGGGTGACGATGGCCTTTTGGAGCAAATCGATCCTGGCGTCGGATACGCAGCTGAACCAGCGCAGCTACTACGAGGTCAGCGTCAGCCGCCCTGCCGAGCCCTGCCTGCAGGAATCCATCGACACCGACGTTCTGGTGGTGGGCGGTGGTTTTGCCGGCCTGTCGGCGGCAATCGAGCTGGCGCGCGGCGGCTTGCAGGTCGTGTTGCTGGAGGCCGATCGGATCTGCAGCGGCGCGTCCGGGCGCAACGGGGGCCAGGCGATCGTCGGTTTTGCCAGTGGCCAGCCGGCCTTCGAGGGCCAGATCGGGAAGGC
>Ga0105047_10006769_pt1 | contig 19382 bp, 12 predicted proteins | sample MAT04_FD_78384 | JGI IMG/M metagenome (GOLD analysis project Ga0105047, IMG submission 78384) | Freshwater microbial communities from Lake Fryxell liftoff mats and glacier meltwater in Antarctica - MAT-04 (megahit assembly) | ecosystem: Environmental > Aquatic > Freshwater > Ice > Liftoff... | reverse complement strand
GTCGACGAGATCGCCTGTGCTGCGGAACTGGTGATGGGCAAGGCAACGGGCATCCCGGTCGCCGTCGTGCGCGGCATCGACCCGACATGGTTGCGCGACGGCAGCGTGCACGACGAGATCGTCCGCTCCCCCGCCGACGACCTGTTCCGATGAGCGCACCGGCGAAGTCGAAGCTCGAAGATCGTGACCCCGATTCCGCCGTAGGCTCACAGCACCGCAGCAGACCGACATCTAGGAACACCTCCTGAGTTCAAGACGAGCGCCCCGAGCGGGTAGCTACCGTCGTGCACCTGAAGTTTTCGCACTGTTCCTCAAGCGGAGGCCGAGTGAGGTCGTAAACAGACTCAAGCTCTTTCGCGGCCCACGTTCTCCCCCAACCAGAGGATCTCGCCATGCAGAACCGTCGTCTTCTCGGATTCGGCCTCGCCGGATTAGCCCTGCTGGTCCCGCTCGTCGTTCTTCCGCTCCGAGCCGAAGCTCTGGCCCAAACTGTCGCCGTCGACTTCCGGTCGAGCAAAACCACGAGCACGCCTGGATACGCCGGCGACACCGGGAAGGCCTATGACTCCGCCCGCGCCTTCGGCTGGACGAATCCCGATGGCTCCGGACTCGACGTCACCAGGAGCGTTCGACTGCGAAGTTCAGCGGCCTCTCCCCTTTGGAACGGATTCATCCAGACCGGCAACTCCACGGCCACGTGGCAACACGCGGTAGCGAACGGGGTCTGGGCGGTGACGGTCGGTGTCGGTGATCCGTCCCACTTCGACAGCCTGTACACCGTACGTGTCGAGGGAGTCACCATCTTGTCGAAGTGGCAGCCGACCGACTCCGGCCGGCTCGGCGCCGCCACCGGTCAGGTCACGGTTTCTGATGGAAAGCTGACGGTGGACAACATCGGCTCGGTCAACGGGAAGATGACGTGGGTGACCGCAAACCTCGTCCAGTCGGCCACGACCACGACCACCGCCGCTCCGAGCAGTACCACCGCCCCCACCACCGTTCCGGTCACCACCACCGTTCCGGTCACCACCACCACGCCGCCGCCGCCGGTTTCGAAGACCCCGGCCGGAAAGGTGGCATGGATGTACAAGCCACCGACAGATGGAACAACCGTGGCGACGTTGGCATCCAAGTACGACTCGTTCATTCTCTCGCCTCGCGACGAGGCCTACCGGGATCAGCTGCGAGCCCTCCGAGCCCCGGAACCCGAGATGTACTTCCGCTTCGACGTGGTCATCGATCCGGGGTCGACGACCGCCCAACCTCTTCGCAGCCAAGCGGCGTACTTCCCGGGCGACTTCTCCAACATCTCACGAAACTATCCGTCGTGGTTCCAGCTCGACGCCGGCGGCAATCGGATCTTCGACAGTGGTCCTGACGGTCCGGAATACCTGATGGACCCGGGAAGCCCAGGATGGAGGGCGTTCCTCACCGAGCGCCTCAGGAGCATGTACACGACGAATGGCTGGCGGGGGGGCGTCATGCTCGACAACGTCGAGACGAACCTCAAGAAGCGTGAGCGGATCGGCTCGACCCCGGCCAAGTACCCGACCGACCTGTCCTACGCCAACGCCATCGCCGGCATGCTCGGCTACATGCGCGACACATGGGCCGGTCCGGCTCGAGTTTCTCTGTCGGCCAACATGGTCGAAGGCAACTACGACCAGGCCGACCTCGACATTCGGAACCTGTACGGAACCAAGCTCGACGGCATGGTCATCGAGGCGTTCGGCGTCACGTGGAAGTCCGGCACCTGGCTCTCGGCCACCCGGTGGGACCTCGACCTACGACGGGTCGAAGACGCCATCCGTCGAGGCGACGCCGTCTCGCTGTTCGCACAGGGCGACCGGGGGGACACCACTCGGCAGCGATTCGCCTTCGCCTCGGCCCTGCTGGTCGGAGACCGCAACACGAGTTTCCGGTACCACAACACGAGGGTCGGCTACAGCAACAACTGGTGGTATACCAACTACGACGCCCCCCTCGGTGACCCGCTGGGTACCCGCTACGTCCAGGGCAGCACCTGGCGTCGCGACTTCACCAATGGGTACGTCACCGTCGACCCGGTTGCTCACACGGCCCAGATCGTGACCCGCTGACCGACGTGGCCCCCGGCCGCAGCGACGCGGCACCATCCTCGGATCCCGACATGACCTCGAGGAGATGGGAACGAATTCGCCCTCCCACGGTGTCCCACGAGTAACGCGCTCGTGCGAGTTCCAAGCTCGCGGCCCCCATCTGGAGCTGACGCTCCCGGTGCCCGACCAGTTCGGTGAGCGCAGAGGCGAGTGCGTCCACGTCACCGGGTGCAACCAGCACCCCGTTGTCGCCAGGTGACACCATGTCCGGGACCGCCCCAACTCTTGTCCCCACGATCGGCAGTCCGGCGCCGAGCGCCTCCGCGAACACGACCCCGAACGGCTCGACCCGGGTGGGCAGGCAGAAGATCCCGGCTCGATTGAGCCGGTCGGCAACCTCGGCCGCAGGCAACCGACCCCAGGCGGTGCCCCCCTCGGGCAGCTCCGGCGAGCATCCCACCACCGTGAGGCGAGCCCGAGGCTCGACGCGACGGACCCGCTCGAACGCTTCGACCAGCTCCGGGCCCCCCTTGCGATGCCAGTCGACACCCACGAAAAGGATCTCGAACGGGTCACGGGCCTCGAGGTCGGGCTCACCGACCACGACATTGGTTCCGAAGTAGACGCAGGACACCTTCTCGATGTCGATGCCGTACTGGCCCACGATCGAAGCGGCCACATTCGTGCTCCGTGTGAGCACCCGTGTGGCGGCCGTGAACACGGCTTGCTCCCCGATCACCCAGCGACGGGTGAACATCGCGCTGGGGTCGAAGTCGGGGTAGGAGAGATTCACGAGGTGCGTGTGGTCTGTGAAGACCAGGTGCGGGACCCCGGGGACACTGGCGTCGAACAGGGACTGGATCTGGATCGTGGCCACACACGGATCGGCCGCGAGTCGTCGGAGCGCGAGCCGCCGAAGTTCCAGCTGAGCGGTGGGGGTACGAAAGATGGCGATCTTCGGGTCGCGACGGCCTTTCGCGACCCCTACCCCGTAGCGGCCAACCATGGCGGCAGCCATACGACCGAGGGCGGCCCGGTCGCGATCCAGCTCGGCCTTCAGATCGATCGTGACGATGTCGAACTCGGACAGGTGCTCGGCGAGAACACCCTCGAGCGTCTCGTTCGCCAGCGGTCGCGGGCCCAGCCGCACGTAGCCGATTCGCGGCCTCATTCGCCCTCCTCGGGCCGCTGGGGAATCCACACGTCCCGCCGCTTTCCGGACAGGAAGAACACCATCGCCTTCAAGACGGCGATGTTGAGCATGTCGAAGTACAGCGCGACATCGGCCAGTCGCCCGACCACGCGTGGCAGGTCGCGACGATCGCGGAAGGCCCAGCCGACGGCCGCCAGACCATGGAAACCGATCTGAAGCGAGGCGGCGAGACGGTAGATGGGACCCCCACGCCAGAGAGCGAGCGAGGTCAGGAAGAGGGCAATGATCGGGAGGACGACGAGGCGCCGCAGCACCTTGTGGGAGAAGAGCTGCAACGAGTAGAAGCCGTGGGTGACAGGGTTGAATGCGCTTCTGTGCATCCAGAGGCTGGTGAAGCCGCGACCGATGTAACGGGACTTGCGCCCGTACTCGTGTCGGGTGTTCTCCTCTACCGCGCCGGTCGCGACGGCGTCCTCGGCGAACACCAGGCGATGATGCGCCTCGTTCACCCCCACCGAGGTGAACGAGTCGTCCGCCACTCCGGGGGGGATCTCGACCCAGTGCGCACGGCGCACGGCGTGCAGCTGACCGGTGGCCGAGGTGACGCTTCCCCCTCGGCTCTGGAGGCGCTTCGTCAGCCGGTCGACATCGAGATAACGCTGCTCTCCGCGACCCCGCTCGGCCACCCGGTACCGGAAGTTGCCAACCACACCCCCGACCTCTGGGTCCGCGAACGGCGCAACGAGGGCCCGGATCGCCGCCGGCTCGAGCTCGCTGTCGGCGTCACTGAACACGAGGATCTCCCCGGTGGCGTGCTCCACCGCAGTGTTGAGCGTCGGGTTCTTCCCCCGCCGGGGGAGGTCCAGCACCGTGACGTCGAGATGATGAGCCTCGATCCGCTCCACCGTGCCATCGGTCGAACCATCGGACGCCACGATGATCTGCAGCCTGTCGGGCGGATAGTCGATCTGCGCCGCGTTGTCGAGCTTCACCGAGATGACCTGACTCTCGTTGTGGGCGGCGATGATCAACGAGACGTTCGGCTCGATCGGTGCGGAGTGAACCGCTTTGGGGAAGAGAGCCGCACGAACGGCGATCAGAATCGGGAAACCGACGTAGACGTACAGGATCGACACCACCGACCACCAGAAGACACCCTTGCGAACAGGGGCCGAATCCGTCACCGTCACCGCCTTTGCCTCTCCAGCAGTTCGTCGTAGAGAGCCACGAACTCATCGACCGTGGACTCGATGCCGAATCGTGACGCGACGTGAGCGCGGCCCGCAGCCCCGAGGCGGGCCCGCCGCTCGGGGTCGGCGGCCATTTCGGTGAGAGCAGCCTCCAAGGCCACTCGATCGCCGGGCTCGAAAAGAACCCCGGTGATGCCGTCATCGATGACCTGACGGGCGGCACCGACGTCACTGAGAATGCACGCGATACCGCTGGCCGCCGCTTCCAGCGAGGCGTTCGACAGACCTTCGGCGGAGGAAGGCAGGACGAACACGTCGGCGATCGACAGGATCTCGGCCACGTCGTCCTGCATGCCCATGAATCGGACGCCGGCCGGGGCCTCGGCCCGTAACGCCACCTCCTCGGGTCCCTCGCCGACCACCAGCAGCACCGCGTCCGAGGACAACGCGGGCCAAACGGCGAGAAGATCGTCGACGCACTTCTCTGCCGCGAGGCGTCCCACGTAGACGACCACCAATGCCTCGCGGTCCAACCCGAGCTGGGAGCGCCTCTCTGCGCGCTCCGTCGGTGGTGCCGGGCGGAAGCGGGCTGTGTCGATACCGTTCTGGATCAATCGGACTCGGTCAGGGTCACCCGCCAGTTCGGTGAGCTCTCCGCAGATCTCCTCACTGACGCCGACGAGAGCGTCGGCCCGACTCGCCAGAGCTCGCACTCGCCGTCGTCCGCTGCGTCGCCCGCGATAGAGCTGGACGTCGCCGATCGGTCCGCTGCGGTGGGCCACGACGACGAGCGGGGCCCCGGTGAGGCGGGCGCTGAGCAGGCCGACTCGAGAAGTGGAGAGAAACTGGTGAGCCTGGATGATGTCCGGACGCAGGGCCACGACCCGAACAGTTGCGCTCAGGGTGAAACAGGCCGAAGCGAGAGCCTTCGGACCCGGCACCGCGATTCGGTGCAGAGGGACCCCGCGGTGGAGTTCGAATGCGGCCAGACCGTCATCGCGTCGGCACACGACAACCGGGTCCAGACCCCGTTCGAGCAGACGGGGGGTGACGGATGCCCTCTGACGCTCGATCCCGCCGATGCGGGGGTAGTAGCCGTGCGTCACGACCGCGACCCGAGGGGCGCCTCGTGCCGTCCGCTCGTACAGGTCGGCGAGGGTGTCGAGCCACCGGGAGATGCCATAGGTCGTGCGGGCCCGTTCCCGGCCTCTTTCGGACATCGTCGCCAGCGCCGCGGAATCCTCGAGGATGTCGATGATCGCCACGGCCAGCTGCGCAGGATCAGAAGGGCGAACGAGTACGCCGACCTCATCGCCGAGGACACGGGGTACGTCTCCCACCGCCGTGGCCACGGCGGGCGTCCCGGCGGCCATGGCCTCCAGAAGCGTCAAAGGCAGGCCCTCGAATCGGGACGCACTCACGAAGAGATCCGCGGCGGCGAGAATCGAACCCACGTCCGCCCGCCGTCCCAGCAGACGGACTGCCTCCCCGAGCCCGAGCCGAGCTGTCTCCGCCGCGAGCGCCCCTTCCAATTGTCCGCCCCCGGCGATGGCGAGAACCGCTCCCGGTTGGACCTGCCGCACGGTACGAAAAGCCTGGAGCAAGTCGGAATGGCCCTTCTGTGGGCTCAACCGACCGACGTTGACCAACAACGGCCCGGGCTGGTCGCCCAGCAACTCAGCTCTGAGCCGGGCCACATCTTGCGCCGCCACCGCGACCTCGGGGGGTGCCGGATTCGGCACGACGAGCAGATGGTGGCGAGGAAAGCGGCGCGCTTGAGCGAGGGCAACCGTCGAGCCGACCGCAACGATCTCCCCCGCGAGCCGACCGAGAACGTACTGCTCGAGCGCCCCCAGCACCCGGTATCGCCTCCGGTCGGGGTACTTCGTGTTGTGAAGGCTGGCCAAGCGCGGGAGACCAGCAGCCGCCGCGGCCAAAGTCCCGGTGATGTTCGAGGACAGGAGGTGGGTGTGGACCAGATCCGCATCGATCGAGCGCAGGAGGTCCCGGAGCTCGTGAACCCGCCGCGGGTCGGCCAGCGGTGGGACCCCGGTTCGAGTGCCGATGCCGTGGACCTCGACGCCGGCTTCCCCGAAAGCTGGCGTCAATGGCGCCCCAACGGGGTTCTGAAGGCTCACGACGCTCGTCCTGACCCGCGCTCGATCGAGCCCGCTGGCGGCACGCAGCACCAAGGTCTCAGCCCCTCCGACGTCGAGCCGATCGACGATCTGCACGACGTGCAGGGGCCGCTGATGAAAGCGTGATCGACGAAACCTCATGCCGCCACCGCAGACCGACGGCGCCGGATCAGGCCCTTCCACACCGACGCCACCATCGATCGGCCGAGGTATCCCGCGATGGGCACGTAGGTGATCGCTCCCACCACGACGCTGGCACCGAGAACGACCCACGACGACGCGTCAGGGACAGCCCCTTGCAGGGCCGACACCGAGACGACCATTGCGGCGCCCCCTGCCGCCGCAGGAGCCAGGGCGGCGAGAATCGGGCGCGCCCCCACCCCGATCATCTTCGAAGCAACTCCGAGCTGAACGGCACAGACGAGAGCGGAGAGGGCCACCTGGGCGGTGGCAACGGCCACGATGCCGTCGTCGACGACAGCCAGAAGGAGAGCCACGCCGATCGGAACACGAGCCAACGAGATCCAGATCAGGAGCTTCTGCCGGCCGGTCGCCTTGTAGACATCGCCCGAGACGAACTGAACCGTCTGGAACACGAAGTACAGCGAGATCAGTTGCAGAACCGGGCCCGTCTGTTCCCACGTGCCGCCGTAGACGACCTCTACGAAGGGAATGGCCACGAGAAAGAGGCCGAAACCGAGAGGAACGGTGACCAGGGCCAGGGTGCCCATGGATCGGCAGTAGGCGCGCCCCAGCGCATCGGCGTCGTGACGCACCCTCGAGAGCACGGGGAAGAGCGTCTGGCTCACCGCATAACAGACACCCATGAGCACGAGGTCGGGCACGCGGAAGCCCAAGGTGTAGTACCCGAGAGACGCCGCCCCGAGCCCGGCGGCGATGATCAGGTAGTCCATGTCGCGCACGACGACCCCGAGAAACGTGACGACCATCGTTTGTGAGCCGTAGCGGATGATGCGCCGTGCCGCGCCCATGTCGAACGGTCCCACCGGCCACCACCGAAGCACCAGCCAGTACCCGACTGTGGCCACGGTCACGGCGGCCAACTGACCCCACACGAGGCTCCAGACTCCGAAGCCGACCACGGCCAGGCCGATGGAGATCCCGGCTTTGACGACGCTCTTGGCCAACTCAGGACCGACCCGCCGGGCGAAGGCCAGCCGTCGGCGCAATCGTGCCTGATGGACCGACCCCAGGCTGATGATGACAAAGGAAAGCGACAACACCCTCACCACGGGTACGAGCTCTGGCTCATCGAAGAGCGACGCCAATGCGGGGGCGAGCAGGAAGACCAAGACCGTCGACGCCGCTCCGGTGATCAGCGAAAGCCAGAACGCAGTTGTGTTCGAGCGCCGTTCATCCTCGAGGTAGACCACTGCCGCGCTGATGCCGAACTCGTTGAGCGCGTCGGCATAGATGATGATGACCAGCGCCAGCGCCATGAGGCCATAGATCTCAGGGGTGAGCAGCCGCGCCAAGACGACGGTGGTGGCGAAGAGGACGAGCTTGCCGACAAGGAAGACCGAGTAGTTCCAGAGCGTGCCCCGTATCGCGGAACGACGGACATCTGAGATCGCGGCGGCATCTTCGCGTCGCTCCGGATCTCCGTGGCTCGACGTGGGGACCGCAATTGGCTCGACGACGGCGGTGGCGGACGCGCCCGGCGCGTCGGGAGATCCCTCGGTGGTCATGGCGCGGAATCGACGAGCACGGGCGCCGTCGGGCTACTCACCCGGCGACGCGTGACGCCGAGCAACTGCGGTGCGGCCCACGACACGGCGACGAGGAACCAGAAGTAACGCTGGTACGCGAGATGCAGGAAGACGCCGGCAGCGAGGAACCCCACGAAGGCGAGGAACACCCCGTCCAACATCGAGGCCGTGTCAGTGTCGTCCTCGGCTCGCAGCGTCCGGCCCGTACGCCGAAGCCCGACGAGGCCCACCCCCACGACCACCAGGAAGAAGGTGAAGCCGACAACGCCTCCCTCGGCAGCCTGTTGGAGAGGAAGGCTGTGACTGTTGCGGTCGTCAGGGTTGTCCTCGAGACCGAGGCGATTGGCGTACCGCGGGTAGTGGACCGGAAAGTTTCTCGGTCCGACACCGAGCACCGGGTGTTCGACGGCCATGAGGACGGACGCCGTCATCTCGCTCAGACGTCCGCGAATGGCGTTGTCGGTGATCTGCTGGCTTCCGCCGGTGACCTGGGTGAGATCCGAGAACCGCTGCGCGAAACCGGTCGGGACGATCAGGACCGCGACCAACGCCAGGACACCGATGGCGGTGACGACCCGGATCGAGACCTTGAAGATCAACAGCGCAACCACGATCACGGCGGCGAGAGCGAGCACGCCGCCCCGCGAGAACGTGAGAATCAGCGCGGCGAGACACAGTGCGGCAGACGCCAGGGCGATGAGACGCAAGAAGGGACGGCGCTCCCGGAGTGCTCGCTCGAAGCCGAGCGCGAGTAGCACGATGAGCACCTGGGCGAAGAAGTTCGGATCCCCCAGCGGCCCGGCGGCCCGGAAGCCGCTGGTCTCATTGGCGACGACCGTCGCCAGCGGGGCAATGCCGAGACCGAAGAAACTGTGGACGTAGGACCCCTCGAGATACTGGACCACGGCGACGCCACCCATGACGATCCCTGAACAGATGGCGCCCCAGACCAAAGCGCGAAGTGCTCTCGGGGTTGTCATCGCGGCAACGATGACGAGAACGATCACCGCATCGCGCGGGAACTCGGCCAACGCCAGATCAACTGCGGCCCGATCCTCCGCGATCATCCGTCCCACGCCCAGAAGCAGGATCTGAATCACCACGATCAGGCCGACGGCCGGAAGTCGGCCGGGTCGCCGGCCCAATCGCACGGCATTCGAGTACGCCGCCACCACACCGACGACGAGAGCGAACGGCAGGGTGAGGGTCGGGATCCCTGCTGTCTTCTCGAGATGCTCAGGCAACCTCGTGAACACGGCGAACGCCAGCAGACCTAGACCGATGTCCGGTTTGGCCAGGACCACGAGCCCGACACAAACCATCGCCACGAGGCCGAGGACGATCAGCGAGAGGGGCAATGTTCACCACGGGATGGAGTCGGGTGGGAGCCCGCCGACTCCCGGCTTTCACGAATCGCCGAGATCGTCAAGACGGCGGGACTGCGATGTCTGCGGCCACCCTGGGTCCATTGTCCACGATCACCGCTCTGTCCTCCGGATCGGGCGTTCCCCGACACTCGGCCCGCCGGATGAGTCCTCACCGTCGTCCCGAAGGGCGCGCAGCGTGTCGATCAACAGGGCGAAGAGGAAACCGAGTACGAGCCCTGCGGCGAGCCCGACCCCTCCATAGAGGACCTTGCTCGGTGATGTCGACGAGGCGGTGGCCTCGCTGTCGGTGAGATCTTCGATCGTGAAGCTCGGGTACAGACGGATGAACTGCGCGCTGCCGAGCTGGGCAAGGCCCAGGCTGATCTGACGGACCGTCTCGGGATCTGGCCCGCTCACGGAGATCCTCACCGCGTTGGTGTTCGCCACGCCGAAGGCCGTGACGTCGTACTGGTCGAGATCCAGCGGTGCGGTCAATGCCGAGGCGGCGCTCCGCTTCAGCTCGCCCTCACCGAGAATCAAGGCGAACGTGCGCGGGATCACCCCCTGCTCCAGGCTGCGAACGGCCGGCACGACCTCCTTGAGTTCCTGGCCGGCCGACTGGGGGGCGATGACGAACGCGCTGGTGAACTGGTAGGAGTTCTCTGCGCTCGACGCGAAGACGAGGCCGGTGCCGCAACCGAGGGCCCCGCACAGGAGGACGACGTACCAGTACCTCATCGCAGACGACAGGTAGTTACCGAAGGTCACTGTGGAATCGTCTTTCGTGGTGCGCCGACCGGGATGGTCGGGGGGCCGAAAAGTTCGGCGAGTTCGGCAACATTCGACGTGAGGTCATACTTTTCCGCGACAACTCTCGTTGCGGCGACGGTAACGCGGCGGGCGAGGTCAGGATCACCGATGAGCCGCTCGATCGCGTCGGCAAGAGCCGCAGCATCTCCTGGAACGACAAGAAGACCGGTGACCCCGTCCACCACCAGCTCGGAGATCCCGGAGAGGTCCGAAGCGATCACCGGCACACCCACCGCCATGGCTTCCATGAGCGACACGGGGATTCCCTCCATCCGCCCACGGTCGTCGATGACGCTCGGGAGGACGACGACGTCGGCGCTCTCGAGGGCGGCAAGGACGGCCGCCCGATCGCCGGCCCCGGGCAACCGGACGGAATCAGCGACGGCGAGACGCGCAACGTCACTCTCGAGAGAAGCGCGGTCGTCGCCCTCACCCACGAAGACCGCCTCGACGGTCCGGCCCCGGTCCCGAAGTCGAGCGACGGCCTCGATCAGATGGCGCTGACCCTTCTTCTGCTCGAGTGTTCCCACGCACACGATCTTGGTGACGGGGTTGGCGGGCGCGACGGGGCGCCTTCGAAAGATCGTCCGATCCACTCCGCAGCGGACGACGCGAACCCGATGGTCCGTCATCGCCTTCCCGCACACGTCCTCGAGAAGGCGTTGATTGAAGTCCGAGATCGTGACCACAAGATCAGCCGCCGCCACCTTCTCGACGAGCATTTCACGATCGACATACAGGTCATGAGCATGGACCGTGAAACTGAAGGGCAGGTCGGTCAACCGGTTGATCACCCAGCCCGCCAGAGCCGCATGGGTCGCGAAGTGAGCGTGGACTCGGCTCACACCCTGCTCTGGCATCTCCAGCGCCCAACGAGCGGCAACAGGTACGACGACGAAGGCCCGAAGCAGGAACCGCCGTGACCGGAGGTTTCCGCGGAGAGCTCCGGTCCAGGTCCGGAGGTAGCGAGCCGGATCTTTGCGGAGCCAACGCAGCTGTGCCCCGAGGAGGCCGACATCCACCCGGCCAAAGACAGCATCGGGCAAGAGCACTGCGGCCTCGGGCTGCACCACCGCCGAGTTCTCGCGCGTCAGGGCGTACACCCGCACTTTGCATCCTTGGGACTGAAGGGCTATCGCCTCCCGGGCGACGAATGTCTCGCTCACCTTGGGGAAACGCGAGACCAGGACCGCGGTGAGGGTGCAATGCTCGCTAGGCGGCATTTCGGTGCCGACTCCGGTGCCAACACGCCTGCGCATCGAGACCGTCGCGCAGCGAGACGACCGGCTCCCAACCCAGAAGGCTCCTCGCCCGCTCGATACTTCCTCCGGTCCGCTGGACGTCCCCGAGCTGCGCGGGACGTCGATCCACGGGTACCTCGACGCCCGTGATCGTCCCCACGAGCTCGATGAGCGATCGCATGGATGTCTGCGAACCGCCGGCCACGTTGACGACGGTCCCAGGGGCGACATCGGCGACCGCGGCGGCGAGATTGGCACGGACCGCGTCGCCCACATAGGTGAAGTCGCGAACCACGGACCCATCGCCGAAGAGCGGAAACGGTCGACCCGAGTTCGCCGCCTCGAACAGTCGGTGCATCGCCATGTCCGGACGCTGCCTCGGTCCGTACACCGTGAAGTAACGCAATGAGACCGTCGACAGCCCCCAGTTGCCACCGTAGAGGGTGGCGAGGTGCTCGGCGGCCAACTTGGTCACACCATAAGGGGAATGCGGCTGCGGGAGGTCGCACTCGTCAACGGGATGTCGGACGGCATTCCCGTAGACGGAGCTGCTCGAGGCGTTGACGACGCGGGGGATCCCCACGGCCACTGCGGCCTCGAGCAGCCTCTGCGTCGCCAGGACGTTGTGGGAGACGTAGTCCGCGAACCCATCAGACCACGACGAACGGACCCCGGGCTGCCCCGCTTGGTGGAACACCACGTCGGCGCCCTCCAGGATCGGCTCGAGCTCGACGGAGCGCAGGTCCGCTCGCACGAGGGAGAACCGAGGACTCCCGAGCAGGGCGCTGATGTTCGAATGCTTCATGGCTTCGTCGTAGTACCCGGTGAAGCAGTCGACCCCCACGACCTGAACCCCGTCCGCGACGAGCTGCTCGGCCAGAGACGAGCCGATGAAGCCGGCCACACCAGTCACAACGGCACAGGTGGTCATGGAGGGTCCTCTCCCTAGGGAAGGTAGAAGCGGAGACGGTCGAAGACCGCGGTGTAGCCGCTGGCGGAAGTGGTATTGGCCAGGAGTCCCATTCGAGAGCCCTGGTTGAACCAGAGTTGCTGATAGGCGACACTCACCCTCTCGGCTCCGACAATCGTCCCTGTGCTGGTGCCGTTGTTGTAGAGGACGTTGTACTGGTAGCCCAGCGTGGCCCTACCCGAGAACACGCGGATCGTGAGGTCGATGTACCTCACTTGGTCACAGTTGGCCACCGGGATACTGGCCACAACGGTTCGTACCCCGAGTTGCTCCGAGATCACCTCGATCCGCGTACCGCCGGTGCCGTTGGCCACGACCACCTTGAAGATGTGGTCCTGGTCGGGGCCGAACCAGGTACCAGCCTCTGTCCGACCGTCGGTGGGTAGACACAGCGGCGGATACACACGGGTGCCGGCCCGTTGATTGTCGACGGTCATCGGGTCGATCACGAACCCCACGGCGTTGGCCTGGTTGTTGGACGCACCATCGCTCGTGCCGCTCCGCGCCGTCATCCGCAGTGTGCGCACACCGCTGGGATCGAGTGAGAGGTCACCGGGCACGTGGGCCGAGCCGGGCAACAGCGACCTGAGGCCGGTACCCAGGCCACCCGCGTCCGGAAGAGTGCCCGGGATCGGTGCCGCGAACTCGGCGGCGGTCAGCGGCGGTGTACCCCCCGACGGCCACGTCGGGCTGACGTTCGTCACGATCCACATCAGGTCGTTGTAGTCCCAGTTCTTGGCACTCGCCCCGCTCGGGTCCAACGTGAGGATGTAGGAGTTCGGGATGAGTGCCCCGGCAGGATTACGCGCCGGATAGAAGCGCATGTTGTGAAGCTTGCCCACGTTGAACCGCTCGTCGGAGAAGTCCGAGAAGTAGCTGTAGAACCCGAAAGGCTGACTCGTGGGATTGAAGGAGGTGGTCCCCGAATGCACTGGCAACAGCCGTTGGTTCTCCCCTCCGCTGATGTCGGTGCCACCGGTGAACGTCTGGAGGAACCTGCGTGCTGGCAAGGCTGTCTGCGATGGCGGAGCCTGGGCGAACCACCCGGTGGCTCCCTGGTTCCCAGGCATTCGGTTCACGAAGCGGGCGATCGGAATCATCTCCACCGGCTTCGTGCTGTCCGAACGCGACCAGTACGGCGAGATGATCTCCTCACCCCTGGGCAACTCACACTCGGGGCGTTCCTCGGAGCCGGTCTGAGGACAGAGTTGGTACCCCTGATACCCCACGTCGGTGGTGTAGCCGAGCACCCGGAGGATCGACGCCGTCGGCGGCTCGAACGAGCCTTCATAGCCGTCGGCGTTGAGGCCGGCGAGAGGAATGGTTCGACTGGGAGTGACGGGGTCGTTGGTGTTGATGGTCATCGTGCCGTAGCGCTCGATGCCGGGGCCCGTCGGCCGAAACTGAACTCTCAAGGGAGCGGTCGCTCCCGCGGGCACAGTGAACGAAGCAGCTTGGTCGGCTGGGAGCTGGAACAGTGCCCCGTCGGTACCGCCGAACTCGACCCCTGTGACCAGCAGAGGCCCGCCGCCACTGTTGGTGATCGTGAGGCTCTTCGGCGAACGAGCTTCCGAGGCAACGGTGCTGAACACGAGGCGCGTGCCGTTCCGGATGCGCTCGTCCGGAGAGGAAACCCTGAACACGCCGGGGGCATCGGCCGGCTGCGGAGCGAGGAAGGTGACCTTGCCTTCCTCCCCGGACGGCTGGTCGCCGAACTCGGCGACGAACAGATTCCCGAACGAGTCGGTCGTGATGTCCACTGGGTTCTTGAATCCGGTCGCCAGTTGGGAGACGCCCTGCACGTTGCCGGAGCCGTTGAGGAAGATGGCCTGGATGCCATCACCGGCCGAGAACTCGGTGACCAGCAGCGCCCCGCGAAGGGCGCCTCCGCCGGCGTCGCCCGTGTACTCCACGATGCCATTCGGGCTGCGGTTCTGCCCGAAATCATGGAGGGGAAGGCGCCAGTTGGGATCGGGTTGCTGGCCTACCGGATACCTAGAGACCTCGAAGTAGTCGGCGCCGGCGGTGGGATTGCCTCCGTTCAGGACGAAGTAGCCGCGTGAGGGATTCGGGTGACCGTAGTAGCCACCTTGCACGACGCGAGCGAGGAAGTCACTGCCCTTCGGCACGGTGAACAGCGCCGGGGGCGTTCCGCCCGGGCCCTCGGGAGTGTTGCCCCCTGCGGACTCGTTGACGGCGCTGTAGAGCGAGCCGTTGGAATGCCACGCGAGGTCGTAAGGGTTGCGAATGCCGTCCGCGTAGACCTTCACAGGGGCGTCCGCGACGGCGGGGTCGTAGCCCCCCGCCCCGGTGGTGACATCGATGGTGGATTGGAACCGAGGGTCACCGAGCACGTCGGCTTGAAGGATCGAACCGCTGAGGGGGGTCTCCTCCCGGAAGTTCCAGAAGCTGTCCGGAGCACCGTAACCACTGAGACTGCCCTGGGCGACGTACAGCTTGTTGTCGGGCCCGAAGGCCACCGAGTTGGTCATGTGATCTCGGAACGAGCGAGGGAGGCCTGTGAGGACATCACGTCGCGTCGACAGATCGGGCCCGCTGAACACCGAGAGTGCCCCCGTGAAGTTGGACGCCCCCTCGAAGAGCATCTCGTTGTGCGTCACCCAGAGACGGAGATCGGCGGGGGTGGAACCGGGCTCGAAAGCGATACCGATGATGATGCGGTTGTAGGCCAGGCCGAGCGGGAGCTCCTCGGGCGAGCCGGTGGGGGCCCCGGTGGCATCGCGAGCGAAGCGGAAGACCTGCCCGTAGCTACTCGCCACATAGAGCTTGTCGTCGGGTCCGATGAGCACACTGGATGGGCCAGGGACATCGAGCACCGTTGACCGACTGAAGGTGACAGGCAAGGGTGCAGCTCCGCCGGCGCCAGTGGTGAAAGTGGAAACGAACGGCTGGAACCCGACACCCCCTTCGTTGAGGATGTCACTGGTCAGGTCGACGGTGTAGGCCGTGTTCGGCTGGAACACCTGCAGAGGCGTGAACGCCACCACACCGCCGGCGGCATCGGAGTTGTAGTTCCCCTCGACCGGTCCGTCCGGTCCGCTCACCAGGAAGGATCCGGCGTTCACCGATCCTGCGTTCACCGGCTGGTTGGGGGTGAGGATCACCGACGAGGTCACCGGCACACCGGCGGCGGCGTTGGCGGGCGTGACCGAGTTGAAGCGCGGCGAGACCACGGCGATGTCGACGTAGTTGACCTTCGTGTTCACGCCGTTCTTGGCATCGAGGGTGAGCCGGCCGTCGGTCACGACCACCTGCACCGTCCTCACGTTGTGGCGCGTGGCGCTGGTGGGCACCCAGTTCCGGATGACCGGGGTGTCCTCGACGAAGACCGTGTTGATGCTGTCGGTGTAGCCGAGTGCATCACCGACCGAAACGGTCACTTCGTAGGTGCCGTTGGCGAGCGCGTACTCCCACCGGGCGGGTCCGGACACGCCGCCCGAGGCTGAGCCCGAGTACTGCATGTGGATGAAGGTGTCGAGACGCTCGTCGGTGAGGTTGGCGTTGCGGTTGCGGCCGTTGCCGACGACGGCGCGAGACGCCGACGAGTTCTGCTCCACCCAGCCGTACCCACGAGCGCCGTCGAACGCCTGACCGAAGTCCCTGAGGTAACCGGTCGGAATGGGGCCCGTGTCCCGCTGGAAGTTCACCTTGGCGAGAAAGTCGACACTCAGGGGGGGCGCATCACCCTCCTCGACGAGATCGATGTCGACGAAGTTCACCTTGGTGTTGACGCCGCCAGCCGCGTCGAGAGTGACCCGGCCATCCGTCACGGCGACGCGCACGGTTGCGGTCTGGTGCCGGGCGATCCTCGTGGGCACGAACGCGGTGATCGCCGGGGTCGACTCCACGGCGATCGTGTGGGAACTGTCGAAGCTGGCGGCGGCGTCGCCGACGGCCACCGTGACCTGATATGTACCATTCGGCAGCGAGTACTCCCATCGCGCCGGACCCGGCACCCCACTGAGCGGAGACGCGGCGTACTGCATGTGCACCATCGTGTCGAGGCGCTCGTCGTCGACATTGACGTTACGATTTCGACCATTTCCCACGATCGAGCGCGGGGTGGACGAAGTCTGCTCGACCCATCCGTACCCGCGAGCGCCGTCGAACGCCTGACCGAAATCCCGGAGATAACCAGGCGGGATGACGCCGGTGTCCCGCTGAAAATTGACCCTCGCCACCGAAGTCAGGATCTCGGCGGAGACGGGCGGCGCGCTGGCCACCATGGGGACCACCACGAGCACCTGAGCGAGGATCGCGCCCACCAAGAGGCTCGCCAGCATCGGCTTTCGTCGAGATATTGGTTGTGAGTGCACGTTTCAGGCTTTCAGGTTCGGGTGGTTGGAGTACGACGGATTATCGGAAGGTTCAGACCCCGCCCTGGGTCAAGAGGGCAGGGATGGTCAGCACCATGAGACGCAAATCGGTGCGCAACGACATCGACCGGATGTAGCGGGCGTCGAGTCGTGACCGCTCGTCGAAGTTCGCAGTGTTCCGGCCGTAGATCTGCCAGGGGCCAGTGAGACCAGGCCGGACGTCGAGCCGGCAGTTGTGCCAGACCTTCGTGTTCTCGGCGGCGACCGTGCAGGGCCGAGGACCCACGAGGGACATGTCGCCCTTGACGACGTTCCAGAGTTGGGGGATCTCGTCGATGCTGGTCTTGCGCAGCAAACGACCCACACGGGTGACCCGGGGATCAGGAATGACCTTGAAGTCGGGCCACGGCAGGACGCTCAGATGCCGGTACTGCTCCTTGACCTCGTCCGCATTCGGGACCATGGTCCGGAACTTCACCATCCGGAATCGACGCCCACCGGTGCCCGTCCGCCACGATCCATAGAGGGCGGGCCCCGGTGAGTCGAGGCGCACGAGGAGAGCAACGAGGAGGAGCAACGGCGAGAGGACGAGAAGGGCAGCCCCGCTGAGCACGACGTCGAGCAGGCGCTTCATCACCAGGTAGTGCACCGGCAGACCCAGAACCCTTCGAACTCGCATCATCACAACACGGCTTTCTTGCGGGTCTTGGCACCCGTAGCGGCGACGGCCCGGGGTCGGTGCGACACCGGGCCCACCGGGTCATGGCGATCGACGGTCTCGGTGCCGACTGCAGGCAGGCGGGGCCGGTCGTGAAGCGCCTCGAAGAGCGCATCGATGGTCAGCCCGTCTTCCGGGAACGAGGCCACCGTCACTCGGTGAACAGGCACTCCCGCGTCGGCGAGCAAGCCCTCGAGCCGGGAAGCCCCCCTCTCGGCGGCGGCACGATCCGATTCGAGAAAGACCGCATAGACCGCTCGGTGGTCCCACCAGACGACCTCGCCTGCTCTCGTGGCGGAGGCGAGGGCCGGGCCCGACTGGTTGTTGGCGACTCCGTTGGTGACGAGGCGGCACAAGCCCAATGGTCGATCGTACCGACGGGCGAAAGCAAGAGCATCGTGCGCGGCCCGGGCATCGCACCCGGGGTCGGACGGCGCGCTCGGCTTGCGGCCACACCAAACCAGGAGGACAGGAAACGTCATGAATGCGATCAATGGAACGAGAACAAGGTCCATCAATACCCCGAAGACGCCGGCCAGCGCGAGGCCGATCGCCGCGCACAACGAGAGGGAGTGCCTCCGACTGGCTGATTCAGGTGTAGGAGAACGCGTGCCGAGATTCGACCGGACAAACACAGGCTGCTCCCTTTCTTGGCCGGCCAGCAGTGTCGCGCTCTGCGTGGCCGACTTCAAGGCTGCGCCGGGGAAAACTCCCTCCCTGCCACCGAATGTTCATCGTGTAACCCTGCATTTCGTTCAGATGAACAGAAGCTTCCGCCGAGAAACCACTCTGAGTACTTTATCAACTACTTAAAGTGACCATGTTGCTTTCCCGGCTTACCACTCACAGCGGGCGGCTCAGTTGCGCCAGGGGGTCTCGGCGGCCTCGTGCTCCTGAGCCGGGGCTGTTTCGACCCACGAAGAACCCAGCCCGTTTCGTACCCGAGCTGTGCAAACGAGCGGAACTGCCCAAATGCGATCCTTTCGACAGTGACATCTACCGAGGGCCAGAAGCCGTTGAAGAACGCGAATCTCGAAAGAGTCGATGACGATCCCATTCCCTTCACCAACCGACTACTTCGCCCGGGTCATCAAACGGTCGGGAACCCAGGGACGTCCATCGACGCCGGGGCATCAGCCGGGGTCAGGGCACCGTTGCTGCTGCGGTCACACCACCGGCCGAAGCGACGGTCTCGGCGAGGCGCCGCAAGCACTCGACTGGGCACGACGCCCGTATTCGGGGTCGACCGCTCAGCCGCCCGCAGGAACCCGGGAGGCAACGAGGGCGGCCTCGGCGTCGACGCTGACCCGGTCCCCGATGACGGTCAGCTCAGTCAGCGACGAGCCGGCGCCGACCGAGGCCCCGAACCCGAGGATCGACCCATGAACCCGGGCGCCGGACCCGACCCGGGCGCCAGGGAGAAGCACGGAATCCTGCACCGTCGCCCCCGTCTCGATGACCACGTCGGCCATCACCACCGAGTGGGACACGTCGGCATCGGTGCTGACACGAGAACGCTCGTTGATGGCCCGCTCCGGCGTGCCGCGCACCCCGTCGACGAGATCGAGCTGCGCTTGGAGATAGGTGGCCGGGGTGCCGGCATCGACCCAGTAGGCATCACTCGGCACCGCGAAGAGGGAACCATCCTCG
>Ga0105047_10006768_pt1 | contig 19384 bp, 19 predicted proteins | sample MAT04_FD_78384 | JGI IMG/M metagenome (GOLD analysis project Ga0105047, IMG submission 78384) | Freshwater microbial communities from Lake Fryxell liftoff mats and glacier meltwater in Antarctica - MAT-04 (megahit assembly) | ecosystem: Environmental > Aquatic > Freshwater > Ice > Liftoff... | reverse complement strand
GCGGTACGGCTGCCCTGGGCTCCGCTCACCGGCGAACTCACGGGCCAAACCCACATCCTCAACCTCATCGACACCCCTGGCCACGTCGACTTCAGCTATGAGGTGTCGCGATCGCTGGCAGCCTGCGAGGGGGCGGTGTTGCTGGTCGACGCCGCGCAGGGCATCGAGGCGCAGACGCTGGCCAATCTGTACATGGCGCTCGAGAACGACCTCACGATCATCCCGGTGCTCAACAAGATCGACCTGCCGGCCGCCCAGCCGGAGAAGTATGCCGCCGAGCTGGCCCATCTGATCGGCTGCGAGCCGCAGGAGTGCATGCGGGTCTCGGGCAAGACCGGCGAGGGCGTCGTCGAGCTTCTCGACCGCATCGTCGAAGAGATCCCCGCCCCTCAAGGCGATCCCGATGCTCCGGCTCGCGCACTGATCTTCGACAGCGTCTACGACAGTTATCGCGGCGTTGTCACCTACGTCCGGGTGATCGATGGCCACCTCAAGCAGCGCGATCGCATCCTCATGCTCTCCACGCACGCCACCCACGAGATGCTCGAGGTCGGTGTGATCTCTCCCGAGCCGAAGGCCTCGATGGGCCTCGGAGTGGGTGAGGTGGGCTACCTCATTACCGGGGTGAAGGACGTGCGTCAGTCACGCGTCGGCGACACCGTGACGAACGCCGCCCGCCCAGCCACGGTGGCTCTCGGTGGCTACAAGGACCCCATGCCGATGGTGTTCTCGGGCCTGTACCCGCTGGATGGTTCGGACTATCCCGATCTTCGCGACGCGCTCGACAAGCTGCAGCTCAACGACGCCGCGCTGGTCTACGAGCCTGAGACGTCGGTGGCGCTGGGCTTCGGCTTCCGCTGCGGATTCCTCGGGCTGCTCCACCTTGAGATCGTGCGCGAGCGGTTGGAACGCGAGTCGGGCATCGACCTCATCTCGACGGCGCCCAACGTCGTGTACCGCGTGGTGATGGACGACGGCAGCGAGATCGTGGTCACCAACCCGAGCGAGTTCCCCGGCGGCAAGGTGTCGGATGTTTACGAACCGGTTGTCCGAGCCACAGTGCTTGCTCCGTCGGAGTTCGTCGGCACGATCATGGAGCTATGCCAGACCCGACGCGGACAGTTGATGGGCATGGACTACCTGTCGGAGGACCGCGTCGAGCTCAGGTACCAACTGCCGCTCGCCGAGATCGTCTTCGACTTCTTCGACGCCCTGAAGTCACGCACCCGCGGCTATGCCTCGCTCGACTACGAGCCCACCGGCGAGCAGGTGGCCGATCTGGTGAAGGTCGACATCCTGCTTCAGGGCGAAGCCGTTGACGCCTTTAGCGCGGTGGTGCACAAGGACAAGGCGTACGCCTACGGCGTTCAGATGGCCGGACGCTTGCAGAAGCTCATCCCGCGGCAGCAGTTCGAAGTGCCCATCCAGGCCGCGATCGGTGCGCGAGTGATCGCGCGCGAGAACATCCGCGCTATCCGCAAGGACGTGCTCTCCAAGTGCTACGGCGGTGACATCACGCGTAAGCGCAAGTTGCTTGAGAAGCAGAAGGAGGGCAAGAAGCGGATGAAGATGGTCGGTCGCGTCGAAGTGCCTCAGGAGGCGTTCATCGCAGCGCTCTCCACCGATGCCGAGAACGACATCAGGAAGGACGCGGCGAAGCGCTAGTCCCGCGCCAGCAGGGAAGGGCGCGTCTTCACTTCGCTGGGCTTACCGACACGGACAACGTGCCCCCGCCAAGGGACAACGCCTCTACCTTGAACCCGTTTCCCGTCGCCTCAACACCGCCGACGGACGCTGCGCCGCCGCTCGAATCGAGGGTGAAGCCCGCCTGCACGAGTTGTTGGCCGTAGGCCGCTGCGGCGGAATTGCCCGACGCGTCGTCGGTCCTGTAGATCAGCACGAAGTTGCCGTCGCCACTCTTGACCGAACTCTTCAGGTCGCCGGTCGGGAGGGGTACGGATGAGGGGAAGTCGCTGGGCACCTTGGCCGCGGTGCCGATGCCGATCTCGTTGCCGTCCTTGTCGGTAGCCGTGATCCCGGCGCCGCCGTCCTTGACGTCGGCATCGACGCTGGGGTTGGCGTTCTGGATGGCGTTCTCGACCGCCTGCTCATTGGCAGCGTTCGAGCCGCAGCCGGTCAGGATCAGCGCGGCGACCATCACTCCGGAGGCCAGAAGAGAACTCTTGCGCAGGGCCATGGTCATTCGATGCTCCTTCGTCGGGCGAATCTCGGCAGTCCGGCGAAACCGCGTCCGGCCGAAGCGATGCCTCAGACTGTAGGGGCGTCGACCGAGCCGGAGCCGCTCATCGGCGACACTTGCACCCATGTCCTCAGCGCTGCCTCAAGGTGAAGCCGTTCCCGCCGCGGGTCCTCTCGGTGACGCTTCGCTGCAGCGGGTCGGGTCATCGCCGTTCGGCATCTATCTTCATGTTCCGTTCTGCACCACGCGGTGCGGCTACTGCGACTTCAACACCTACACCGCCGACGAGCTCGGGCCAGGGGCCTCGCGCACCGACTACCTCGAATCGGCCGCAGCCGAGTTGCAGATGGCACGTCGCATCCTTGGATCTGCCGCACCGAAGGTGTCGTCGGTCTTTGTCGGCGGTGGCACACCCACGTTGCTGCCCAGCAGCACCCTGGTGGCGATGCTGCGCCGGATCGATGAGGAGTTCGGCCTCGAGGCCGACGCCGAGGTGAGCATCGAATCGAACCCGGAGTCGGTGGATGCGATGGCGTTGCAGGAGTTGCGGGCCGGAGGCTTCACGCGGGTCTCGTTCGGTATGCAGAGCGCCAGCCCACACGTCCTTCAGACTCTCGATCGCCACCACACACCCGGGCGGGTTCAACGCGCTGTGGCCGAAGCACGCGCCGCCGGATTTGAGCACATCAATCTCGACCTCATCTATGGCGCGCCAGGGGAGAGTGACGAGGACTGGCATCGTTCACTCGATGCCGTTCTTGAGGCTCGGCCCGATCACGTCAGCGCCTACGCGCTGATCGTTGAGGAGGGCACCCGGCTGGGCGCGCAGGTGGCGCGCGGGCAGGTACACGTTGCCGACGACGACTCGCTGGCTCATCGCTACGTCATGGCCGATGAAGCGTTCAGTGCGGCTGGCCTGCGGTGGTACGAGGTGTCGAACTGGTCAACCGAGGCGGGGCGATGCCGACATAACCTGGCCTATTGGCGCAGCGACGATTGGTGGGGCATCGGTCCCGGCGCCCACTCGCACGTCGGCGGCACCCGTTGGTGGAACCTGAAGCACCCGGCGGCTTACGCCGAGGCGGTGCGGGCCGGTCGCATCCCGGCGGCAGCGCGCGAGGAGCTCACCCTCGAACAGCGGCACGACGAACACGTACTCCTTTTGCTTCGTCTCGTCGACGGCTTGCCACTGGTCGACCTTCCCGGGGCGGCACTGCGACGTGCCAACGTCGCGGTCACCGAAGGGCTGCTCGATCCGGACGCTTTCATGGCTGGCCGGGCGGTGCTCACCTTGAATGGCCGCCTGCTGGCCGATCGCCTTGCGGTTGAGCTCGTCACGGTCTGAGCGGCGCGACAGGCCCCTGGCGCACGCACCGCCTAGACTTGGCACTCGGTTGATCCAAGTGCCAGCACCCGATAGATCGATGGGAGACGTGCCCATGAGCGAGGACCGCAGGCTCGCCGTGCTGCGCGCAATTGTCGAGGACTACGTCGCCACCCACGAGCCGGTGGGTTCGCGAGCGTTGGTCGACCGCCACCAGTTGAACGTCTCGCCCGCCACCGTTCGCAACGATATGGCCGCGCTCGAAGACGAGGGCTATATCGCGCAGCCGCACACCTCTGCCGGACGCATCCCCACCGACAAGGGGTACCGGCTGTTCGTCGATCGTCTGACCGAGGTGCAGGCGCTCTCGCCGGCCGAACGTCGAGCCATCGAGTCGTTCCTGCAAGGAGCCTTCGACTTGGACGAGGTCGTTGATCGCAGCGTACGACTACTGGCGCAGCTGACCCGCCAGGTTGCCGTGGTGCAGTACCCCTCGCTGCCGCGATCCTCGGTGCGGCACGTCGAACTCGTCGCCCTGACACCGACGCGCGTCATGCTCGTGGTGATTGCCAGCACGGGCCGTGTCGAGCAACGGGTTGTCGAGCTTGCCGCGCCGATCGGTGACGACGCGCTCGCCGATCTTCGAGCGCGATTGAACGCTGCGGTGCAGGGCCGCAAGCTCGTCGAGGTGTCCGAGGCGGTCGTCGGGCTGGCTCAAGGATTCTCAGCGGCTGATCGTCCGGCCGTGCTGGCCATCGTGGCCACGCTCATGGAGACGGTTGTTGAACAGCGCGAGGAGCGGCTCGTCGTGGCCGGCGCTGCCAACCTCACGCGCATCCCCAGTGACTTCCCGCTCAGCGTGCAGCCGGTTCTCGAGGCGCTTGAAGAGCATGTGGTGCTGCTCCGACTTTTGGGCGAGGTGAGCGCATCGGAGCAGCCGACCGTTCGCATCGGCGCGGAGAACGACGTCGAGGGTTTCTCGTCGGCCTCGATCGTCTCGTCCGGTTATGGCAGCCACGGTCAGTCGGTCGCCACGCTCGGGGTGGTCGGTCCCACGCGGATGGATTACGCCGCGAACATGGCGGCGGTACGCGCCGTGGCTCGCTATCTCGGCCGCATGATGGCCACCCCATGATCGGCCTCGATCTCCCCTTCACCTGCGCCAGCAGCACCATCGACTGAGAGAAGCACTGTGGCCAACGACTACTACGGCACCTTGGGCGTAGCCCGCGATGCGTCCGCGGACGAGATCAAGCGCGCCTACCGCCGGCTGGCCCGTGAGCTCCATCCGGATGTCAACGACGATCCGCACACCCAGGAGCGCTTCAAGGACGTCGCGGCTGCCTACGAGGTGCTCTCCGATCCTGACAAGCGACAGATGTACGACATGGGAGCCGACCCGCGGGCTCCTCGCGGTGGCGGCCCAGGAGCCGGCGCAGGTTTCGGCTTCGACTTCGGCGACATCATGGATGCCTTCTTCGGCGGCCAGCAGCGCGGACCGCGGTCGCGGCGACGTCGCGGTCAGGACGCGCTGGTCCGCGTCGAGGTCGAGCTGTCCGAGACGGTGTTCGGTGCTGAGCGCGAGCTGCAGCTCGAAACTGCCGTCGAGTGCCCCACCTGCAACGGCACCTGCTGCGCCCCAGGAACCTCGCCGCTGACCTGCGACGTGTGCAAGGGACGTGGCTCGATTCAGGTGATGCAGCGCTCACTGCTCGGGCAGGTCATGACAGCCAGGCAGTGCTCGCAATGCCAGGGATTTGGCGAGACGCTTCCGTACCCCTGCACTGAATGCGCGGGTGAGGGGCGAGTGCTCGCACGACGCAACTTGAAGGTGCGCATCGTTGCCGGCGTCGACACGGGTACGCGCATCCAGTTGAACCAGCAGGCCGAGGCCGGTCCGGGCGGTGGACCCAACGGCGATCTCTACGTCGAGGTCGTGGTGCTTCCGCATGAGGTGTTTGAACGCGTCGGTCAGCACCTGCACGCCACGCTCAAGGTGCCGATGACGGCCGCCGCTCTGGGCACCACGCTGGAACTGGAATCCCTTGATGGCCTGCGAGAGGTGTCGATTCCTGCAGGCACGCAATCGGGCGAGAACATCAGGCTGGCCGGACTCGGCGTTCCGCCTTTGCACAGCCGTGGTCGCGGCGACATTGTGGTTCACCTCGAGGTCGAGACGCCGCAGAAGCTCGATGGTCGTCAGCGCGAACTGATGGAGGAACTGGCGCAACTACGGGGTGAGGAGTCGGTGGCTCCCAAGCTGGTCCCTACGTCGGAGGGCCCCACGCTGTTCACGCGGCTTCGTGACGTTCTGGGTGGCCGATGAGCGCACCGCTCTTCCTCGCGCCTCGGGCTGATCTGCTCGAAGGCGAGCACGTCGTTCTGGATGGTCCCGAAGGGCGTCATGCCGTCTCGGTCCGACGAATCCGTGTCGGTGAACGCATCGATCTCAGCGACGGCGAGGGTGCCTTGGTGGCCGGACGCGTGCTCGCGGTGAATCCTCCCGACAGGTTGGCGATCGAGGTGCTGGAACGCATCATCGTGCCGCTCCCTGATCCGCGCCTGGTCGTTGTTCAGGCGATCCCGAAGGGCGATCGTGGTGAGCGTGCCGTCGAGATGCTGACCGAGATCGGCGTCGACGCCGTGATCCCGTGGGCTGCCTCTCGCTGCGTCGCGCAGTGGAAGGGCGAGCGCGGCGAGCGGGCCTGGATGAAGTGGGAGTCGACAGCACGCGAGGCCGGTAAGCAGGCGCGTCGTGCGCACGTGCCGCGGGTGACGGCGCCCGCCGCGACGGGCGACGTGGTCACCATGATCGGAGCGGCCGCTGGGGCCGTGATCCTGCATGAGGAGTCGACGCTGGCCCTGACGGCCTGGGATCCGCCGAGCAGTGGCGAGATCGTGGTCGTTGTGGGGCCTGAGGGCGGGATCGCGCCCGAAGAGGTCGAGGCCTTTCGCGAGGCCGGCGCGCAGGTGGTGCATCTGGGGCCCTCGATCATGCGCACCTCAACGGCGGGCGCCGCCGCGGTGTCGGTGCTGCTCGCGGCCACCCACCGGTGGTCATAACAGAAGCAGGTCTTGCGGTAGCGCTTCGCCTTAGCATCAGGGCATGAACACCTGTCTTTTCTGTTCGATCGTGGCCGGCGAGATCCCCGCCGACATCGTTCGCCGCACGGATCGTTCGGTCGCCTTCCGCGACGTGCATCCCCAGGCTCCCGTGCATGTGCTGGTGGTGCCGGTGGTTCATCACCCTGATGCCGCCTCAATGGCGGGCGATCCGGAGGCGCTAGGACTATTGATGGCCGATGCGGTGGCAGTTGCCAAGGAGCAGGGCTTGGCGCCGGACGGCGAGAGCCGGGGGTACCGCTTGGTCCTCAACACCGGCGCGGGCGCGGGGCAGAGCGTCTTTCACACCCATGTGCACGTGCTGGGCGGCCGCGGATTCACCTGGCCGCCTGGATGACATGCCGGTGACGGCACGACGTGCGGCCCGGCCGCCTCTACGATGGGTTAACAGAGTCGAACCCGGTGAAGCACCACACAAGATCCCGGAACGAATGAGAAAGGCAGGAGGGCGAGCGAGGGCCTCAGGGCCGACCCATGAGTAGAACCACAGAAATCAGCGCCACAATCGTGGTGCCGCCGAGTCTGCCGACCGTCACTCTCTTCGGCCCCGGCGATGCCTTCCTTCGAGTCGTCGAAGGTGCCTTTCCCTCCGTTGATCTACATGCCCGTGGAAACGAGATCACCGCCCGCGGACCTGCCGAAGAAGTGACGCGCGTCCAGCGGCTCTTCGATGAACTCGTCATCGTCGTGCGAACTGGTCAGGGGCTCACGGCCGAGACCGTTGAGCGATCGATCGCGATGATCCGCGGAACCCAGGACGAGGGTCCGGCCGATGTCCTGACGATGAACATCCTCAGCAGCCGCGGTCGAACGATCCGCCCGAAGACGCTGAACCAGAAGCGCTATGTCGAGGCCATCGACCGCCACACGATCGTCTTCGGCATCGGACCGGCCGGTACCGGCAAGACCTACCTGGCCATGGCCAAGGCCGTCCAGGCACTGCAGGCCAAGCAGGTCACCCGCATCATCCTGACCCGGCCGGCGGTCGAGGCGGGGGAGCGTCTGGGATTCCTGCCAGGAACGTTGTACGACAAGATCGACCCGTACCTGCGACCCCTCTACGACGCGCTTCACGACATGCTCGATCCCGAATCGATTCCCAGGTTGATGGCGGCCGGAACCATCGAGGTCGCCCCGCTGGCCTATATGCGCGGTCGCACGTTGAACGACGCTTTCATCATCCTCGACGAGGCTCAGAACACCTCGGCCGAACAGATGAAGATGTTCCTGACGCGGCTTGGTTTCGGCTCACGGATGGTCATCACCGGCGACACCACGCAGGTCGACCTGCCCTCCGGCGCCACCAGCGGACTTCGCGTGGTGCAGGACATCCTCGACGATGTCGAGGATGTCGAATTCTGCCGTCTCGACTCGCAGGACGTGGTGCGCAACCGCCTGGTGGGCCGCATCGTCGAGGCGTATGCGGCGTTCGATGCCATTCGCAACCCCCCGCCGCCAGCCCAGCAACCCCGCTCGGCCCGTGGAACCCGACGATGACGCACCGCCGGTGGTGAGGTGATGGCCATCGAGTTGACGAACGAATCGCACCACGCGGTCGATGAGCTCAGGCTCGTGGCGGTCGCCGCTGCCGCGATGACCACCATGCGGATCGATCCAGATGCCGAACTCTCGATCGCCATCGTCGATGACGCCACGATGGAGCAGTTGCACTTGGAGTGGATGGATGAGCCAGGTGCCACCGATGTGCTCTCGTTCCCCATGGACGAGTTGCAGCCAGGCGAACCTGAGGGCCCCCTCGTCACCGGATTGCTCGGCGACATCGTCATCGCCCCGGCATTCGCTACGGCGCAGGCGCTCGAGGCCGGTCGCGACCCGCTCGCCGAGCTTGATCTGCTGATGGTGCACGGAGTGCTTCACTTGCTTGGATTCGATCACGCCGACCCCGATGAGGAACGCGCCATGTTTGCCTTGCAGGACCAGATCCTCGCCGCCCACGTCGTTGGGCGCCGCACCCCATGACCAGTGCCGGGCTCCTCATCATTGCTGCGGTGCTTGTCGTGATCGCGGGCGTTCTGGCTGGCACCGAGGCCGCGGTCTCTCGGGTGCGCAAGGTGCGGGCCCAGGAACTGGCCGACGCTAAACGGCGAGGTGCCAAGGCCCTCGTGGTGATCGCCACCGATCCCGCGCCCTATGTCAATGTGCTGTTGTTCCTGCGATTGGCCGCCATGACCACCGCGACTGTGCTGGTGGTGCTGGTGTGCGTCGACGTGTGGGGCACGACGTGGATGTCGGTGGCGGTGTCCGCCGGAGCGATGCTGATCGTCAACTACGTCATGGTGGGAGTCGCTCCGCGAACGATCGGTCGGCAGAAGCCGGTTCAGGTCGGGCTGGCAACGGCCCCCTTTGTTCGCGCGATGGCCCGGGTGCTCGGCCCGCTGACACGGCTCCTGATCCTCGTGGGCAACGCGATCACCCCGGGCAAGGGATTCCGCGACGGTCCTTTCAGCTCAGAGGCCGAACTGCGCGAACTCGTCGACTTGGCTGAGGCGAACCAGGTGATCGAGGACGACGAACGTCAGATGATCCATTCGGTCTTCGAACTTGGCGACACCTTGGTGCGCGAGGTGATGGTGCCGCGCACCGAGATGGTCTTCATCGAGAAGGGCAAAACACTTCGCCAAGCACTCTCGCTCGGCCTTCGCTCCGGCTTCTCTCGCATCCCCGTGATCGGTGAGGGTCTGGACGACGTCGTTGGCGTGGTCTACCTCAAGGACGTAGCGCGGCGTTCGTTCGACAACCGTGACGCCGAGTCGATCGAGCGCGTCGAGTCGGTGATGCGGTCGGTCACCTGCGTGCCCGACAGCAAGCCGGTCGATGAACTACTGCGCGAGATGCAGGCGGCGCGCGTGCATCAGGCAATCGTGATCGATGAGTACGGCGGTACGGCAGGCCTCGTGACGATCGAAGACATCCTCGAAGAGATTGTTGGCGAGATCACCGACGAGTACGACGACACCGCTTCCGACCTTGAGCGGCGTGAGGATGGGTCGATCCGGGTGCCATCGCGAATGTCGATCGACGACCTCGGCGACCTGCTGGGGGTGGAGCTCGACGACGACGTCGATACCGTCGGCGGCCTTCTGGCCGAGCGGCTGGGACTCGTGCCGATTCCCGGCGCCTCGATCGTCGTAGGCGGGCATCGGCTGATCGCCGAATCGGCCGGCGGCCGGCGCAACCGCATTACCTCCGTGCTCGTCGTCCCCGTGGCCGGCGACGAGGATGAGCGGCAGGAACCGGATGCCGGGAGGGCCGATGGTTGACGCACAGGCGGCGTCGATCACCGATGAAGATGCCAAACTGGTCACGCTGGCGCGCTCGTCACGCGCACGGACGGGCGCCGCTGAAGGTGCAGCGGTGCGCGACGAGACTGGTCGCACGTACTCGGGAACCACGGTGAATCTGCAGGCGCTGCAGCTCAGCGCTCTTCAGTCCGCCGTCGCAGCGGCTGTCGCCAGCGGTGCTAAGGGGATCGAAGGTGCTGCGATCGTGACCGGCGCCAACACCGTGCCGACACCTGACCTCGCGGTCGTCTCGGAGCTTGCGGTGGCCGATGCCCACCTCCATCGATGCTCAACGGCGGGCGATGTGATCGAGTCGGTTGCTCTGTGAATTCACCGGCGCATCGTTCGGGTTTCGCCTGCTTCGTCGGACGCCCTAACACCGGTAAGTCGACGCTGACCAATGCCCTGGTGGGGACCAAGGTGGCGATCACCTCTGACCGACCGCAGACCACACGTCATGCGGTGCGTGGCATCGTCCACCGCGCCGATGCCCAATTGATCCTGGTCGACACTCCTGGGGTGCACAAACCCCGAACGTTGCTGGGCCAGCGACTGAACGATCTGGTGCGCGAGACCTGGGCCGAGGTCGACGTCATTGCGTTCTGCGTCCCTGCCGATGAGAAGCCCGGACCAGGCGATCGGTTCATCCTGAACGAGGTGGCTTTGGCGCGCGCGCCCAAGATTGCCGTGGTCACTAAGACCGATCGGGTGAGCAAGGCCGCGCTCATGCAGCAGTTGCTGGCCGTGCAGAAGCTTGGCGAGAACGTGGGAATCGTGTGGGACGAGATCGTGCCGGTATCGGCTGTTGCCGACCAGCAGGTCGATCTGCTGGCCGACCTTCTGGTGCAGCGGCTCCCCGCAGGGCCCGACCTGTTCCCCGAGGGTGAGCTCACCGATGAGCCCGAGGTGGTGATGGTGGCCGAGCTGATCCGTGAGGCGGCGCTGGAGGGTGTGCGGGACGAACTTCCGCATTCGATTGCCGTCGTGGTCGAGGAGATGATGCCGCGGGAGGACCGGCCGGCCGAGCGGCCGCTGCTCGACATTCGTGCCACCCTCTTCATCGAGCGGCCGAGTCAGAAGGCGATCGTGATTGGTCGCGGCGGCGAGCGCCTGCGCGACGTGGGGATCGCGGCTCGTCACGGGATCGAGGCGCTGCTCGGAACGGCCGTCCACCTGGACCTCCACGTGAAAGTCGCCAAAGACTGGCAGCGCGACCCCAAGCAACTGCGGCGGCTTGGGTTCTGAGCCTCCGGCTGGATTTCAAGACCTGAGGGGGCCAATAGGCCGAGTGGATGATGCGGCTCCGGCGTGTTTCACTTATGGCCAGAAGCGGTCGAGGTCACACTGACCACTCCCGACCGTGCTCGTTCCTGATGCTCCCGAAGGGTTCACCCATGCCGTCCGCCCGAGCCAGAAAGACGCTTGGGCTGGGCACAGCCGCAATCCTGGTGCTGGCTCTGGTCGGCCCCCTGGGGTCCACGAGCGCGGCGGTGGCAGCACCCGATCGGCGGCTGCCGATCCTCGAGAGATCCAGTGCAGCTCCGCTGGCTGGTGCCGATGCCTCGACCACCGACGTGGTCCCAGGTGAGGTTCTCGTGCGTTGGAAGCCCGGCGTCTCCACCGGAAGCCGCCAGGTGGTTCGCCAGGCTCGAAAGACGCGCCTGTTGCAGAGGCTCTCCCTAGAACGTACTGAGCAGGTGGCCGTTCCGGCCGGGTCATCGGTCGAGGCCACCGTGAGGGCCCTCAAGGCCGACCCGCGCGTGGAGTCGGCCCAGCCCAACTTTCGCTATCTCGCGCAGACACCAGAGCCCGGCGAGAGCCTGCTCTGGGGGCTCAACAACACCGGGCAGAACCCCGAGCCCGGGTTCGCCGTTCCGGGTGTTCCGGATGTTGACATCAACGCTCCTGAAGCCTGGGCCCAGCCCGTCGGCGGAGGATCGGCCAGCGTCGTGGTCGCGGTCATCGACACCGGCATCGACACCTCGCACATCGATCTGGCCGGTGGCGTGTGGACCAACCCGGGAGAGGTGGCCAATAACGGTCTCGACGACGACGGCAACGGTTTCGTCGACGATGTGAACGGTTGGGACTTCCTCAACGGCAACAAGAGCGTGTACGACGGCGTCACATGCCTCGACGGCGCCAACGAGGACTTTCACGGTACGCATGTGGCAGGGACGATCGCTGCCCGGCGCAACGGTGCTGGCATCGTGGGTGTGGCTTACGGAATCAAGTACATGCCGGTGAAGGCGTTGGGCTGCGAAGGCGGAACGACTGCCACTGTGGTCGATGCCTTGGAGTACGCGTCGGCTAACGGGGCGAAGATCGCCAACATGAGCCTGGGTGGTCCCGGTTTCGACGGGCTTTTCAAGTCTGCGATAGAGGCCTCGGGCATGCTCGTCGTGGCGGCCGCAGGCAATGGCGGCTCTGATGGGATCGGCGACAACAACGACACTTTCGGAGCCGACTGGCCCTCGTACCCGGCTGCGTTTGACTCGGCGAACGTCTTGTCGGTGGCAGCGGTCGACAACCGGGGCGCTCGTACGGGCTTCTCGAACTACGGAGCCACGTCGGTCGATGTGGGGGCACCCGGCGCATCGATCCTCAGCACCTATCCGGGCAATCAGCTGATCTACCTCGACGGCACCTCGATGGCGGCTCCGCACGTGGCAGGCGTCGCGGCTCTGGTGGCCTCGACGAATGGCGCTCTCAACACGTCGCAGATCAAGGCGCGCATCATGAGCACTGTTCGCCCTCTGGCCTCGCTCAGCGGCACGACCATGACCGGCGGACTCGTTGATGCTGAGGGCGCCGTGCTCGGGGCAGCGGTGCCCTTGACGGCCACCACCATCGCGATCGCGAGGTCGGCCTCGACCATTACCTATGGTCAGCCCGTCACGCACTCGACCCGTCTCTTGGGCGGTTCGGCAGCGGCCGCCGGCCGCAGCGTGCAGATGCAGCGCTATTCCAACGGGTGGAAGACCGTGTGCTCGGGCGTGACTAACTCGGGCGGCTACGCCTCATGCGTTCAGTACCTGGGAACCAGCAGCAGCTTTAGATGGCGCTTCGGGGGCGACATCGGGCTTGCGGCGTCGTGGTCGGCCACCTCGTCCATCGCGGTGCGTCCGGTGATCTCGGCCTCGCTTTCTCCCTCGACCATCTCCCTCGGTCGCACGGCCTACTTCTCTGGTGCGATCTCGCCGTCCAAGAAGGGCTCGGTCCTGCGCCTGCAGAGAAAGGTCGGCAACTCGTGGGTCACGGTCAGCAAGACCGCTGTGACCTCGAGGAACACCTACTCGTTCGCGATCAAGCCTGGATCTCGGGGCTACATCACCCTGCGGGTGTACTTCTACGGTGACGCCGCGAGCGCAGCCCAGAGCACGTCGACCCGCACCCTGAGAGTGCGCTAGGTGTAAGGTTCGGCGCATGCGGCACCAGGTCCTTCTGCTTATTCGCCGCGGCGAGCCTTCCTCCTAGGCCGGTCTCCTCGCCGCGGCTGCTCGCCGTGCCGGTCGTTCCCAGACCCAGCCAGGAGCCCCTCGTGAACCGCAGCACCGATCCCCGGCAGACGCCGAGCGGGATGCCGATCCACAAGTACGTTCCCTTCACCCCCATCGTTCTGCCCGATCGCACGTGGCCCGACAAGGTCATTACCCAGGCGCCGATCTGGTCGTCGGTCGATCTGCGCGATGGCAATCAAGCCCTCATCGATCCCATGAGCCCGGCCCGCAAGCTGCGGATGTTCGAACTGCTCGTACGGATGGGCTACAAGGAGATCGAGGTCGGATTTCCCTCGGCCTCGCAGACCGACTTCGACTTCGTGCGTGAACTGATCGAGGGCGATCGGATCCCCGACGACGTCACGATCCAAGTGCTCACGCAGGCGCGCGACCACCTGATCGAGCGCACCTTCGAATCGATCAAGGGCAGCGACCGCGCCATCGTTCACGTGTACAACTCGACCTCTGCTCTGCAGCGTCGCGTGGTGTTCAACGCCGACAAGGATGCGGTGAAGGACATCGCATTACAGGGTGCGCGGCTGGTGCAGAAGTACGCCGATGAGCTGCCGGGCAACACGCATGTGGAGTTCGAATACTCGCCTGAGTCCTTCACCGGCACCGAGCTCGACTACGCAGTCGATGTCGTCAACGCCGTCAACGACGTCTGGCGGCCCACGCACGACCGCAAGGTGATCGTCAACCTGCCGGCCACGGTCGAGATGTCGACCCCCAACGTCTATGCCGACCAGATCGAGTGGATGCACCGGCATCTGGCCTACCGCGAGAACGTGGTGCTCTCGTTGCACCCGCACAGCGACCGCGGTACCGGCGTGGCGGCAGCCGAGCTCGGCTACATGGCCGGCGCCGACCGCATCGAGGGCTGCCTCTTCGGCAATGGCGAGCGCACCGGCAACGTCTGCCTGGTGACGTTGGGGTTGAACCTGTTCTCGCAGGGCATCGACCCGATGATCGATTTCAGCGACATCGACGAGATCCGTCGCACGGTCGAGTACTGCAACCAACTGCCGGTTCCCGAGCGGCACCCCTACGCGGGCGACCTCGTCTACACCGCCTTTTCCGGATCGCACCAGGACGCGATCAAGAAGGGGTTCGAGCGGTTGGAGGCCGATGCGTCGGCTGCGGGCAAGAGTGTCGATGACATCGTGTGGGGCGTCCCTTACCTGCCGATCGATCCCAAGGACGTTGGCCGGTCCTATGAAGCCGTCATCCGCGTTAACAGTCAGTCGGGTAAGGGCGGCGTGGCGTACCTGCTGAAGTCTGAGCGCAGCCTCGAACTGCCTCGTCGGCTCCAAATCGAATTCTCCGGCGTTGTCCAGCGGCACACCGATGTCGAGGGTGGCGAGGTGAGCTCCGAGGAGATCTGGGAGATCTTCACCGACGAGTACCTGCCCAACCCTGTGAAGGCGTGGGGACGCCTGGCGCTCAAGGGGCATCAGAACGTTGCAGCGGTGGACGAACAGGACACCTTGACGGCCGACGTCATGATCGATGGTCACGAACGCACGATCAAGGGCATCGGCAATGGACCGATCGCCGCTTTCGTCGAAGCGTTGGCCGGCGAGAACGTGGATGTTCGTGTCCTCGATTACCACGAGCACGCGATGTCGGCCGGTGGCGATGCCAGGGCGGCGGCCTACCTCGAGTGCGCTGTGGGCGGACAGGTGCTGTGGGGTGTCGGAATCGATGCCAACATCGTCACAGCCTCGCTCAAAGCCGTAATCAGCGCGGTGAACCGCGCTCACCGATGACGACGCGCTGCTGGTGATCCTCTGAGCCTGTATCGCGACGATGCGATCGTCCTGCGTACCCAGAAGCTGGGGGAGGCCGATCGTATCGTCACGTTTCTCACCCGTGAGCACGGACGCGTGCGCGCGGTGGCCAAGGGTGTGCGGCGAACCAAGTCGCGTTTCGGTGCGCGCGTCGAACCCTTCGCACACGTTGACGTGCAACTGCATCAGGGGCGTTCGCTCGACATCGTCACGCAGGTCATCACCCGAGACGCCTTCGGAGGCGTGCTGGCTGCCAACTACGGCAAGTACACCTCGGGGAGCGCGATGCTCGAGGTGGCCGAGCGGCTGACCGATCAGGAACGCGAACCGGCGGTGCAGCAGTATCTGCTGCTCCTCGCGGGCCTCCGTTCACTCGCCGGGGGTGAGCACCGGCCGGGGCTAGTCCTTGACGCCTACCTGCTGAGGTCGTTGGCGGTGGGCGGGTATGCGGCCTCGTTCAGCGACTGCGCTAGGTGCGGAGCGGCCGGGCCGCATCGGGCTTTCTCGGTGGCTGCCGGCGGCGTGGTCTGCTCGGACTGCCGGCCGCCCGGATCGGCGGCGCCTGCCCCGGCGACCCTGGAACTGCTCTCGGCGCTGCTGACAGGTGACTGGGCGCTGGCCGATGCATCCGATGAGCGCACCTGCGCTGAGGCCGCTGGCCTGACTGCGGCATTCCTGCAGTATCACCTCGAGGCGGGACTGCGCTCGCTGCGCCACGTCGACCGCAGCTAGCGGATCGATGGTGCGCCCCGGCGCCGTCCCCAGGTGGACGCGTCGCTGGCCGGATCGGGTGTCCGCCCCGGTTAGGGTCGTGAGGTCCCTTCCCCCGTCCGATCGTCCGAGGCCTGCGGCCGAGGAACTGCGGATGCAGGACCTGCTGAGGAGTTCTCATCGCCGTCCAGCCGCCGCCCCCGCATCCCAGTGGTGCGGTGGCCCCCACGATTCCGCGTGAACTCGTGCCTCGGCACGTCGCCGTGGTCATGGACGGCAACGGACGCTGGGCGCAGCAGCGGGGGCTTGCCCGCACCAAGGGCCACGAGGCCGGTGAGGCAGCGCTGCTTGACGTCGTTTCGGGCGCCATCGAGGTCGGGGTCGGGCACATCTCGGCGTATGCGTTCTCCACTGAGAACTGGAAGCGCTCGCCGGACGAGGTGCGATTCCTCATGGGCTTCAACCGCGACGTGATCAGGCGCCGTCGCGACGAGATGAACGCGATGGGGGTGCGCGTGCGCTGGGCAGGGAGGCGTCCCAAGCTCTGGAAGTCGGTGATCGACGAGCTCGAAGAGGCTGAGCGGCTCACCGCCAAGAATTCGGTCCTCACCTTGACGATGTGCGTCAACTACGGAGGGCGAGCTGAAATCGCTGACGCGGCAGCCGCCATCGCCCGCGAGGCTGCTGCGGGGCGTCTCGATCCCAAGAGGATCGATCAGCGGTTGTTTGCCCGCTACCTGGACGAGCCCGACATGCCCGATGTTGATCTTTTCTTGCGCACCTCGGGTGAGCAACGAATCTCGAACTTCCTGCTCTGGCAAAGCGCCTATGCCGAGTTGGTGTTCCTCGATGATCTTTGGCCCGACGTCGACCGCCGTCAGCTCTGGCGAGCCGTCGAGCAGTACGCGGCCCGAGATCGCCGCTACGGCGGCGCCGAGCCCGCACCTGGAGACGAGCAATCCTCAGGTCGCCGCCGATTGAGGTCGAAGAAGAATCCATGAGCGCACCAGCACCTGAAGGCACCTCGCGCCGGTTCCGTGGCATCGGATCACTGGAGTTGCTCGTCGGCGGATTGATTGTGCTGATCGTTGGTCAACGCTGGATTGCCGAATGGTTTCAGGCTCCCGCGCTGGCCACCTTCACCACCATCTTCGTGTCGATCGTGCTTCAGGCCCTCCCCTTTCTGGTACTCGGCGTGATCCTGTCGGCGTGCGTGGCCGCATTCGTTCCCCCCTCGTTCTTCGCCAAGGTACTGCCCAAGAACTCCGCGGCCGCTGTTCCCGTGGCGGCCGGTGCGGGCGTTTTCCTGCCAGGGTGCGAGTGCGCATCGGTGCCGTTGGCCGGTGGCCTGATGGCCCGAGGCGTGACGCCTGCCGCAGCGTTGGCGTTCCTGCTCAGCGCCCCGGCGATCAATCCCATCGTGCTGGCCTCGACCGCCGTCGCCTTCCCGAACGATCCCGAAATGGTGTTGGCACGATTCTTGGCCTCGCTCGCTGTCGCGCTGATCATGGGCTGGCTGTGGGCCGCCCGCGGGAAGGGCGAATGGATCAAGCCGCTCCGCCGACCCGACACCGAGGGCCTGTCGTCCTGGGGTGTGTTTCGTGTCAGCGCGCAACACGATCTGCTGCACGCCGGCGGATTCCTCGTCGTCGGTGGCCTGGCTGCCGCTGTGCTGAACACGGTGGTACCCAGGGAGTGGCTCGACGCGGTGGCGTCAAACCCGGTGCTCTCGATCTTTGCGCTGGCCGTGTTGGCGGTGATCCTGGCGATCTGTTCCGAGGCTGACGCGTTCGTCGCGGCGAGCTTGACGCAGTTCTCGCTCACCTCGCGACTGGTGTTCCTCGTCGTCGGGCCCATGGTCGATGTCAAGCTCATCTCGTTGCAGGCTGGCATCTTCGGACGACGGTTCGCGGCGCGCTTCGCCCCCACCACGTTCGTTGTGGCTGTGCTCGTGGCCAGCGCTGTCGGTTGGTGGTTGCTGTGAGGCGCGACGTGCAAGCGTTGATCGTGGTGCTGCTGGGCGGTGCGATGGTGCGCATCAGCCTCGACGGCACCTACTTGCGCTATCTGAAGCCGGTTATGTTCTGGTTCCTGTTAGCGGCCGGCATCTTCCTCGTCGGACTCGGGCTGACTGCGGCTTGGTTCGACGGACTGTTGCGCAAGCCGACGCCCGAGCGGGCCGCCACCGAACAGGCCGATGAGCGGCTCGATGCCCACCTTGATGGGCACGCGCACGAAGTGGGCAGCCACGGCATCCAGATCGATGACGGCCACGGCCACGGTGCTGGAGGCCCCCGCGTGGCGTGGCTGCTGCTTCTGCCTGTGCTGGGCGTTCTCTTCGTCGTACCGCCCGCGCTCGGCGCCTATGCGGCTGATCGAGGATCGGTTGCGGCCAAGCCTTCCGACGTGCTTCCCGACCTCGCGCCCGGCGATCCCGCGGCCATCCCGGTGGCTGAGTACGTCACGCGCGCAGTGTGGGACGCAGGTCGCACGCTCGAGGGACGTACCGTCGAACTGACCGGATTCGCGGTGGCGCGTGATGATGGCGGGTTTGATCTCGCGCGCCTGTCGTTGACCTGTTGCGCGGCTGATGCGCTCGCGGCCAAGGTGCAGTTGAAGAACCTCGATACCCCCGTGGTGTCGGATCAGTGGCTCACGATCACGGGTCGATGGATTCCCGGCGGGGGCTTCGACAGTCCCTCCGCCGTGCCATGGCTGGAAGTGGCCAGCGTTGAATCCATAGAGGCGCCCGAGCAAACCTACGAGTAGGCGTGGCGCTCAGATCGAAGTGAGCGCAATGTGTGACAGCAGCTTCGAAGCGATCGCGAAATTACCAGCTGCTCTTGGTGATTCCTGGCAGTTCTCCAGCGTGGGCCATCTCGCGGAACCTGATACGCGAGAGCCCAAACTTGCGGAGATGAGCTCGGGGGCGCCCGTCGACGACATCGCGATTGCGTAGGCGGGTGGCCGAGGCATCACGGGGCTGCCGGCGCAGTTCCTGCTGGGCGGCCGCCTTCTCTGACACCGATGAGGAGGCACTGGTCATGATTGCTTTGAGTTCGGCTCGACGCTCTGCGTATCGGGCGACGATTTCTCGGCGCTTCAGATCCTTGTGGATCATGCTCTTCTTGGCCACGGTCAGCGCTCCTCGCGGAATTCAACATGGCGTCGTACGACCGGGTCGTACTTGCGCAGGACAATGCGGTCTGGGTCGTTGCGCCGGTTTTTCTTTGTCACGTAGGTGAAGCCGGTGCCGGCGGTCGATCGCAACTTGATGATGGGTCGCACTTCGTTGCGTGCCATCAGAACCTCTCTCCCTTGGCGAGCAGCTCGCGGACGACGGCTTCGATCCCTCGCTGATCAATGGTGCGGATGCCCTTGGTCGACAGGTTCAAGGTGATCGTGCGTCCAAGGCTCGGGACGTAGTACTTCTT
>Ga0105047_10006767_pt1 | contig 19385 bp, 14 predicted proteins | sample MAT04_FD_78384 | JGI IMG/M metagenome (GOLD analysis project Ga0105047, IMG submission 78384) | Freshwater microbial communities from Lake Fryxell liftoff mats and glacier meltwater in Antarctica - MAT-04 (megahit assembly) | ecosystem: Environmental > Aquatic > Freshwater > Ice > Liftoff... | reverse complement strand
GTTCGAACCCGAGATCACCGCCAAGATCGCCCGAGGTGGATGGCGGGTGTTCGAGGTGGGCATCTCGTACTCCGGCCGCACCTACGCCGAGGGCAAGAAGATCGGCTGGCGTGACGGCGTTCGGGCCCTCTACTGCATCGTCCGCTACTCACCCCTCGGCGAACGACTCAGGCGCAGCTGAAAGCGCTCAGGATGGGTCGGAACGATGATCGCTCCTGCCCATTCGGTGCCGACCGTTCGAACAGGGGAATGGCTACAGTATCCCGAGTTTCGATGCGAGGACTGACGTGGATCCGACTGTTCAACTGATCGAAGACTTGGCGGACCGGGCCTTGGGTCGGGCCGATCGCCCGGTTTTTCTTGGGCCGGCAGTGTCGTCCGAGAGTCTCTATCGCCACCTCGAGGCCATCGAAGGCAACGCCTGCGTCGACGAGATGCCCCGGCCGATCGGTCGCAATCGCTTCCTCAAGAAGGTGGTGCTGAAGCTGAACTCCTGCTTCCTCGTGCGCCAGCGCGCCGTGAACCTCGCCACGTCCGGCGTCGTTCACGACCTCGTTCGGGCGATGGAGACGATGCAGAGCGAGCGAGCTCACGAGCAGAAGCGTGTCGCGGCGGCGCTTGCCACGATCGAGCCGAGGCTCGCAGCGGCGGCGATCCAGCAGCGGACGCAGGTGGAGCAGTTGTCCTTGCACGTGACGAGCATCGAGGATCGATTGTTGCGAAACGACCAGATGTTGGAGGCGTCCGTCGTCGAACTGCGCGCCCTGCTGATCGATGTGGAAGAACGTCGCACCGCTCACGTCGAAGAACTGGTTCGTCGTCTGAGCGACATCGAGGCCGACGTCACGCTCGATCGCACCCGCCGACGGGTGCTGGAGCGGGCGGTTGCCATGTCGGGCCGCAAGCACGGCACGGTTGCCGACGTAGCTGGCCCGGCCAAGCTCGTTGCGACAGCACGCGACGCATCAGATGACGGCACGGGAGATGACCACGCGGGGCTGGAGCCCGACCCGCTGCGCGGATTCGATCTCGTCGACTTGTACGACCGTTTCGAGGCTCGGTTCCGGCCGTCCGACGTTGACCTCGAGCAGCGCTTCGCCGACTATCTCGCCGATCTCGCTCCACTCGCCGGCGACCTGACCGCTTCGGGGATCGTGGTCGACATCGGGACGGGACGCGGCGAACTGCTTCGCATCATGGGTCGCGCGGGGATCTCGTGCTACGGCATCGACTCCAACCCCCACTCGGTGCACGAGGCCGTGTCCGCCGGGCTGGATGTACGGATGGCCGATCTGTTCGCTCACCTCGCCGGGTTGCCGGCGGAGTCGATCGGAGCGATCGTCGCTCTGCACGTGGTCGAACACCTCGAGCCACTCGATCTGCTGTCGATGGTGGACGAGGCGATGCGCGTGCTGGTGCCGGGTGGGCTGATCATCCTCGAGACACCGAATCCGACGAACCTCGTGGTCGGCGCGTCGTCCTTCTATCACGACCCCACCCACCGTCGCCCGGTGACGCCCGACTATCTTGCGTTCGTGTTGGGGGACCGGGGCTTCGTCGACGTCGAGACGCGATTCCTGCACCCCTTGCCCGAGTACGAACTCGAGGTCGCCCCGCTCCCCGGCCCGGGCATGAAGTCGCTCGACATGCTGATCGACGACGTGCGGTGGGCGCTCAAGGGCCCGCAGGACTACTCGGTCCTCGCGCGTCGACCCAGTGGCCGGTAGGGCGGCGTTGCGAGTCGCGATCGTCAAACCCGACTGGCAGATCCGAGGCGGGTTCGAACTCGTGGTCGACCGGATCGTCGAGCACCTGGGTGCGTCGGGTCATCGGGTCGACGTCGTGGGTTTCGATGCGTGGCGTGTCGACCGACGGCCGTTCGGCATCAGGGTCTCCGACGCCGAGTGGGACCGTTCGCCCGGCTACTTCACGTACCTCGGCCAACTCGAGAAGACCAAGGGTCTGGACGTTTCAGCCGCGGATCTGGTGATCAGCACGCAACCCCCGTCGTTCGCAGTGGAGCATTCGCGGCACCTCTCGTTGTTCTTCCATCACCTGCGACCGTTCTACGATCTGGGGCCCTACGTGATCCGCGCCGGAATGGTGGACCCGGTGATCCACCAGGCGGCGAGCGTCGCGATTCGGCGCATCGACGACGCAGCGCTGGCCGGTGTCCGCCACATCCTCGCCGGTGGCGAGTCGGTCGTCGAGCGGTTGGTGGACTTCAACAGTCGTCAAGACGGTGTCGGATTGTTCCTCGCCGGGCCGTCGTCGGGGGTGTCACTCAGTCAGGTCGAACGCCAGGAACCCCAACATGTGCTGTGTGTCAGCCGGCACGACTTCCCGAAGCGGACCGAGTTGTTCGTCCACGCCGCGCGGTTGATGCCCGAGTTGGCGGCCGTGGCGGTGGGGGCAGGCGGCCGCCTGGGGCGGGTACGGCAACTCGATCGTCAGTTCGACGAGACCGGGACGCCGCCGGAGATCTCCGACGAGGAACTGTGGTTGAACGATCCTCCGTGGATGGATCCCGCCTCGTTCGCGGATGCCCCGAACGCACGCTCGAATCTGTCGTTCAAGTCGGGTGTCGACGACGAACGGCTCGCCGCGCTCTATGCGCACGCTCACTGTCTGGTGGCTCCCGCATTGCTCGAGGACTACGGGTTGACCGTCCTCGAAGCGATGCGGGCGGGGATCCCTGCAGTGGTGTGCGCCGATGGTGGCCATCTCACACATTTCGTCGAGCACGAGCACAACGGGCTGGTCGTCGAACCCAGCGGGGCCGCGATCGTCGAAGCCGTCCGACGGATCGCCAGCGACCCCGGGCTCCGAGCAGCACTCGGCGATCGTGCCCGCGAGACGGCGGCCGCCTTCACCTGGCAACGCGCCTTTCGGCAGTTCGACGACGGTCTGGAAATGGTGATGTCATGAGGATCGCCATGTTGTGCCCCACCGGGTCACCGAAGGTCGTCGGTGGGGCGGAACGGCTGTGGGCCGGCACGGTGGGTGCGATCAACGAGCTCAGCGAGCATCGGGCCGAGATCGTGGAGGTGCTCGCACCCGAGTCGTCGTTCGCAGAGCTCGTCGAGAGCTACTCGCGGTTCTCAGCGCTCGACCTCGATCACTTCGACATGGTGATCTCGGGCAAATACCCGGCGTGGATGGTGCGGCACCGCTGCCACGTCGTCTACATGTGTCATGTGTTGCGCGGTCTGTACGACACGTATCCCTCCGCGTGGCCGATCAGCGCTCGACCGGTCTCGGCATCGGGTCGCGATCTGTTGCGGGCGTTGACCGAGCTGGCCCCGGCCGAGCCCGGTGCCCGTGCCGAGGTGCTCGCCGCTGCCATCCAGTTCGCCCAGACGGTGCCGGGGGATCACCCCGATCACGGGTTCCCGGCGCCGCTCTCACGGGCGTTCGTACACTGGCTCGATCGTGACGCGATGCACTCGTCGAGGATCGCGACGCACCTGGCCATCTCGCGCACGGTGGCGGGCCGCGTCGGCTATTTCCCAGCGGACGTCGACGTCAAGGTCGTCGTGCCCCCGTCGCAGCTCAAGCGAGTCGATGTCGAACGCCCTCAGGCAGGTGGGCGGCCGTTCTTCTTCACTGCGAGCCGCCTCGACGGTCCGAAGCGGATCGAGCTGATCATCGACGCCATGCGGCATGTCGCGTCCCCGGTCGAACTGCACATCGCCGGCACCGGGCCGCTCGAGTCTGCGCTGCGTCAACGGGCACGCAGCGATGATCGGATCCGGTTCTTGGGACGTGTCTCGGACGAGGAACTGGCTGCGGAGTATGCGGGTTGTCTCGCCGTGCCCTTCGTCCCGAAGGACGAGGATCTGGGCCTCATCACGCTCGAGGCACAGATGGCCGCCAAGGCGGTGGTCACCTGCACCGACAGTGGAGGCAGCGTGGAGCTCGTCGAGCATCTCGTCGACGGACTCGTCGTCGAGCCGGACGCACGCTCATTGGGATCGGCGTTGAGCATGCTCGCGAACGACGAGTCGATGGCAGCAACGATGGGTGCCCGCGGCCGGGTGCGAGCAGCCACCATCACCTGGCACCCCGTCGTCGACGCATTGCTCGAGCCGTTCCGGCATCCATCGTCTCCGGCCTCCGAAGCCTCACGCCCGCAGGTCATCGCGCTCAGCACCTACGCGGCACATCCGGCGCGACACGGTGGCCAGGTGCGTTTGGCGCGCCTCCTCGGTCGGCTCGCCGAGCGTGCGGACGTCCACTTGGTCTGCTTGGCGACTCCTGGCGCAACGTCGGGTTGGGTGTCGCCCGGATTCTGGCAGTCGGTGGTCGACACCTCGGTCGATGGCCAGACGTTGGAGGCCCGTCTGGGTTTACACATCGGCGTGCCGACGGGCGACATCGTGGCGGCCCTGACGGTCGAGTGTGCCGATGTGCTCCGGACCATCGTGCATCGAGCCGACGCGATCGTGTTGGAGCAGCCCTACCTCTTCCCGGCGGTTCGGGCGTCCGGCTCGCAGGTTCCCATCGTCTACGACGCGCAGAACGCTGAGTGGATCCTGAAGCAGTCGATGTATCCGGCCACGCCGGCAGGCCGAGCCCTCGCTGACGCAGTCGCCGATGTGGAAGGGGCCTGCGTCCGAGCCGCCGATCTGATCGTCGCCGTGTCGTCGGAGGATCTCGACCTGCTGCGGTCGCTCAACGGAAGCCTCGGCGAACAGGTCGTCGTCTTCAACGGAGCCGATGTCGTCAACACTGCCTTCGTGACGGGAGATGAGCGTCGGCGGCGTCGGGTCGAATTCCTGATGGCGCTCGCCGCCGGAGGTTGGGACCATGGCACACGCCACGTGGCGCTCTTCGTGGGCAGCGCGCATCCGCCGAACCTCGACGCCGCAGCCCGGGTGGTCGCTGCGGCGGCGCAGATGCCCGATGTCCTCTTCGTGCTGGTCGGGAGCCACGCCGATGCGCTGATCGGTCTCCCGATGGGTCCGAACGTCCTGGCGCGGGGCATGGTCGACACCGATGAGTTCACGTGGTTGCTCTCATTGTGTGACGTCGCGCTGAATCCGATGGCGACGGGCTCCGGCACGAACATCAAGATGATCGACTACTTCGCGGCCGGTGCACCGGTGGTGTCGAGCTCGGTCGGTGCCCGAGGGCTACCAGTCGTCGACCACCAACACCTCCGGCTGGCCGACGATGACCTCGTTGCCGTGATCCGCGATCTGGTGGACGACGGCGGCGCCGCTGACCGAATGGCGGCGACCGCGAGGGACGCTGCGGCAGTGTTCGACTGGGGCCGTCTCGGGGACGCATTCGCCGAGGCCGTGATGTCGGTGATCGCGTCGGGCGGGTTGCATCCCTCGGACGGGACCTCCCGATCGCTACAGTCGGTACCCCGTATGCAGATGTCATCGAACAACAGCGGGGAGTTCCGATCGTGAAGGCCATCATCCTCGCGGGAGGACTCGGAACACGACTCAGGGAAGAGACCGAGTACAAGCCGAAGCCGATGGTCGAGGTCGGGGGACGCCCGATCATCTGGCACATCATGAAGCTGCTCTCGCACCACGAGATCAACGACTTCGTCGTGTGCGCTGGGTATCGCGGCGACGTGATCCGTGACTACTTCCTGAACTACGAGTCGCGGACGAACGACTTCACGGTGCACCTGGGTGTTCGTGACTCTGTCGAGTACCACGACCGCCACCCGGAGGGGAATTGGCGGGTCACGGTGGCTGAGACCGGCGCCGAGACGATGACCGGCGGCCGGGTGAAGCGCATCGAGCGGTACACCGGCGGGGAACGGACGCTGGTCACGTACGGTGACGGGCTCGCAGATGTCGATGTCTCTGCCCTGCTCGAGTTCCATCGGGCGCACGGCCGGCTCGCCACCGTCACCACGGTTCGTCCGTTCTCACGCTTCGGTGTCATGGATCTCGCAGGCGACGGATCCGTCGAGCGATTCCGCGAGAAGCCGATCACGGACGACTACGTGAACGCGGGGTTCTTCATCTTCGAACCACGAGTGTTCGACTACCTCGACGAGGAGTGCGTGCTCGAGCAGCAGCCCCTCGAGGCCCTGGCGCGCGACGGCCAGTTGATGGCGTACCGGCACGGGGGCTTCTGGCAGCCGATGGACACGTATCGCGAGTACTCGATGCTCAATCAGATGTGGGCGTCGGGTGACGCTCCGTGGAAGGTGTGGCAGTGACGACGAACGACTGGGCTGGGCGCTGTGCGCTGGTCACCGGCGCGACCGGCATGGTGGGCTCGGCACTCACCGCCGCGCTCGTGCAGCGCGGAGCGCGCGTGGTTGCGCTCGTTGCGGATGTCGATCCGCAGAGCGAGCTGTATCGCAGTGGCGTGATCGATCGGGTGTCGGTCGTCAACGGCCGTCTCGAAGACGTCGCGGCCGTCGAGCGTGCTGTCGTCGGGCACGAAGCGGACACGGTGTTCCACCTCGGGGCACAGACGATTGTGTCGACAGCCCATCGCTCACCGCGGGCGACGCTCGAGTCGAACGTGCAAGGCACCTGGAACGTGCTCGATGTCGCTCGGCTGCATCCCGATCTCGTCCGGAGCGTCGTGGTGGCGTCGAGCGACAAGGCGTACGGCGAGAGCCCCGTCCTGCCGTACGTGGAGGACATGCCGCTGCGGGGGACCTACCCGTACGAGGTGTCCAAGTCGATGACCGATCTGGTCGCCCGCTCGTACGCGCTCACCTACGGAGTGCCCGTCGTGATCGCCCGATGCGGCAACATCTACGGCCCGGGAGACCTGAACTGGAGCCGGATCGTCCCTGGAACGTTCCGGTCGATCATCCTCGGGGAACAACCGGTGCTGCGCAGTGATGGCACGTTCCTGCGCGACTACCTGCACGTCGACGACGTCGTGGGGGCGTATCTGGTGCTCGCTGGTGCAGCTGCGAAGCGTCCGGGAGCCGCGTACAACTTCAGCGACGAGTCGCCCCTGTCGGTGATGGACATCTACAGGGGGTGTTGTCGCGCAGCCGGTCAGGCCGACCTCGAGCCGAACGTCCTGAGTCGCGCCGTCGGCGAGATCAAAGATCAGTACCTCGACGCATCGCTCGCCCGCACCGAGCTGGGATGGGCGGCGACGGTCACGCTCGACGATGGGTTACTGCAGACCTTCGACTGGTACGTCCGCCTGATCGAAGGTGCGCGATGAGCGAAGAGAAGGCGCTACGTGCGGAGATCCTCCGTCTCACGCGTGAGTACCACGCTGTTGCGTTTCCGGACAAGCCGTTCCTCGGCGGGATCTCGATGGTCCCGGTGAGTGGCAAGGTGTTCGATGCCGACGAGTTGGAGTCGCTCGTCGACTCGTCGCTCGACTTCTGGTTGACCACCGGCCGCTACGCAGAGAAGTTCGAGCGTGACTTCGCCAAGGTGATGGGTTCGCGCCACGCATCGTTGTGCAACTCGGGCTCGTCGGCGAACCTGCTCGCCGTCACAGCGCTCACCTCGTCCCGGCTCGGGAAGCGGCGGCTGAAGGAAGGCGATGAGGTGATCACCGTCGCCGCCGGATTCCCGACGACCGTCAATCCGATTCTCCAGAACCGTCTCGTACCCGTGTTCGTCGATGCCGAGCTGGGCACGTATGACGTCGACTGTGACGCGCTCGCGGAAGCGGTCGGTCCCAAGACCCGCGCCATCGTGATGGCACACACCCTGGGGAATCCCTTCGACATCGATGTGGTGATGCGCCTGGCCGAGGAGCACGATCTCTGGGTCGTGGAGGACACCTGCGATGCGGTCGGTGCGACGTACCGTGGCAAGAAGGTCGGTTCGTTCGGACACCTGTCGACCGCAAGCTTCTACCCTGCCCACCACATCACGATGGGTGAGGGCGGCGCGGTGATGACGCAGAAGAAGTCGATGCGCAAGATCGTGGAGAGCTTCCGTGACTGGGGTCGCGACTGCTGGTGCCCGCCCGGCAAGGACAACACCTGCGGCCGCCGGTTCGACTGGCAGTTGGGTGAGTTGCCCTATGGCTACGACCACAAGTACATCTACTCCCACATCGGCTACAACCTGAAGGCCACCGACATGCAGGCCGCTGTGGGTGTTGCTCAGCTCTCGAAGCTCGACGGCTTCATCGAGCGGCGACGGCACAACTGGCAGCGGCTTCGTGACGGGCTCGCCGATCTCGAAGATCGTGTCGTCCTGCCAGTGGCCACCGAGCACAGCGAGCCGAGTTGGTTCGGATTCGCCCTCACCCTCCGCGAGGACGCACCCCGAACGCGAGCCGAGGTGGTGCGTCACGTGGAGGACCACCGCATCGGCACCCGCCTGCTGTTCGGCGGCAACCTCCTTCGCCAGCCTGCCTATCTCGGCCTTCCCCACCGGGTGGTGGGCAACCTCACCAACGCCGAGGCCATCACCGAGCGCACGTTCTGGGTCGGCGTCTACCCTGGACTGACGGATGACAAGATCGACTACATGATCGGCGTGCTGCGCGAGGCCCTGGGGGCCGGCGAACGCCCGAAGACGAGCCGGCGTTCGAGCCGGAAGGAGCACCAATGATCAACCGCGACATCTTCGAGGACCTGTTCGTCCTGGAAATGGCCAACAACCACTGGGGTCGTCTCGACCGCGGCAAGCGGATCGTCGACGACTTCGCCAAGGTGGTGCGCTACAACAACGTGCGCGCCTCGATCAAGATCCAACTACGCGATGTGGACTCCTTCGTCCACGAGAACCATCGTCACCGCACGGACGTCCGCTACATCAAGAAGACACTCGACACGAAGATGTCGCGGGAGGACTACATCGAGTTGGTCCAGCACATCCGTCGGTCAGGATGCCTTCCGATGGCGACTGCGTTCGACGAGGCGTCGGTCGATTTCTGCATCGAACTCGGTATGTCGATGCTCAAGCTGGCCTCCAGCGACTTGAACGATTGGGTGCTGATCGAAAAGATCGCAACGACGCGCCTGCCGGTGATCGCTTCCACGGGTGGGTCCTCGTTGAAGGACATCGACGACCTCGTGACGTTCTTCGAGAACCGCCGAATCCCGCTGGCACTGAACCACTGCGTGTCGCTCTATCCGACCGAGGACGGCGACCTCGAACTGAACCAGATCGACTTCCTCCGGAACCGATACCCGGGCATCACGATCGGCTTTTCGTCGCACGAGTACCACGAGTGGCAGTTGTCGATCGCGATCGCGTACGGCAAGGGTGCTCGTACGTTCGAACGTCACATCGACATCGACGCCGATGGCATCGCGGTGTCGTCGTACTGCACGGTGCCCGAGCAGGCCGACACCTGGTTCAAGGCGTTCTTGAAGGCCAAGGCGATGAGCGGTGGTTCGGGGACGAGCAAGCGCATCCCCTCGCAAGCGGAGATCGAGTATCTCGACGGGCTCGTACGGGGCGTCTATGCGGCGCACGATCTTCCGGCAGGTCATCGTCTGCAAGATGGCGACTTCCACCTCGCAATCCCGCTCCTCAAGGGTCAGCTGAGCTGTCGGGAGCTGATCGCAGGAGAAGCACTTGCGCAGCCGATCGGTGCCGGAGACGCCCTGACGATCGATCACCTCGACAATCCATACAGCCGGACCGCCAGGCTGGGCGACCTGATCCGCAGCCGCGGCATCGATCCGTTGTGAGCGCCTTGGACGCCCTGTCGCCGACGGTGAAGTACGCGGACCTCGTCGCCCAGTGGCTGGTCGACGAAGGCTACACACACTGCTTCTTCGTCGCCGGTGGCAACATCATGCACCTCCTCGACGGGGTCCGCTCGCGAATGAGGTGCGTCCCCGTGGTGCACGAGGTGGCGGCAGGCATCGCCGTCGAATACTTCAACGAGTCGGGCGGGCAGGGCCGCGCCTTCGCGCTCGTGACGGCCGGTCCGGGACTCACCAACATCGTCACTGCGATGAGCGGCGCTTGGCTCGAGAGCCGCGAAATGCTCGTGCTCGGTGGTCAGGTGAAGACCGAGGACCTGATCACCGGCGGCCTGCGTCAGCGTGGTATCCAGGAGATCGATGGCGTAGCGCTCGCAGCTCCGGTGTGCAAGCGGTCCGAGCGGATCGAAGCACCGTGGGATCGTGATCGGTTCCTGTCTGCGGTCCGTACCGGTCGAGTGGATCGTCCGGGCCCCGTGTTCCTCGAACTCTGCCTCGATGTGCAGGGTGCGCCTGTCGATCGGGCCAAGCTCTCCACCGATGGTGCAAACGTGCCGCCTGCCGGACCGAACGCCGCAGCCATCGCTTGCGGCGTCGAAGCGGCGGCCGAGGTGGTCCGCCGCACACACGAGGCGCAGCGCCCCATCTGGTTGATCGGCGGAGGTGTGAGCCGGCAGACGGCCGTCGAGGTGCACGACGACCTGGTTGCGACCGGCATTCCGGTGATGACCACGTGGAACGGTGCCGATCGCATGTCGCGCCTCGACGACACGTATGTGGGCCGGCCGAACACGTGGGGCCAGCGGTCAGCGAACGTGCTCATGCACCAGGCCGACCTCGTCGTCGTCTTCGGCAGCCGACTCGGTCTGCAGCAGACCGGCTTCAACTGGCAGCAGTGGGCCAAGAACGCGACGGTGATCCACATCGACATCGATCCCGCCGAGCTGCGCAAGGGACACCCGCGGGTCGACGTCTCGTTCGAGGCCGACGCGGACACCGTGCTGCGGCACGCCGTTGCTGACGTCGGCCGACCCGATGTCGGCGAATGGCTGCGATTCTGTCGCCAGGTACGCGAGTTGCTGCCGATCCGCGACCCTGCCAACTCCACGGCGCCGGGGTTCGTCGACCCGTACGGCTTCTATCAGATGCTCGCTCAGATCACGACCGGCGCAGATGCGATCGTTCCCTGTTCGAGCGGTGGGGCCAACTCGGTGGGCATGCAGTGCTTCGAACCAGTGCGCGGTCAGGTGATGATCACCGACAAGGGCTTGGCCTCGATGGGATACGGACTGGGCGGGGCGATCGGCGTCGCCCTGGCGTGGCCCGGTCGACGCACCGTGCTCGTCGAAGGCGATGGTGGCTTCACCCAGAACCTGCAGGAACTGGCGACCGTTGCGGTCAATGCCCTGCCCATCAAGATCTTCATCTTCGCCAACAATGGCTATGGCTCGATCCGAACCACCCAGCGGAACTATTTCGGCGGGGCGTACCTCGGCTGCGACACCAGCACCGGCCTGGGGTTTCCTGACTGGCACCGGTTGTTCGACGCCTACGGTATCGAGTCGATGACTCTCGACGAGGGGTGGGCCACCGACGAGACGTTCCTGCAGGCGTTCGCCAGTGTTGCGCCGGCTGCGTTCGTCGTGCCGATCGACTCCGATCAGAGCTATTGGCCGAAGATCACCAGCCGCGTCACCGACACGGGATCGATGGAGTCGAACCCTCTGCATCGGATGAGCCCCGATCTCGATCCCGATCTGAGCGCCCGGGTCTTCGTGTACGCGAAATGAGCGATCGCAAGCGAATCTCGATCGCTGTCCCGGCGTACAACGAGTCCGACAACGTCCCCGTGCTCGCGCAGCGGCTGCGGACGGTGTTCGACGAGGTGCTCCAGGGCCGCTACGAACTCGAGGTGGTCATCTGCGAGAACGGTTCGCACGACGACACATGGAAGGTGCTCCTGGCCGAACACGAGCGCGATCCTCGGTTCAAGATCGTGCAGCTGTCGCGAAACTTCCACATGGAGGGCGGGATGATGGCCGCACTCGCCCATGTGACTGGTGACGCGTGCGTGATCATGAGCGCTGACCTGCAGGATCCGCCGGAAATGATCCCCCAGATGCTCGAGCGATGGGAGGCCGGGGACGAGATCGTCTACACCGTGATCACCCACCGTCACGGCGAGAGCCGTTTCCGTCAGACCGCTGCCGAGGGCTTTTACTGGATGATGGCGAAGACGAGCGATACCCCGGTACCGCGCAACGCCAGCGACTTCCGCCTCGTCGACCGCGCTGCGTATCGAGCGTTCAACGCGCTCCCCGAACGTGGCCGGATGGTCCGCGCGCTCTGGGGCTGGCTGGGCTTCCGTTCGTCGGGCATCGAGTACGAACGGCCGGCGCGAGAGGGCGGGGCATCGAAGTTCAACGTCTTGGCAACCACGGGATTCGCCTTCCGTGGCATCATGGCGAGCAGCAAGAAGGCGTTGAAGATCATCCCGTTGCTCGGGGTGCTGTTGTCGGCGCTGTCGTTCCTCGGCCTTGCCGGCATCGTCGTCCGAGCCATCTTCTTCGGGGTTCCGTTCCCCGGCTTCGGCACGTTGGCGTCGCTCATCCTGTTGCTGTTCGGATTTCTGTTCCTGCTGCTCGGGATGCTTGCGGAGTACCTCGGCATGATCTTCGACGAGACGCGAGGGCGACCGAGTTTCGTCGTCCGCCGACAGGTGGGGTTCGACGACAAGGGCGATCGCCCCGTCAATCCCTGAGCGTCAGCAGCCTGCGGGCCGGGAAAAGCGACTGCACGGTGGACTCGATCGACTCCTGGTGATGGATCGATGTGATGAGGATCGGCGTGTCATCGGCCGTCACGTCGTTCGGTCCGACCACGACGAGGTCTCCGAAGTGCTGACCCCACTTGGCCTCGGACGTGTCGACGAGATCCGTGACGTTCGCATCGCGGAGCGGGCCCGCCAGGAGCTTCATCGACAGCTGACCGGCACCCCACACCACCACCGGTCCGTCGCCGATGTCGGCGCGTAGACGATCGTCGATGCGGTCAAGAAGTGCCCCTGATACTGCGACGTACTCTCGAACACGGGCGACCAACGCCTCGTCACGCTTGATCGCCGGCGCCGGCTCGCGGCCCTCCGGACGGCGGAACAGTCCGAACGCCGCCGGGTACGGATCGGTGGGCGAGCACAGCACCTCCTTGTGTCCGATGGTGTGCACCTCGAAACCGGCGAGTCGCATCGTGAGTTCGAGTACCTCGGCCGAAAAGTGGTTGATGTGCTCGGTGTTGAAGTCGTGGAACGGTGCGACGAGCAACTCTGCGTAGCGTGTCGCGTCGGGAACTTCGAGGTATACGAGACCGCCCGGGCGCGTGAGCTGCCACATCCCGCGCACGGCGCCCTCGACGTCGGCGAGGTGTTCCAGAACGTGCGAGAGCACCACGAGGTCGAAGGTTCCGAGGTCGACAGGGGGCGAGAAGAACGATCCAGTCACGGTTGGCACTCCGTACGCACGGGCAGCCGTGGCGGTCGCGATTGGCGAGGGGTCGAGCCCGACGAGGTCGGTGAAGCCCTCCGCCTTCAAGAACCCGAGCAGTGCCCCGGTTGCGCACCCGGCATCGAGCACGCGGGCCGAGAGGACGCAATTCTCGGCGAGCCACGCAGCGGTGCCGGCGAGGCGCTGGAGGTCCCACGGTGCATCCGTCGGCGGACGATGCTCGTCGTCGGCACCCTCGTCGTAGAGCGAGGTGTCTGCATACTTCGAATGGTCTCGATAGGACTCGTCGAGTACTTCCTGCTGGGTGGGCAGGTCGGAGAAGCAGACCCCACAACGATCGCAGGCGACGACGTCGACCTCGGGGGGAGCCTGTAGTTCGGTCGGGGCGAGGAAGACCTGGTGGTGCAACACCGTGCCCGTGGGGCAGCCGCACACCGGGCAGGCCCGCAAGAGATCGATCGTCATTCGGACGAATCTACCGGTGCGCCCTTCGCAGATCGGGGCACTCTGCTGGCCCGGCGCGCCATGACGGTCAGTGGTGGTCGCTCGGTTCAGGCAGCTCGCGATACCAAGCCAAGGTGCGCCGCACTGCGTCGTCGAGCCCGACGGTCTCTCGCAGTCCGAGTTCGACCGCGGCGCGGGTCACATCGGGCACGTAGCGCGACGCAGGCCGGCCGGGCACTGGCTCCTGACGTCGTTCCACTCTGATGCCGCCGCACGCGTCGGCGACGACGCCTGCGATGTCCGAGAGATGGTGACCATCTGGGCTACCCACGTTGTACGGGCGCGCCACCGTGCCACGCAGCAGGATCGTCCACAACCAGATCACGAGATCGGTGGCGTACAAGTACGAGCGCACCGGCGTGCCGTCACCCTGCAACACGATCGGCCCGCCAGCGAGGCCGTCGCGGATGAAGTTGCCGATCGCGAAGTGCGTATCGATCGGTAGGTGCGGGCCGACGAAGGCGAAGCACCGGGCGATCTTGCAAGCCGGACCGCGCCCGCTCTCGATTGCGCAGAGCATCTCGGCAGCCCGCTTGGCCTCTGCGTACACACTGCTGACTGCGAGCGGGTCCGGTCCGGAGGCCGTACCCTCAGCGACTCGCGAGACCGACGGGTCCTGTGCGCCGTACACCGCGCCGGAGCTGGTGAACAGCAGCGGCACCTCGCCAGATCTGGACATCCACTCGAGCACGTTCGCCGTGCCCAGCACCACGGTGTCGAACATCAGTCGCGGGTCGGCCTCGGTGAGCGCGAGGCTGGCCGCCGTCGCAGCGTGGATGCATGCGTCGAACTGGCCCGAGACTGGAGCAGGGCCGAGCACGTCTCCGCTCACGAGTTCGATCGATGGGTGGGCGGCAAGATGCGGAGCTGATCGGACGAACGAGTCGAGGTTCCTGCTGACGACCACTGCCGTGCGCCGTAGCCCCAAGCGTTCGCCGGCGTCGACCCAGGACTCCAGCAACCATCTGCCGAAGAAGCCTGTGCCGCCGGTGACGAGCACTCGCGAGCCGTCGAGTGATCTGTGCAGCTCTGTCGTCGCGTCGATCATCTCGTCGAGATCGCGTTGCGAGACCGGACCGGGCTGAACGGGCGAGGTCATTCGAGGAGCTCCTCGATCGCTGCGGCGAGATCGCCCGGTGCCTCGACGATCACGTCTGCACCGGCGTCGGCGAGCTCGTCGGGAGTTCCATATCCCCACAACACACCGATGGCGCGGCATCCGAGTTCGCGGGCCGCGCACATGTCGTGCCAGCGGTCGCCGATCATCACGACCCGTCGCCGCGAGCGCACCGGTCCCGCCGGTTGAACGGTCTGCTCGAGCACGCGTGCGAGGACATCGGTCTTCGTGTCGTGAGCGACATCGACCGGACAGCCGACTGGGTCGAGACGACGAGCGAGTCCGAAATGGTCGAGGAGGGCGACAGTCGCGAGCCGGGGCTTCGACGTGGCTAGTGCCAGTCGATGCCCGCGGGATGCCATCACATCCATCGAGGACTCGATGCCGGGAAACACCTGCGTGAGAAGGAGCGAGCGGTCGGCGTAGTCCGAGCGGAATGTATCGACGAGGTCGTCGATGATCGACGCGATCAGATCGGACGAGAGCCGCCGACGTTCCAGGATCTGGCCGAGGCCATTTCGGATCGGCGGGCCGAGCAGCGAGGCGAGCTCCCCGTCGTCGAGCCGAGCGAGGCCCGCGCCCGCGAGCGAGACGTCGACGCTGCCCCGGATACCGAGAGCCGAATCGACGAGGACTCCGTCGAGGTCGAACACGACCAGCGCGGCCCTCACGATTCGGGCTCCACCACGGCACCGATGATCCGCACCCGGAGATCCCGAGGGTCGCCGGTGGCGGCCACTGCCGGAACCTCGGCACGAATCGAGACGGTGTTGATCCCGGCCGGCACGTCGATCACGATGGGCACGATCGCCGTGCCCACCTGGAAGGTGCTCTTGTCGCCGCCGACGGTGACGACGAGCGAACCGGCACCAGCCGGTGCTTCCACGTCGAACGTGTAGGCGAGATCCGAGCGAGCGACCCCTTCGGGGCGAACCACCGTGGCCTCGATGTCGGCGGCGCACCACTGGAACCGATCTGGACCGGCGCCTTCGGCGCCCGAACAACCCGCGAGCAGCATGCGCGGTGTTTCGAGCAGGGTCCGCCGGACCGCATCGAGTGTCGACTCCTCGTACGCTTCGCGCACGTCGGTTAGGTCGTAGAACGCCCACCGACCATCCTCGCTGAGACGGGCCTCGGCCCCGACGATGTCGGTGACTTCCTCCATCAACAGCGCTCCAAGGTCGGGATAGCCGTAGCGATCGATGACGAGAGCACCGAAACCCACGGCGACGAAGGACACGACCAGCTGATCGGTAGTGGCGCTGGTCAGGAGTTCTTGCCAATCGGAATCGCGACCCTTGATCCCGCCGTAGCTGAACCGCAGTGTGTCCGTCTGGAGGTACGGTCGCAAGAGGTCGTAGTCACCCGAGCCGAACTGTGCCGGTTCCTCGGGGAAGCGACGGTACGGCAGCAGGTACACCGACGTTGCTGGCGGCAACGACGCCTCGACGCCGGCGAAGAAATGGCGGTCGCTCCAGAACGAGTCCTGCCAGGTGTCCGTGCGCGGTCGGTCGTCGATCGATCCCTGGTCGGTGAGGCCGACGACGAGGACGAGCGCGGCGAGCGCGAACGCCGACGGGCGTCGCCACAGCGCACCATGAGCGACCCAACGGCGCAGCATCGGCCCGACCGTGAGGCCCAACCAGCAGAGCGCCATGAACAAGATGACGATCGACAACCGATTCCAGGCGCGAATCTCGGTGAATCCGACCAAGGTGAACGTCCACGCCAGCCCGCCGGTGATGCCGATGAAGACGAGAGCGATCGTCGTCAGCACCATCAGCTCACGGGCTCCGTTGCCGCTTCGAGAGCTGCGCAGGAGACCGAGGGCCCCCCACGCAAGCATCCAGAGGAATGCGGCTGCACCGGTCAGACCGAGGAACTGCATGTACTCCGAGGGATAGCCGATCGAGAAGTCGTCGGCGATGTCGGCGAGCGGGCGCAGCCAGTGGCCGGGAACTGGCGTGAGCATCTGGATCGGACGGAGCCCGTAGATGTCGAGCTCTGTGGCGGTGCGCACCGCGACGGAGGGATTCACCCCGTTCTGTCGGCGGTAGAGGATCGACTGAGAGATGTTGGCGAGGAACATGCCTCCGACGAGCAGGCAGAACACCACCCCGGTCACGATCGGGTCAAGGCTGCGTCTCGACGCGGCCCTGGCGATCGCGATGATCACGATCACCAGGATCGTGAAAACTGCGTAGTACGCGCCACACGAACCGGCGACGAGGCACAGTACGTACCAGGGCCACGGCCGGAGTAGACGGCGACCCCGGCCGATCGCGTGACGCCCAGCGGTGTGCGGGTCGGCGGTGTCAATTCGGTCGATGTCGGGTCGGTCGGGATCGAGGGAGCGGGGGACGGTAGACGTGGCGAACAGATTTCCGTCCGCAGCCTTCATACCGAGGAGCACGCCGATCGGGACGATGAAGTACGACGCGAGCATCAGATGTGAGATGCCACGGGCGAAGTGGTACGGCGCGAACGCGAACAACGCGGAGGTGACCACGGCAGCAACGCGACCGACGGACAACCACCGCTGGCAGAGATAGGCCGACCATGCGGTGGTGAAGAAGGAGAGAACGTAGAAGCTGTTGACGAGCAACACCCAGTCGCTGGTCACCCACGACATGACCTTCATCATCAGGTAGTGAAGGTGGTCGCCCCCGATCGGGTAGTCGTACAGGACCTGTCCGGACGGTGCCCCGAGCCGGGGTGTGCCCTGGATCCACCCGGTCTGGATGATCGTCTTCGCGGTCTGTTGGATGCCGAGGCTGTCGCCTCCGTATGTGAACGGGAGGCGCATCGTCGACACGTCGAGCGTGAACGTCACACTGATGAAGACGACGATGCTCAGCACCAGGAGATCGAGGGCCAACCACCACTTCGGTCCCGAGGGCCCGCGGACGATGGTGTCGGACATACAGGGATCTCCGCTCGACGTCACGGCCGGTCGTCGGCGTGTGCGATGAAGTAATAGTTCTTATTGGTTTCGAACTCATTGACGAACTCATCCCGTGTGAGGCTCAGCCCACCCTGGAGCCACTGCTCGAGCAGCGAGACCGAGTAGCCGAACGGTTCGAGCAAACCCCAAACGTCATCGGGCCCGGATCCGTAGTGATCGGCGGCACCGAGGCCGTGCTCGAACACGATGATCGGCCGGCAGCGTTCGAGCAGACCCGTCGCACCGCGCAGGACGTGCATCTCGGCGCCTTCCACATCGATCTTCACGAAGGCGACGTCGGCGTCACCGACGATTGCGTCGAGGCGTTCGGTGGCGACCGTGATCTCGGTGATCATCTCGTCGTCGCGGTCGTACCGGCGGCGGCGGAGCCCGCTATACGCCGGATTGGTCGTCACATGCTGGAACGTGCTCGAGCCCTTCGTCTCGGAGAGCGCGACCTCGTGGACCGACACCCTGGGGAACCGACGGCGGAGGATCGCTGCGAGCTCGGGGATGGGTTCGACCGCGAAGTGCGCAGCATCCGGGGCCGCGGCGACGATCTGTGCGAGTACGTCACCCACATGTGCGCCGACATCGACAGCGACGGAGTCGGGACGCAACGCTCTGGCGATGACTGCGGCCGTCATGTCGTCGTAGCTCGAGTTCCTGCGATCGTTGACCATCTCACCGCTGAACGTGCGATCAAGGATGTCCGGTGACAGCGCCTCGTCGGACGCTTCGAGCTGAGCTCTCACCTCCGCTCGTGACACCCCATCGGCCAGGAGGCCAACGAAGTAGCCGGCGCCATCGGGGTCGGGTACGCGGCGCAGCACGTCGATGTAGGCATCTCGGACGAAAAGCTCGTCGGAGTCGTCCGACGACAGTGGGACGTTGCTCAATGCACAACCCATTCAGTGGGACGCAGGTGCATGGCGTGGGTCGGGTCAGCCCGGAGCAGCATGTCGAGAACCTACCGCGGAGCGTGACGGAAGTTGGTCCCCGCGCCGCGGGTCGACCGCTCTCCGAGCCACGCGGCGCTCGATGGCGGCCGTGCGCCCGACGTCGTACGGCGGGCGTGGGTCGCTGAACGGGTCAGTCGATACGCCAGCCGGGCTTGAGCGTCACGACGCCACCGAACTCGTACGGATGGCCCGTCATGACGTCGAATCTCAACGCGAGATGCAGGTTGTCGTAGATGTGTGACCGGTTGAAGTCGGTGATCGCCGTGTGGACGTCGAACGTGCCCGGGAGCAGGGGAACATCGGCGAGGGCGATGTCGACGACGCCGTCACCGTTCAGCGATTCAGGGATGATGCCGACGTCCCGGGTGCACGGCGCCGTGACGGTGGATCCACCCAACTGTTCGATGGTGATGGCGAAGACCGGCCGCGGGATCGACTTTTCGGTGTGATAACGGAGTCGCAACTGGATGCTGTCGCCGGTCCGGAAGCGCTTGACCGGGGTGTCGCCCCCGTTCACGAACAGCTCCACCGAGGTGATCTGGATCTCGCCCGAGCCGCGCCTGACGCTGCCGTCCGCACCGCGGCTCAGGTTGCCCAGCATCTGCTCCGTGTACTGCTCGACGAGCTCGGACGGATCGCCTTCACCGGTGATGACGCCGTGGCTGAGCCAGATGGCCCGGTCGCACATGTCCTTCACGGTGTTCATCGCGTGGGTGACGAGCACGATCGT
>Ga0105047_10006765_pt1 | contig 19386 bp, 17 predicted proteins | sample MAT04_FD_78384 | JGI IMG/M metagenome (GOLD analysis project Ga0105047, IMG submission 78384) | Freshwater microbial communities from Lake Fryxell liftoff mats and glacier meltwater in Antarctica - MAT-04 (megahit assembly) | ecosystem: Environmental > Aquatic > Freshwater > Ice > Liftoff... | reverse complement strand
GGCCGAACGAGTTCCTGCACATCCCCACAGGCAAGCGGGTTACCGCGGTGGTCGCCAAGATTGTCGCCGATCACTTTGTCGCCTCAGAGGCGGGATTGACCCGCGCCTCAGTGCACGTCGCGGGGGATACCGGGTTTGATCAGAGAAGTTGCTGCTGAGCGGTTGAAATTGCTGGCTTGCTCCTCCATTTGGGGTGTTATCTCCCGGAGGGTGCTAAGCCATCATGCGTCTCGACAAACTGACCAGCCGTTTGCAGCAGGCACTGGGTGAGGCCCAAAGCCTTGCGCTCGCCCGCGACCACAATCTGATCGAACCCGCCCACATGTTGAGTGCGCTGATCGATCAGCGCGACGGTTCGGTGCGCCCACTCTTACAGCAAGCCGGCTCCAATGTGCCGGTTCTTCTGCGCTCCATTTCCGATGCGCTTGAGAAGCTGCCCAAAGTGAAAGGCAGCGCTGGCCAAATCGCGCCGTCCAATGGCCTAGTCGCGCTGATCAACCTAGCCGACAAAGCGGCACAGCAGCGCAGCGACCAGTTCATCACCAGCGAATTGATCGTTCTCGCGATCTTGGAGCAGGGCGGCGATCTGGCCGAGGCGGTTAAAAAGTCCGGCGTCACTCGGGTCAGCTTGGAGCGCGCGATTGAGCGGCTGCGCGGGGGCCAAAAGGTCAACGATCCAGGCGCTGAAGACAACCGCCAGGCGCTTGAGAAATACACGATCGACCTCACTGCGCGTGCTGAAAAAAGCAAGCTCGATCCGGTGATCGGCCGCGACGAAGAGATTCGCCGCACGATTCAGGTGCTGCAGCGGCGCACCAAAAACAATCCCGTTCTGATCGGCGAACCTGGCGTCGGCAAAACCGCGATCGTGGAAGGCCTAGCTCAGCGCATCGTCAACCACGAAGTGCCGGAGAGCCTGCGCTCCAAGCGCGTGCTGTCGCTGGACATGGGCGCGCTAATTGCTGGCGCCAAATACCGCGGCGAGTTCGAAGAGCGCCTGAAGGCCGTCTTGAGCGATTTGGCCAAAGCCGAGGGCCAGGTGATTTTGTTTATCGATGAGCTGCACACGGTGGTGGGCGCCGGCCGAGCCGAAGGCTCGATGGATGCGGGCAATATGCTTAAGCCGGCGCTGGCGCGCGGTGAGCTGCACTGCATCGGCGCAACCACGCTTGATGAATATCGAAAATACATCGAGAAAGACGCGGCGCTTGAGCGGCGTTTCCAAAAGGTGCTGGTGGCTGAACCGAGCGTGGAAGACACCATCGCGATTCTGCGTGGCCTCAAGGAACGCTACGCGGTGCATCACGGGGTCGAGATTACCGATCCGGCGATCGTGGCCGCGGCGACCCTGTCGCATCGCTACATCGCCGATCGTCAGCTTCCAGACAAGGCCATTGATCTGATGGACGAAGCCGCGTCTAGGCTGCGCATGGAAATCGACTCCAAGCCCGAAGACCTTGATCGGCTTGAGCGCAAGCTGATCCAATTGAAAATTCAGCGTGAGGCGTTGAAAAAAGAAAAAGACCCCGAATCGCGCAAGCGCCTGGATGATCTGGGCACAGACATCCTCAGAATGGAGCGCGAGTTTTCCGACCTAGACGAAATATGGAAGGCCGAGAAAGCCGCGGTCGCCGGTTCAACCAAACTGCGCGAAGAGATCGAAGCGGCCCGCGCACAGCTTGAAACGGCGCAGCGCGGGCAAGACCTCGCGCGAATGAGCGAAATCCAATACGGGCTGATTCCCAACCTAGAGCGTCAATTGGCATCGGCGCAGGAAGTGGAGACGCAGGGATTCAAGCTGCTTTCCAACAAAGTAACGGGCGAGGAGATCGCCACAGTCGTGAGCCGCTGGACCGGTATTCCGGTCAATCGCATGCTCGAAGGTGAGCGCGACAAGCTGCTGCGCATGGAGGACGCCCTGCATCAGCGCGTGGTGGGCCAAGACGAGGCCGTGATTGCCGTGGCAGACGCCATTCGCCGCTCGCGCGCGGGCCTCTCTGACCCGCACCGGCCGAATGGGTCGTTTCTGTTTCTGGGGCCGACCGGCGTCGGCAAGACCGAGCTTTGTAAAGCGCTCGCTGAATTCTTGTTCGACACCCAGGATGCGCTGGTCCGCATCGACATGAGCGAGTTCATGGAGAAGCACTCGGTCGCGCGTTTGATCGGCGCGCCGCCTGGCTACGTTGGCTACGAAGAGGGTGGCTATTTGACCGAGGCCGTGCGCCGTCGACCCTACAGCGTGATCTTGCTCGATGAAATCGAAAAAGCGCATCCAGACGTTTTTAATATCCTGCTGCAGGTGCTGGACGATGGCCGCTTGACCGATGGTCAGGGCCGCACCGTGGACTTCCGCAACACCGTTATTGTGATGACCTCCAATCTCGGCTCGCAAACCATTCAGGAGCTCAGTGAGCAGGGCTACACCGCGATCAAGCGCGCGGTGCTCGAAATCGTCCAGCAGAACATGCGCCCCGAATTCATCAATCGGATCGATGAGCTGGTGGTGTTCAAACCGCTTGAAAAAAGCCAGATCCGCGCGATCGCCGGCATCCAGATGGAAGGCTTGCGCGCGCGCCTGAAAGAACGTGGGATGAAGCTTGAGATCAGCGAAAGCGCGCTCGATTTGCTTGGCAATGCGGGCTTCGATCCGGTATACGGAGCGCGCCCACTCAAACGCGTTATTCAAAGCCAGCTGGAAAATCCACTTGCGCGCGAAATCCTGAGCGGCAGTTTCCTGTCCGGTGACACGGTCCGCGTGGACAACCAGGCAGGCCGGTTGAGCTTCAGTAAAGCGAGTTGATTCACGATGCCGATCTATGAGTTTGCGTGCAATGCCTGCGGTGCGCGTTTCGAACGTTTACAAAAGATGGCGGATTTGGATCCAAGCGAGTGCCCCGCATGCGCCGTCAGCGGGCAGATCACGCGCTTGGTCTCGGCACCGCAGTTCAGGTTGGCGGGGTCCGGATGGTATGAAACCGACTTCAAGTCAGACAAAGACAAACGCCGAAATCTCAGTGGAGACGGGGGCGCACCCAGCGAGGCCGCACCAAAAGCCGCGCCTGCGGACGCAGCAAGCACACCAGCACCCAGCAACGAAAATGCCGGTTCACCCAAAGCGACTGCCGCGGCTCCGACAACCCCTGCGACATAACTTCCGCGGCTTGCGCTCTGAAAAATTTTCGCTTGTCAACGCATTGACGCTGTAAGCCGCGCTGGGTAGGCTTCGCGTCTCCATTCAAGCAGGTATGACCGATGGCGCTTACAGTCACTTTTGAGCTGAGCGACGAAGACCTCAAGCACTTTCAGACAGTGATGTTGCGCGTCCGTGAGCGCGCCCAGACCTTGTCTCAGGCAGAGGTTTTGGCGGCCGCACGCGCACTTGTATCGCAGGTGGATTTGAGCGGGATCGCCAGCTTTATTGGTGAGCGCATCGGCACGCTGCGCACCCTCGCCGACATGGTCGAAGACAACCAATGGGCTATGCCTGCAGAGGAGAAACAGCGCGTTGTAATCGCATTGGCTTATTTCTGCGATCCCGAAGACATTATTCCCGACAGCGTGCCGGTGGTCGGCCTTCTCGACGATGCAATTATGATCGAGCTCGTCTCGCGGGAGCTAAAGCACGAAATCGAGGCCTATCGCGATTTCTGCGAGTTTCGCGCCGATGAAGGCGAGCGCCGCGCCATCGACGTCGCGAGCATTGATCGTGCAGATTGGCTGGAGTCGCGCGCCGAAGAGCTGATCATGCGCATGCGCAAGCGCAGGCAAAACGAACATTCCCGCGGCGCCCGCGGACCGAGCCTGTTTGGAGTCAGCTGAGGATTATTTGGCAGATTCTTAACCTCACTGCGATGACAATCACAGTGCAGGCGAGGTTGTCAATGGCATGAAGTGATAAATGCTCGTTGACTTTGCTGAGCCCGTAAACAACCATACCGGCCCCTGTTGGTCTGCCGGTTTGATCAACCCACGAGAAGGTGTTACTCGCTGTATGAAGAACGTTTTTCAACGCTCCGTTTTGGGTTTGGCACTTGCCATCGGTTTGGTTGCGGGCGCCGCCACGCTGTCAGAAAGCGCCATGGCCCAATCGCGCGCCGAACCCAAGGCGCAACCGATGAACGCCAAGCTCGGCAAAGTCGTCAATGCCGCTTTAAAAGATTTTGCGCCCAACCCAGGAAAGGCATTCACTGATTTGCAGGCGGCGCTGCCTCAGGCCAAAACCAACTACGAAAAAGCCTTCGTAGCGCAAGTGATGGGGCAGATCAAGGCGCAGCAGCAGCAGTATGCGGCCGCTCTTCCTTTCACCAAGCAGGCGATTGAACTCGACGCTCTGTCCAACCAGCAGCATTTTGCGACCATGTTTTTGCTTTCCCAGCTTTATCTGGGAACTGAAAAATACAGCGAAATGCTGACTGCACTCGACAATTGGGAGCGCGCCTCAGGCGCAAGCAATGCGGACAGCATGGCGATGCGCGCCAACGGCCTTTATCGCCTCGGACGCAATGCCGAGGCCGCGGCCGAAGCGGATAAAGCGATCAAAGCGTCTTCCAAATTGAACGAAAACCTTTATCGGATCAAGATCGCGAGCTTGTTTGAAGCCAAGCGTTACGCTGATGCCGCAGCCGCCGCACAGGATCTGCTGGGCAAAAAGCCGGGCGATCTTGAAACCATCCGTTTGCTGAGCCAAATCTATTTGGCCGACCAAGGCAAAGAGGCACAAGCCGCGCAGGTGATGCGTGCCGCCTACGACCAAGGCACGCTGACGGCTGAAAAAGACATCGTCCAGCTTGCTGAAATTTATGGCTACACCGATAAATTCAGCGAAGCGATTGCTGTGCTGAATGGCGCAATCAGCAAGGGCCAAGTCAAACCCAGCGCAAAGGTTTATCAGCTGCTCGGCGACTCGTACTTTAACTCCGACAACGGTGCGAAGGCGATTGAAGCCTATGGCAAGGGCGCGCCCATCTCGGGCGATGGAAACCTCTACAAATCCCAAGGTCACCTGCTGATCGAAGCGAAGCGCTGGAAGGAAGCCCAGGCTGCGCTGAAACAAGCCTTTGTAAAGGGCAAGCTGAAGGACCAAGGCGAGGCCTATATTCTGTTGGGCACTGCCGAGTCCGAGCTGGGGAATCGTCCGGCCGCCATTGCGGCATTCACCAAGGCCAAGGGCTTCCCCGGTTCTAAAACGACAGCCGAACAATGGTTGAAAACGATCTAACTTGAATCCAACCGTTTAACGCCACTTAATCAGGAACAAACTCGCCATGGCTTGGGAAAGTCCGAACGACAGAATTAAACCCAGCTGGAGCACCCAGAGCGTCGGTGTTGCTACGGCAATCGCTGTTCACCTTGCGATGATTTTTTTCCTGCTGAAACCGATCATCGCGCCGCCTATCGAAAAGCGCGTGGAGGTCTCGCTGATCGCTTCAGACGTACCGCCACCGCCGCCTCCGCCGCCGCCACCGCCGCCTAAAGAATTGGAGCTGGAGAAGCCCCGAGACGTCAAGGTTCTGGTGTTGCGTCCGCAAATTGCGCCGCCAGCGCTGCCACCGCCGCCAATCGTGACCAGTGAACAGTCTTTGGTTGGAACACAAAGCGTGCGCACAGGTCCACCGCCAATCACCACGGGCGAGCGCCAAGGCACGTCGATTGAGGCAACATTCGACATATCGTTGCGGCAGCTCAAGCCGCCGAAGTATCCTCTGAACGCACAGCGCCGAGGTATTGAAGGTGATGTTGAACTGCTGGTTTTGGTCGGGAGCGACGGAAAAGTTAAAAAAGTTGAAATCGCCAAATCATCAAGAAGTTCACTGCTAGACCAAGCGGCCATTGCGGCCGTTCAAACCTGGGATTTTAACCCCGCCATGAAAGACGGTCAAAAGACCGAAGGCTGGGTACGCGTTCCATTCACTTTTCGCCTTAACGCAGAGTAACCGAGGGAAGCACCAATGCTGCAAGATCCAAACGTACCTACTGACCCAAACGCCGCTGGTGCGGCTCCTGTTGACGCGGCTGCACTTGCGCCTACAGACCCAAGCGCCATCCCGGTTGATCCATCCGTCGCCGTCCCTGGTATGGATCCATCTATCATCGACCCAAGCCTCGGCGTATCGGCCGGTGCGCTTGCCGGCACCAAAGCGGACAACGCTGCTGCGATGAGCCAGATGGGTTTTTCCCATATGATTCAGAATTTCGACTTTGTCGGCTATACGGTCTTCATTACTTTGATCGTGATGTCCACCGTGTCGGTTTACTTCATTGTGATCAACTCCCTGCGCAATTCGATGATTCGTTCGCGCGCCAATCGCGTCATTAAAGCGTTCTGGAACTCAACGGGCTTACAGGCGTCGATTGACTCGATGCAAAAAGAGGCACGCGGCGAGCCGTTTTCAAAGATTGCGATTGATTGCGTCAACGCGGTGGCGCACCATCAGCGCAGCGAAGGATCGAGCCTGGTTGAAGCACTCAACCGCAGCGAGTTTATCGACCGCGCTTTGCGTCAGGCCGTGACCCGCGAAAGCTCGCGTTTGGAACCAGGCCTGACCTGGCTTGCGAGCGTGGGTTCGACCGCGCCGTTTGTTGGCTTGCTGGGTACGGTGTGGGGCATCTATCACGCCCTGCTGCGCATCGCGAGTACGGGGCAAGCATCGATGGATGCGGTTGCCGGTCCCGTGGGCGAGGCCTTGATCATGACCGCGCTCGGCTTGTTCGTCGCCATTCCTGCCGTTATTGCCTACAACTTCTTCGTTCGCGGCAACAAAAAAATCTTGTCCGACTTTGATGATTTTGCGCACGATCTACACGACTATTTTGCCACTGGCGCGCGCATCGAAGGCGGTGGCCCAGCGGCAGCACGCCCCGCTGTCGTGAAGAAGTAACTCACCCTACGGAGTTTTGACCCATGTCCTTCAGTTCAGGCGGTGGCGGAAACGACAGTGTAATGGCGACGATTAACACGACGCCATTGATTGATGTCATGCTGGTGCTGTTGATCATTTTTATGATCACAGCCCCGCTGATGGCGCACAAAATCCAAGTTCCGTTGCCCAATAATGCCAACCAGCCCAACGAAGAAAAGCCCAACACCATCACCATTGCGATTCCCGAAGACGGGAAAATCTATTGGAATGACGTTGAGGTTACTTCGGCGCAGGTTGAGTATCAGTTTGCGATTGAAGTGCGAAAGGCGCTGGAGCAAAACATTCCGCAGCCGGAAATCCAAATTCGCGCAGCGAAACAGCTGCCGTATGGCCGGGTGCGGGAATTGATGGTGCTGGCAAAACGCCAAGGTATCGTTAAACTGGGCTTCATTACGACGCCTGGCCGTTCATAGACGAGGATTGCAGCATGGCATTTAGCACTGGTGGTGGTAGCGGGCCGATGGCCGACATCAACACAACCCCCTTGATCGACGTGATGTTGGTTCTGTTGATCATCTTTATGTTGACCGCGCCGATTTTGGCGCACCGCGTGCGCGTGGACCTGCCTCAAAAGACCGACCAAATCGTGGAGCAAGTTCCCGAGATTATCAAAATTCGCGTGGAGGCGAACGGTGCTTTGATCATGAACGAGTTGCCCGTGACCGCCGTGGAGCTTGAGCAAAAGTTCGTTGAGATCGGACAAGACGAGGATAAACTGCAGGATGTGGTGCAGCTTCGCGGTGCTGATGAAGTGGTCTACCAGCGAATTACCGACGTGTTGACGCTGGCATCGCAAAACAACGTCAAGAAGATCAGCTTTACCGAGCTCGAAGAATAGTCGAGTCTGACGGGTACTTTAGGCGCCAAGCGTTCCGCTTGGCGTTTTTTTTTTGGTATTCGAACGGCCATGTAAATAGCCGCCGAGCGCTCTTTCGCCATCTTGGCTATGCTTCGCACTTTTCGCGAGCGCAAGCCATGACTGATTCCGTTGAACATCTTGGATTCGCCACGCGCGCGATCCACGCAGGCCAAACCCCCGACCCATCCACCGGCGCAATTATGACGCCGATTTATGCGACATCGACTTACGTGCAGTCGAGCCCGGGCGTGCACCAGGGCTTTGAATACTCACGCACCCAGAATCCAACGCGCATGGCCTATGAGGCCTGCGTTGCATCCCTTGAGCAGGGCACACAAGGCTATGCGTTTGCATCGGGTTTAGCCGCCGCGGCGACCGTGCTTGATCTGCTCGATAGCGGTGATCATGTCATTGCCATGGATGATCTTTATGGCGGCACTTACCGTTTGTTCGAGCGCGTGCGCAAGCGTTCAGCCGGCCTTGGCTTCAGTTTTGTCGATCTCAACGAGCAAGCCGCGTTGGAAGCCGCGCTGACCCCAAAAACGCGGATGATCTGGGTCGAAACGCCGACCAATCCCACGCTCAAGCTGGTTGATCTGAGCGCAGTGGCTGAGTTCGCGCGCAAACATCGGCTGATCGCGGTCTGCGACAACACCTTCGGAACGCCCTACATCCATACCCCTCTGAGCCACGGATTCGATCTGGTTGTGCACTCAGCAACCAAATACCTAAACGGCCATTCCGACATGATCGGTGGCATGGTCGTTTGTGGGGACAATGCCGAGCTGCGCGAGCAAATGGCCTTTTTGCAAAACTCTGTAGGTGCGATTCAAGGTCCGTTTGACAGTTTCCTCGCCTTGCGCGGCCTTAAGACCCTGGCCTTGCGCATGCGCGAGCACTGCGCTTCGGCACTGGAGCTCGCCGGATGGCTCGAAATGCATCCGCAGGTTGAGCGCGTGATCTACCCGGGCTTGCCCTCCCATCCGCAGCATGCGCTTGCGCTCAAGCAAATGCGCGGATTCGGCGGCATTATCAGCCTGAACCTCAAAGGTGGTTTGGCTGAATCACGCCGAATGTTGGAACGCTGCAGGCTGTTTGCGCTGGCCGAGAGCCTCGGCGGTGTGGAGAGCTTGATCGAACATCCCGCGATCATGACGCACGCCTCGGTACCGGCCGAGCAGCGCGCAAAGCTCGGTATCAGCGACAGCTTTGTCCGCCTTAGCGTGGGCGTGGAAGACTTGACTGATCTTCGCGCGGAACTGAAGTTTGCGCTGAGCCCCTGATGCCGTTGCCTGGCCATTGCTGATGGGCGCGATGACGCGATTTCTCCCCGCTGTATTGCTCAGTTTCTGCTGTTTGCTGCTGCCTTTGCCTTGGGCTGCGCCCGCGGCTCTGGCGTCGCTCGGGCTGCATTTGGCAGCGGCGGCGCATCGGGCCGGCTTTCTCGATGAAGAGGCGTTGCTGGAGACGCTGCGGGCGCGAGTCGGTGGTTTTCTCCTGATGCTGATCGCAGGCTTTGTCTTGGGCGGCATTTTGGTTGCGCCGGCGCTGTACTTTATGGTCAATGGCAGCCACATCTACGCGCCCTTGCTGGTGGCTTTTGGCAGCCTGCTGCTGCTTTGGGGCTACGTCCGTTTTTGGGCCTTACCCGGTTTGCTGTTTGTCTGGGTAGATGCGCGTCAAGGCAGTGGCGAATCGGCTTTTTTGGTGCTGTGCAGAACCGCTCGCTTGGCTTGGCGGCTTGGCGGCCGGGGCACCGAAGCGCTGGCGCTCGGATTGCCGACTTTGTTTGCATTGGCTTTGCTGCTGGCGCTGCCATTCGCGGCGCTGTGGTGGGATGCAACGCTTGCGGTTCGATTGATGCTTGCGGCGGCGGTTTCAGTGGTTGTCTGTCCGCTGCTGGCAGTGACAGTCCTAAAACTGGCGGCGTCTGCGCTGTTTGAGGCCACGCCAAAGGAATTGATAGCGCCGACTGAAATGCCCATACCCATCGAGCATGACGCCCCGCTGCCCTTAGAGCCTGTCGAACCGATCATGCAGATTCCTGAGCCGAGCAGCGAGCAAGCGGCTCTTGAGGAGGAAGAAGTTGTCCCGGTATTGGATGTGCGCGATGCGGTTATCCCGCAAACGCCTGAACCTGAGCGCTTACCACCGCCAGCGGCTCCAGATCTGCTGGAATTGCTGGGCCGTCCCGTCGCCCTAGCGGACGCGCTCGCGCTCGGTCTCAATAGCGACACTGAGCGCTGTGCCGCCGCGCACACGGCCGTGGCGCATGACCAGCTGGATGCGCTGCCCGCGCTCAAGCAGGCGGGCTGGAACCCCGCTCAACTGAGTGTAGATGGCGAAAGTCTTATCGAGCGCGCCTTGCGTGCCTCTTCGGGCGCCACCATCAAGGCTCTGCTCGGATCGGTGTGCACCGAGGCCATGCTAGATCAAGGGCGCGAGCCGGCGCTGGTTGCGGCCTTGCTGAGCAAACGCCACGACTTACCGAATGTGGTTCGGTTGCTGGTAAAGCACGGCGCCGACCCGCGCTTGCCAGGCAGCGACGGACAAGACGCGGTTACGCTGGCCGTGAAACGCGACATGAGCGAGCTTCTGCCTTTTCTGCTGCGTGACAGCGCAAGGCCTTCACGCGCGCCCGCCAAGCGGGCCAACGACGACGCGCGCGAGATCGATTTGATTGGCTTGGCGCAGCGCGGCGACGTGCCCAGAATGATCGACGCGCTCAAGTCAATCGCGGGCGGGGAGCTCAAAACGGAAGTCGCCACGACCGCGCTCATCCACGCGGCTGGGCGCGGCCATCGCACCATCGTTGAGCTGATGACCACAGCGGGGGTCGATCCGCTCGCGCGATTGGCCAACGGCAGCTGCGCATTTTCGGCGGCAGCCTTAGCAGGTCATGCGGATGTGGTCGGGCTTTTGCTTCGGCTAGGCTGTGAAGTCGATACGCCCTTGACGGCAGGCGCCAGCGCCCTGCTGCTGGCGGCGTCGCGCTGGCGCTACGCCACCGTTAGCAATCTCCTGCGCGCCGGTGCCAATCCCGCATGGAGCAGCGCTGGCGAGTTCACGGCGTTAGCAGCGGCCGCTGCCTTTGTTCACCACGCGCGTTCACCCACCGGCGGCCGCGAAACCCTGCAAGTCTTGATCAAAGCGGGCGCCAACGTCAGTCAAGCCAATGCCGATGGGCACACTGCGGTAATGCTGCTGGTGGGAGCGGGACAAAAGATCGCTAACGTCGGGTCTGAAGAGCTGATCCAAGAACTCCTGCGCGTGCTTTTAAGCGCTGGAGCCGGCGTCAATCAGGTCGATGCCCGCGGTCAAACGGCGGTTCATTTTACCGCGATGCATGGGTTGGTCGGCGCGGCGGCTCTGTTGGTCAAAGCGCGGGCAGCTCTGCGCGTGGCCGATACGCAGGGTTACTTTCCGATTGATCTTGCCCACCACCACGGCCATCCGCAGTACGTTGCCTGGTTGGTCCAACAGGGCGCCGATCACTGATCCCGGCGCATCGAGTCCCACTGCGCTGCCAATGCGGCGATCACATCGTCATTGACCTCACCAAACAGTGCAGGCGCACTCAAGAATCCGTGCGGCAGGCCGAACGCGCGGAGTAGACGCACGTCACCGCCTGCGCTTGCGATCCGGCGCGCGAAGGTTTCGGCCTCGTCGCGAAGGATGTCATTTTCCGCACTCAAGATTAGCGTGCTCGGCATGCCATCAAGCCGGCGTGCCATTGCTGGGTTAACCAGCAAACTGTTTGCACGCTGCCGCGCAGTGGCGTAGTTGCGCCAGAGCCAGCGCGCCTGCGCAGCCGACAGCGCCGGGGAATGTGCGTACTCTCGCCATGACGGCGTATTGCCGCGGGCGTCGAGCATGGGATAAAGCAGAATCTGGTTACGCGGTTGGTTAGGCTCCTTGCGCCAAGCGAGTGACAGCGCAGCGGCCAGATTGCCGCCCGCACTCTCGCCGATGATGCTGTCAAGCGCAGGGCAGCCACCCGCTGCTGGCAGGTCTGACAGATAGCGCCAGACCGCCATCGCCTGATCCAGCGCCGCTGGAAAGCGATGCTCCGGTGCCAAGGGATAGTCAAAAGAATAGATGCAGCTGCTCAGTCCGTCCGAGAGCGCACCAATCAGCGGAGCGCTTGCGGCGGTGCTGCCGAAGGTGAATCCACCGCCATGCAGGAAGAGTGCGCTGCGCCGTGCGACGCGATCCGTCGGTCGCCTGCGATAGATCCGAATCGCGCCGGGCGCCGCGCCTATCCAACCAAAGTGCGGAATACTGACCCGCTTGGGGTTCAACGCCGCCAGGCTTTTTGTCCTCTCTTGGGCAAGCGCCGTCGGGGCTTGAAAGTTGGTTTTTTTTGTCGCGAGCAAGGCCCGGGTCTGCGCGTGCATTTGTCCCGCCGGCATTCCGGTTTCAGTCGGCTCCAAAGCGCAGAGCGTGCCCGCTTTACAAAGCATCAACCCCGCACACAGAATCTCGGTAAATTTGGGTAACATCAAAACCTGCGATGCTGTACGTGGCATTCAATAAAAAACCAAGCAAAGGTTACTGAAACGACATGCGCATAGCGCTACTGGAAGACGACACCGATCAAGCCAACCTGCTCAAGGCATGGCTGGAAGACGCGCAGCATAATGTCAGCACCTTTTCGAGTGCGGGGGCCCTCTTTCGCGTTCTTGGCCGAGAAAGTTTTGATGTCTACATCCTCGATTGGGAACTCGACGGCACCGACCACGGCCTCAACGTGCTGCAAAAGTTGCGCGGCGATCTCAAACGACCTGAACCCGTGCTGTTTTGCACGCGGATGAATTCTGAGGACCACATCGTCTCAGCCCTTGGTGCGGGCGCGGATGACTACTTGGTCAAACCGATCAAGCGCCGCGAACTGCTGATGCGGATCGAAGCCGTGCTGCGCAGACTGGGTAAACCAATCGACAGCCAAACCGTGCTTGAAGCGCCACCGTTTGCGATTGACCGCGCCAACCGCATCATCACCCTTTTCGGCAAGCCTGTAACCCTGACTGAGAAGGAGTACGAACTCGCCGTTTTTCTGTTTGAGCGAATCGGCCAAGTGGTTTCGCGATCGCACCTGCTTGAAGTGGTGTGGCAGCGCTCGGCCGATATTTCGACCCGAACCGTGGACGTGCATTTGAGCCGTTTGCGACGCAAGCTCCATTTCTCAGCGGAGACCGGCTGGATCCTTACATCCATCTACCAACACGGGTATCGTTTGGCTCCGGTCGTCGAAGACGCGACCGCCACTTAGAATTTGGTGAAACAGATGGCTGATAGCAAATCCGCAGGCCCGAAAGACGAAAATGTGGAAAAGATTCGCGACATCCTGTTCGGCTCGCAGTCTCGCGAGTTCGACCGTCGCATGTCCGAACTAGATGCCCGCATTGAGGCCATGGGCCAAGGTCTCAAAGCCGATATGGACAAGCGCATGGGGGCGTTAGAAAGCTTCACCAAGCGCGAGTTGGAAAAGCTCACCGAACGCCTGAAAACTGAACAGAGCGAGCGTTTTGAGGAACTCAAGTCGCTTGAGCGTGAAGTGCGCGACAGCCACAAAGATCAGCTCAAGCGCGTGGCCCAGTTGGACTCGCAACTGGCCAAAGACGCGCTCGAATTGCGTTCGTCGATGGAGGAGCAGGCCCGCCAGCACGCAGCGCTTCTAAGCGAAGCCGAAGCGCGATTGCGCGATGCGCTCAAGCAGGCCCACGCCCAGCTCAGCGATGGCAAGGTGGCGCGTTTGGATCTGGCCGACTTGCTGAGCGAGGTTGCGCTCAAGCTCAAACGCGAGTTTGATCTGAACGCCTGATGTCGGTGCCCGCGTCTTCAGCAAGCGCAGACGGCGTGAGGACAGATGTTGCAGGCGTCGCACCTGTCGAGCTTGATCGGCTGCGCGATTTGCTGCTCGGTCCCGAGATCGCCAGGCTCGACGGCATCGCCCAGCACCTCGCACGCTATCGCCCCAGCGCCGAAGAAATGGCGCCGGCTCTGGCCGCTGCCTTAGACCTCTCGCAGCGCGCCCAGCCAAGCGCGCTGACGCAGGCAACTTGGCCTCTGGTGGCCGCGGGCCTGCAGCGCTCGCTGGAGGACAGCCCGCAGCGCGTCGTCGATATCCTGTTTCCGATCATCGGGCCGTTGATCCGCAAGTCGATTGCCGAATCGCTCAAGGATTTTGCCGAATCGCTCAATTTGGTTCTTGAGCAATCGTTCTCGCCGCGCTATCTGCGCTGGCGCTTTGAAGCCTGGCGCAGCGGCGTGCCGTTTGCAGAAGTGGTGCTGCGAAACACGCTTTTGTATTCGGTTGAGCAGGTTTTTCTGATTCAGCGCGAATCGGGCCTGCTGATTGCCCACGCCGCGCGGGCGCGGGCGCAGGGGGCAGACAGCGACGCGGTCTCCGCGATGCTCAACGCGATCGGGGATTTTGTCCGCGATTCGTTCGCCGGTGCGCAGGACGGCGAACTGTCGGAAGTTCAGGTGGGCGGATTTGAAGTCCAAGTGCAACATGGTCCGGTCGCCATGCTGGCCTTGGCGGTGCGCGGCGTGCCGCGGCTTGAAATCAAGCACCGAGCGCGCGAGGCCCTAGAGCGCCTGCACGCAAAACACGGCGCCGAGCTTCGCCAATTCGCGGGCGACGGCGGGGTATCGCCCGGTATTCAGCCTGAGCTCGATGCCCTGCTGGCGCAGGAACAGCGTGCTGCTAGCAAAAAAACCTCGCTGTTTCGCCCGGGTAGCCTGCTCTTGTTATTGCTTGCGGGCGGCACGCTTGTGTCCAGCTGCGCTTGGCTCTATCAGCGCTGGCAGCAGTCCGATTTTTTGCGCCTGCTGCAGGCCCAGCCAGGCATTGTTTTGGCTGCGCGCAGCGGGCGCGATGTGGTGGTGCTGCGCGATCCGCTGGCTGCACCGATTTCCAGTTTCGGGGATCAGCACGGCTTGGTGATCGCGGAGCGCGCTTGGCTTTCGCTCGATCCGCCGCTTGTCCTTGCCCGTGCGCGGCGGATTCTTGAGCTGCCGGACACAGTCAACGCGAGCTTGAATGCAGGAACGCTTACCCTGAGCGGAGACTTCAATGCCGAGCTGCCAGACGGTTTTGTCCGGCTGGCGCGATCTGTCGCCGGTGTTGAATCGGTTGATCTTGGTGATTTGCACAGCAACGATCCTGCCCAGGCGTTTCGCAGCGCCAAGGCCGAAATGGCTGCCTTGAAAATTCAGTTTAATGAAGGTGTCGAAATGGCAGAAAGCGCGCTCGCTCAGATTGATCGCGCAGTGCGCATTCTCAGCGGGCTTCGCGGCGCCCGATTTGAAGCAGCGCGGCTTGAGATCACCGGGCACACTGACGGCACTGGTCTTGAATCGAGCAATCGCGCACTCGGGATGGATCGCGCCCAAGCGGTGGCGGCGGCACTCGGCGCGCGCGGCTTAGGTCCTGCGCGAATTAGGCTCAAATACAGTTTAAATGAACCGGCTTCTGCGTCCGATCTGAGCGAGCGCCGTGTAACCTTGCGCCTATTGCCGGCCGCGCTTGTGCCATGAAGACCAGAAAGATCTGCGTATTGGGTGATTTTTCGGTTGGCAAGACCTCCTTGACCTCGCGCTTTGTGCGCAATGTTTTTTCTGAGCGCTACCAAACCACCGTCGGCGTAAAGATCGATACGCTTGAGCTTGACCTCGCGGGCGAGCCGATCAAGCTGGTCATTTGGGACCTCGCTGGAACCGATGCTCTTTCAACCGTCAGCTTGAGCTATTTGCGCGGGGCCAGCGGCTATCTGCTGGTCGCTGACGCCACCCGCGCGCTCACCTTTGAATCCGCCAAAAACCTCCATGCAGCTGCGCAGAAGTTTCTCGGGCCGGTGCCCTTCGTGGTGCTCTTGAACAAAGCTGATTTGGCCGCGGAGCGCGAAATCGCGCTCGACAGTGCAGCCAAACTGCGTGAAGAGGGCTGGCTTGCCTTTGACACCAGCGCGCGCTCCGGGGAAAACGTCGAGCATGCGTTTTTGGCCTTGGCCAAGTTGCTCTGAGATGGCGGTGATCGACCTTACCCTCGCCCGCGCACTCCGCGACTATCTGGCTCGGCGCTCGCGGGTGTTGCTGGTGGAAGTGGATTCGCGCTTTGGATTCTTGCGCTCGCTGGGTGATCGGGCGCACTACGGATTGCCGCGCTTAAACGCGGGCGACCCGATGGATCCACGGTGGCCTTTTTTGCACGGCTTGGATCCGCGTCAGCGCCTCGATCTTAGCTTTGTTGAGGTGCGCCCGGGCCTCATTGCCGACGTTCAGGTGGTGCCTGTGGAGGGCAGCACCTGGGTTGTGCTGTTCGACGTACTGCCTGCCTACGAGCGCGAGCGCAAGCTGCAGCAGCGCAGCAACGAAACGCGCCTGCTCAATGAGAAGCTCACCCAGATTGTTGGCGACTTGCGCCGTTCGCAGTCAGAGCTTTCCGCAAAGACGCTCGCGTTGAAGCAAGCCAACGAATCCAAAGCGCGTCTGATTGCGAGCTTCAGCCACGAGCTGCGTACGCCGCTGACGGCCATCTTGGGCTATGCGGAACATCTCAAGCCAAGAAGCGGCGGCGATGCGGTGCTTGATCGCGGCATCACCGCCATTGAGCGCAGCGGCGAACATCTGTTGACCCTGATCGACAATCTGCTCGATGCATCCGTTCTTGAGCTCGGTGAGATTAAGCTCATGCTGGCGCCGGCTGCGGTGCGCCCGCTGCTGCTTGATTTGTGCGAACTGTGCGCCCCGCTTGCGGCCAGGCGCGGGCTTGCTATTGAGCTTGAGATGGGCCGAGAAATTCCGCCGGCTTTGGTTGTTGATGCCGGCCGCCTGCGTCAAATTCTGCTCAACTTGCTGAGCAACGCGATCAAGTTCACTGAAAACGGCAAGATCAACGTTCGCGCGGACTATCGCCATGCGACGCTCGTGATCGCAGTGGGCGATGACGGTGCGGGAATCCCCGACGCCCTGCAATCACGCCTGTTTGAACCCTTTGCGCGCGGCTTGACGGCGGTGCCGGGAACTGGCCTCGGACTGAGTATCTCGCGCGCTTTGGCGCAAGCGCATGGCGGCACCCTGGTGCTTCTAGAGAGCGCCCGCGGTGCGCTGTTTGAACTCGTGATTCCGGCCTTGACGGCGCCCGCACCGGCTGAAGTTTTTGATCTGCCAACGCGCCGCGCGGGCCGTTTGATCATGGTCTGCGACGACGACCCGGACATTCAGGCGCTGATCGCAGCGGTGTTGACGGACGCCGGATACCCAGTGGCAAGCTGTGATCGCGGTGCGGATCTGCTCGCCCGCTGCGCGCAAACGCGTCCCGTTGCGGTCCTGCTGGATTTGCGTTTGGGCGAGCGCAGCGGGTTTGATTGCCTCAAAGAACTGCGCGCGGCAGGCAGCACCCTGCCGGTGATTGCGATGTCGGCCGACAATCGCGCAGCGCTTGCGCAAGAAGTTATCGATGCAGGATTTGCAGAGTTTGTACCGAAGCCGATCCAGCTCGCACGTCTGATCGCCACTGTGGATCACTGGAGCCTGGTGTTATGAGCTTTGATAACTCGGATTTTGAGAGCCCCGCGCTGCAAGAATTGTTGAGTCGCTATCGGCTCAGTTTGCCGGATAAGCGAAAAGAGGTAGAAGCCGTTTTATCCGCCGCACTAGAGGGCGAAGCCGCGGCATTGCTCGCACTGAAGTCGTGCGCGCACAAGATCGCGGGCAGCGCTGCAAGCTATGGTTTTGAGAATATCTCGCTGGCCGCGGCGCGCGTCGATGACTGCATCCTCGACGGCATTGGCGCCGCCCCAGCGCATGATTTCCGAATGCGTCTGAGTTCGCTTGCACGCGCGCTGATCGCGGCCATTGCCGCTGCCGAGCCCCGCTGATATAAAGCGCGCCCATACTGGCAACACCCCGGATAGACGTGACATGAGCAAGAAAATCAACGCCCCCAGAGTTGGCTTTGTGTCGCTGGGCTGCCCGAAAGCGCTGGTCGACTCCGAACGAATCCTCACTCAGCTGCGCGCGGAGGGCTATGAAATTGCGCCGAGCTATCGCGCCGCTGACATGGTGGTGGTCAACACCTGCGGGTTCATTGACTCGGCCGTGGAGGAGTCGCTTGAAGCCATCGGTGAGGCCATGAATGAAAATGGAAAAGTGGTCGTCACCGGCTGTCTGGGTGCGCGCGCTGAGCTGATTCGCGAGCGCTTTCCGCAGGTGCTTTCGATTTCCGGCCCGCAGGACTACGCCTCCGTAATGAAGGCCGTGCACCTGCAGCTGCCGCCCAGACACGATCCGTTTGTTGATTTGCTGCCGCCGCAGGGCATCAAGCTCACGCCGAAACACTATGCGTACTTAAAAATCTCCGAAGGCTGCAACCACCGCTGCACCTTTTGCATCATTCCCTCGATGCGCGGTGATCTGGTCTCGCGGCCGGTCGACGAGGTCTTGATCGAAGCCGAAAAACTGGCCAAAAGCGGCTGCAAGGAACTGCTGGTGATCTCCCAAGACACTTCAGCCTACGGTGTGGACCTCAAATACGCCCCACGAAGCTGGCGTGGACGCGAGGTGCGCACGCGCATGACCGAGCTCTGTGAGGGCCTCGGCGAGCTCGGTGTGTGGGTGCGCTTGCACTACGTTTATCCCTATCCGCATGTCGATGAACTGATGCCGCTGATGGCGTCGCGTAAAATCCTGCCCTACCTTGATATTCCGCTGCAGCATTCGCATCCGCGCATTCTCAAGCTGATGAAGCGGCCTGCCCACGGCGAGAAGAATCTAGAGCGAATTCGCGGCTGGCGTGCCGCTTGTCCCGATCTCACTTTGCGCTCCACGTTTATCGTTGGCTTTCCGGGCGAAACCGAAGCCGAGTTCGAGCATCTGCTTGAATTTATCGATCAGGCAGGGCTCGATCGGGTTGGCTGCTTCAAATATTCCGCGGTCGACGGGGCACGCGCAAACGCGCTGCCTGACAGCGTGCCGGAGGAGGTCAAGGAAGAGCGCTTGGCGCGTTTCATGGCCGCACAGGCGCAGGTATCGGCCGAGCGCCTCAAAGCGCGCGTCGGCACCACGCTTGAGGTCTTGATTGACGAGGTGAACAAAGCCGGCGCGATCGGGCGCTCCAGCGCCGATGCACCCGAGATTGACGGCAAGGTGGTGATCAGCGCCGCGCCCTCGCTCAAGGTTGGTAATTTTGCGCGGGTTTTAATCAACGCGGCCGATGATCACGACCTGTTTGCGACGCTGGCGACGTAGATCTCCGATCCAGTCGCCAGCTTAAGCGTAAGGCTTGCGGTTTACAGGCCCAGCAGCAGCCGGTGTGGATTTTCCAGGCTGTTTTTGACGTCGACCAGGAACAGCACGGCGTCTTTGCCGTCGATGATGCGGTGGTCGTAGCTCAGCGCCACGTACATCATCGGCGCGATCACGACCTGGCCGTTTTCTGCGATGGGGCGGTCCTTGATCGCGTGCATGCCAAGAATCGCCGATTGCGGCGGGTTGACGATGGGCGTCGACATCAGCGAGCCGAAGGTGCCGCCGTTGGTGATGGTGAAGGTTCCGCCCTGCAGGTCTTCGAGCGCTAAGCCGCCTTCACGCGCTTTTTTG